>Ga0247813_10000242_pt1 | contig 61482 bp, 50 predicted proteins | sample UWRJL169409C1_FD_180719 | JGI IMG/M metagenome (GOLD analysis project Ga0247813, IMG submission 180719) | Plant litter microbial communities from Arlington Agricultural Research Station in Wisconsin, United States - UWRJ-L169-409C-1 | ecosystem: Environmental > Terrestrial > Plant litter >... | reverse complement strand
TGTGGACAGCTGTCCAACGCTGGAGACTTACTCTTGAACTCCAGTGCTACTCTACCTTTTCTAACTAATTGTTGAATGGTTGGCATTGTGCTTTTTTAATTTTTTATTTAATTATTTTACCGCTCCCCCGGCATCATTACAGATAGCCTATAAAACGGACTGCAAAAGTAGAACAATTCTTTTTAAGAATCAAGGGGTTAAGTGAAAAAGTTTAATGTGGAGAGATTTGAGTTGAGGACTAATCATTAGGGAGTTGTGAATTCAGCTGGATTTTTCAGCTCTTAATTATTAAAGCCTATAAGAATTGTACGATTGAACTGAAAATCCGAATCATTATCATATTCTATTATTTAGCCAGGCTTCCTCCAAAATAAAAGGGATATGCAATTTTTGCACATCCCTATTATATCTAACTCACGACTCTGAACTACAGATTCAAGACTAATTTTTAGTAACGATATTCATCTGATTTGAATGGACCTTCTACAGGTACGCCAATGTAATCAGCCTGGTGTTGATCTAAAACATCTAATTCTACACCAATTTTAGCTAAATGTAAGCGAGCAACTTTTTCATCCAGATATTTAGGTAAAACATAAACCTTGTTTTCGTATTTATCGGTGTTTGTCCAAAGTTCTAACTGTGCTAAGGTCTGGTTGGTGAATGAATTACTCATCACAAAACTTGGATGACCAGTTGCGCAACCTAAATTAACTAAACGACCTTCGGCCAATAGGATGATATCTTTACCTTCAATAGTATATTTATCTACTTGTGGCTTGATCTCCACTTTAGTTGAACCATATTTTTCGTTTAACCAGGCTACATCAATTTCATTATCAAAGTGACCGATGTTACAAACGATCGCCTTATCTTTCATGGTTAAGAAGTGTTCTCCACGAACGATATCACGGTTACCGGTTGTAGTAACAATAATATCAGCTTCTTTAACAGCTGTAGCGAATTTTTTAACTTCATAACCTTCCATTGCCGCTTGTAAAGCACAAATAGGATCAATTTCAGTTACAATTACACGTACACCTTGTGAGCTTAAAGACTCCGCAGAACCTTTACCCACATCGCCATAGCCACAAACAACAGCAACTTTACCAGCCATCATTACATCAGTAGCACGACGGATTGCATCAACCAATGATTCGCGACAACCGTATTTATTATCGAATTTAGATTTAGTTACAGAATCGTTCACGTTGATTGCAGGTAAGTGCAATGTTCCGTTTTTCATTCTTTCGTATAAGCGGTGAACACCAGTTGTAGTTTCTTCTGATAAACCTTTAATTGCTGCAATCAGCTCAGGATATTGATCAAAAACCATGTTGGTTAAATCTCCACCATCATCCAAAATCATATTTAATGGTTGTTGCTCCGGGCCGAAGTGTAAAGTTTGTTCAATACACCAATCAAATTCTTCTTCATTTAAACCTTTCCAGGCATAAACCTGAATACCTGCAGCAGCAATTGCAGCAGCAGCATGATCTTGTGTAGAAAATATATTACATGATGACCAGGTTACTTCAGCACCTAATGCCACTAAGGTTTCAATTAATACAGCCGTTTGGATGGTCATATGCAGACATCCTGCAATACGTGCACCTTTTAACGGTTGCGTAGGACCGAACTCTTCACGCAAGCTCATTAAACCTGGCATTTCTGCTTCGGCTAATTCAATTTCTTTACGGCCCCACTCTGCCAGTGAAATGTCCTTAACTTTATAAGGAATGTATGTTGTCTCTACTGATGACATAATTATTTGTTTTTAAATGTGATGCAAAGTTACGGCATCGCTTTGTGAAAGCCAAATAATTAGAAGAGCAAGCTGGTTTATTGAATGTAAAATAGTATAAACTCATATCTCACTCTTCTTAATTTGAATATTTGATCACACATAATTATTGTAACAATAAATTGAATTATCATAATAATAGCGAGGCAGTAAATATATATCTAAAAAATTTTAAACAATATTACTTTAAAATGGTATTTTAGATAATCTATCCCTTTCTAATGGAACGTATGTTTTCAGTTATCCATTGGATAACATTTAAGATTAATATCTTAACGATTAGGCAATCATTGTTTTACAAACGTTGCCAAAGCATCATGTATGTCATAGCTTTCTTTGGATTTTTATTTTTTTATGGTGGAGTGGGATTCTTATTTCTTCTGTGAATGAATTATTTGTACGCTAAAATTTGTATTATCTTAAAGATGATAATCATTTTTTTCTTCATCACACCCTTTTCATATATCTTGTAGATATTTTATTTCCATCTCCACTCACCCGCAATGGTAAGTGGTTCCTTTAGATTCTGAGATTCTAAGAAAGCTTTTAATTCTTCCTCCCCTTGAACACCAACAGGAATTTTTTGCGTATTTGCTAAAGCATAAGTAAGCATAGCGCTATAGCGAACGGTATTTTTCAATTCTTGTTCGTCTACAAGTTTAAAAGAGTCTCCATCAGAATGATAAAATGGACCAGAATTGTTGGGCAATTTACCGCCATAGCCACCTCCAGTCGGAATGCCTTCTAACATAAAAGGTTGATGATCGCTATGTAAACCGGCACCTGCATTGAATAAGTTTTTAAAGCCTGTGTCTATTTTTACAATATCAGCACCCCAGGCCGTAAATAAATTTTTCATTTCCGCACGGGATGTTGAAAAGCCTTTTGGATCATTCGTCATATCGTAGTTCAGCATAAATTTAACCTGATCCAGATTTTTATCTTTTTTAGCTTGATCGATATAGGCTTTAGAACCTAATAAACCCTGCTCCTCACCCATAAACAAAACAAATTCTACCGTACGCTTTGTTTTTAAGTTTAGCTTTTTAAAAGTCCTCGCCATATCCATAATCGCAAATGAACCGATTCCATTATCAATGGCACCAGTGGCTAAATCCCAGCTATCTAAGTGCCCACCGACTACAATTTTATCTTTCACTAATTCCGTACCCTTAAAAGTAGCTACTACATTTCTGGCTTTAATTAATCCAGAAAAATTAGTCATCGCAATATGCGCCGTCTGTGATTGATTTTTTAATTTTTCCTTTAATGCCATTCCATCTTCCAGACCGATACAAACAGCCGGAATTGGAATCAGCTTTCCTGTTACAGATGCTGTTCCGGTTAACAGCACACCATTTTTAACGGTATTAATGATAATTACGCCAGTTGCGCCATATTTTGTGGCGATGGCAGTTTTCTCTGAGCGATGAAGTGATTTTGTTCTAGCAGATGAGCCTGGTAAAACACCTAAATATATTAATGCAATTTTTCCCTTAAACTTGGCTGGATCGGCTTGATAATCAACTTCCATTCCATTACCCGCGTCAACAATGTCACTGGTAATGTCAGCGTTAACAGGAGAATGTGCCAGCGTTACAGCTTTCATCTTTGTTAAACTGTTTTTGTCTGCGCCTATTTCTACCGTTATTGTTTTTCTGGCCCAGCTTTCTACTTCGAATGGTTGAAACTTAACATCGCAACCATAAGATTTTAATAAGTCATAAGCGTATTGTTCTGCCTTCGCTCCATTTGCTGAACCAGTTAACCTGTGGCCGATAGTTTCAGTTTCATATTTAAGTGTTTGGTATGCTTTTGAGTTTTGTTGTACATCAGTGTTAATTTTAGAGAAGACATCTCCAAATTTATCCTGAGCATTAGCGAAGAGGGTACTACAAATAATTACTGTTGAGAAAAAGTATTTCATGAATAATGTTGCTGATTTATTCGATGAAAATACAAAATTTAGGCTTAGCTATTAAGTTGTAACGTATATTTTGCCTTTTATGTTAAGAATGGCTCTTGCCTCGTGTCCCAAAACACAAGTAGTTCTATATAATCTGTATTAACACGATATAAAAAAGAACAGTTTTTGTGTAAAATTCCTTTTCTTACTGTTTCATTTTCATAAATACACTGAAACATCTGCGGATTTAAAGAAATCAAGTTGAAAATTTTATTTGATTTCTTCAGGAAATTATTAACATACTTTTGTCCCCAAATGTCATTGAGGTAATCTAAAACATAAATATATGTTTCTTTAGAGGTTTGAGTCCAAATAATTTTGAGAGGCAATTACTTTTCGTATTTAGATTTAATGCGCTCCATGAAATCCTCATGCAAAGTAAATTCTTTTTGATCGGCTTCCGTTAAAGCTTTATTTAGGAGTTTTGAAATATGATCTGGCAAAACCTCGTGATCATTCCCAAAAGGTTTCATTTTTACATGCAAAGCTTCTAAAGCATCCTTTACAGCCTTAGTTTGAGATGAGCTTTTCGTTTGAATGACAAATGTTTCCATAATCAAATATAATAATTAATTCTTAAGTATTTTATATACAATCATTAAGCACTATTTTGCTTAAAATCAAAAGTTATTTTAACTTGATTAAGCACGAACTGTAAGGAAGATTTTTAAAAAAACTTAGACCACCTAAGACTACTTAGAAATATAACCTAAGAACATTAACTTTATAGTCCTAGATGCTTAAGGTGGTAATATATTATTTATGCAATACCTTCTTTGGAAAAACCAATGATGCAACTACACTAATCAATAAAATACTAACAATAATAATCAGCGAATGCTGTGTAGTAAAACCTAACTTTTCCAGGTAAACGTGGCCCAACATTTTCACTCCGATAAAAGCCAGCAATACCGCCAAACCAGTTTTCAGGTAATGGAATTTATGGATAATATTTACCAGTAAAAAGAACATGGAACGCAAGCCCATGATGGCGAAAATATTAGAGAAGAATACAATATAAGGATCCTTTGTCACTGCGAAAATAGCGGGGATGGAATCTACCGCAAATAATAAATCGGTAAACTCAACAATCAACAGCACTAAGAAAAGTGGCGTTACAAGTGTTTTGTGATCAATCTTTACGAAGAAATTTTTGCCTTCATACCTTGGGTGTATTGAAAATATTTTCGAGGCCCATTTTACTACCGGATGGTTTTCAGGATCAATTTTTTCATCCTCATCCTTACTGAAAAACATCTTAACACCTGTAAAAACAAGGAAAGCACCAAAGATATAGAGGATCCATGCGAATTTGGTAATCAAAGCAGCACCCACAAAAATGAAGATGAAACGCATGATAATAGCGCCTAAAATTCCCCAGAACAGCACACGATGATAGTACTTTTCCTCTACTGCAAACGCAGAAAAGATCAGTACAATAACAAAAATATTATCAACTGATAAAGCGTATTCAATTACATATCCCGTTAGAAACTCTAAACCTAAATTCTTTTTGTAAATGTCCAGGCTGCCCTCAAAATCATTTGGAATCAAATTGATATGGTGCTGATGCTTGGTAACAATTTCCTGAAGATGGGCAAAATCTTTAATCCCGTGTAATTGATGTCCTTCAATGAGTAATATAAAGTAAAAACCAATGGCAAAACCAACCATGATTAAGCTCATGATTCCCGCCTGTTTCAAACTCACTACATGCTCCTTACGGCTAAAAAGACCTAAGTCTAAAGCCAGAATGATGACGATAAACAGCAGAAAACCAATACTAAAAAGCAGTTCGTTACTCATTATTTTTTACGTTCGGTAGTATAAAGCACAAGTTGTTCTAAACCTGTTCTGGCTTCTCCCGCATCAAACTGACGCAGAATATCAAATGCCTCTTCCTGGTATTGTAACATCTTCTCGTTTGCATAATAAACACCCTCGTGTCCATTTACAAAATCTATAATCTGTTGAATTTTTACCGGATCATCCTGATGGTTTTTAACCAAATTAATGATTCGTTTTCGTTCAGGCTTTTCAGCACGGTTTAGCGCATAGATCAAAGGAAGTGTTACTTTCTTTTCTTTAATATCGATCCCTAAAGGCTTTCCTACATCATCGGTTCCAAAATCGAAGGTATCATCCTTGATTTGAAAAGCAATCCCAACCTTTTCGCCAAACAAGCGCATTTTTTCAATCACTTCATCATCTGCACCAGCCGAAGCCGCACCCGCAGCGCAACATGAAGCAATTAGTGAAGCTGTTTTCTGACGGATAACATCGAAATAAAGCTCCTCCGAAATATCCATTTTCCGCACTTTTTCAATCTGCAACAATTCGCCTTCACTCATCTGCTTAACTGCTTCAGATACAATTTGTAACAATCTATGTTCGTTATTGTTTACCGAAAGCAGCAATCCTTTCGCAAGTAAGAAATCGCCCACCAATACAGCAATTTTATTTTTCCATAGTGCGTTGATAGAGAAAAATCCACGGCGTTCGTAAGCATTATCCACCACATCGTCATGCACCAGCGTTGCAGTGTGTAACAACTCCACCAAAGCAGCCCCACGATGGGTAGATTCGGTTATTCCACCACATAATTTCGCCGCAAAAAACACGAACATCGGTCGCATTTGTTTGCCCTTTTGCTTTACAATATAGTGGGTAATCCTATCCAGCAACGGTGCGTCGCTATGCATAGACTCCTTAAACGTTTTTTCAAACGCTTTGATATCAGCTGCTATAGGTTTTTTTATCTGTTCGATTCCCGGCATTAAGTCGAAAAATTTTGATTGCAAACTTAAGCTAATTTCCCATAAAAAAGTAATGTATTATGAAGCATTATAATGGATTGGAAAGCAACGGCAGTAATCATTAACATCTTCCCTCCTGCTTTTGCCTATAGTCCTCGCCCTCATGCTTCAGGCTGTGGGCTATTCGGTGCAATCAGGTTTAAATAGAAAGTTTTTGCAAGTAATTCCCCTCTCAAATGGTAAATCAGAATCTTAAAAATTTACTTTCATCCTTCAAAAGTTTACATTTAAACCAATAATTTAGGATTCATGAAAAAGCGCTATAAAGTATTAATCGGTTTTTCGGTATTGATAGTCGCCGGGTATTTACTTGGACCAAAGCCAAAGAAACCAATGTATGATACTTCTCTGGCTGCTGTTCCCGAAATTCAGGATCTTGATGGCTATGTAAGTTCAATGGAGAAAGCCAATAAACTGAAGCCTGGAAATGAGGCCGAAATTATCTGGGCAGATTCCAGTCACCAACAAACAGAGTATGCGGTGGTTTATCTACACGGATTTTCTGCTTCCAAAATGGAAGGGAATCCCGTTCACCTGAATTTAGCAAAGGCATTAAATGCCAATTTATACCTGGCGCGTTTAGCAGACCATGGGATAGATACTGTAGCACCTATGCAATATTTTACTGCCGACAGACTTTGGGAAACTAGCAAGCAGGCTTATGCCATTGGTGAGAAACTAGGCAAAAAAGTGATTTTAATCGGCACTTCAACCGGAGGAACGGTTGCGCTAAAACTTGCTGCTACCTATCCAAAAATTAATAGTTTAATTCTCATGTCTCCTAATGTAGCCATAAACGATAAAAAGGCCTGGATGTTGAATGACCCCTGGGGATTGCAAATTGCCAGACGGGTTTTAGGTAGCGATGAACGCAAAGTAGATGGCAGAACAGAGGAAGTTAAAAAGTACTGGTATACCAATTACAGAATAGAATCTTTAGTGCAACTGCAAGAATTTGTGGAAAGCACCATGAATAAATCAGTTTTTAAAAAAGTTAAACAGCCCATGCTCTTGCTTTATTACTACAAAAATGATCTGGAGCAAGACCCTGTGGTGCGGGTAGATGCCATGCTGAAAATGTTCGCCGAATTAGGAACTCCTGATGATTTGAAACGTAAAGTTGCCATTCCAAATGCAGGAAACCATGTGTTGGGTTCTTATTTAACTTCAAAAGATTTACCCAGTGTAGAAATTGCTATTAACAGTTTTGTAGGGAATGTTTTGAAGATCAACTTGCGAAGTCTCAAAGGCTAATGAGCGTAGAAAGACTTCGCCAGTTTTATCAAAAATCTAAATTAGTTGTTAGACTGACGAAGCTTGCCACCACAAAACCCAACTAAAATCGTAAGTCGGATTAACTTGCGAAGTCTTAAAGGCAACCGAGCGCAGAAAGACTTCGAAAGTTTAGTGGAAAAATCTTAGGGAGACTGACGAAGTTTTCCTACCACACAGGCCAGCTAAACTTCGGAAGTCGGATTAACTTGCGAAGTCTCAAAGTTCAGCGAGCGCAAAAAGACTTCGAAAGTTCAGTGGAAAAATCTTAGGGAGACTGACGAAGTTTTCCTACCACACACGCCAGCTAAACTTCGTAAGACGATTAACTTGCGAAGTCTCAAAGGCTAATGAGTGTAGAAAGACTTCGCCAGTTTTATCAAAAATCCAAATTAGTTGTTAGACTGACGAAGTTTGCCACCACACAGGCCAGCTAAACTTCGTAAGTCAATCAACTTGCGAAGTCTCAAAGGCCAGCGAGCGTAGAAAGACTTCGCCAGTTTTATCAAAAATCCAAATTAGTTGTTAGACTGACGAAGTTTGCCACCGCACAGACCAACTAAAATTGTAAGTCGGATTAACTTGCGAAGTCTCAAAGGCTAATGAGCGTAGAAAGACTTCGCCAGTTTTATCAAAAATCTAAATTCGTTATAAGACTGACGAAGTTTGCCACCACACAGGCCAGCTAAACTTCGTAAGTCGGATTTATAATATTTTTCACAATCATCTCCGCATGTACCCTGGAGTTTTCAATAAAAAGCTTATGCGTATCTAAACCACCGCAAACTACGCCTGCCAGATATAAACCTTTAACGTTGGTTTCCATCGTTTCTTCGTTGTAGACAGGGCAAAGTGTTTCAGGTAAATCGATTCCGAATTTTCTTAGCATAGAAAAATCAGGTTGATAGCCGGTCATGGCGATTACAAAATCATTGGGAATGGTTTTAATGCCTTCAGGTGTTTTAATATCTACTTCACCTGCTCTAATTTCAACAAGTTCTGAATTGAAGAGTGCCGTTACTTCTCCTTCTTTAATCCGGTTCTGAATATCCGGACGAACCCAATATTTTACATGCGGACCAAGGTCGCCACTGCGAATAACCATGGTTACGTTTGCACCTTTCCGGTAGGTTTCTAAAGCAGCATCTACACCAGAATTATTTGCGCCAACAACCACTACATTTTGAAAGGCATACAAGTGAGGGTCTTTATAATAGTGTGTTACTTTAGGTAAATCTTCACCAGGAACATTCATTAATAAAGGAACATCATAAAAACCTGTAGCCACTATAACATTGCTGGCAGTATAATTAGCTTTAGCGGTTTGAACTTCAAATATCCCTTCACTGTTTTTATGAATCTGATTTACCCTTTCAAACAAATTGATACTTAAATCAAACTTTTCGGCAACCCTGCGATAATATTCAACGGCTTCATTTCGGTTTGGCTTCGGATTAATGGTTACAAAAGGTGCACCACCAATTTCGAGCTTTTGAGAAGTGGAAAAGAAAGTCATGAAAACCGGATAGTTAAATAAACTATTCACCAAGGCTCCTTTCTCAATAATGAGATAACTTAAGCCTGCTTGTTTTGCCTCAATAGCGCAAGCCATGCCAATCGGTCCGGCGCCAATAATGATAATATCGTACTTGTTTTGATTTTTCATTTATGTTTTATCTATCGAAAGAGATTGCTTCGTGCCTCGCAATGACGATAGCTTAAACTTTCATTGCTTTACTAAAATCTAACCACCTGAGACATTTAAGATCATATAGGCTTAACGTATAAAATAAAGGATAGTGGTTTAAGAACTTTTAAGTTTCAAAACTAATTAAACTTTCATCGCCTTACTTGGGCAAGCAAAATCCGTTCTTTTCAAACCCGTATTTTTGATCGCTCCGTAACCACCGGCAATATCAACTACATTTTCGACACCACGAGATTTTAAGATAGAAGCAGCAATCATAGAGCGGTAACCACCAGCGCAATGAACATAATAAGTAGCTTTTGGATTAATTTCTCCCATCCAGTCATTAATGAAATCAAGCGGACGGCTTAAAGTAAAATCTAAATGCTCTGACTCATATTCACCTGGTTTACGAACATCAAGTGCGATAACCTCGCCAGTATTGGCTACTTCTTCAAAAGCATCTGCAGATATAGATTCGATGGTATCGATTTCTTTTCCTGCATCTGTCCAGCGCACGAAACCGCCCTCCAAATAACCAATAGTGCTATCGTAACCTACGCGTGTTAAACGGGTGATGGTTTCTTCTTCTTTGCCTTCATCTGTGATAAGGAGAATCGGTTGCTGAAGATCGGTAATCAATGCACCAACCCAAGGTGCAAACTGTCCGTTTAGACCGATATTAATGGAGTTAGGAATAAATCCTTTCGCAAAAAGCTGTGGATCACGGGTATCCAACATGATCGCTCCAGTATGGTTAGCAGTATCTTCAAAAGCCTGTGGTGTAAAAGCATTTAAACCTTTTTCGTAAACATCATCAATACTTTCTACACCACCTTTATTTATGGCTGCATTTTTAGCAAAATATTGTGGAGGAGGCATAATGCCATCTGTTACTTCTTTTATAAATTGTTCTTTCGTTTCGGCTTTAAGTGCATAATTTACCTGCTTTTGGTGTCCTAAAGAATCAAAAGTCTCTTTACTCATGCTTTTGCCACAAGCCGAACCTGCGCCATGAGCCGGATAAACAATTACATCATCAGCCAAGGGTTTAATTTTTTCATTTAACGAATCGTAAAGCATTCCAGCTAAATCTTCCATAGTTAAATTGCCTTTTTGTGCTAAATCCGGCCGACCGACATCACCAATAAAAAGCGTATCACCACTAAAAATACAGTGGTCTTTTCCATTCTCATCTGTTAATAAATAAGTGGTTGATTCTAAGGTATGGCCTGGTGTGTGTAAGGCCGTGATGGTAAGTGCTCCGATTTTAAATTGTTCCCCATCCTTAGCAATGTGAGATTCAAACCCGGTTTTAGCCGTTGGTCCGTAGATAATTTTTGCTCCCGATTTTTCTGCTAAATCTACATGCCCTGAAACGAAGTCGGCATGAAAATGAGTTTCAAAAATATATTTAATAGTTGCGCCAGCTTTTTCTGCTTTCTTTAAATAAGTCGCAACTTCTCTTAAAGGATCTATAATTGCAGCCTCACCATTACTTTCGATATAGTAAGCAGCTTCCGCTAAACAACCCGTATATATTTGTTCTATTTTCATATTTTCTTCTCCTCGTCACCCTTAATTTATTCAAGGGTCTTATTGAATAGATGCTGAATCAAGTTCAGCATGACGGACATGCAAAACAAAAATAGCGCTAAATAATTATAACCAAAATGATGACAGTCATAATTGCAGAAGTTTTACTTACTACACGAAACTGGCTGGCTCTTACTCATAATTTTTCTGATTCAGAAACTTACGAGATTTGCTTATCAATCTTTCGTTAATTCTCCACGTAAAGATTCGTCTATGAGCTTGCGACTTTCTTCTAGTGGTAAACCAAGCCCAAGAACGAACATTAATTTCGTAACTGCAGATTCGAAGGTTAGATCGTAGCCGCTGATAATACCCATTTTCAGCAATTCCCGACTTGTTTCGTACCTACCTAAGTGGACGGATCCTTTCTTACATTGAGATATATCGATAATAATCTTCCCACTTAAAATAGCTTGACGAAGCGCATCCAAAAACCATTGTGCTGTAGTTGTATTTCCAGAGCCAAAGGTTTCCAGAATAATGGCATCAACTTTTGAATCGGTGATGGCTAAAACAGCTTGCGGCGTAATACCAGGATAGAGCTTCAAAACGCCAATGTTTGAATTGAAGTTAGTGTGCAAAGTCAGCTTACCTTCAGGCGCTTTCAATACATAATTGGTATGAAATTGAAGGTGAACACCAGCCTCAGCTAATACAGGATAATTTGGTGACCGGAAAGCCTCAAATTTTTCGCTATTGTATTTTATTGAGCGGTTTCCACGAAACAACTGCGAATCAAAATAGATACAAACTTCCGGGAAGAGTGATTTACTATTTTCTTTAGTGGCAGCGATCTCTAATGCAGTAATAAGGTTTTCTTTAGCATCAGTTCTAATTTCTCCAATTGGCAATTGCGAGCCTGTTAAAATCACTGCTTTGCCGAGGTTTTCGAGCATAAAACTTAGTGCTGAAGCGGTAAAGGCCATTGTATCAGAGCCATGAAGAATTACAAAACCATCATAAAGATCATATTGGTTATAAATCAGTTCCGCTAAAGTTTTCCAGATCTCCGGATCCATGTTTGATGAATCTAAAACCGGATTAAAAGAATGCACATCTAAATGATAATCTAACCGACTTAATTCTGGTACGTTTTCTTTAATTTGTTCGAAATTAAAAGGAATTAACATTCCATTTGTAGGGTCGTTCACCATACCGATCGTTCCACCGGTATAAATAATTAGGATTTTAGTCATTTGGTTGGTTTGATTGCTCTACACAAAGAAACTAAAAGAATTTCATTTTACCGGGCAAATAAATGATAAAAATCAGATAATCCGGCTATTTCGATTTAGTTAATTATCATTTTGATAATAAATGTTGAAATAACGTTTAAGGTTAAATTAAGATTTGCAACCCCCTACTTTGCTGTAGACGTTTGAAAAAGCAATCATTAAAGTCTTAAACTCCAAATACTGTTTTCGAATTTTCTGTAGTAACATTTGCAATTTCTTCTATAGAAACGCCATAAATATCGGCCAGTTTTTCAGCTATATAAATCAGATAACTACTTTCATTGGGTTTACCTCGAAAAGGAACCGGCGCAAGGTAAGGCGAATCAGTTTCCAGCACCAGATTTTGCAATGGAATTTCACTCAACACACCATCTAATCCTGCTTTTTTATACGTCACCACACCACCAATTCCTAAATAAAAGTTCAGATCAATGGCTTGTCTTGCCTGTTTAACATTTCCTGTAAAACAATGAAATATGCCCCGCAATTTTTCATCACGTTCACTTTCCAGCACTTCAAATACTTCTTCAAATGCTTCGCGACAATGAATTACAATAGGTAAACCTAAATCTTTCGCCCAGGCAATTTGCTTGCGAAAAGCATCTTGCTGAATGGCCAAAGTCGTTTTATCCCAATATAAATCAATGCCGATTTCACCAATGGCATAAATTTTTCGATTTGGAATACTATTATAAATTTTATCCAATACAGCTAAATAATCTTCCTTTACATCACAAGGATGAAGGCCGGCCATAGCAAAACAGTTTTCTGGATATTTGTTAACCAGGTCATCAATCATTGCGATTGATTTTACATCAACATTTGGCAAGAATAACCTGTTCACATTGTTTTCAAAACAACGCTCTATTAACTGGGCTTGCTTTTCAACATCTTGCTCGTAATATAAATGGGTATGGGTATCAGTGAATATCATATTAAGTATCAAGTCTGGCAAGAGGTTAAACTTTTTTCTCTGATTTTGCTTTTTTAGGTTTTTTAATTTCTACAGGCTCAGTTTCAAACTTATGCCCATCGAATTCCATTTCCTTTTTCAAAAACTTTCCGGTTAAACTGATCGGATTTTGAATCAAGCCTTCTGGCGTTCCTTCGAAAAGAATTCTTCCCCCTCCGGCTCCACCTTCTTCCCCCAAATCAATTACCCAGTCGGCAACCTTTACTACATCTAAATTGTGTTCGATCACTAGAATCGTATTTCCTTTTTCTACCAATTCTTGTAATACCCCTAAAAGTACGTTGATGTCTTCAAAATGAAGTCCGGTGGTTGGCTCATCAAGAATATAGAAAGTTTTTCCGGTATCTTTTTTAGATAGTTCGGTAGCTAGTTTCACACGTTGCGCCTCGCCACCTGATAAAGTAACCGATGATTGCCCCAAAGTGATGTAACCTAAACCTACATCTTTCAGGGTTTTAATTTTTCTGTATATAATCGGGATATTTTCAAAGAAAACGCAGGCATCTTCAATACTCATATCCAGCACATCACTAATTGATTTTCCTCTAAAACGAACTTCTAAAGTTTCACGATTATATCTTCTACCGCCACACTCCTCGCAAGGAACCTGTACATCAGGCAAGAAATTCATTTCAATCACTTTCAAACCAGCACCCTGACAGGTTTCACATCTTCCGCCTTTTACATTGAAAGAAAAGCGCCCAGGTTTATATCCCCGAATTTTCGCCTCTGGTAACTGAACAAAAAGGTTCCTGATATCAGAGAAAACGCCTGTATAAGTAGAAGGATTAGAACGTGGTGTTCTGCCGATAGGCGCCTGATCAATCTCAATCACTTTATCAATTTCCTTTAAACCGGTAATCTTCTCATACGGCAAAGGCACTTTCTTCGCTCTAAAAAAATGGTGATTCAGAATCGGATATAAGGTTTCAGTAATTAAACTTGATTTACCTGAACCTGAAACTCCGGTAACGGCAATGAACTTACCTAATGGAAAATCGACAGAAACTTCTTTTAAATTATGGCCGGTAGCTTTAGTAATAGATAATTTATGACCATTGCCTTTTCTACGAACCTTTGGTATTTCAATTTTTTTGTTTCCATTTAAGTAAGCCGCTGTTAAAGTATTTGATTTTAAAATTTGTGCTGCTGTTCCCTCTGCAACTACAGTTCCACCATGAATACCAGCTCCAGGACCAACATCAATTACCCAATCAGCTTCCAGAATCATGTCCTTATCATGTTCCACTACTAAGACAGTGTTCCCCAAGTCACGAAGATTTTTCAGGGCATTTATTAACCTTTCGTTATCCCGTTGGTGTAAACCTATACTTGGTTCATCAAGAATGTACATTACATTCATCAATTGTGAACCAATTTGCGTTGCAAGGCGAATTCGTTGTGCCTCGCCACCAGAAAGTGTACGTGCTGTTCTATCTAATGTTAAATAGGTTAAGCCTACGTCCGTTAAAAAACCAATCCGGGCTTTAATTTCTTTTAAAATTTCTTTTGCAATGATGTTCTGGCGATCAGAAAGGCGTTCATCAACATGCTCAAACCATTTAAACAGGTTATTGATATCCATAGATGAAAGCTCAAAAATATTTTTCCCGTCTACTTTAAAGTGGAGACTTTCTTTTTTTAAACGGGCACCATGGCATTCAGGGCATGTTTTTAACTTGCGGAAAGCATCCATATCATCAGATGCAGACTCACTTCGCTTTTCGTTCTGCTCTTCCAGCATTTTAATGATGCCATCGAAAGTAATATTATAGTTTTGAACGTTCCATTTATTGTATTCAACTTCTACTTTAATCAGATCTGGTGAGCCATTTAAAATAATATTGATGACTTCATCACTTAATTTTTCAATCGGCGTAGATAAAGAGAAACTGTATTTTTTGGCCAATGATTTCAATACCTGGAACATCCAAATATCCCGATATTCGCCTAATGGCGCCAAGCCACCATTCAGAATACTCAGTTTAGGATTTGGCATTACGGATTCCTTATCAACCACAAAAATATAACCTAAACCATCGCAACGGTCGCACGCTCCATAAGGTGAGTTGAACGAGAAACTATTCGGTTGTGGTTCATCGTAAGAAATGCCTGTTGTTGGGCACATTAAAAACTTACTAAAGTGGGCAACATGATTATCCTTATCACTAATTTTAATCACACCTTTACCCATTTTCATAGCCGTTTGAACAGAATCTAACAAACGCTTTTTATCTTTATCATCAACAATCAGGCGATCGATAACCACTTCAATATCATGGATTTTATAACGATCGACCTGCATTTTGGCCGTGATATCTTTAATTTCTCCATCTACACGAACCTTTACATAGCCTTGCTTACGGATTTGCTCAAACAGTTCACGATAATGTCCCTTCCTCCCTTTTACTACTGGCGCCAGGATATTTACGGCCATGCCGTCGAACTTATTAAAAATGTTTTGCAGAATCTGATCTTCACTCATGCGCTCCATCTTCTCTCCGGTATTGTATGAAAAAGCATCCGCTACACGGGCATACAATAGGCGCATAAAATCGTAAATTTCCGTAATGGTACCAACAGTTGAACGTGGGTTTTTACTGGTTGTTTTTTGTTCAATGGCAATTACAGGGCTTAAACCTGAAACCTTATCTACATCCGGGCGTTCCATGCCACCCATAAACTGGCGGCTGTAAGCACTAAATGTTTCCATATAGCGTCGCTGGCCTTCGGCATAAATGGTATCAAAAGCCAAAGAAGATTTCCCGCTACCACTTAAACCTGTAATTACTACTAGCTGGTTGCGGGGAAAACTTACATCTATATTTTTTAAATTATGTACCCTCGCACCATATACTTCTACATCTTTTTGCTCGCCGAGGTCGATAGATTTATTGCTCATATTTTATTTAAAGGTTGAGGAAAAATTCAGCTTATAAAATAGCCGGATTTCAATCTGCAAAAATGCTAAAAATTTTATCAAAATGAAAGTGTAACTCAAACTGTATTAAGGATTAATTGTCATAATGTCTGCTTCTATTGCGAAGGAAACCAGATGATAAACCGAAACGTAAATAACCGTAATGATCCTGAAAATAGATGTTGTAATTATCTTCGCCATAATAACCGACTGCAGCCATTAAAAAGACATTATTCATAAATGGAAGACTATAATTAAAATTGATTTCAGCATTTAACCGCTTTTGAAGATTTGCCAAATTCTTTGCAGGAATTTTATTTACCGCATAAGATATCTCTGTATTTAAACGCCAGGTTTCTTTCTCGGTTTTAACTTTCGGTTTATTTCTTGCATTTCTTTCTATCTGACCATATTTTCGCCAGGAGAAATTGTACAAGAGCCTAGTAAATCCAAAGCCCATATCCAACGCAGGTTCATACCTGAAAAACTTATACCACTGTAAACCTACACGATGATTGAAAGAATAATAACTTTCATCAGTATTTATTTCCGTTAAATGTCCGAAACGATAAGATGCCGTTAAATAATTGGCATTGAAATTTCCCGTTAGCGTATTTATTGTACCATTGGTATTTAAAGCATCCTGATCCTGGCCATTAGAATGATGAGTAAAAGCAAGTTCCCCATATTGATAATTTTCCGGGTTGGCATTTAGCCTTGCATATAAGGCACCGCCGAGGCGATAGCTCGGCGTACGCACACCTGCAGAAAACTCATTTCTTACCCGAACCGTAAAATCTGGAATAATAGCAAAAGCAATCGGAGATCGATAACTTCCCAATAACATATATGTAGTGGTGAGGCGCCCATTAATAACATACTTAGAAGGAGCACCTAATTCTCCGGCTGGAGCAGTATAAGAAAAATCAGCATTTTCTTTGTAGAGATTTATATATTCTTTATTGGCAGATTCTTTTTTAATGATAAGGGAATCTTGCGCAAGCAGATGAAAACACAGAAAAGAAAAAGCAAGCGTTAACAAAGTTTTCATCATACCATATAAACGCTGGGAGATGATTGATGGTTTTGTAACAGCATATATAATTAGCAATTTTAACAGTTACTAACTTAATATCATTGGCGCTATTAAAATTAGTAACTTTACTAAAGCTATAGAACAAAGCTTAAATTACCATTCCACCGTTGTCCCATTCTCTGTTGGGTGACCAGTGCAAACCAGCACCCTGCCCCTTTCAATTTCTTCATCAGTAAGCACTTCGTTATAATCCATCCGAACATTACCCTTTGTACAAGTGGCTACGCAGGTACTACATACGCCTCCCCTACAACTATATGGGAGTTTGATTTTATGCTCAAGGGCTACATCTAAAATTCTTTTTGGCCATGGAACTGCCAGATTATAAGTTTCGCCATTGAAATTCAGGATGACCGAGTACGTGTTTTTATCGACAACTTTTTCAGAGCTATCATCTTCATCCATTTCATCTTCTGGTAAAACGAAAGTTTCTCTTTTAATCTGTTTTAAATCGAAGCCCATTCCTAGCAAAGTAATCCTGCATAAATCCATATAAATGATTGGTCCGCAGGTATAGAATAGCGCATGTTCGTGATCGAAATGTAAATGTGTTTTAATTAATTGCTCGATGTAAAATTTGTTTAAGCGGGCAGTCATCAGGTTTTTACTATTGCTAAAAATCCACACGATCTTTAATCTTTCTGAGTACCGTGCCTGCCATTCTAAAAGCTCATTATAAAATAAGGCATCTTCCTTTGATCTGTTACTATACACCAGTGTGATTAATGAATTTTTCTCTCTTACCAATGCTGTTTTTAGAATGGAAAACAAAGGTGTAATGCCTACTCCAGCTGCAAACAGAAAAAGATCCCGTTCCACATATTCATCAGGCAAATAACTGAATAATCCTTGGGGCTCCTGTGCAAACAACACATCATTTACAGCGGTTTTATGATGCAAAAATCTGGAGATTTCTCCGTTCTCCACTCGTTTAACGGTAATGGCCAGCGGTTCATCCACATCAGGCGAACTGCTGAATGAATACGATCTACGGACTTCTCTATTTTTTCCTTCAAAAACCAATGAAACAAACTGACCTGCCAGATATTCAGGATATGACTGATCTACTTCTTCGAATTGAAAAGTGATGTTATCGCCCGGTTGATTAATTATTTTATTAATGCGAAGTTTAAACATGGAACAAAGAAAAGGATTAAAGCGGAAAGACCAAAGCTGAAAGACTAAAGCCTAAAAGACTAAAGCATAAAGACTAAAGCAGAAAGCGTTTATATCCCATTATCAGCAAAAGCTATTCATCTGTGCAATTTACCTGAAATAAAAAAAACGTCCCGATTGCTCGGGACGCCTTACCAAATGCTTGTCTTTATCCTTAATTATATTAATTGGCGTTGTAAGCCAATAGCACACGCTTTTTTTGATATCCGTAGCGTTTCGGATGTTCTACAATCTGTTTCATTGAAATCACCTGATAAACATAGCGACCAGTTTCCCGGTTTAGCCTCATTTTATAATAGTTATCCTGATTTTGATTGTTAATTTGTTTGCGTAAACGGCCATCACCTACATTATAAGCCGCAGCCACTAATGTCCAGCTTTCCAAACCTTTGTACATTTCTTTGATGTATTTACAGGCTGCTATGGTTGATTTACGCAGATTATAGCGTTCATCAACCTGATCATTTACTTTTAGGCCATATGATCGAGCTGTACCCGGCATAAACTGCCATATTCCGGCTGCACCTTTTGGAGATACACCAGCCGCCATTCCAGATTCAACCAAAGCTAAATACTTAAAATCATTAGGAATTCCATAAGCAGCAAGAATAGGCTCTATTACAGGAAACCATTCTTTTGCCTTTTTATGCAAACGATTCGTTTGCGTATTGCCGTAAGTGTGTGCGGCAAGGATTTTTTTCATTTTGCGTTCCACCTTTTTATCGCCTAAAGGCAGGGTTTCATCAGCAAAATTCAACTGAGCCATTAAAGATTGTGGCTTAACCTCTTTTTTTTCAACTTTCAGGCTATCAGTTGTTGGTATTGTAGTGTGTAATTGTTCTTTTTTTAAAAGACTTTTTTGTGCTAAGGGCATTTGGTAAGCGAACACTTTTGCCAAAATAAATAGTGTAACCACTACCGCAATTGGTACGATGTGTTTCTTTAACATTTTCCTCCTTTTTTTGGTGAACTTATATAAAAACGTCGGCAAAGCTAAAAAATAATAAGCACATTATCAAACAGTTACGCAAACAACCCTTAAAAACAGCCTCTAAAGCGCTTTAAACGTGGGTTTTAGATTTTGAATTTTAAGTGGTATTACCTATATTAGAGGCTATTTTTTTGTCTGATTTTTCAGCCACTCAATATTGCAATATTCACCAATTTTTCATAAATTTGCAGCCCGCATTTCAGGATGCGGTTAAAAGCGTATCATGATAAATAAAAACAACAGGAACAGTCGGGATGACAAGTCCAAACCGGGTAGCCGGAAAACTGATGGCAGAAGTAATTCAGCCGGATCTGACAGAAAAAGATCAGACGACAGAGACAACAAATTCAATAAATCATCCGATTCAAAAGATAACTTCAGACCTAGAAGTTCAGAGGGCAAAGATTTTAAATCAAAATCATTTAGCGATAGAAAAGATTCAAGACCAAGAACAGGCGGACGAGATTTCAAATCAAAAGATGCAGAACCTCAAAGCTTTAAATTTGGAGATCGTGAATTTAAATCTAAAGATTCGAGTGCAAAATCAGAAGATCGTGGTTTTAAATCAAGAGATGGCGGTTCTAGAGATTACAAATCGAGAACTGGTGACCGTGACTTTAAATCAAAAGATGGCGGATCTAGAGATTATAAACCAAGAACAGGAGATCGTGATTTTAAATCAAAAGATGGTGGATCGCGAGATTACAAACCAAGAACAGGTGATAGAGACTTTAAATCAAAAGATGGTGGAGCAAGAGATTATAAACCAAGAACGGGTGATAGAGACTTCAAGTCTAAGGATGGAGATTCGAGAGATTTTAAACCGAGAACTGGCGACAGGGATTTTAAATCAAGAGGTGGAGATCGTGACTTCAAACCTAGAGAAGGCGGATACAGAGATTACAAATCAAGAGGCGAAAGAACTGATGACTTTAAGCCAAGTGCTGGAAGTTCAAGAGATGTAAAACCTAGAGAACCAAGAGAAGGCGACACTCGTCCGTTTAGAAAGCGCGAAGAGACACAACCAAGAGATACTGAATTTAACCGCCCGGAGCGAACTGTTATTGCTCCTGCGCGTAAAACAAATGAAGATAAAGGCTTAATTCGCCTAAACAGATATATTTCCAATGCAGGGATTTGCTCGCGCCGTAAGGCTGATGAGCTAATTGCTGCCGGCGTAGTTACAGTAAATGGCGAAGCTGTTACTGAGTTAGGTCATAAAGTAGATCCTTCAAAAGATCTTGTTCGCTACAATGGCGAGCTACTTAAGCGTGAGAAAAAGGTTTACGTATTGCTTAACAAACCAAAAGACTACATTACCACTACAGATGATCCGCAGGAACGCCGTACGGTAATGCAATTGGTTGATAAGGCTAGTCGCGAACGGATATATCCTGTTGGCCGCCTGGATCGTAATACAACAGGATTATTGTTGATGACGAATGATGGTGAACTGGCTGATAAATTATCTCATCCGAAAAATGGGATTACTAAAATTTACAATGTTGAGCTTGATAAAGCCTTATCACAGGGTGATTTAAATAAAATTGCTTTCGGTTTGGAGCTTGAAGATGGATTGATTAAACCTGATAACATTTCTTATGTATCGGGTGGAACAAAAAAGGAGATCGGTATTCAGATTCACAGTGGTAAAAATAGGATTGTACGTCGTATTTTCGAACATTTAGGTTATAGCGTAGATAAATTAGACCGCGTGGTTTATGGTAATTTAACGAAAAAAGATTTGCCTCGTGGCAGATGGCGTTATTTAGAAGATCATGAATTGATCCAGATTAAACACTTAATTAAATAGTTGAAAAGGCAATCGAAAGGTTGCCTTTTTTGTTTCCTTGAAATTAATTTAAGAATCACCTCAACAAATTTTTCTCATATTTGTTGGTAAAGCAGATCACCATATGAAAAAATATATCGGAATATTCTTAATGTCATTAATATCAACCATTGCAATTGCACAGCAAAATCACTATAATTTAGTTATCGGCACTTATACAGCTCCAGGTAAAAGTGAAGGAATTTACACTTACGATTTTGATTCCAACACAGGGAATACAAAGTTAAAAGTCATCACAAAAGGCATTGCCAACCCAAGTTACATCGCAATTTCTCCAGATAAAAAATACGCATATGCTGTAAATGAAACTGGCGAAACAAGCACTGTTACTGCTTTTAAATATGATGCGGTAACAGGAATTTTAACCTTTCTAAATAAAGTGAATAGCCATGGAGCAGATCCATGTTTCATTACCGCTGACGAGAAAAACGTTCTCATAGCCAATTATTCTGGCGGCAGTTTGGCTGTATTTTCCCGCAAGGCAGATGGGACGTTAAGCGAAGAAATTCAGGTAATTCAACACACCGGAAAAAGTATTGACCCTAAAGGCAGACAAAAGAGCGCCCATGTACATATGGTTAAATTTACACCAGATCATCAATATTTAGTAGTAAATGACTTAGGAGAAGACCAGACTTACATTTACAGCTATAATCAAACTGGAAAGGATAAAACTCTTGTTGAAAAATCGATTATTAAAACCAATGGTGGTACAGGTCCAAGACATATTACTTTTAGCCCGAATGGGAAATTTGCTTACCTGGTTCATGAATTTAACGGGAGCATTACTGCATTTGGTTATTTAAAAGGCAACTTAACCAAGTTGCAGGAAATCGGAACTACCGCTAAAGATTTCAAAGGCGCTATTGATGCCGCTGATATCCATGTTTCTGCAGATGGAAAATTTTTATATGAAACCAACAGGGGCGATGCCAATAGCATTTCTGCCTTTTCTATTCTTCCAGATGGCAAACTTAAATTTATAGAAACATTAAGTACTTTAGGTAAAGGACCAAGAAATTTTACCATTGATCCTAGTGGAAAGTTTCTTTTAGTAGGCCATCAGTATACCAATAACGTTGTGATTTTTAATAGAGACGTTAAAACAGGTAAATTAATGGATAGCGGAAAAAGGATTGATGTTGGCGCACCAGTTTGTTTGGTGTTTGATAAATAAGATTGTTCATTTCTAGTCATATCGCTATTAAATAAATAGCAGATACCTATTTAAAGATAGATCCTGAATTGAGTTCAGGAAGACGACCGTTCATAGTTGGTGCGCTAAGACCCATTAAATAATAGATTTATAAAACGCTGTCTATGTATGATCGCTATAGCCACCCCGCCATCCTGAACTTGATTCAGGACCTTTTAATACTTTATATCCCTGTTCCTCTTATCACAAAAAAGACCTGCTTTTCAGCAAGTCTTTCTATATATTTTTTCGTAAAAACTAAGCAGGTTCTGCAACCTTAACCACATTACGATAAGGGAATGAATTACAAATATGACGACGGGCGAAACGACCGGGAGAATCTGCATTAACTAATTTGATGTAAATGGCTCTTGGCACATCAAAGTATTCATAGGCACTTCCATCAAAAAACTGGATATTTAAAACCGATTGTTTGTACTCAAAATCTAAAATATTAGAATTTGTAATCGTTTGTGTATAAGTCTCGATATTTTGCTCACGTGTTTCTGGTGCAATACTAACGAGGAAATGGTAAGCTTCTATAATGTCTTTACTTCTTGCCTCTGCCGCTAATTTTTCTTCCTCCACCTGGAATTTATCAGGATGATATTCTTTCATCAGGGTGCGGTAAACTGACTTAAGCGCTGCAAGCTCGGCCGTTTTATCTACGTTCAAAAGCTTTCTATAATCTACTATCTTTTTCATTTGGCGCAAAGGTACGATTTATAATGATTTGATTTTGAGAAAGTTTAATTTGATAATGATTTCTTTATAAGAATCTTACACACTGAATATTAATCAAAATATTTTTATTCCTATATCGAATATTTCTAAAAATTGTAATCATAAAAAAAGTCGCCGGGTAAACCGACGACTCAATATCTTTTTGTTAATATAATTTAGTTATGATGCTGCAAGGAATTTTCTATCACTTCTTTATAAAACTCCACGTAAGACGGTAGAATCTTTTTCAGATCAAAATCCTGTGCTCTTGTAAATGCGTTGTCTTTAAACTGCTTTAAAGTTGCATCGTCTTTTAAAATGGATATGGCATTTGCCGCCATCGATTCTACATCACCAACATTACTCATATAACCACAAAAACCATCTACATTTAATTCTGGCAAACCACCAGCGTTGGTAGTAATTGCAGGCACTTTACAAGCCATGGCTTCTAATGCAGCTAGGCCAAAGCTTTCCGATTCTGAAGGCATTAGGAACAAATCTGAAACAGACAAAATTTCTTCTACAGCATCTTGCTTCCCTAAGAAACGTACATTTTCTCCAATATTTAAACTTCTACAAAGCTGTTCATCATAAGCACGTTCTGGCCCATCACCCACCATTAATAATTTTGACGGAATCACAGCCTGTACCTTTTCAAAAATCCTAATTACATCAGCTGTTCGTTTTACTTTCCTAAAGTTGGAGGTATGAATCAGAATTCGCTCATTGTTTGGTGCAATGGCCTTCTTAAAATGATCCTTAGCCTGTAAACTGAAGCGGTTAAAATCAATAAAATTAGGAATTACCTTAATCTCTTTCTTAATTTCAAAATGGCTATAGGTATCTTCTTTTAAATCATCAGAAACCGTAGTTACGCCATCGCTTTGGTTAATGGAAAAAGTAACTACCGGCTTGTAAGTTGGATCTTTACCAACCAAGGTAATATCTGTTCCATGCAAAGTAGTCACAACAGGGATATGAATGCCATAACTCGCCAAAATCTGTTTGGCCATAAAAGCTGCAGAAGCATGTGGAATGGCATAATGTACGTGAAGAACATCCAATTTTTCGAAACGAACCACATCTACGAGCTTGCTGGCTAGCGCCGATTCATATGGTGCATAATTAAAAAGTGGATAATCCCTTACTGATACTTCATGATAAAATAAATTTGCAGAGAAAAAATCCAGTCTGGCTGGTTGGCTATATGTGATAAAATGAACCTGGTGCCCTTCATTTGCAAGTGCTTTTCCAAGCTCAGTTGCAACTACCCCACTACCGCCAAAGGTTGGGTAGCAAACAATTCCTATCTTCATTTATAAATGCGTTGTTGTTGCCACAAATGTAGCCGATTTGGATGTATAATGCATGTCGGAATATTGCAATAAAAAGGAGATAATTTATAGAGATGCGTATTAATTTTACGACTGATTATTTTAGGGATTAAATGATGATTGGAAAAAATAGGGCCGCAGATTCGCAGATTATTTTATAGAGTAATAGAGAGATGATTCCATTATAATATTACTATTTTGTTTTAATTACTCTTTTATGCTGTAATGATTTTTCATCAAAGTTAATAATCAATGCAATTTTAAGCTTCGATATTGTTAAGTAATTTAAAACCTGCGCAAAATGCTCATCAATAATTCCCTTACATGATTTGACTTCAAGAATTATCTTATCATCAATCACGAAATCGGCATAAAACTTATGCTTTAATATAATATCTTTATAATGAACAACAAATTCCTTTTCTCTTTGAAACTTAATACCTCTGGACACTAATTCATATTCGAAAGCATCTTTATAAACAATTTCAGAAAATCCTTTACCTAAAATCCTGTGGATTTCCATTGCTATACCTATCAAAATATAGCATTCATCTTGAAAAGGATAATCATCTACATCAAAATAAATACTCATATTAAAATAATTTTAATAATCTGCGAATCTGCGGCCATTTTAAACGGAGAACTGCCCTCCTATCCTTGAAGCCTATAAAACCCTGTAAGAAATATCAACCCTAATAACCTGCGGTATACTTTACTTGAGGTTTCTCATCTCTTCCTTAATCACCAGGAAAAGTTCATTTGGCCTTTGGGTACCTATAAAATATTCCAGACCATCCCGATCAGTTAAGACAACGGCATCTTTGCCTGAAGAATAAAAGCGAATGGTCCCTTTTGTATGTAGGTTATACACCGGATTATTAAAGAAGTAGCGACTGTAAGTGGCCTTACGCACATCAACAATGCTATTTAAATCTATTTTCACGCGCTTTGTTGTCCACAAACCATCCAGAATCATACTGCCATTGTCTACAACAATTTTGTATTGAATCAGAAAGAGCAGCAACATGGAAACACCGATGATTCCAAAGCCGACCACTAAGAAAAGATCTTGCGTATTATCACGATCGCGCTCGTAAACATAGGCTGCAAAGCAGAATGCGGCCATAATTAATCTGATGAAAATGCGAACATAATCCCGACCAATGTACTGTTTTTCGATATAGGCGTATTTACTTTCCACTGATTAATTTTCGAGTTCGAATATAGCAACTTTTTTTGTTGCAGTAGTTAATTTATATCGATTATCCTGTCGCATTCCTGCAATCCAAATAATATCTCCATTACCATTGATTAGGATAGGCGTACTATGCTTGATGTGTACCGGAACTTTCTCATTAATAAAAAAATCACTTACTTTTTTAAGCATATGCATTCCTAACGGAATAAATTTATCTCCATTTTGCCATTTTCTTACCACTAAAGGGAAAATGAGTTGATCAGCATTTACGAAAGCCTTGGCTACATTCATTTCAAATTTCGTTACCGTGCTATATTCTAAGGAAATGGTATGCCCGCCAAAACTAATTTTTTTTGTGGCAGGATGCATAAACTCATTTAGAAGGCTATCTGTATTCTTCTCAATAATGACTAAATCGTTTCGGTTAATAATGGCTTGATGGGAAGAACTGAAAAAATGCGTTCCGCTTAAGGCTGTTAAACTCACTATAATCTCTTCTACCACATGCTCCGTAAAATGATAATGCTTAAGCAGTTCATATAAAAGGAGTTTTTGAGGATTTAATTTTGCGATCTCATTCAGGGCAATATACAGGCCATCCGTCTTTCTTATTAAAATTTTAGCCTGCAATTTAGCCACTTCCAGTTCCAGGAGATTTTCCAGCTCGGCAAAGCGGGCTATATTATCTGCAAAGGTTTTTTCGAGGTTTGGATTAATTTCCTTCAAATGCGGAATCACCTGTAGTCGAAGTTTATTCCGGGTATAATGTGTGCTTAAATTAGAACTGTCTTCCACAAAGGAAATATTTTCTTCAGTTACAATACTTTCAATCTGCTCGCTATTTAAAAAGAGCAATGGACGAATCAAATGATTTCTTTTTGGTAAGATACCATGCAAACCACTGATACCTGTTCCACGAATGAGATTCATCATTACCGTCTCAATGGCATCATTCTGGTGATGGGCCAAAGCAATATAATCGTATTGATGTGTAGCTCTTATTTCTTCAAACCAGGCATAACGCAAATCACGGGCAGCCATCTGCGTAGAAATTTTATTTTCAACAGCATATTTTTTAGTATCAAAATGCGTTATATGAAATGGAAGATCAAGGGTTTCAGCAAGAATTTTTACAAAATTTTCATCTCGCTGCGCCTCATCCGCCCGGAGATTAAAATTACAATGTGCCACGCCAATATTAACGCCTATTGCCTTAAAGAGATGCAACATCAATACAGAATCTTTTCCTCCACTAACGGCTAAAAGAATCTTGTTACCACTGGCAAACAACTCGTGTTGCTGAATAAAATCCTGAAATTGAGATAAGGGTAACATCCACCAAAAATATTTAATTTTAACTGGTATTCCGAACGTTCGGAACAAAAAACTAACTTTGTAGGGTGCAAAAAATATTTGTTTTTATATTTCTTTTAATTAGTCCTTTTTTTCTCTTCGGCCAAAAGCAGATTAAGATTATTTCTTATTCCAAAATTAGGGTAGATGTTACAAACAGTATCACTTATTTGAGAAATCCAGTTTTTCAGCAAGATAATGCTACATTAACCTGCGATAGTGCGGTATTTTACAATAAGCGTAATTATTTTGAAGCATACAGAAACGTGCACATCAATCAGCTTACTACCGATATTTATTCAGATCAGCTGGAATATGATGGAAATAAAAAGCATGCGCACTTAACTCAAAATGTAAGAATGGTTGATCCTCAATCGGTTTTAACCACTAATATTTTAGATTATAATACCCTTAGCAAAATCGGGACTTACACCAGTGGAGGTAAGATCGTTAACCAGGATGTTACCTTAACCAGTAAAAATGGTTATTATTTTAGCACCAGTAATGATGCGTACTTCAGGTACAATGTGGTGGTGGTTACACCTCAGGTAACGATTAAATCAGATACGCTCCGGTACAATACGCAATCTAAATGGACGTATTTTTATGGCCCTACCAATATAAAAGGCAAAGATGATAACCTTTATACTGAAAATGGCGCCTATAATACCACTACTGAAGATGCCTACTTTGGGAAAAAAAATCTTTATACCCAGGGTACCAGATCACTCAAGGGTGATAGTTTATATTATTTTGGGAAAATAGGCTATGGTAAGGCGGTAAAAAACATTGTTTTTTCTGATACTAAAGATAAAATGAAAATGTTTGGTGATTTAGGCTATTACTATAAAATTGATCAACGAACATTGGTTACCCGCAATGCTTATATGGGTATTGGCACCGAAGATTCTATCATGGTAAAAGGTAAAAAGCGCCCTGATAGTTTATGGATGGGTGCAGATACGCTAGAAACACAAATGGTTTTACAAAAAAGCCTGAAACTGATTCCTAAAATTTCGATAAAATCAGACAATGAAGTTGGTGAAGATGATGAAGAAGACACCAAGGAAGGTGCTTCAACTCAAGATAAAACGTCCACTAATAAAACTGATCGAGATAACAAAGAAAAAAGATTTCCGGCTGCTAAAAATGATAGGAATTCAAAAAACAAAGCTAAAAGTGACCCTAAAAACCCTGATCAAAACAATAGCGCACCAGAGAAAATTCCAGTAGATTCTTTGGCTAAAAAATTACCGCAGTTGAATGCAGACAGTTTAAAAAGCGGGAATATATTAAAGGCAAAAGCAGATTCTATCATTAATAATTTACCAAAAATTAAGGGGGACACGCTTGCACAAAAAGCCATTAAAACAGGTAATCTTCCCGATAAAAAAGCTATTGTTAAAGTGGATAGTTTAGCTAAAAAAATAGATAAAAGTAATGCTAAGACCCTTGGTAAAAATGTGCTTTCGGCATTGAAACCGGGCATGGCTAAAAATGATACGGCTAAATTTAATCCCGCCGATACAGTACAGGCAAGAATTATAAAAGCCTACCATGGCGTTAAAATATTTAAAACCAATATACAGGCCAAAACAGATAGTTTATTTTACACCAGCGCAGATTCTACGTTGCGATGTTTTGTTAACCCGATAATCTGGTCAGAAGGGTCGCAACAAATTGCGGATACCATTTATGTGCAGTTTAAAAACAAAAAACTTAATAATTTGCAGTCCATCAGAAATGCATTTTTAGTAAATACACCTAAAGATTCATTAAGGTTTAACCAGATTAAAGGAAGGTTAATGACAGGTTTTTTTAATAATGGCAAGTTAAAAACCATGTATGTGGATGGCAACGCAGAAAGCATTTATTACACGCAGGATGATAGTACAAAGGTGTATAAGGAAATGAATCAAACGTTGAGTAGCCGGATCAAGTTTGTTTTTAAGGATAATGAAAACGACATCGAAGATATCGTGTACATCAAAGGAGTCGAGGGTGCTTTAAATCCGGAAAGTAAAGTATCTAAAGACAACGTATTGAAAGGCTTTTCGTGGAAACCAAAGGAGCGCCCGAAGAACAAAAAAGATGCAACCGGATCATCAGGAAAAGCAAAGGCTAAGGCTAAACCAAAAGCGACTACTCCGGTAAAATCAAATGTTGGCAGTAAAACGACTATCACAACGAAGACAGGTTCGCTGCCAGTGAAAAAAATTACCGGAATAAACTTAAACCTTAATAAAAATTTACCTGCCGGAAATCCGCTAGACACGGCTAATTTTGGGATCAAGCCAATTTTGCAAAAAACAGATTCTTTAAAGAAAGCTATTCAAAAATTATAGTCCCAAAATTTATAGTTATTGCGAAGAAGTAGGACGAAGCAATCTTTTCTATTCTAATTTATCGTCATTGCGAGGAGGAACGACGAAGCAATCTTTTTTGCTATAAAAACCTTCCATCTTGAAACCTTCAAATTCATAGAATATAAAACAAATACATAATTAATCTTCCAAACAAACCGTCTCAATAAATGAAACTCATGCCTATAAATCAAATGGTATTAACAGATTTACGAGATAAAACTTATGCTGGCTGTTGAGACATACCAATTAGTAGGTTAAGCCTTCAAAAATTCCATCATCTTTTTTAAGGCGATAGCCCTATGGCTGATTTTATTTTTTTCAGCCATATCCATTTCAGCAAAGGTAATGTCATAACTATTTGGCTGAAAAATCGGATCATAACCAAATCCTTTAGAACCAGATAAACTTTCTCTGATGGTTCCTTCAATTACCCCCTCAAAAATATGATTTTGCCCGGCGAGCATTAGTGAAATAACAGTTTTAAATCTTGCATTGCGATTGGTTTCTCCATTTAATTTCTGTAAAACCAACTGCATATTTTCTACCGTATCCCGGCTTCCACCATAACGGGCAGAGTAAACACCAGGTTCATTATTTAAGGCTTCAATTTCTAAACCACTATCATCAGCAAAACAATCTAAATGAAAGTTTTCTACCACATATGAACTTTTTAGAGTAGCATTACCTTCAAAAGTATCCTCTGTTTCTGGAATATCTTCTGTACAGCCAATATCACTCAGGTTTAAAACTTCATACTGACCGGCAAGTGCCAAGCGGATTTCGTCGGTTTTATGCTGGTTATTGGTGGCGAAAACGAGTTTTTTCATGTAGGTGGTTAGGTGGTTAGGTGGTTAGGTGGTTAGGTGGTTAGGTGGTTAGGTGGTTAGGTTTTGAAAAAGTTGAGCAACTTATGTTACAAGATCACTTAATTAATTTCCTTGTACCAATGTTTTGATACTCGATACTAAAACTTGATACTATTTAATTTTCTGAAGGTTTCCCCAAAGCAGTTTTTTCGCACTTAAGTCGCTATCTAAAAGGTGCAGATTTGGCGCAAAGATAATCCTGGTTGTTTCATGAGTAATAATTTCATTTTGCCATTCATAATTCAATTCCAAATCGGCAATTTCCACACCAAAGGAAAGCATGATTAAGGGTTTAAAAAACTGGTGAAAAGATGCAAAGGTAGTGCCCGGATAAGTGGCATAATTGACAAGTGCAAAATCAGCAGTTCCTAAATCAACAGCCTTAACAATTTTTCGGAGTAGCTCTTTCCCTTGTTCAGTGCTTACATCGTTCGTATGATCATTCACTAAAATCAAAACAGATTTTTTGTTTCCTCCTAAAAATTTAAATGTTTTTTCTATCGCAACGTCTCCAATATTAGGCAGAATCGCGACGTTTTCTGGTTTGTTTTTTGGTGCTTCAACCTCCTGAGGTAAAGAAATCACGGGGTTTACCGAGGGCACAGCAGCATTAGTATCCTGTTCAATTGCAGTATAAATTTGTTCTAAAACAGGCTCTGCAGTAACATGATGCGACATTTTCACATTTTCATCTTTTACTAAAAACACTTCTTCAGTAAAAAATAATCGTAAAGCATTCGCATTGTTGGTAACCTGGTTTTCCATTCGTATTTTTGTAGGAGAATAATTTCTGTTAAAATTAGTTAAATATCTTATAATAGCCCTGCTTATTGTTACTTTTATCCCTTAAAATTTATAGAGTGCTCCGTGTAAACAAGGCTTATTGCTTATTCGTTTTCAGCTTTATTTCCAGCTATTCGTTTGCTCAAAACGTTGCTATGATTAATGCTAAACCTTTAAGTGCTAAAGAGTTTCTTTGGGCCTATAAAAAGAGTCACAATGGGAGCATCAGTGCAGGTTATGAAGATTTAGCATCATATCTAAACTTATATATAAATTTTAAACTAAAGGTTTTAGATGCGCGTGAAATGGGATTAGATAAAAATCCGGTTTACCAGGAAGAAATCAAAACTTATGAAACGGCATTAGAGGCGCATAAAAAAAATAATGGGGTTAATAAAAACTATGACTTTTTACTGAACGAATACCGCGAAGGCGTTTTAATGTTTAATGTTTCTGAACAGAAAATCTGGAGCAAAGTACAGGAAGATGAACAAGGGATAATAGATTTTTATCAGCAAAACAAAAAGGATTATCATGCACCTTTAAGTGAAATTAAAGGTCAGGTAATAGCAGATTACCAACAAAATTTAGAAGAAAACTGGCTCATGGGCCTCAAACAAAAATATCAGATTAAGGTAAATGAAAACGAGTTGAAAAAACTTGCCAAACCGTAAATACTGATCAATAAATAGTATAATAATCGAATCATATAAATAATAGAATGAAAAAAGTTTTTTTAGTAGCAACCGCATTAATTTGCTTATTTTTAAATAGTTATGCTCAACCTGGAAAACATAACATTGATAAAGTTGCTGCTGTTGTCGGAAATAACATTATACTCCTTTCTGATTTAAATCAACAATACACACAATATCTTTATCAGGGAAATCCTGCTAATGAAGATATTAAATGTAAGATTTTACAAAATACACTTACCCAAAAGCTTTTAAAGCAACAGGCGGAAATCGATTCGGTAATGGTGGAAGACGGGCAGGTTGATGATGAGGTAAACAAACGTATGCGTTACAGCATGCAACGTGCAGGTGGACAAGAGCGTTTAGAGCAATTCTTAAATAAATCGGTACTCCAATACAAAGATGAGATCAGACCATCCGTTAAAGATGAATTAATTGCGCAAAAAATGCAGGCCAAGATTACTGAAAACATTAATGTTACACCGATGGAAGTTGAAAAATATTTCAAAACCCTTGGAGATAGTATTCCTGAGTTTAATACAGAAGTAGAAGTTGGAGAAATTATTTTAGATCCGAAGCTTACCAAAGCAGAAAAACAAAGGTTCCACGATAAAATTGAAGCCCTTCGTTTAAGGGTAAAAGGTGGTGATGACTTCGGCGTTCTGGCTAAAACTTATTCAGAAGATCCAGGCTCATCAGCAGACGGTGGCGATTTAGGATTTTTCGACAGAAGTACTATGGCTAAAGAGTTTACAGCTTGGGCATTTAAACTTAAGGCTGGAGAAATGTCGCCTGTTTTTGAAACAGAATTCGGTTTTCACATTTTACAGGTAATTGAACGCCGTGGTGAACAAGTACATGCACGGCACATATTGGTGAGGCCTGCAACTACACCTGAAAGTTTAACGCGTTTGAAATTACATGCAGATAGTATTTACAATAAAATCTTATCAAAAAAAATAAGTTTCGCAGCTGCTGCAAGTTTATATTCTGATAATAAGGAAACCAAATTTAATGGTGGTATGATGTTAAACGCAGAAAATGTACAGGCAAGAAGTACTTTTATTCCAATTGATAAATTAGATCCATCTGTATTTTTAGTGATTGATACCATGAAAATAGGTGCCGTTTCAAAACCTAATCTTTATACCGCTGCTGATGGTAAACAAGCCTATCGCATCTTATACCTGAAGTCTAAAATCCCACCTCATAAAGCAAACCTTGCTCAGGATTTTCCGAAAATCAGAGATGCTGCTCAAAGTGATAAAATTAATCGTACTTTAAGCGAATGGTTTGAAAAACGTCGTGAAAGCACTTACATTAAAATCGACGACGAATTTAATACCTGCAATGAGTTAAAAATTTGGACTAAAACCTCCACAGCCGCAAAATAAAACGAATGCAGTACAAAAACGAAGTAGAAGCTGTCAACGCACTTCACATGGCTTTTAACAACATTAAAGCTGAAATAGGAAAGGTAGTTGTTGGACAAGATGAAATCATCAAATCTGTTTTAATCGCCATCTTTAGCAACGGACATTGTTTGCTGGTTGGTGTACCCGGATTAGCTAAAACTTTACTCGTTCAAACCGTTGCTGCAGTTCTTGATCTCGATTTTAACCGGATTCAATTCACACCAGACTTAATGCCCAGTGATATTATTGGCGCAGAGATATTAGGAGAAGACAGGCATTTTAAATTTATTAAAGGGCCTGTTTTTTCCAACATTATTTTGGCTGATGAGATTAACAGGACCCCTCCTAAAACACAGGCAGCCTTGCTGGAGGCCATGCAGGAAAAATCTGTTACAGCTGCAGGCCAAACGCATACCTTACCAAAGCCTTTCTTTGTTTTAGCTACTCAAAACCCTATTGAACAGGAAGGTACTTATCCCCTACCAGAAGCACAACTGGATCGTTTTATGTTTAATATTCAGTTAAACTACCCAGCATTTGCTGATGAGCTGAATATTGTCCGTAATACCACCAGCAACAAAACCGTTCAGTTGCAGAAGATTATTCATGCAGATGACATTCAATATTTCCAGCAGCTGATCAGAGAAATTCCGGTAACTGATCATGTTTTGGAATACGCGGTAAAACTGGCCTCTAAAACACGTCCAAATAGTGAATTTGCAACGGAAGCCGTAAATAAATACATCAGTTGGGGTGCAGGCCCAAGGGCTTCACAGTTTCTTGTTTTAGGCGCGAAATGCCATGCTGCAGTAACTGGTAAATATGCACCAGATATTGAAGATGTTCAGGCAGTTGCAGAACCTATTCTTCGCCACAGAATTGTTCGCAATTACCGTGCGGAAGCAGAAGGCCTATCCATTGAGAAGATTATTAAAGATCTTTTATAGCATCTCTGATTTAATCCTACAATTTCTTAATTTTCATTTCTCCAGGTAGTACCTTTTTTATCGTTTGTTTATTTTGATATCTTTAAACATAAATTGTTTAAACTTAAAAACATTCAGATGAAAACCAAAGCATTCACCCTTTGTATCCTTTTTCAATTGTTATTGGCAACTGCTTTTGCTCAAAAAAATGCAGGCTTAAACACTTTACTAGATAAAAATGCTGAATTCATTCTTCCACAAACAACCGATAAAATTTCTGCAGCTTTACGTACAAAAGCCATTATCACAGACAATGAGAATGATGGAGAGCGTTATGCAGAATGGATTACCTCATCAGGTTTAGGCGTCTACACCAATATCGGAGATAAGAAAACAGTTAATGATATCTGGTTTAGTATTCCTGATGATAGAAATATCATCATATCAGGTTTACCTTTTAATCTGGTGCTGAATAAAACAACCATTGATGAGGCCATGGCTAAATTTAAGAAGTATAATGTAAAAAAGTCAAAATTTAGTGATGGTAGCTTCTATTCAAATGGCACAAAACTGCTTTTTAAAAAGGGTCGTCACTATATAACCCTATCCTACAATGATCAGAATCTGTTAAAATCTCTATCTATTATGCGCTTCATTCCTGATCCTGCCGCTGGATAATTAATTTTCATTTGAGATGAATAGCTGTTAATTATCTGCGTTACAAATCACATTGTAAATCTTTATTTTCTATTTTTGTTGTTATCTTTACGCCCACACAATAACAAAGCATCAATTTAAAAATCAAAATATTCGATATGTCAGCTCACGATTCACACGCTCCGGTTCAGGATACAAAAGGAATTTGGACACTACCTTTAACCGCATGGATTATTGTTTTAATTCTTCTGGTAGCATTCACCAGACCAATTTTCCATCATGCAGAAGAATCAACTTCTCACGAGAAAACGGAGAAGCCACATTCAAAAGCTGAAGAGGCTGAGACATCTCACCACTAATAAATTACTAACATAAAAAAAGCGATGAAATCATCGCTTTTTTTATGAATTTTTATTTTACCTGATTCATCAGATTTGGAAAGTCAGTAATTACACCGTCAACCCCCAGGCTCATAAAATACTTTAAGTCTTTAACTGTATTTACTGTCCATGGAATGATTTTAATACCCATTTCATGGCAACGATCTACAAGGCCTTTGCCAACCAAAACCGAATATGGGCTATAGATGGTGGGGTTAAAACCTAATTTATCAATATAATCTTCAAAAGGTTCTTTCTCATCAATAAGCAAGGAAGTTTTCACTTTAGGATATTTTTCATGTAGATATTGTAATGTTCGCATATCAAAAGATTCAATAATTACCCTTTTAGCAATCTTTTTAGCATTTACTACATCCATAATCAATTCTACAAATTCTGCAGGTTCCGGATGGAATTCGTTATCGCCATTTTTGATGGTTTTGGTTTCAATACTATAAACAGGTTTGGCTAAGCGGTGTTCTTTTACATAGGCTTCTACAGCATCTATCGTTTCAGAGAGCAAAGGTTTATAAGCTTTGAATTTCATTTGTCCTGGAAAACGGGCATGAATCTTACTTCCTACATCAAATTTTTTCACCTGCTCATAATCCATCTGATAAATATTGTAGCTTTTCTGATCCTTAAAAGAAATGGGTTTGCCGTTAGGCAATAATGAAATTTCATTGTTAAAATAGGGCTCCTGAGATAAGACAACTTGTTTATCTTTTGAAATTACCGCATCCATCTCCAATGTGTTAACACCTAAGTCAAGAGCTTTCAACATGCCTTCAACTGTATTTTCGGGCATAATGCCTCTCGCTCCTGCCTTACCCTGAACATCAAACTTTCTTTTTTGCGCTGATGCCTGAAAGAATAATAAAATAATAGCAGATAGGATAAATAGTTTTTTATGCATAAATTTTGTTTTTAGGGTAAACGTGAAACCCGGATTTAAGTTGTAAAATAATTATATAACAGGTTTTCATTCTTCGCCCGTTAGAAATAAAAAAAGCTTTCCTTTTACAGAAAGCTCGTTTAATTCACATTTTGGATACCTATCTTTCAGCAGGAACAAAGGCTTGTACAATTAGATTCCAGCTGGCATCTGCGGCTTTTTCATACACAAAAACGTAATTGAAACTTTCTCGTAAATCTGCTTTATAATCTATCGTAGCCACTCCGAAAGTATAGGCTAAATCACTGCCTATGGCTTTATCTACGCCTGTATTTTTCAGGTTAATTTTACTAATCATTCCGTTATAAAAAGTAACAATTTTACCTTTTCCGGTAATCAGATCATTCCCTGGAAATAATAACCTCGCATCTTCAGTTAAGAAACCACCAAAAGCTGCAACACCATGCGTTTTCAAAAAGGTATTTAAGGTTTTCTCTGTAGTAAGGATAATATCCTTTCCAGCTTTAATTTCTCTTTCATTTAAAAACTTTGGTGCAACATGATCTTTCGGTTCAATAAATTTTGCCGCTGTTTGCCCTAGCGGCTTGTTACTTGAGGTTTCCAAATCAATAGCCAGCTTCCATTTGCCATTTTCTGATTTCCAAATGGATAAATATTGGCCATATTTTTTCTCTGTGCCATCAACCATATACGGACCAGTAGTAAAACCTAAATCACCACTATGAGAAACCTGAGCTAAGTTAGGCTCCCAGGTAACTGATTTTTCGCTATTGGTTTGGGCATTATAATATGTTTTTACATTAACAGGATTTGGACGAAATACCAAAGCACTTGCTAGTGAATGCGCCAGATAGGCATCTTTATCGCCGTTTTTTGCAACCGATTTTGCGAAATCTTTTTCTGCATTAACCAGAGATTTTGTAGTTCCATCATTTTTTTGCGCAAATGCACTCAGCGCTAAAAGTGATGCGATTGCTGTTGAAAATATTTTTTTCATTATATGTTTAAGTATAGTTGTGCGAATATAAAATTTTATCAGTTGGCTGACTTCAAAAGTAATTAACAATTACACAATTTATTTTTCGCGAAAGATGGTTTCTAATACAGTTTGTCCGGTAGCTTTAAGCGTATTCCGATCAATATTGTCCAGGTTATCCAGCTGTGTATGCCAGTTGATATAGAAGCCACTGTTATCGTTATAATGGATAATATCTATTGAAGGTACACCAGCCTTATTCATCCAGAAATGATCATCAACCAATTTTCCGCTGGGCAAATTCACAAAATATGAACCGAAACCAATCTCATTGCCTATGGCCCAAACATTATTAACCACATCTGGCGCAGACTGGCGCGAAATTTCATCCTGCGTAAATTGTGCATTACCGCCACCAACCATGTCCAGATTAATACCATATCTTGCCTTGTAGCCTTTTGCTATTGCATTTTTCGACCAATACTGAGAGCCTAAACACCAGGTTACCTCGTCTGGAGTTTCGTCATTTGCTTTACCGTAATCTTCCAGATCCCATAGTATAAAATCAACACCTATATTTGGTTGTGTTTTCTGAATCTGGCGAGCCATTTCTAAAATGACTGCCACGCCACTTGCTCCATCGTTCGCAGCATCAAATGGCTTATTGTGGTTGGATGGATCGGTATCCTGATCAGAAAATGGACGGGCATCCCAATGTGCGGTAACCAGTATTCTTTCCTTTTTCTCCGGATTGAAACTGGCCTCAATATTTTTCAATTGAAAAGCTTTTCCGTCGTAGGTTTTTGTTTTCTCTCCTTTTACTTCAACTGATGCACCAAAAGATTTTAACCTGGCGACTAAATAATCAGCACACTTTTGGTGCGCTGGCGTACCGGGAATACGTGGGCCAAAATCTACCTGTGCCTTAGTGTAAACGTATGCACTATCAGCATTAAAATCTGGTGAAACCAATTTAACAACAGTGCTGTCAACGGCTTCATCTTTTTCACTTTTCGATTTATTTTTACATCCTTGCACCCCAAACAGCACAATTAAGGGGATAATTAAAAGTTTTTTATTCATAATTCAATCTAATTATGAAAGCATATAATCTACAATAGCCTGGCAGTGAATCCTGGTTGTATCAAATACGGGAAATTCAAAATCATCCTGACTAATCAGCATTGGAATTTCTGTACATCCCAAAATAATTCCCTCGGCACCTTCTGCTTTCAAATTATTAATTATTTTAATATACTGTTGTTTAGTTTCTTCCAACACTAAATTTCTACCCAATTCTTCTTTAAGCGTAAACTGAACATAATCTCTGGTTTCTTTTAACTGAGGCACATATACATCTAATCCATACTCTTCCAGCTTTTTCACATAAAAGTCTTTTTCCATGGTAAAAATTGTTCCTAAGAGACCTACGTTTTTGATTCCAGCAGAATTTACGGCTTTTGCGGTTTCCTCTCCAATATGGATAAAGGGTAAATTGATTTCTTCCTGAAGTTGATTGGCAAAAAGATGTGCTGTATTGGCGCATAAAGCAATAGCTTCTACCCCGCTTTGCTTTAAATTCTGACAAGCCTTTAGTAAGAGATCAAATGACTTTTCCCATGTTTTTTCCTGAATATCACCAAAATTAAGGGAATATATCAGGCATTCGGCAAAATTTAATCCACCTAACCGTTCATTTATTCCTTCATTAATAAAGCGATAATAATCGATGGTTGATACCCAACTGATTCCGCCCACTAAACCAACTTTTCTCATCTGTACAATTATTCTTTGATACTCCTTTAAAAGTTTATTTTATGCCTTACTCCAGGTTGTTCCTTCCTTGCTATCTTTCAGTTGAATCCCCAGTTCCTGCAAACCAATTCTGATCTTATCAGACGTGGCATAATCTTTATTGGCTTTTGCTTCCGTACGGAGATCAATCACCATATCCAATACACCATTTAAATCATTACTTCCAGCATCTTCATCTTTTAATCCAAGAATATCAAAAACGAATTCGTTGATTAATTGCTTTAACTGCTCCAGCTGATCTGCAGAAATTTTGGCTTTTCCATCGTAAACTGTATTGATAATCCTAACGGCTTCAAATAATTCTGCTATCAGAATCGGACTGTTAAAATCATCGTTCATTGCATTGATGCACTTCTCTTTGATCGTTTCGATATTAGAGTCACTTGCATCAGATACGGTTAATTTATCCAACAAACTGATCGCTGCCATTAATCTTCTGAAGCCTTTTTCAGAAGCATCAAGCGCATCGTTAGAAAAATCCAACGTACTGCGGTAATGTGCCTGTAGCATGAAAAACTTAACCGTCATCGGGCTATAGCCTTTTTTCAGGAGCGGGTGGTCACCAGTGAATAATTCTAAAGGAAGAAAACCATTACCGGCAGATTTAGACATCCGGGTACCATTTACCGTAAGCATATTGGTGTGCATCCAATAACGGGCAGGTTGTTTATGGCTGCAGGCTTCAGATTGTGCAATTTCATTGGTATGGTGTGTGGCTGCAAGATCCATCCCACCGCCGTGAATATCAAATTCATCGCCCAGATATTTAGCACTCATGGCTGAACATTCGATGTGCCAGCCTGGAAAACCCAAACCCCATGGTGATTGCCATTGCATTAAGGTTTCTGGCTTTGCCTTAATCCATAAGGCAAAATCTAAACGACCGCGTTTTTCATCCTGGCCACCCAATTCACGGGTGTTGTTAAGCATATCCTCCAGATTTCGGTTGGTCAGGATGGTGTAGTTGTATTCTTTGCTGTATTTTTCAACATCAAAATAAACATTGCCACCAATTTCATAACCATAACCATTGGCGATAATGACCTTAATCATTTCAATCTGCTCGATAATGTGGCCTGTTGCTGTAGGCTCTATGCTTGGCGGCAAAGTATTAAACATGCGTAGCACATCATGAAAACCTAAAGTGTATTTCTGTACAATTTCCATAGGCTCCAGTTGCTCCAGTTTAGCACGTTTGGCAAATTTATCATCTCCTTCATCGCGATCACCTTCCAGGTGGCCAGCATCTGTAATGTTACGCACATAACGAACCTTAAAACCTAAATATTTAAGGTACCTGAAAATTAAATCGAAAGATATAAAGGTGCGGCAATTGCCTAAATGGACATCGCTGTAAACTGTAGGGCCACATACATACATGCCAACATGGTTTGCATTAAGTGGTTGAAAAAGTTCTTTCTTACGTGAAAGCGTATTATAAAGCTGTAAGCCAGTATTCATATTGCAAATGTAATATTTACCAGCGTAAAGTTTGAGGAATGAAAAATTGTTTAACTAACTGAGTGGTTAATTGACAATTCTTAAATGAAAAGGATAGGTGAAATTGGCTATCAACTACGAAAAAAGTTCCTAACCTTAATTGGCATAATGCCAATCAAGGTTAGGAACTTAAATCAATCGTTATTTCTTCAATTTCGATTTAAAGATTTTTTCCAGTTTTTCAATTTTGGGTTGAATAACTAACCTGCAATAGGTTTCATTGCCATTTTTGTTAAAATAATTTTGATGATAGCTTTCTGCAACATAAAATGGCTTTGCTGCTTCTATGGCTGTTACTACTTTTTTACCATAGGCATTTGTTTTGTTTAATTCTGCCTTATACTTTTCTGCCAGGGCTTTTTGTTCTGGTGTATGGTAAAAAATCACTGAACGGTATTGTGTTCCGGAATCTGCACCCTGACGGTTTAAAGTAGTTGGATCATGGCTTTTCCAGAAAACTTCTAATAATTCATCGTAAGAAATTTCCATCGGGTTGTAAGTGACCTGCAAAACCTCAGCATGCCCGGTATTACCCGTACAAACTTCTTCGTAAGTAGGATTGGCTAACTGACCGCCTTCATAACCTGATTTTACAGCAGTAACGCCTTTTAAACGTTGAAATATAGCTTCTGTACACCAAAAACAGCCCATTCCAAATGTAGCCTTCTCTGTTTTTTTCCCCTGTGCATTGGCTTGGTTTAAAGCTAAGACAGACAATAAAATTAAAATTATTTTTTTCATGTGTTTTGTGTGTTTATTTCCGGATACTAAATGCCTATGTAATTCATTCGAAACATCGAGCTTCAATATCCCTGTTATTAATATTACGAAATAAAACCCATCATGGTTTAAGTTAAAACAATAATGGATTTTGCATGACAAACCCAACATTTTATATATTTAAGTGTTCATGTTAATAACTTAAAAAACTGACCATTAATTTTTTAGCCTCATATTACTTACCTTAAAGACACTTATTAACAATTCTTTTTTAAATTCGTATTACATTAAATTAAAAATCATGTCTACACCGTATATTCCTTGTTTGGATTTGGGTTCTTATATCAATGGAACTGAAGAAGAACGTAAAAAATTTTCTGATGAGTTGGGCAGAGCCTTCAATGATTCTGGTTTTGTAACCATTACCAATCATGGTTTAAGCCAGGAATTAATTGATAAGCTTTACGAAAACATCCGTGCTGCTTTTGCTTTACCTTTAGATATTAAAAAGAAATATGAAAAGCCAGAGCTTGCTGGTCAGCGAGGATATACAAGTGCTGGTAAAGAAACAGCAAAGGGTGCCAAAACGCCGGATTTAAAAGAATTCTGGCAAATTGGTCAGGAAGTTACGGATGGTGATCCGGTAAAGGATCAATATCCCGACAATGAAGTTTTAGAAGAGTTACCAGAATTTAACCAGGTTACAGGTGACATTTATAAAAAACTGGAGGAAAACGGGACACATCTTTTACGTGCAATTGCCACTTACCTTAATTTGCCCGTAAATTATTTTGATCAACATGTTCATAATGGCAATTCCATTTTGAGAGGCATTCATTACTTCCCTATTGAAAACCCGGAAGTTATTCCTGATGATGCTGTTCGTGCAGGTGCGCATGAAGACATCAACCTGATCACTTTATTAATTGGTGCTAGTGCCGATGGCTTGGAGGTTTTAACTCGTAGCAATGAGTGGTTACCAATTAAGGCGCACCATACTGATATTGTAGTAAATGTTGGCGATATGCTGCAACGTTTAACCAATAACAAATTAAAATCAACTACTCACAGAGTGGTTAATCCACCTCGTGAATTGATGAAAACATCCCGTTTCTCGGTGCCGTTTTTCCTGCACCCACGGAGTGATATGGATTTAACCAGTTTATCATCTACTATTGATGCCGAACATCCAAAAGCCTACAGCGACATGACTGCTGGTGAGTATCTTGATGAAAGATTGAGAGAAATTGGGTTGAAGAAATAGTTTGGCGTTTGGAGTCATGAGTCTATAGTCCGGAGTCGGGAGTCTAAAACCCATAGTTTAGAGTTAAAAGTCTAAAGTTAAATAGTATAGAAAGCATCGGCTAAGTCGGTGCTTTTTTGTTATTTTGAAATATGCATTCTACACAATTAGAAGTTTTCAAACAGATAAAAGGTATTGGCTCCGCCTCCGGCATATATTCCGATACAGAAAAACTCTATATTATTGGCGATAACAGTGTTTTTTTGAATGAATACAACCTGAATAACAACGTACTGAAAAAAATTCAGATTTTATTCGATCAAACGCTTACTCAAAAAGAAAACATTCCGAAATCCCTGAAACCGGATTTTGAAGTGCTGTGTTATGCGAATAACAATCTTTACATTTTAGGTTCTGGCTCTACAGCTGCAAGAAACCTTTTAATTAGATATGACTTAACCAAAAGAAAAGTTAGCCTTGAAAATTTAAGTAAAACTTACGAAAAGATGAGGCGTGTTTCTGGCATCAATACTGATAACTTCAATATTGAAGGAGCTGTTTTTACCGGAACAAACTGGCTACTTTTTAATCGTGGAAATGGAGGTGAAGCGAAGAATGGTATTTTTATCTTATCAGGAAACGATTTAACTGATGTTATAGATATCAAGTTTAGCACGTTGCAGTTACCAAACATTAATCATGTAGAATCTTCATTTACCGATGCAACGTTGGTAGGCAATGATATTTTTTTCATCTCTACAGCCGAAGATACAAAATCAACCTACCACGATGGAGAGATTTTAGGTAGCTTTATTGGAAGCATCAATGCAAAAAGTTTAAATCTCAACTTCAGTTATAAAATCCCCGGTAAGCATAAGTTTGAAGGGATTACATTTTTTAAAAGAGCGGAAAATAAAATGAATTTTTTGCTTTGCGAAGACCGCGATACAGAGGAACTAAATACAACGATCTATAAGTTAAGTTTAACTTTCTAAAACAAGCCTGCTTATAAAGTATTGTAATAAACTATTTTAAAATAGCATATTTAAAATACGAAAATGATATATTGGTAAAAAAAAGATGAAAAAGTGTTTACTCTACATTTTGCTATTATTGGCAACTGCTCCATTTTGTTCTGCTCAAACTAAAAGCGTTAAAGATCTTTATTGGGATTATTCGCAAATACGAATGGAAGACACTCAAAAGTCGCAAGCAATTTTATTGGCAGAAGAACTTATAAAAAGAGCTCCGGAGCTTAGTAAAACACAACTAGGTAATGTGACTTATCATTTAGGAAGGCTTTATGAAGAAACGGGTAATACTGAAAAAGCCATTCCCTATTACGAACAAGCAATAAAAATAACTCCTGCATATTTTGTTCCTTACAGGGCATTAGGGTTCATTTTATTATCTAAATGCAATGCTATTAGCGCAAAAATGAATGAAGCTGGAAAAGCTAAAGACCTAAAGCTACATAAGGAACTATATGCCAAATACAAGGAAACTGCGCTTCAGGCATTACCTTACCTGGAAAAGTCGCAGGCCTGTGATCCTGATGAAGAAACGAAAACCATCATCATCAATCTATTCCAAAGTCTTAAGGATACTGCTTCCATTGCTTCACTAGATGAGCGATTAAAGAAAAAGGCAACAGATTGTATTAGCCTTTTAGAAGACGAATACTAAACGATATATCAAAAGAGGCTATATCATAAATTCGAAATGTTATCCTGAGGATTAATTAGTTTGAGTCCTGTCCGGACGGGCTTTCTTCTTTGGGCAACCAAAGAAGAAAAGTTGCCGGCTCGCAATTTTTCTATGAAAGTCAGTAGTTAGGCTGGGTCAGTGCCATCCCGAAAAATTGACCATGCCGGTCTAAGAGCAGAACGAAGAAACAGTGGTTTGGCTTTCCTAGGCAGTTATAGCGATTGCCATAAACACTTGCTTCGACAAGCTAAACATGAAAAATCTTAATATCATTTAATAATTAGATACTGCCTCTTATAGTTATAATTTGAAGTTACCTTTTTATTTTTTAGCGTCATCAATCGCCTTATTCACTACATCCTGTATTCTGCCTCTAATTTTGAGATTTGATAATTTATCCGTCACCGTTGGGTTCACCCGGTTTGATAAGAAAATATAGACTAATCCACGAGATGGATCTACCCACACGCAAGTTCCGGTATAACCTGTATGACCATATGTTTGCGGCGATGCTAAATTAGAAGGATAGTGTTTGGTGGTATCCGGATCCCAGCGATCGAAACCTAAACCCCGGCGACTTACATTAGATTGCTTTGCTGTAAACATATCTACCGTTTGGGGTTTAAAATATTCCGTTCCGCCATAGGTCCCGCGGTTCAGCAGCATTTGATACATGATGGCCAGATCATTTGCGCTGGCAAATAAGCCTGCGTGCCCTGAAACACCTCCCGCCAATGCTGCGCCCTGATCGTGAACATAACCTACCAACAATGTTTTTCTGAAATAAGTATCTTGCTCTGTTGGAATGATCTGATCCTTACTGAATCTGTTTCTCGGTAAAAACCCTGCAGTTTGCATGCCAAGAGGTTTATAAAACTGTTCGTAAGCATACTGGTTCAATGGTTCTTCACTGATGTGCTCTACAATATCTTTCATCACATACATACTGATATCGCTGTATACATATTTACCACGTGTTCTAATGGGTGAATTAAGCATTTTCGGCCACATAAAATCTTTAAAGAAACCTTTCTTAATATAATACTGATCACCCACTTTAGTTGGATATGCAGCAGAAGAATCTCTACTGTAATCTCCGGTTTTAACATAATCGTGGAAAGGAATATAAGGAATAAAACCTGCCTGATGCAACATGACTTCTCTAACCTGAATATTGTTCATTGGCGAAGTACGGGCTTTGGCAATATAGGTACCAATTGTGGTGTCTAGTTTCAGTTTTCCTTCTTCAACTAAACGCATTACAGCAGGGGTAGTGGCCGCAATTTTAGTCACTGAAGCTAAATCAAAAATATCCGTTACCTTATCAGGCACTGTGGTATCATAAGTATGCGTTCCATATGCTTTGTTGAAAATTACCTTACCATCTTTGGCTACTAAAACTACCAAACCCGGTGTAGCTTTCTGGCTGATTGCTTCTGCAGCAATGGCATCAATTTCGCTTAAACCATTTGAATTTAATCCGGCATCTTCGGGCACGGTATATTTTAACCTTGTCTTAGTCGTTAAAAATCCAGATCCAACAGTATAACGTGCTGAAAAAGTAGTGGTGAGTTTATTCTCTGCTGCAATGCCACCGAAAATATATTGCGGAACCAAAGCCGCAGCATCTATATTATTCTGAGCCGTAAAAACAATTGGCGATTGTAAGGCATCAAAGGTTTTTAAACCTGGTCCGTTACCAAAAAAAGCTATAATTACTTTTTTTGTTTTGCTAATGCTATTGATAAAATTAATATACCTGGCATTAGTGAGGTGCTGATCATCAATAGAAACCAATATCGTGTTATAATATTTCAGGTCATCTTCCAAATCATTCAGATTAACACTATCCTGATAATTCGTTGCAGAGAAGGAAGTTACCTTATCATATTTGTTAGACAGACTATCAAAAACCATACTGTAGGCAAAACCCAAACTTACAGAAGCAATGTTTTTATGATCCAGCGATTTTAATGGAATAACAGAATCCTGATTATTTAATACCACTATGGTTTTAGCAATACTATTAGCAATGGAAAGCTTCCTTTCGTTGTTGGCATGATCTTGCGCACAAGCCATTAAACAGAGAATATTAAAAAAACTTGCCGCAGCCAGAACCACTAATCTATTTCGTTTCATACGGCTAAAGATAGAAAATTGTAATGATTTGGCTTTTAAAAATCCACTTTGTAGCGGAATAAAATAAGAACCCTATCCGCCTATCGGCACCTTTCTCCTGGAAGGAAAAGGCTATAAAGAAAGTATTTCTCGCACCATAGCGTCGTCCTCTCGACCGCAGTGGAGAGATCCTTGTATCTTGCTAATACAATAAATTGAGTTTAAAATACTGGCAGGCGCCTAGTTGTTGCATAAAAAAAGAAGGTCATTTAATCATCTTGGTGGCTTACCCCTATCCGCCTGCCGGCACCTTTCCCCTGGAAGGGAAAGGCTATAAAGAAATTATTTCTCGCACACCAATAGCGTCGTCCTCCCGACCGCAGTGGAGAGATCTTTTTAGTTTTCTAATACGATAAACTGAAATTATACCTAAGTACAGTCTAATTCCCCTCTTTATTTTCAATAAAGGATAAGGGAGTGGTTTTAACCTTTCATTTACTCAGGTTAATAACGCTTTAAAAAGAGATTACTAATTCACAACAATTATATTTTAAGCTATTTTAAGCTGCCTAATAACCGTCATTTACATGTTGAGTTTTAAACAAATCCGTTTCATTAAGCTTATTTTCTATAATTTAGCCCATTCACATTGCCATATTACATGACTGATATTATTCACTTATTGCCTGATGCTGTTGCCAACCAGATTGCTGCCGGAGAAGTTGTTCAAAGGCCAGCTTCGGCGGTAAAAGAATTGCTCGAAAATGCTATTGATGCTGGTGCAGATAAAATACAACTGGTGATTAAGGATGCTGGTAAAGCACTAATACAGATTGTAGATAATGGTTGTGGAATGAGTGTAACAGATGCACGTATGTGCTTTGAACGCCACGCTACCTCAAAAGTAAAAAAGGCAGAAGATTTATTTGCCATTCGCACTATGGGTTTTCGCGGTGAAGCCATGGCCTCCATCGCAGCGATTGCACAGGTAGAAATGAAAACCCGCAGGCATGAAGATGAGATTGGCACTTGCATCTCTATTGAAGGTGCACAGGTAATTGCACAAGAACCGATTGCTACAGCAGCTGGGACTCAAATCTCCATCAAAAATCTATTTTTTAATACGCCAGCCCGTAGAAATTTTCTAAAAAGCAATCCGGTAGAAATGCGACATATCATTGATGAATTTCAACGTGTTGCACTGGCACATCCTGGTGTGTTTTTCAGTTTACATCATGATGGAACAGAGATTTTCAATCTCCCTAAAGGTAACTTGAAGCAGCGGATTGTACACCTCTTTGGCAATAATTATAATGAAAGACTGGTTCCAGTTGAAGAAGAAACGACCATCATAAACTTGAAGGGATATATCGGTAAACCGGCCTTTGCTAAGAAAACCCGTGGCGAGCAGTTCTTTTTTGTAAACAACCGTTTCATTAAAGATCCTTATCTTAATCACGCCGTTAGTTCTGCCTTTGAAGATCTTTTACCTGACGACAGTTATCCACTTTATGTGTTGTTTATCGAAATTGATCCTGCAAAAATTGACGTCAACGTTCACCCAACCAAAACAGAAATTAAATACCTGGATGAAAAATCCATTTATGCTATTTTAAAATCGGCAGTAAAACGTTCCATCGGTCGGTATAACATTGCACCAACTTTAGATTTCGATCAGGAAACGGGCTTCAGCAATATGATTACTCACAAGGCTGTAGAAGATATTGTTCCGCCGAGCATTAATTTTAATCCTGATTTTAATCCATTTACGAGCGATAGCAGTTCTGTTTCGGGCTATTCCTCCTCGCCCAGAAATTACGATGCAAAACCCAGCGCCAAAAACTGGGGCTCATTATATGAAATTACGGATCAGCCAATTGTAGAACAAACATCCATTTACGCGGAAGATAGTAACGAAATTGAAACGCCAAAAAAGCAATACATGCAATTGCATAATCGCTATATCGTTTCGCAGATTAAATCGGGCTTAATGGTCATTGATCAGCAGATGGCACATGAGCGAATCCTTTACGAACGTTTTCTCGTACATCTTGATGACCGTAAGGGTGCATCACAACAAAGTTTATTTCCACAAACCATTACTTTAAACGCCAATGATTTCGAACTGGCTAAAAGTTTACTGGATGATATAAAAAGTTTAGGCTTTGATGTACGGGAATTCGGTAAAAATACGTTGGTGGTAGAAGGTGTTCCAGTAGACCTTGGAAGTAGCAACATTAATGAAACACAACTTTTTGAACAATTAATTGAAGGTTTTAAAAACACCCAACAGGAATTAAAGCTAAGTAAACGCGATCGTTTAGCCAGAAGTTTGGCCAAAAACAGTGCCATAAAAGCAGGTACGGCTTTAGCACAAGAGGAAATGAATACACTTATTGATGAACTTTTTGCCTGCAAAACGCCTAACTTTAGCGTGAGTGGAAAACCCGTTATTCAAACGATTACTTTAGCAGAACTGGATAAAAAATTTGAGAAGGGGTAAAAAAATAAGGCGGAAAGACTAAAGCGGAAAGCGGAAAGGTAAAAGCGGAAAGATAAAAGCTAAAAGACTAAAGCTGAAAGGTAAAAGCTTAAAGCGGAAAGATAAAAGTAGAAAGACTAAAGCTTAAAGGCAAAAACTAAAAGGCAAAAGCGGAAAGACTAAAGTTGAAAGGTAAAAGCTTAATATTTTTAATCTTATGTCTGTTTAAATGTCTTATATAGTCAGAAATTAAAACAAAGTGAAAAGCAAAACATTATTATAGATAAATGAACAACATACATATTTCACCAGTAGTTAAAAACCTGCTGATTATCAATATATTATTCTTTCTGGCCACTTTATATTTCGAAACCAAAGGAATCAGATTGGGCTTTAGTCTGGGTGCTTTTTACTTCGATTCACCGTTAGCCAGACCATGGCAACCCATTACCTATATGTTTATGCATGGTGGCTGGGCACATATTTTCTTCAATATGTTTGCGCTTTATTCCTTCGGCACACTATTGGAAACGCGTTGGGGAGCCAAGAAATTTTTAATTTTTTATCTAATTACTGGCCTTGGTGCATTGGCACTACAGTTAGGTGTACAGGCATTTGAAACTTATCAGTTAACCGGAGCTGTGGTTAATCCGGGAGCAGTTTCAGTTGATTTTGCCACCAGCATGATTGAAGCCAATATAAAAGGTTTAAACAATCAGCAGTTATCAAAACTAATTGATATCTATACCACACCAATGGTTGGCGCATCAGGTGCTATTTTTGGACTATTAGTTGCCTTTGGCATGCTTTATCCGAATGCAGAACTGATGATTATGTTCATTCCGGTGCCTGTAAAAGCGAAATACATTATTCCATTTTACATTTTAGTAGAATTATTTTTAGGTGTAGGCCAGTTTGAAGGAGATTCTGTTGCACATTACGCACATTTGGGCGGGGCCTTAATTGGCTTTATTCTGGTGAAGATATGGAAAGATAAAAACACCAATTTTTACACTTATTATGAATAATACTTTTAAAGATTTAAAGTTTAAAATATTTCAGTCTGGCAACCCAGTGCTTTTATATATTGGTTTAAATACCATTATATTTCTGGTTACAGCCATTCTTTCTGTATTCTTATTTCTGGCAAAAAGCGACATAATGATCAGCGAATGGATCAGGGATTACTTTGGTGTTCCGGCAGCAATTTCTACGCTTCCTACTCGCTTTTATACCGTAATCACTTACATGTTTTTTCATGATGGCTTCCTGCACCTTCTATTTAATATGCTTGGGTTGTTCTGGTTTGGAAATATCTTTATGAATTTCTTAAAAAGCAGACAATTCCATTTTGTTTATCTGGCTGGCGGAATTATTGGAGCACTGATTTATATTGCAGGGTTAAATATTTTCCCAGCCTTCTCTGGCGGCATTATAGGCCAAACTGTTATTGGTTCTTCAGCAGCTGTAATGGCAATTATTGTGGCCACTGCTACGCTTGTTCCTAACTACACGATTATGATGATGTTGATTGGTGAAGTAAAAATTAAGTGGGTAGCCATTGTTTATTTCTTCATTTCATTCATCGGATTATCATCAGCAAATGCTGGCGGAAATTTAGCACACATCGGCGGTGCAATTTTAGGTTTCGCATTTATTAAAAGCTTACAGAGTGGCCGGGACTGGAGTAAACTATTTCAGCGTAAACCAAAACTACGCGTAGTTAAAAACGACAAACCTCCAGTTAAAAAACCTGCTTTTAAAGATGTATCACAGCAGGAAATTGATGCAATTTTAGATAAAATATCTTCATCAGGATACGATAAATTAACCGCAACAGAGAGAGAAAAATTATTCAAAGCAAGCAAAGATTAATGTCGACTAAAAAGTATAATTTACTGGATAAACTATTATTTCCGATTGCAATTATTTTGGCTTTAGGATTGATATTGGGAACAGTTGCAGGCAATATGGATCCGCGTGAACATCCTATCATTGCTTTTTTCGGTTTAGCTTATCCTTATTTTTTATTCCTTCATATCATTTTTATTGCCTGGTGGTGCATCAGTAAAAAATGGATTTTTGCACTGGTGAGTGTGGTCGTAATCGCTTATGGCTATAAAACCTTAAGTGCAACCTTTTCCATTAGTGGTGATAAAGGCCCACTCGAAAAGGCCGATAACAGCATTAGAATGATGACTTACAATGTTCATAATTTTAAGCTTTACGGAGGTGAAAATGATGAATCAGTAAAAGAGAAAATACTTCAGGTAGTGAACGATCAAAATCCGGATATTATCTGTTTCCAGGAGTTTTACAGCCGTTACAAAGGTGATTTCGACACAATAGATACCCTCAAAAAAATTCTAAAAACAAAACATTTCTTCTTTGTTCCAACTAATAAAAACGAATACGAAGCCATTGGTTTAGCCATTTTTTCAAAATTCCCAATTAAAGCAACTGGTAAAATTCCTTTTGTTGAAGGCTTCCCTGGAAACATGAGCATTTACACTGATTTAGATGTTAAAGGCCAAACCTTAAGAGTATATAATGTGCATTTTCAGTCTATCTCTTTCGAAAAACAGGATTATGAATACCTTGATAAAGTGAAGGAAATGAATACGCAGATTCAGCCATCAAAGCGTATTTTAAGAATGTTAAAAAGTGCCTTTCTTAAAAGAAGCAGTCAGGTAGATGTGATGAAAAAGGAAATGGACAATTGTAAAACACCTTATCTAATTGCCGGTGATTTTAATGATACGCCTGCATCATACGTGGTTACCCAAATTACAGCGAATTTAAATAATGCCTTCATTAAAAAAGGAATGGGCTTCGGCACTACCTATAATGGCAAATTTCCAAATTTTCAGATCGATTATATCGCTACATCAAAAGACCTGGAGGTGTTGAATTATCAAATTGAAAAAGCAAAATTATCAGATCATTTTCCAGTAAGGAGCGATTTAAGGCTTATTCAAAAATCCGAGAAAAAATAGTGTAGTTTTTCCCACGATGTTTATTTTCTTATCATACATCAATAAATCAAAGCTGGTTTAAACAGATATTTGAATGTAAAATTTAATCGTACCATGAGCTTAATCGATGCACTAAACTGGCGTTATGCCGTTAAAAAAATGAATGGTCAGCCTGTAGAACAAGATAAGGTAGATCAAATTATGAAAGCTGCGCAGTTGGCTCCAACATCTTCCGGCTTACAGCCATTTAAGGTTATTGTTATTACCAACCAGGAGTTAAAAGAACAAATTTTACCAATAGCCTATAACCAATCGCAAGTGGTAGATGCTTCTCACCTATTGGTTTTTGCCGCTCAGGATAATTATACTGAAGAAGGAATTGATAAAGTATTTGATAGAATGAATACGGAACGCGGTTTACCTTTAGATACAACCGATGCATATAAAACCCAGTTAAAAGGCACTCTACTATCGAGATCTGCAGAAGAAAATTTTCATCATGCCGCGAAACAAGCTTACCTTGCTTTTGGTATAGCCATTGCAGAAGCCGCATTATTAAAGGTAGATCATACCCCTATGGAAGGCTTTAATGCTCAACAACTTGATGAATTATTGGGCTTAGATCAAAAACATTTAAAAAGCGTAACTTTATTACCACTAGGTAACAGAGATGAAAATGGCGACTGGCTGGCAAATCTTAAAAAAGTGCGTACGCCTTTAAACGAGTTTGTAATAGAATATAAATAAGAAATTCATATCCCACAGTATTTCGAACAAGCTGGTTTTGGCCAGCTTGTTTTTTTTATGCCTAAATTTTAGTAAATTTTCTGAATACATAATGTAAAAAAGTGTTAAAGATGCATACAATTTAGGTGTGCTATTTTTTATTGGATATATTTACAACCTAAGTATTTAATTTCCAATTCATGAAAATTTTTAGACTATCCTTTTTAATTCTCTCCGTTCTCTTTACCATAAATTTTTCGTCATCAGCACAAACTGATACTGTTAGCATTAATACCCTTATTGCCAAAACCAACAAAGCCTTTAATGATTATCCTGCAGAGAAAATTTATCTGCATTTTGATAAGCCCTATTATGCCATTGCAGATACAGTTTGGTTTAAAGCTTATGTAACCGAGAACCAAAACTTGCTATCGGGAATTAGTAAGATTGTTTATGTTGATGTGATTAATCAGAAAGATTCACTCATCCAAACGATAAAGCTGCCTATTACCGCAGGTGTGGCAAACGGAAATTTCCCGTTGGATCAGGTGAATTACAAACAAGGGAATTATCATATCAGAGCTTATACCATGTGGATGCTTAACTTTGATAACCCGGCTTATTTTAATAAAACGTTCTACGTAGGTGAGGCTATTGATAAGGAAGTTAAAACCCATGTTACCTATAAAAATACATCGACTGACAAACAGGAAAAAATTGATGCCCGTGTGCAGTTTAAAGATGCCAATAATAAGCCTTATGCAAACAAAAACGTAAGCTGGCAGGTAGTTACCAGTTATACAGTTATTGCTAAAGGCAGGGGTACAACTGATGCTAATGGTTATTTAACTATTGCGATGAGCGCCAATCAAAAGGCCGAATATCAATTGAAAAAGGGAGAATTAATTACGAGCATAAATACTACAGATAAAGATGTAGTCAGCAATAGCTTTACCCTCGCAAATGCCATCTTAAGCAAAGATTTTCAATTCTTTCCGGAAGGTGGAAATCTCATTGCCGGATTGGTGAATAAAGTTGCTTTCAAAGCCATTAAAAGTGATGGATTAGGCATTAATGCTAAAGGAACAGTTACTGATAGTGACGGCAAGCAAATCGCTACTTTTAATGCACAGCATCTCGGAATGGGTAGCTTTGATTTTTTAGCTGAAAATGGAAAAGCCTATAAAGCCAATGTAACTTACGCTGATGGTACAACCGAGACTTATAATCTTCCTGCAGTTAATGAAAAGGGCATTAAAGTTACCGTTGATAATACCGATGCCGAAAATATTCAGGTCAAAATCATTTCTAATGATAGTTTTTTCGAAGAAAATAAAGGTAAAAAGCTTTATCTCGTGGCACAAAGTAAAGGCGTAATTTGTTATGGTGCTCAAACGGCCTTATCAAATAAAGAATATAGTACCAGTATTTTAAAGTCAAAATTTCCATCTGGCATTGCACAGTTCACCTTATTTACTGAAGCGGGTAAGCCGCTGAGTGAGCGCTTAACTTTTGTTCAGCATAAAAATAATATGGCAGTAACCTTAACCACTGCCGCTCCGGCTTATGGCGTGAAGAAAAAGGTGAAGATTAATGTTTCCGCGAAAAAAGATGGCGCACCTATTGAAGGGAATTTCTCTGTAGCGGTGGTAGACGAAACAAAAGTACCTGCAAATGATGATGCTGCCAGTACCATTTTAACCGGACTATTACTAAGCAGCGATATTAAGGGTTATGTAGAAAAGCCTAACTATTATTTTAATACACCTGATGCTAAAAAGAATGCTGACCTGGATGTGCTCTTGCTTACACAAGGTTACCGCAGTTTTAAATATACGGATGTGTTGGCAGGCAATTTACCAAAAATCAACTTTATGCCAGAACAAGGCATAGAGGTTTCTGGGATCTTAAGAATGAACAACGGTATTCCGGTAAGGAAAGGTCAGTTGTTGCTTACCATTCCTGATAAACGTTTTAACCTGGAAGGTGTAACAGATCCGGTTGGAAACTTCAGATTCAAGAATTTAGTGCTAAATGATTCTTCAAAAGTAACCATCACGGCTAAATATAATCCCAATTATAAAGCCATGGCCATCAGCCTGAACGGCTCTCCTGTGCCAACTTTAACGCGGAATTTCAGTGCCGCAGAAGAGGTTTTAAACATTGATAGTGCCCTCACCACTTATTTAGATAACAGCAAAAAGCAGTATTCTTATTTACACACGTTAAAAGATGTAACCATTAAAGGTGCTGTTACCCCAAAAGTGAGCCATAAAGATTATCCCAGCTTAACCGGACTCCCTCAAATGGCTGATCATGAAATAACAGGCGATCGTTTACAAGGTTGTGCTTTATTAATTAATTGTTTGCAGGGTATGCTTGCCGGTGTAACCTATCAGGATAATAATTTTTATGTAACCAGGGACTTTAATGCGGGTAAGAAAATTCCGATGGGGATTTTTATTAACGGAATGAGTGTTGATGTTAACCAGATTAACACCTTAAATCCGAATGAAATCGAATCTATTGAAGTATTTTTAAGGGATGAATTGGGCTTAGTGAATAGGGCTAATAACGTGAATGGGGTGATTGTATTCAACCAGAAAAAAGCGCCAAAGGGAACAAAAATTTCAAAAGCACAATTGCTGGATCTGCTCCCGAAAAACTACGAAGTAACCTTTTCACCTCAAGGCTATAACAAAGAGAAACAATTCTATTCGCCTAAATATGATGTTCCGGCCAATATGAACAAAACTGATTTAAGAACAACCATTTATTGGAACCCCAAAATCATTACAGATGCAACCGGAAATTCATCTTTTGAATTTTATAATGCAGATGGAAAGGGTCAGTATAAAGTTATTATTGAAGGAATTGATGCCAATGGAAACTTAGGCAGATCGGTGTTACGATATACAGTTAAATAAAATCAATAGCTATATATAGCAGGCTCGAGTGCTTACGCATTCGAGCCTTTTTTTATTACTCAATTACAAAAGAGTTCCCGCTGATTTCACAGATTCCGCAGATTTGTACACAGACATAAGACACTTAATTTGTAGAACTTAAATCCATTTACATCCCGGCCTTAAATCATCTTTAATCTACGAAAAAACCACGCCATCCTGCGGACACCACTCCGAAGGACTATCGTGTGGACACAATTAATTTATAAAGATCTTTTGCCCGCTCTTTGCCGCGGGGCATGGTACTTTGGAGCGCCAAAGTACCCAAAGCGCTTTGTCAATCCAGCAAGGGGCCTGCCACACAACCCCACACACATCAAAAAAACAGCGGGCACTTCGTTTTGTGTTCATATTCTTTTAAGCTTCGAACCTGAAATTATGAACACAAAACCACTGCGTTTAAGGTTTGTTAGTGCTATTTTTACTATTGTACAACTGTTTTTTTGATTTCACCGGCCCTTGGGATTGACGGCGCTCTTCGGTAAGGCCTAATTTTTTATTAAAGTTGGTTAGCAAAATGCAGAGAAAACCACGCCTGGAAAATGTGTCCACACGATAGGCCGAAGGAAGGGAATAGCGATTGCTTAATATCCCTTACCAAATAGGATAGGGCAATTTCTCACCATTTAATCCAGCGATGATATTCTCAGCAATAAGATTAGCCATTGCATCTCTGGTTTCTTCAGTTGCTGAACCAATATGAGGCAAAACGGCGGCATTATCCATTTTTAATAGCGGGTTATCTTTATCCATCGGTTCAGGGTTGGTTACATCTAAACCTGCACCCCAGATGATTTTTTCTTGCAATGCCTGAATTAAGTCTTTTTCATTATGAATGCCACCCCTTGCGGTATTGATAAATATTGAAGTCAGTTTCATTTTTTTGAAAACATCCATTGAAAATTTATCCTTGGTTTCGTCCGTTAGGGCAGTATGAACACTAATGACATCACTCTGTTCGAGCAGCTCTTCAAAGGAAACATATTTTGCATCGATCTCTTTTTCTGCATCTTCATTTCGAGACCGATTATGATAAATAACAGGCATCTGAAAAGCACCTGCACATTTTTTAGCCATCTCCAGTCCGATTTTTCCCAAACCAAAAACACCAAGGGTTTTACCATTTAACTCTATCCCTAATTCTGGCGTAGGCTCGTAATTTTGCCAGTTACCATTTATAATTTTCTTATGCAGGTAAAATGCTTTTCTGGAAACGGCCAGCATTAACAAAAAAGCAGCAGAAGCCGTAGCGCCACTTAAAACACCAGGTGTATTGCCAACCGGAATATTTAACTTCTTTGCCTCATCAACATCCACCTGATCAAATCCTACAGAATGAAGCGCAATAACTTTTAAATGTTTAACAGCATTCAAAAAATTAGCATCGATTTTATTCGGCCCAACACTCACTAATGCATCCTGACCTTTACAAGCCTCAATTAATTCCTCGGCAGTAATTTGTCGATCCTTATCCCACTGGGTAATTTCTATGTTTTTTTCTTTCAGCTGCTCTATACCAATCTGTGCAATGTTACCGCTTATAAATACTTTCATACACTCAAAACAATGAAATTTTAAAGGAGTTTTAATATTAAAAAATCAGCATATTTATTTCACTGTTGTACTCAGCCTTTGAAAAGTATTGGCACTAAAATAGCCTAAAGCACCGTTAGAAATATTAGATATTGGATTAGAAGGCGTGGTACCCTGATTCGGGCCTCCACCAGACTGCTCGCTTAATGCATACCAGTAATTAAAAATATTGGAATCTATACCCTCCATTTCTATACTGATATTATCACCACTTTTTAACCCCTCATCGTCATCATCATTTGCTTCATAATACAATTGAATTCGCAGGTTATTGCCATTGGTTAAGCGATCGTTGTTTACATAAATCCGATCAGAAAAAAGGCCATTTACATACAGGTTAAAACGATAAAAATTAGTTTCATTTGCAGGATCAACCAAAAAGGCAGCAGCTGTTTTACGCTCATTCCCGAAAAAGTTATTCGTAATCACACCAATGGAATCCAGCTTAACGAGGTTAGGCATTTTTGAACTGGCCTGGTAGTTTTTACCTTCAACGGTTACCGCCATTTTATAGGTAATACCAGAAACACCCCGCATTCTGTTCACATAAATACCGGGTGCTTTCTCGGTAAAAACATAAGTTTTACCGCTGTTATCGCTCACCTTTACTGTAGCGCCAGAAACTTTTGGGTAAACCCCTATCTCATCATAACCAACTGTTTTACTAATCAAAATCTGCTGTTCAATTAGCCTGTCTGAAATTTTCCCTTCAATAACTAACTGAGGTTCGGCATTATTGGTATCAATCTGGATGATTTTTTTACAAGATGTAAGACCAATAATGGCCATCAACAAGTATATTAAATGTTTTTTCATGGATTAAAATTTAAAATTCCAGGTTACAGAAGGAATAATTCCAAAAAGAGAGGTTTGCTCGGCAGCTGTTTTACCCGGCTCATTCGGATCATTAATAAATTCGATTGAATATGGATTTTTTCTGTTCAGGGCATTATAAACACCAAAATTCCAGCTGGATTGAAATCTTCCTTTACGTTTGCCTTCCAGCGTGGCACTCAAATCCAACCGCATATTGTAAGGCATTCTTCCAGCATTTCTTTCTGTATAATAGTATACCGTTTGTCCGCCAACCACATATTTACCTGCCGGAAAAGTAACAGCATTACCTGTGCTGTAGATAAAGCTGGAGGAGAATGTCCACCGTTGATTCAGATTATAAATACCAACCACTGATACATCATGCGTGCGGTCTTGTCTGGCTGGGAAATAGTTCCCTTGATTCAATTGCGAAAATTTACGTTCGGTTCTTGATAAGGTATAACCTATCCAGCCATTGAGCTTTCCGAATTTCTTTTTAAAGAACAATTCTAAACCATATGCCCTGCCTGTACCATAAAGCAATTCTGATTCTACATTTGAATTGGCCAGCAATTGCGCCGCATTTTTATAATCAATCTGATTCTGCATCCATTTATAATACACTTCTCCAGACAGTTCATAATTATTTTCATCCAGGTTTTTAAAATAACCCAACGCTACCTGATCTGCAATTTCAGGCTTAATGTTGTTGCTGCTTAACACATATTGATCAGTTGGTGAACTGGATGTGGCATTGGTTAAAATATGGATGTTTTGTGTATTTCGGTTATATGATGCCTTTACTGAGTTTCGTTCATTGAACAAATAACTCACAGAAAAACGAGGCTCCAGATTGAGGTAATTTTTATAGAACTTCCCACTACTTACCTGATCTGTCTGGTTAATGTTCCCATCCGCATCATACTCGCTAAAATTACCCGGACCTAATAACGAAAAAGCGGCCAGACGTACGCCGTATAAAAAGTTAAGTTTATCACTTACTGCCCATTCATCTGATACATAAGCCGCACTTTCCAATCCATAACGTTTCTCTTGTGCAAGCGGATTAACCTGTGATTCTTCACTGGTTGTTGTAATATCAATTGGCGAGATGCGATGGTGCGTGGCATTTAAACCAAATCTAAGTGTATGCTGATTACTGAAATATTGAAAATCTTCCTTAAAATTAAAATCACGCACCAATGATGTTGCCTTAAAATTGGTAACATCGTTCAGCAACCTTACGGTGTAGTTATAATTGTTGTAAATGAGGGAAGTATTGGAAAACAAGCGGTCGTTAAAAATATGATTCAAACGAATAGTGGTAGTTACATTTCCCCAGTTATTTTCAAATAAATCTTTTACACCAATGTTATCCTTACCAAAATAACCTGAAATGTAAATGGTATTTTTATCATTGATTTTGTAATTCGCTTTGGCATTAATATCATAAAAGTTCAGCGTACTACCATTGATGGATGAATCAGGAGAAGCCCGTAAAAAAAGATCGATATAAGTCCGCCTGAAACTGACCATAAACGAGCCCCTATCTTTTATAATAGGTCCTTCGGCTTTCAGGCGGGAGGCAATTAAACCAATTCCACCCTGAAACTTAAATTCCTTATTGTTTCCATCATCCATTTTAACGTCTAAAACAGATGATAAACGACCGCCATATTGTGCTGGCATTCCGCCTTTATATAAACTTACGTCTTTAATGGCATCAGCATTAAAGGTAGAAAAGAAACCTAAAAGGTGTGATGAATTGTAAACCACTGCTTCATCCAGAATGATCAAGTTTTGATCGGCAGCACCGCCACGTACATAGAAACCTGTATTTCCTTCGCCTCCTGATTTAACGCCCGGCAGCAATTGTATGGTTTTTAAAACATCCTTCTCTCCCAATAAAACCGGAATAGAATTTAAGGATTTCATATCGATCCGTTCCAAACCCATTTGCGCACTTTTTACGTTCTCATTTTTGCGGTTATTAGCGCTTACCGTTACTTCAGCCAGATCGTTTGTGCTTTTTAACTCCTCATTCAGTTTGGTATCTTTATTAAGGTTAATGTTTTTTGTAATCGGCACAAAACCAGTATAGCTAATGGTTACGGTGTACGTTCCTTCGGTTTGAGTTAGTGCAAAATAACCATAATTGTTCGTTAGCGTGCCCGCATTAGCCGGTCCGGATATTTTAACCGTAGCACCAATTAAGGTTTCACCAGAGCTTGCATCACGGATGGTACCACTTAGCGTAAATTTGTTTTGAGCGGAAATAGAGGAACTGAATAATAATAAAAAGAGAATAGGCAGGTAAAATTTTATCGACATATATACGGGAATCTTTAGAGATAAAGTTTCAAATGTACGAAATACGTAATGATGTCAATGTGATGATTTTGTTAATGTAGGGGAATTCAGTGACATCAAATCACCGACTTCATCCTAAACTACTTTTTCAATAAATGTGGTTCGACCGCTTTTCTCCAGATGGCATATCCCGCAGCATTCATGTGCAGCATATCCTCAACAAAAAGTTCTGGACGTAAATTGCCTGTTTTTGTTAACATTAAGCTGTACACATCAATAAATTTGGTGTTGGCTTCTTTAGATAGAAAAGCTTTGATCAATGCATTGGAAGCTATAGCCTTTTCTTTAAACGCTGCTCTGCTTGGGCTGGGTTTAATGGAAATGTATAATATTGGTGTATTTGGTAAAGTAGCCCTTATCGATTGATACAATTTAATGGTTCTGTTCAATACAGAATCTGGTGTGGTTTTTTCGTTCGGCAAATCATTTTCACCCACATAAAGTACAATTTGGCGTGGATGATAAGGAAAAACAATATCATTCAGATAAAAAGTAATGTCGTTGGTTACCGCACCACCAATACCACGATTAAGCACATTATATTTAGCAAAAACCTGGGTGAGATTATCCCATTTACGAATGGATGAACTGCCGACAAACAATATAGGTTGAACCGGAGATTTATACATTTGATCATATTTTTTAATCGTTTGTACATCATCCCAGAAAGCAGGTTTATTTTGGGCAAAAGCAGCGATGAATAAAAACGTAGAAAAAATTAGCGTAAAGATTATTTTTTTCATGGTATCAATATTTCGAATTGCGCAAGATAGCAATCGTCTATATAATTTTTAGAAATTTGATGTAACAGATTTAGTAACCTCAGTTATGCCTGCGCTCGTTTCCAACGAGTGCATTATAGTTTTACGATTTTATCGTCAGCAGCTTTTTCTACAGTTTGAGATTGGCTGATGAGATATTACCGCACCGATACAAAAGTTGTTACTATTCCATACATATGGCCTTCTATTTACACGCTCGTTAAAAACGAGCGTGAGCATAAATGAAAGAACACTTAGCGCCTGCGCTCGTTTCTAACGAGTGCGTAATGGTTCTACGATTTATATCGTCAGCAGCTTTTTTTATAGTTTGAGATTGGTTGATGAGGTATACCGCACAAACGTTGTTTCTATGCCATACATATGGCCTTCTATTTACACGCTCGTTAAAAACGAGCGTGAACAAAGTATGCGGAACACTTAGCGTCTGCGCTCGTTTCTAACGAGTGCATAATGGTTCTACGATTATATCGTCAGCAGCTTTTTTTATAGTTTGAGATTG
>Ga0247813_10000241_pt1 | contig 61529 bp, 42 predicted proteins | sample UWRJL169409C1_FD_180719 | JGI IMG/M metagenome (GOLD analysis project Ga0247813, IMG submission 180719) | Plant litter microbial communities from Arlington Agricultural Research Station in Wisconsin, United States - UWRJ-L169-409C-1 | ecosystem: Environmental > Terrestrial > Plant litter >... | reverse complement strand
GGCAATTTAATAAAAAGACCTTTTTTGCACAGAAAGCGGCAAATATAAAAGTTTATTTATATTAATTCTAAATAAAATTCAAATAAACATCGTTTCAAAAAATATTATTCAGAATAAGTGTAAAAAATGCGTTTATCTTATAAGTTATAAGTAAGTTTAATGTTGCTGTGCGTTTGTTTTTTACCATATAAGTTATATAAGTAAGTATAAGCTTTGTGTATTTTGAACCGTGAAAGGTCATATAAGTAATAATCGTTGTTGATGAAGTTGAAATAAATAATGATGAATATGAAAAGCCTTAGGAAGGAGAAAAATATCGCAGAGAACACCAAGTTTTTTTATTATTCTTAGCTTTTATAAAAAGGTAAAGTTCGCAAAGCTTTCGATTTAGCTTTGCGGACTCCTATGTACTTTTAAAAGAATTCTTTGATGAAAAATCTTTGCGTTCTCTGCGTTAAAAAATAATTGGGAAATTTAATTTTTATATTTCTCCACAATATTAAACGTTGATTTATAAAAAGTATGCAATACAACCTTAAGGTTAACTTATATAACTTATATGGTGAAAAAAACTTTTTATTCAAACTATAAAATTGCGCGAAAGACCTTTAATAGGTAATTATATAACTTATATGGTAAAAAATTTCCACTCAACTATTGGTAACTAAATTATAATTTGTATCATTGTAGTATAGAATAGTATAATAACTTAAATTTTTGTTTAATGAAACAATATCCTTTCCTACTAAAGAGCTTGTTTATGTCCGTTTTACTAACAGTATTTTTTTGCATTCCGGCATTGGCACAAAAAAGTATTAAAATGACTTTTGGCAAAAGCGGCGTAATTATTTATGATGTAAAGCAGAAAACTATTGCCGTCACTCAACACGGGGTAAATGTATTTAGCGGAGCAAAAGCGACTGTAGTAGTAAATGGAAAAACAATTGCAATAAGTTCATATCCTGATGCTGTTTTTGCGAAAGAAACAATTAATGATGATTTAGGAAAAGGACTAAAATATACACTTACTTATAAAGAAAATAGCAAGCCTACAGTAGTCCAAAGTTTTTTAACTTATAACAATAAGGACTATTTTATAACTCAAATAGAAATTTTAGGCAACGGACAAAAAGTAGCAACCAATTATATTGCGCCATTAGATTTAGGAAAAATTGCTTTCGATAAAATAGAAAATCTGCAAACGGTTTTTGTTCCTTACGATAATGATGCCTTCATCAGTTACAATTCTAAAAAATTAGATACAATTGCTCAAAATACAAGCGGTGAGGTTGGAATTATATTTAATAATACATCCCGAAAAGGTTTTATTGTAGGTTCGCTTGAACATACCGTTTGGAAAAGTGCCGTAAAAACCATTAATGAAAAAAAACAAGCTTCGTTTTCTGCCTGGGCAGGATATTCAGAGAAAGTAAATACACGCGATAGTATTGCGCACGGTATTGTAAAAGGCGATAAAGTAGCTTCTCCAAAATTTTTCGTGGGTTATTATTCAGACTGGAGAAACGGGATGGAAGAATATGCCAAAACCAATCGTATCGTAGAGAAACCCTATGTTTTTGCCTGGGACAAACCAACTCCGGTAGGCTGGAATAGTTGGGGAGTTTTGATGGAGAAAATCAATTTTGAGAATACTACCAAAGTGGCAGATTTCTTTGCTAATTCGGTTCCGGAATTCCGTGTTGGTAATACCGCATATATCGACCTTGATTCGTTTTGGGACAATATGGTAAAAGGCGGTTTTAAGGGAGATTTTAGTAAACTAAAAGAATTTGCTGATTATTGCAAAAAGAAAGGTTTAGAACCGGGAGCTTATTGGGCACCGTTTACAGATTGGGGATGGAAAGATGGTCCAAATCGTAAAGCCGAAGGAAGTGATTATACGTTTGGCGAAATGTGGACAAAAACTGGAAATACTTATTTTGATTTTGATGGTGCTCGCGCCATCGATCCTACACATCCAGGAACGCTTAAACGTGTTGATTATGTGATCAATAAACTAAAAGAATGCGGTTTTAAAATGATTAAAATTGACTTTTTAGGTCACGCTGCCGCGGAATCTACTTCGTTTTATGATAAAGAGGTAACGACAGGAATGCAGGCATATAAAGTAGGAATGGAACATTTGGTCAATGCTTTAGACGGAAAAATGTTGATTTATGCTGCGATTTCTCCTAACATGGCCACTTCTCGTTACGCACACGTTCGTCGTATTGCGTGCGATGCCTGGAAAACTATCGAGCAAACACAATACACCTTAAATAGTGTCAATTATGGTTGGTGGCAAACGTATTCATATGATTATATAGATGCAGATCATGTTGTTTTTGCAGATGTTACAGAAGGAGAGAACCGTGCTAGATTAATTTCGTCTGTTATTACAGGAACTTTAATTACCGGAGACGATTACAGTAAAGACGGAATCTGGAGCAAACGTGCAAAAGAATGGTTACAGAATAAAGAAATGCTTAAAATTGTCGAAAATGGAGTAGCATTTCGTCCTGTAGAAGGAAATACAGGAAAATTAACCACCGAAGTTTTCGAACAAAAAATTGGGAACAATTGGTATATAGCCGTTTTGAATTACGGAAATATGCCTAAAAACTATGCACTTCCGTTAGAAAGATTAGGCGTGAAAAAGGGGAACTATAAATTGCAGGATGTTTTTACCGCTCAAAATATCGACGTAAAAAACAACAGTATCAATTTAAGTATTGGTTCTAAAGATGCCCGTTTATTTAAAATTGTAAATCGTTAAATGAATGCTTATGAAAAAACAGTTTTTTAAGAAAACGATGCTATTGTTGACGTTGTTTATTCTGTCGTCAAATGCGGTTAATGCTACAGTATCGTTACCTTCTTTCTTTACCGATAATATGGTACTGCAGCAAAAAAGCGCCGTTCCGTTTTGGGGAGAAAGCAGTGCGAAATCAATAAGTATTACCACTTCATGGGATAAAAAAACATACAAAACTAATGTTGAAAATGGCAAGTGGAAGATAGTTTTAAAAACTCCGGTTTATGGAGGACCGTACACGATTTCTATAAATGACGGAACAATTAAAACGCTCAACAATATTTTAATTGGCGAAGTTTGGCTGTGTTCCGGACAAAGTAATATGGAAATGCCGCTGGAAGGTTGGGGAAAAATTGATCATTTTAGAGAAGAAATAGCCAATGCCAATTATCCTCAAATACGATTATTACAGGCAGAACATATCGAAAGTACTTTACCGTTAAACGCGCTTAAAGTACAACACGACGGATGGAATGTTTGCAGTCCTGCAACGATAGCTGATTTTAGCGCAACGGCTTATTTTTTTGCAAGAAAGATTTACAAAGAAAAAAAGATTCCAATTGGGTTAATTCATTCTTCCTGGGGAGGAACACTTATCGAAGCCTGGACAAGTTCCGGAGCGTTAACCACGATTCATGATTTTGATGCCGAAATTCTGGCGATGAAATCTGAAGTTGATCAGGAGGCTTTACTGAAAAAGTATAATGCCGATATGACCATATGGGAAAAGAAATTGGCAGATTCAGATAAAGGATTTCAAAACGCAAAAGCCATTTGGGCAACAGTCAATTTTGATGATTCATCTTGGAAAACAATGCCATTGCCGGCATTTTTTGAAAATAAAGGATTATCCAATTTTGATGGCGTAGTCTGGTTTCGAAAAAAAGTAAATATTACTTCAACCAATACGGACTTTACGCTAAGTTATTTGGCAGATGATGACGATAAGATTTGGTTTAACGGAAATTATATTGGGGAAACCAAAGGATATAATGTAGAACGTCATTATACAATTCCGTCGAAGTTTCTCAAAAAAGGCGAGAACATTATAACGATAAGAGTTTTTGACGGAGCAGGAAACGGCGGAGTTTACGGAGATGAGAATTTCACTTTAAAATCAGCAAAAGAAACTATTTCATTAGCCGGAGACTGGAAATATAATATTGGCGCAGATATAAAAGATTTGCCTGCTAAACCTTATTTGGCTCAAGGCCAAAACAGACCAAGCGCGATATACAATGCCATGATTGCACCTATAAAAGATTATAAAATAAAAGGAGTAATCTGGTATCAGGGAGAAAGCAATGCCGAAAGAGCGTATCAATACCAGAAGTTATTTCCGTTGTTGATAAACGATTGGAGAAACAAATTTAAAGATAAAAATTTACCGTTTTTCTTTGTTCAATTGGCGAATTACAAACAACAAAAAGAACAACCGGGAGATTCAGATTGGGCAGAGTTGAGAGAAGCGCAATTTAAAGCTTTGAAATTACCCAACACCGGAATGGCGGTGACAACCGATATCGGAAACGGAGAAGACATTCACCCAAAAAACAAACAGGATGTAGGAGGTCGTTTGGCGAGTATTGCTTTGGCGAAAGTGTACAATACCAAAATCAATTATTCTGGACCGTTGTATAAATCGTATAATATCAAAGGAAATACAGTTACGGTTGATTTTGATTTTAATAAAAATATAAAAGCCAGAGACGATACGCTTAAAGGATTTAGTATTGCAGGATCAGACCAAAAGTTTTATTGGGCTGTAGCCAAAGTAGTAAACGGCAAAGTCGAGGTATATGCTCAGGAAGTACCAAGTCCGGTTGCTGTTCGCTACAACTGGGCTGATAATCCTGACGGAAATTTAACAAACGAATCGGGATTGCCAGCATCATCCTTTAGAACAGATATTTGGGCAGGAATTACACAAGAAAAGAAATAAAAAAAATAAAATAAAATGAAAAAACACATTACCACTTTAAGGCAATCTTTTGGGATAGCATTTTTTATACTGGCGAGTTATTGCAGCCCGGTTTCGGCGCAACAAATTATATCAGTAAAAACAAAAAGTAATGCGCTTGTTTTGCAGGTAACTCCGGGAAAAGAAGTGAACACCATTTATTTAGGAGAAAAATTAGCAAACGATTTTGATTACGTAAAAATACAAAGTCAGTTCAAGCAAGGAACAGATTATTCAGGAATTTACAATGCAGCTTATACACCATCAGGTTCTAAAAACTTACTGGAACCGGCGATTGCCGTAACACACGCTGACGGAAATACTTCACTGGATTTGTTATATGTAGACCATAAAACAACAACGGTAAGTACAGGAGTTTCTCAAACCGAAATTACACTAAAAGACAATGTTTACCCAATCGAGGTGCATGTGTTTATTCAGTCGTATTATGATACAGATGTTATCGAACAATGGACGACGATTAAACATTCTGAAAAAGGAAATATTACTTTAAACAAATATGCTTCGGCCAATTTGTATTTGAAAGGATACAACAACTTTTACCTGAACCAATATCATGGTGACTGGGCAAAAGAAATGCAGCCTGAAGAAACCAAACTAACGCACGGAATTAAAGTTTTGGATACCAAATTAGGAGCGCGTGCCAACTTGTTTCAACCATCTGTATTTATGGTTTCTCTGGATAAACCAGCTACAGAAGACGAAGGAAAAGTTTTATTTGCGGGTTTAGAATGGTCAGGAAATTTCCGTACCGATCTTGAATTAGATCCGTTAAATAATCTTCGTGTTATTTCAGGAATTAATAATGCAGCGGCGGCTTATTCATTGGCAAAAAACACCGTATTTACAACGCCTAAATTTTGGTACACGTTATCCTCTAAAGGAAAAGGAAATGCAAGCCGTAACCTACACGACTGGTCAAGAAGTTATAAAATATTAGACGGAAAAGGAAGCCGTATGACATTGCTTAACAACTGGGAAGCTACTTATTTTAAATTTGATGAAGATAAATTAAAAGTACTTATTGCCGATAGTAAAAAACTAGGCGTTGATATGTTTTTATTGGATGATGGATGGTTCGGAAACAATTTTCCTCGTAATAATGATGATGCAGCTCTTGGAGACTGGGACGTAAACAAAAAGAAATTACCAAACGGAATTGGAACATTGGTACAAACAGCCAAAGACAATCAGGTAAAATTCGGAATCTGGATCGAGCCGGAAATGGTGAATCCTGCAAGTGATTTGTACAAAAAACATCCGGAATGGATCATCAAACAACCGGGAAGAGCAGAACATTATTTCCGTAACCAATTGGTTTTAGATTTATCAAACCCAAAAGTTCAGGATTTTGTTTATGGAGTAGTAGACAATCTTTTTACAGAAAATCCGGAATTGGCGTATATAAAATGGGATTGTAATGCGGTGATTTACAATGCCTATTCAAGTAATTTAAAAGACAAACAAAATAATTTTTATACAGATTATGTAACAGGATTGTATAAAGTTCTGGAGCGCATTCGGGTAAAATATCCAAAAGTACCTATGATGCTTTGCTCAGGCGGTGGAGGAAGAGTAGATTATGCGGCATTGAAATACTTTACAGAATTCTGGCCAAGTGATAACACAGATCCTTTAGAGCGCGTATATATGCAGTGGGAATACTCTTATTTCTATCCTGCACTGACGATTGCTGCGCACGTTACAGATTGGGGAAAACAACCTTTAAAATACCGTACAGATGTTGCCATGATGGGAAGATTAGGTTTTGATATTGTAGTAAAAGATCTGAATGAGAAAGATTTAACTTTTGCTCAGCAGGCAATTAAAAACTATAATGCATTGAGCAACACCATTTGGCAGGGAGACCAATACCGTTTGCAAAATCCCTGGGGTAATGATGCGGCATCGGTAATGTTTGTCAACAAAAACGGAAATGAAGCGGTAGTTTTTACTTATTCTGTTAATTCCCGTTACGAAGCAGGAACACATTTACCAATAAAATTAAAAGGTTTACAAGCCGGACAAAACTATAAAGTAGAAGAAATCAACGTATATCCGGATAAAAAACCAGTGGTAGAAACCGCCACATATTCAGGTGATTTTTTAATGCAGGTGGGAATTAATCCTAATGTAAATTCTTCTAATACAAGTGTTGTTTTAAAAATTACAAAGGCTTAAAATCTCAAACATTAGTATATATTTGTAATTGATTTCTAAATAAATACCTATTAAAACGTTTTATGAAGCAAATTATCCAACAGATAAAAAATCTGGAATCCATCAATTCCTTATCTAAACATGAGCAATTGGTTCAGGGTATAATTAATGCCATTGATGAAAAAGTGGTTACAAAAGGCGATTTACTGCCATCTGTAAATACATTTATAAGTGAATTGGGTTTTGCGAGAGAAACCATTGCCAAAGCGTATAAAGAACTTGTGCACAGAGGAATTATCGAGTCAAAAAACCGATTGGGTTATTTTGTTGCGACCAATGATGTAAAACAAGAGCTAAAAGTGGCTCTGCTAATATTTGCATTTGATATTTTTCAGGAAACGTTTTACGAGAATTTTAGAAAAGGTCTTGGAAAGAACATTCAGCTGGATATCTTTTTTCACCACAATAATTTTGATACGTTCGAAAGTATTGTTCAGAATATAAAAGGAAAATACGGCATGTTTGTTATTGCTCCAATTCCAAGTAAAAAAACACCGGCTGTTTTAAAACAATTGCCTACCAACAGAGTGTTACTGGTAGACCGTTTTATAGAAACAGATGAAGATTATAATTATGTTGCACAAGAGTTTGGAGATTCGTCTTACAATGCTTTTGTGCAGCTTAAAGATAAAATTAAAAAATACGACGAGATCATTTTCTTCTTTAAACCATCATCTGCTGAACCTGATGAAATCTTAAATTCATTTAAAAGATTCATGAAGGATTATGATATCAAAGGAGTTATCAAAGAAGAGTATGTTTCGGGTTCTTTGGAGAAAGGAAAAGTGTATTTCACAATTCACAATCTTGAACTTTGGGAAATGCTGAAAGACTCCAAAATAAAAGGGCTAAAAATAGGTTCAGACATTGGTTTTATTTCGCATAATGATGATATCGTAAAAGAAATTATTTTTGACGGAGTAACCACTTTCTCTACAGATTTCTCTGAAATGGGAAAAAAAGCAGCTAATTTTGTTTTGAATCGTAAAAAGATTCAGGAGATTGTTCCAACAGTTTTAGTTGATAGAAATTCGCTGTAGTTTATGAGTGTATTGTCTATTGTTAGTTTTTTGCTCATTACATGTTTTATTGCCTTATTTTCAGCTTTAAAAACACGTAAAAAAAAGGTTCAAACTACAAACGGACTTTTTTTTGCAGATCATAACAACAATTTTTTTATAGTAGGAGGAGCATTACTATTAAGTAATATAAGTGCGAATCAATTTATAGGCGAAAACGAATCTATATACACTAACAATATGAGCGTTATGGCGTGGGGCGTAAGTTCTGTGCTGGCGATGTTGCTTGTAGCGGAGTTCTTTTTGCCTATTTATTTTCGTACCGGAGCCATGACCATTCCGGATTATCTGGGAAAACGCTACGATAATTCGACCAAAAGATTAGTGTCGATTGTATTTCTGTGCAGTTATGTCGTGAACTTATTACCTGCCGTTTTATACGGTGGAGCGGTTGCACTTACCGGAATGTTCAATTTTATAGCGCCTTTACAATTATCCTATTGGCAAAACATCTGGATTATGGTTTGGGTGATAGGGCTAACAGGCTGTGCTTATTCGGTTTTGGGAGGTTTAAGAGCAATATCGATAAGTGATACCATTTTAAGTATCGGTTTATTGACCATTGGGATTGCTTTCCCATACTTCGGGTTTCAATTTCTGGGTAATGGAGATTGGTTTAAAGGATTTCATATTTTGCTGTCTCAACATACAGACCATCTCAATGCTATTGGAGGTCCAAAAGACGAAATTCCGCTGAGTACCATTTTTACCGGGATGTTTATCATGAACCTGTATTATTGGGGAATGGAGCAATTTATTGTTCAGCAGGCACTTTCGGCAAAGAGTTTATCGCACAGCCAGAAAGGGATGGGATTGGCTTGTTTAGGAAAATTGCTATGTCCGTTTATTATTAATATTCCTGGATTAGTTGGGGTTCATCTCTATAGTAATCTCGAAAACACCGCTGAGGTTTTTCCTTTGGTGGTAAAAGATACTTTGCCGGGTATTATGATTGGTCTTACGGCTGCAGTGGTTCTGGGCGCAGCGATAAGTACTTTTAATGCCGGTTTAAACAGCAGTAGTACATTGTTTGTACTAAATCTCTATAAACCGTGGTTAGAGAAAAGAAACAAAGAAATTACAGAAAAGCATTTGGTCTACACCGGACGAAAATTCGAAATTATTGTTTCGGCTTTAGCCATGTTTTCTGCTCCGTTTATCATGTTTAGCAAAGCAGGGTTTTATACCTATTTGCAACAATTGGGCGGAATGTTTTGCGTGCCTATTTTCACGATTATTCTGGTAGGTTTTGTGTCTAAAAAAGTTCCGCCACAGGCCGCTAAAATCGGAATGATATTCTTCATTTTTAGTTATATCATCTTCAATTATATATTAGATATCAAACTGCATTATTTGCATATGCTGGCGTTATTATTTGTGTTTACCACAATATGTATGCTGGTGGTTGCCAGGTTTTATCCAAAATATAAATACACCGAAATCAAAATTGAATCTCTCGAATTATCGCCATGGAAAAACCGTTATTGGTATTTCGCTTTACTTTTGATGGGGATGGTTAGTATTTTTGTTTTATTCTCGAAATGGGGGATAGCTTAGGATGAGGTACTAAGGTTCTGAGGGACAAAGGTTCAAAGGTTTTACTATAGGGATGCATGTTTGTGCGTCCTTTTTTTGTTTCATTATGAACGAGGGTTTTATTGTAGAGACGCACAGCAGTGCGTCTAACGCAAAGAAGCTTCACAATTATGATCGACAATCCTTATAGAATTTCTTTGTCATGGCACGCAGATGACACGGATTTACTTCGCAAAAACACGGATTTTACGCGGATTTTTTGTTTTACTTGCAAAGTAACCACAATCTTGTCATCCTGACGCAGGAATGATCACACTAGTAATTCCGTAAAGTGATGCCGCAATCTTTGTCGAGCTTCTTGTGTGATCATTCCTGCGTCAGGATGACAAATACTTTGGGGTTATGTTGGGTGAAAAGTGTTCAACGTAAAGTAAACGCAGTCTTGTCATCCCGAGGAACGAGGGATCTCCGCAAGAAACTCCTCCTGCAAAATCGCCAATCTTTGTAGAGATGCTAGTGGAGATCCCTCGTTCCTAGGGATGACAAACAAAAAATCCGCGTTTTTGCGAAGCAAATCCGTGTCATCTGTGTGCCATGACAAAGAATATCAACAAAGATTACTTTTAAAAACGGAATATATTAATCATAAGATACGTCTTGTAATGTAAAAACCCCATCAATGTGTCGGTTTTACGCAAAGAAATTAGGTATTCATTTTAAGATTTTAAGCCTTTAATTGAGATTTTTTTATAATGTTTTTAGTAATAATTTTTTAGAAACCGAGCTATTATGATGATTATGGCCAAACAAAACTTATATATCGTAAATCGTTAAAAAGTGGTTGTTTTCTTTGTCTAGAAGCGTGAATGATTGAATTTTTGTCTGAGATTTCTTTATTTTATTGCTTTCTTTTTTTTCTTTTTACTGTTTAAAAGTGCTTATTTATAGAAAAGCCGAAATAAAACGAGGAAAAAAATAACAAATTCTTAAAACATAAATTTGGTTGTTATGAAAATATTTGTATGTTTGTATTGTTGTAGTATAGTATAGTATAAGTCAATTCGTTTTCTCATATTTTAAATGCTCAATAATTCAAAAAACCAACTCAATATTTTATTAACTAAAAACCAAATCATTATGAGAATCGCAATAAGATACTTATGCTTCTTAGTAGTTATGATGTCCGCCGGTACACTTTATTCCCAAACCATCACCGGTAAAGTTACAGATAATGAAAATTTACCATTACCTGGCGCTACAGTTATAGTAAAGGGTACACAGACCTCGACGATAACGGACATTGACGGAAGTTACAAATTAACCAATGTTAAAACTGGATCTACTTTAGAATTTAGTTTCATAGGATTTAATACGCAAAGTGTTTCGGCCAATAATTCGGTTGTAAATGTTTCTTTAAAACCAAGCTCTCAGGAATTAAATGAAGTTGTAATAGTTGGAGCTGTAATGAAAAAAGGAGATCTAACGGGTGCTGTAAGCAGTGTTTCTGGTGATAAACTTAGAGAGGTTCCAACGCCAAATGTGGTGCAGGCGCTACAAGGACGTGCTTCGGGTGTATATGTACAACAAAGTGCTGTACCTGGTCAGTCTGGTACAATAAGAATTAGGGGAAATAATTCGCTGAACTTTGGCGGTAACCCAATATTTGTAATAGATGGTTTGATTACCGACAGCAATTTTGAAAACATTAATCCTGACGATGTTGCCAGTATGGAAGTACTTAAAGATGCTTCGGCAACTGCACTATATGGTTCAAGAGCAGCGAATGGAGTAATCGTAATTACAACAAAAAAAGGTTCAAGATCTGGAGAAGCAAAAATACAATATGATACATGGACCGGTGTCTCTGAATTTGCAAGAACGATCCCGTTGATGAATGGCCAGCAATTATTTGATCTTAGGGTTGATGCTTATGCGAATCGTTATATGGATGAAAATCCCGGTGCTGATCGTGCTGCTTATGTTAACCAAATTAAGTCAAATGGTTCGACTGTATTTGCGCCTTATGAATTGGAATCTTACAGAACGGGTAAAAGTTACAACTGGTTAGATCAGGTAACGCGTTCAAGTTTTCAAACGAATCATAATTTAAGTTTTAGCGGAGGCGGAGAAAAAGGAACTTATTTTGTGAGTTTTAATTATGTTAATCAGGAAGGACTTCTTAAAAACTCTGATTTTAAAAGATACAACGGAAAAATTAACCTTACGCAGGATTTAAAATCATGGTTGCAGTTTGGTACCAATACTACTTTTTCAAGAAGCAAAAGCAATTATCAGGAAGGAAGTGCCTTTGGTGTGGCATTGGGAGCAAATCCACTATTGCCTATAGACGGTAAGTCTACTTATCTTAGGTATGGTGAAGTGTTTGATCAGAATCTTTACAATCCGATAAGAAGTCTTGATATCATAAATTCAAGCTCACGTAACAGGCTTACAAGTAGTAATTTCTTAAGTGCAAAACCGCTAAAAGGTCTTGATATCAGAACTACTTTGTCTGTAGATATTGCAGATCAGGCAAATTTTGATTATATACCAAGTTACACAGGACAGTCGCTTAGAAATTCTATGGATGGAGAAGCGCATCATTATAGATATTCACAATTCAATTATCAGTGGGATAATACCGTAAGTTACAGTAAAGTTTTTGCTGCAAAGCATGACGTAAATCTTATGGGAGGATTTTCTGTAATGAGTAATTCAGGGAATAGTACTGATGTAAGAGCTCGCGGATTTGTTAGTGATGATTTGACCTATATGGCATTATCAGGTGCATATCAAAAAGATAATGCGCAGTTAAGCTCAAATTTTACCGATTATTCAAACCAATCGTATTTTGCAAGAGCGAACTATACTTATGATGGTAAATACACTATTACCGGTACAGTACGAAGAGATGGTTCTTCTAAATTTGGCCCTAATAACAAATGGGGAACCTTTCCTTCTATAGCAGGAAGTTGGGATATTGCCAAAGAAAATTTCCTTTCAGGATTTGAAAAATTAGATCAACTTAAATTTCGTGTAGGTTATGGTATGGTGGGGAATCAAAATGTTGATGCTTACAGATATTTTGCCTTATATAATGCACAAGTTAGTAATAATTCAGGGACTTATGTGTCTGATAATTATATTGATAATTTTGATTTAAGATGGGAAAAACAAAAACAATTTAATGTTGGATTAGATACTGGCTTCTTTCAAAACAGACTGACTGCAAGTGCTAATTATTTTCATATCAATAATGACGACCTTTTAATGTTGCGTAATATGCCGGTTTCATCAGGATATAAATATAAGCTGGATAATATTGGTGCCACCACTAATGAGGGTATAGAAGTAGAACTTAGAGGTGACATTATTAGAAACAAGGACTTTAAATGGAATGTTTCTGCCAACATATCATCGGCAAAAAATAAAGTTACAAAACTTTATGGAGATGCTACAGAGATCTACAATCTGGGTGGTTATAGCAACAATGAGATCCAACGTACAGGGAACTTTTTCTTAGGCCAATCGGTAAACACCGTTTATGTGTTTCAATATGATGGTATTGCACAACAGGGAGAAAATCTTACCGGAGTAAATTACGGAAGTAGAACTGTTCAGGCTGGGGATATTAAAATTAAAGACCGCAATGGCGATGGAGTAATAAACGATCAGGACAGGTATGTGGTTGGTGATTTGAATCCTGATTATTATGGAGGTTTTTCTACCGATCTTAATTATAAAGGTTTTGCATTAAACGCCGTATTTTCTTATTCAATAGGAGGTAAAAGACCAAGTGGTACCTACGAAAGCTATATGAACTCAGGAGGTATGAGTGCAGCACATACAGATCTTTTAGATCGTTGGACTCCTACCAATACCAATACAGATGTACCAAGAGCTTATTATGGAGGAGGAAGATATACTTTGGGTGAGACCGATAAGGCAATACAAGATGCTTCATTCCTAAGATTAAATGCACTTACATTATCGTATACATTACAAGACAAGGTTGCAGAAAGTGTTTTTCTTAAAAATGTAAGGTTTTATGTAACGGGATCAAATCTATTTATTGTAACGAAATACAAAGGGTATGATCCAGAGGGAGGAGATTCTTATCCAATTTCCAGAATGGTAGTTATGGGATTAAATGTATCTCTTTAATCAAATTAATTTAAAAAATTATTTTATGAAAGCAAAAATTATAGCCTTTATGGCCGTGGCAATATTCTCAGCCTCCTGTTCTTCAGATTTTTTAGAGGAAGAGCCTAAAAGCTCACTTACTGCTGCACAGGCATATGGCAGTTTAGGTAAAATAGAGCCTGTTCTTTTAGGAGCGATAACGAATTGGAGAAATATGCAAAAAGACCGTGCAGGGCTTTATACTTCTCTTGGTACAGACGAAGCGCAACAAGGTGCTTTGCAGGTAACCGGAGATGCAAACCAGGCAGGACTTGATTTGTACAATGGTTTTCTAAGTCAGGAGAATCAGGCAATTGGACAATTGTGGAATGACAGATGGCCAGTAATTGAAGTAGCTGCGCAAACTATTAGAGCATTAGGGACTAATACCGAAGATGATAGTGCAAAACGTGATCTCTTAATGGGTGAAGCTAGTTTTTTAAGAGCAACATTAATGTTTGAGCTTACACAATATTGGGGAGAAATACCTATTAATGATAAAGCAAAAACAGCAGAATTTGGTTTAAGACGTCAGCCTTTGCCTTTGGTTTATTCTTATATCGTTGCCGATTTGGAAAGAGCAATTGAAAAACTTCCTGTATCACAAAGCAATCCTGCATTTCCTGCAAAAGGGGTAGCTCAGGCGCTTTTAGGAAAAGTATATCTATATGCTCCTGAAGCTTCAGGACATCGTGATTATACTAAAGCAAAGCAATGGTTTGGAGAAGTTATTACTTCCGGAAAGTATAGTTTATTGCCTAATTACGCAGATGTTTTTAGTCCGGATCAAGCTAATTCTTCAGAATCCCTATATGAATGGCAGTATACTAATAACTGGCCTGATAATAACCAGATACAATGGCAGACAGGTTCAAGAGTTTTAGCTAACATAAACCAATATGCTTATTTTGGCGGTTATGATCTTATACTTCCTACTCAATATTGTTATAAAGATAAAACAGATGGCGGAATATGGGAACCAGGTGATGTACGTAAAGAAGCAAGTATTCGTTATGATTTTACTTATAAAGGAGTTAAACCTACACTTCCTGCTGGTTTTGGTGGTGATGAGTTAGATCCACACATTAAAAAATTTGAAGATATTCGTGTAGAAGGAAAACAATCATTTTGGAATTCAGGCAAAAATAAAGCGTATATCAGATATTCGGATGTATTACTTAACTACGCAGAATGTTTAAATGAATTAGGAAATACGACAGAAGCAGAAGGATATGTAAATCAGGTTCGTACAAGAGCTTTTGGAGGAACATTACCTGAAGCAATGAAATGGAGCGGACTTTCCCAATCTCAGTTCAGAACGCAAATTCTTGATGAACGTATGCGTGAACTAGCTTTTGAAGGCTGGAGAAGAATGGATCTTCTTCGCACAGGAAAATTGGTAGAATTAGTAGGTGCCCGTAACAAATGGGCAAAACAAAACGGTACAATTGCTGCATTTCATAATCTTTATCCTATTCCTATCGGAGAAATCAAGCTTAATGATGAGATTGGTCCGGAAAACCAAAATCCAGGATATTAATGTTTTTGAAGACAATTTTAATGTAATTTTTTATTTTTTGGTCACGTGATTTTTGGTTAGTCACAGTTTTGATTTGCAATGCCATTTTGGATTTAGGTAATAACAGTACGAAGTTTTCTGTTAGAAAAAACTTAGTCCAAAATGGCATTCTTTTTTTAATGTTTACAAAAATGTAAACGAATCAAATAGTAATATGAAGTTTAATACAATTCACTTTTTTATATGGTTATTAGTTTTAAATGCTTTTTCGTTAAGTATTTATGCTCAAAACAAAGTAAGTTTAAACTCTTCTGATATCGTTTGGAAAGTCAAACCGCAGGCAGAAGTAGGGCAGGACAGTCTTAAAATATTTACCACAAATTATTCAGGAACAAATTGGGTAAATGCCGTTGTTCCGGGTACCATTTTAAATTCGTATGTCGTAAGCGGATTAGAAAAAGATCCTAATTATGGCGACAATATTTATCAGGTTGATAAAGCAAAATACGATCGCAGTTTTTGGTATCGTACCGAATTTAAAATTCCGGAAAATTTTACAAAAGATATTATCTGGTTAAATTTTGAAGGAATCAATCGCGAAGGTGATGTTTACCTTAACGGAAAAAAAATAGCAACACTAAGCGGAATGATGCAACGTGGTAAATTTGATATTACTAAGTTGGTGCATCGCAGCGATAAAAATGTTCTGGCAGTTTTGGTAAGTATCCCGAAAACGCCTTTAAATAATTACGGAAGTCCAACCTATATTTCAAGCGCCGGCTGGGATTGGATGCCATACGTACCGGGATTAAATTCCGGAATTACAGATGATGTTTTTCTTGGCAATACAAACAAAATTACGATTGTAGATCCGTGGATTCATAGTAATTTACCTTCGAATGCACGAGCAGATCTTGATGTAAAAGTAGAATTGAAAAATTCTTCGGCACAAAGTCAGGAAGGAGTTTTGACTGGAATAATTATGCCAGGGAATATTACTTTTTCTAAAAAAATAAATTTAGATGCAAACGGAATTACAAGCGTACATTTAAACAAAGAACAATTTCCGGAACTTTCGATTCAGAATCCTAAATTATGGTGGCCAAATGGTTACGGAGATCCTAATTTATATACCTGTCAGTTTACTTTAAAAATTGGAGATGTAGTTTCGGATACTCAAAAAATAACTTTCGGAATCAAAAAATATACTTACGATACGGAAGGTGGTGTTTTACATGTTTCGATAAACGGAAAACGCGTTTTTCTTAAAGGTGGAAACTGGGGAATGAGCGAATATATGCTTCGCTGCAGAGGAGATGAATACGATCTTAAAGTAAAACTCCACAAAGAAATGAATTACAATATTATTCGTAACTGGTTAGGTTCTACCACAGATGATGAATTTTATGAGGCTTGTGATAAATATGGGATCATGGTTTGGGATGATTTCTGGCTCAATGCAAATCCAAACTTACCATTAGACATTCATGTTTTTAATAGCAATGTAATCGAGAAAATAAAACGAGTAAGAAATCATGCCAGTATAGCGGTTTGGTGCGGGAATAATGAAGGATTACCACAACCTCCGTTAAACGGCTGGATTGCCGAAAATATAAAGACTTTTGATAATAACGACAGATATTATCAGCCATGTTCAAACACAGGAAACTTAAGCGGCAGCGGACTTTGGGGTAATAAAGATCCGAGGTTTTATTTTACCAAATATCCTGCGGCTTATGTAGGAACGGGCGATGGGCCAAGTTGGGGTTTAAGAACCGAAATTGGTACAGCGGTTTTTCCAAACATTGAAAGTTTTAAGAAATTTATCCCTGAAAAAGACTGGTGGCCAAGAAACGAAATGTGGGACAAACATTTCTTTGGAGAAAAAGCCTTTAATGCTTCGCCGGATAATTATGATAATAGCATAAATGAACGTTACGGAAAACCAAATAATCTGGAAGAATATACCACAAAAGCCCAATTACTAAACATCGAAACCAACAAAGCCATGTACGAAGGCTGGTTAGATCACATGTGGGAAGATGCTTCAGGAATTATGATCTGGATGAGTCAATCCTCTTATCCTAGTATGGTTTGGCAAACTTATGACTATTACTATGACTTAACAGGAGCATATTGGGGTGTAAAATCGGCTTGTGAGCCCATGCATATTCAATGGAATTCGGTAAATAATTCAGTTAAAGTAATTAACACGACAGGAACCGATTTCAAGAATCTAAAAGCCGAAGCCGAAGTATTTAATATGGATGGAAAATCAGTATCGAAATTCAAACAAAATGCAACTGTCGATTCGTATTCGAATACAGCGACAGAAAGTTTCGTGATTCCGTTTTATTCGAATCAAAAAGATCTTGCTTTTCAAAAAAATGCAACAGCTTCTTCACCAGATGGAGGAAATCTAAGAGACGTTACAGATGGAGATTCAAATAGTCGTTGGGCAAGTAATGCTACTGATAACGAATGGATTTATGTAGATCTTGAAAACGAATATACCATAAACAGAGTAGTTTTAAACTGGGAAAATGCCTTTGGAAAAGAATATAAAATCCAGGTAAGTACCGATGCAAAAAACTGGACAGACGCAAGTGTTATAAAAGAAGGAAAACAAGGTCTCGAAACCATTTCTTTTGATGAAATAAAAGCGCGTTATGTTCGAGTGTTGGGTGTAAAACGTGGTTCAGGTTGGGGATATTCACTTTACGATTTTAAAGTTTTTGGTGCCGATGCCAATACTTCAGATTTAAGTCCGGTACATTTTATTCGATTAAAATTAAAAGATGCCCAAAACAAATTGGTTAGCGAGAATTTTTATTGGAGAGGAATCAACATGAAAGATTTCACCGATTTGAATAAATTGCCAAAAGCAAACGTAAATGTTTCCAGCAAAGTGGTAAAACAAAACGGAAAATATGTGATAAAAGCAAAAGTTTCAAGCCCACAAGGAATTGCTTTTGGAATCCATATTCAAGCATTAAATGATAAAACCGGAGCTCAGATTTTACCGGCAATTGTAAGCGATAGTTATTTTACTTTACTAAAAGGAGAAAGTAAAGAAATTACCGTAGAATTTGATGAGTCACTTTTGAAAAACGGTGAAAAACCGGTTATAAAAGCTGTTCCTTATAATAAATAAATCGTCAACGTTTTTTCGACGCAAACCTGACAGGTTTTTAAAACCTGTCAGGTTTAATAACCGATCAAAAAGACTAATAAACAAATAATATGAATATCAAAAAATACAAAGCATTACTTTTTATACTATTGCCTTTTTTGGGCTATTCGCAAAGTAATCCGTTAGAATTATGGTATACAAAACCTGCATCTCAATGGGAAGAAACATTACCATTAGGAAACGGTCGTTTAGGAATCATGCCTGATGGCGGAATCACAACCGAAAAATTGGTGCTAAACGATATTACCTTATGGAGCGGATCGCCACAAGACGCTAACAATTATAAAGCCTATACTTTTTTACCTCAGATAAGAGAGTTGCTTTTAGCCAATAAAAACAGTGATGCCGAAAAACTAATCAATGAGAATTTTGTTTGTACAGGCCCGGGTTCAGGAAGCGGAGACGGAGCCAATGTACAATTTGGCTGTTATCAGGTTTTGGGAGATATGACTTTAAAATTTGATTACAAAACCAAATCACAGCCTGTAAATTACAGCAGAAATCTCGACATACAAACGGCAATTGCAGCGACTCAATTTGTACTTGACGGAGTTACTTACAAGCGTGAATATTTTGCAGGTTTTGGAGATGATGCCGCTTTTATAAGATTGACTGCAAGCAAAAAAGGGAAACTGAATTTTACTGTTCAGTTAGACAGGCCAGAGCATTTTAAAACCGTAAATGGCAGCGATAATTCTCTTGTAATGTCAGGTCAGTTAAACAACGGAACCGACGGAAAAGGAATGCGTTATAAAGCCAAAGTAAAAGCGCAGTTACAAGACGGAAATGCCTTTTATACGAATAATACAATTGAAATAAAAAATGCAACAGAAGTGGTATTGTTTATTTCGATGGGAACAGATTTTAAAGATAAAAACTTCGAATCTTCAGTAGATAAAATTTTAGATGCAGCAATGCAGAAAAAATATCAGGATCAGAAGAAAACCCATATCGAAAACTATCAAAAGTTATTCAACCGTGTGAGGTTGAATTTTGGAAAAACTGCAAAGAAAACATTGCCTACAAACGAGCGTTTAGATGCTTTTATGAAAGATGCTGATTCAGATACCGGACTTCCTGTTTTGTTTTACCAATACGGACGTTATTTAAGCATCAGCAGTACAAGAGTTGGTTTGCTTCCGCCAAATTTACAAGGATTATGGGCACATCAGGTTCAGACACCCTGGAACGGAGATTATCATTTGGACGTAAATGTACAAATGAATCACTGGGCATTAGAAACCGGAAATTTATCAGAATTGAATGTTCCTTTAAAAGATTTGGTGAAGCAAATGGTGCCTTACGGCGAAAAAACAGCCAAAGCTTATTACAATGCCGATGGTTGGGTAGCGCACGTAATCACCAATGTCTGGGGATTTACAGAACCGGGAGAAAGTGCTTCTTGGGGAATTGCAAAAGCAGGTTCCGGCTGGTTGTGCAACAATTTATGGAACCATTATTTGTACACAAATGATAAAGAATATCTCGCTGAAATTTATCCAATAATAAAAGGCGCGGCCCAGTTTTATAACAGCATGTTGGTAAAAGATCCGGAAACGGGCTGGTTGGTAACTTCACCATCTGTATCGCCTGAGAATTCATTTTTCTTGCCAAACGGACAGGATGCACACGTTTGTATGGGGCCAACAATTGACAATCAAATTGTTCGTGAATTATTTGATAACGTGATCGCAGCATCAACAAAATTAGGATTGGACAATGATCTCAGAATCGAACTTGAAAAACGTTTAAAATTATTACCTCCGGCGGGAGTAGTTTCGCCTGACGGAAGAATTCAGGAATGGCTAAAAGATTATAAGGAACCAGACGCGCAGCATCGTCACATTTCTCATTTATACGGACTATATCCAGCGTCTTTAATAACTCCGGAAAGTACGCCAGAATTGGCAGAAGCCGCTAAAAAAACACTTGAAGTAAGAGGTGATGACGGACCAAGCTGGTCAATCGCCTATAAAATGCTGTTTTGGTCTCGTTTGAAAGAAGGAAACCGAGCTTATAAATTATTAAAAACAATATTAAGACCAACGCTTGCAACCAACATAAATTATGGTGCAGGAGGAGGAGTTTATCCAAATTTACTTTCGGCCGGACCACCATTTCAAATTGATGGAAATTTTGGAGCTGCAGCAGGAATTGGCGAAATGCTGATTCAAAGTCATGCCGGATTTATCGAATTATTGCCCGCAATGCCTGAGGTTTGGTTAAACCAAGGTGAAGTAAAAGGACTTAAAGCCGAAGGAAATTTTACCGTAAACATCAAATGGGAAAAAGGCAAAGTAACTAAATATGAAATTTTATCTTCAATACCATCAAAAGTAAAAGTGAAGGTAAATGGAGAATTAAAAGAAATCACTTCTTCTAAATTGTAATAACAACAAGACCTAACAGGTTTTTAAAACCTGTTAAGTCTAATACTTGAATAGCCCCCAGCTTTAGCTGGGGATTATAAAATGATTATGCAATATGGCTTTAGCCGAAATCTTATTGTATTTCGGCTAAAGCCATTTTTATATTCGACTCTTTTTGATCTCCAGCTAAAGCTGGAGTCTATTCATAATGAAATTCAACACGATCTTGTTATTTTAATTCCAAAGCTTCTAAAGAGAGATCACACAAGAAACTCCGCATGCAAAATCGTCAATCTTTCGAGCTTCTTGTGTGATCCTTCGTGCCTCAGGATGACAAGATTGCGTTAATAAAAAAATCCGTTTTTTATCCGCCTTTTCGCGAAGCGAATCCGTAACATCCGCGTGCCATATTCCATTCTAAGAATAACAAGATTATGACAATAAAAAAAGGTTTGATGAAATTAATCATCAAACCTTTTTTGTTTCCAAAGACCTGAGAGGTTTTCAAAACCTGTCAGATCTAATATTTAAACTACTAACTTAAACAGAAACGGATTCTTCATTCTTCAACAAAGACAAATGTATCGTAACTCCTGAATGGCTTTTCTCTTCAGATAAAACACTTTCAAAAACTTGCTCAGCTTCTGCTTTTTTATCCAAACCTAAAAGTCCTAACCCCTGCATGTACAAACAGTGAATTTTATTTCGTTTGTCTAAATCATCTTCCCAAATCATAAGATCCGGAAGTGATACTGCAAAATAGTCGATTGTAACATGATCGTTGAGGTGTTTTTTAGCGTAAGCGACTAATTTTTCAAAACGTTTGTCCGCTTCAGATTGCTGGTTTAATTTTAAGAAAGCCAAACCTTGATAGAAAATTTTATCCGGTTGCTGATCGTTATAGAAAATCGCTGCCGTTGGTTCATCTAATCCCTGTGTTGCTTTGTTCCACCAGTTTTTAGCTTGTTCAGGATTGTTTTTCTTTTCGAAAGCAATACCCAACCAATAATGAATATCATTTTCCTGAGCGCCAGGTAATTTTCCTTCACCTAAATTGTCAGGATACGTTTGTGCTTGTTCCAAAAGTTCAATGGCTTTATCGTAATTTCCTTCGGAGATTTGTTGTTTGGCAATTTCGGTTAAAGAAACCAGATATTGTCCACTCACTTTTCCTTCGCCGCCTTCCCACGGATGGAAAATTCGGTTTTGTAATAAGGTTAGCGCTTTGTCGTGTTTTCGTAAAAGGTTGTATAAGGCCACTCTTTCTAAGTAAACATCATCACGCTGAATTACCAATTCTAAATGTTTTTCTAAGAAAGCCAATCTAAAAACCAAATCCCTGTTCAAACGTTTGTACAATTGATCTAGTTCCATTAAAATTCTGGAATCTTCTAAATCTAATGAAAATGCTTTTTCTAAACTCGAAAGTGCCTTTTGTTCGTTTTCTAGTTTGTTATAATACGCCAAAGCCAAATTACGATGTACAGTTGGGAAACGATCATCTATAGCTACAGATTCTTCCCAACAAGCAATAGCATCGTCATAGAATTTTGAAGCGTACCAAAAATTCCCTAAATAATACAGCGCTTTTGCATCATTTGTTTGTTTCTTAATCACATTTTGAAGTACCAATGCAGCTTCAATCTGGTTAGGGAAACAATAGTCCGGTTTTGCTTTAGAAGCCATTTTGAAGCATTCTTCGGCTTGACCGAAATCATTTAATTTTTCATAGAAAGAACCCGCATAATACCACGCCATTGGATACGTTTCTTCGTCTTTTAAACCTTCAGATAATAAATTTACAGCTTCCTTATATAAACCTGCCGCGGCGTAATCTAAAGCATATTCTATATACGTATGAATATTATTTCTGATCAATGAGTTGAAATATTTCAGCTCTTTTTTGTCATTGCTTAAAAGGTATTTCTCGTAAAGCAATCCAAAATTGAAACAATCATTTTCTAAATAAGTATTCGCCAATTGAAGCGCTTTTTCTTTTTGATTTAACTTTCTAAGAAAGGCAACTTGCAAATGCAGCGCTTTATGATCTTCGGTATTTTTAGAAATCGCTTTTTTAATGTGTGTTAATGCCAATTCATAATCATCGTTTAAAGCATCCAATTGCGCTACATAAAAATAGCCTTGATTTTGCCAGGCCGCATTCCACGTTGATTTATAGAAAGCATCGTAAGCCTCCTGGTTTTTATTCTGATATTTAAGACATAATCCGAGATTGAAATAAGCTTCGCCTTCATACGGATTTGGATTTCGTTGCGTCAATGTTTTGATAGCCGCTCTAAAATAAGGTTCGGCTTCTGCAAATTTTGCTCTTCGCATCAACCACAATCCCATTGCATTATTCGAGCGAATATCTCCTGCATCACGTTTTATGGCTTCTTTATAATACGGAATCGGACTGTAAGTGGCGTGTCTGTATTGTTCTAAATGTTGTGCTGTCAGGAACAATTGTTCGTTGTTTTCGATCTCTTCGGGAGCTAGAGCTGGTTTTGCAGCTTCAGGAATTTCGTCTTCATTTTGTCCTTCATAAATCCAATCTACCAAAACTTTATCATCAGCATCAGTTACAGAAATCGATAATCCTTCTAAAGAAGTATTCTCAAAATCAATCGTTTCTTCAAATGAATTGTAAGGTGAAGCATCATATTGTTTTTGGAATAAAACAGTTTCATTATTCTTTAAAGTAACCGTGGTATTCGGATAAACGCCCGTTGTATAGGCTTTTATGACCAATTTGTTGTCAATACTTTCCAGATTTACCAGCGCATTTTTGGTCGCATTTTTTACAATACCTAAATCACGATACGGCATAAAATACTGCGTAAAATCTTTTTGTTCACCCGGCATAATCCAGGTAAAGTCGGGCTGATTATCCGTGTAAACGCCACACATCAATTCGATATACGGCCCATCTTCATCGGTAAGATTGCGATCCCAGGCACGACCAAAATCCCCATGCCCCCAAGTCCATTGTTTTTTTCCGGGAGAAACATGATGATTGGCAACGTGCAATAATCCGCCTTTTGAATCATTTTCGTATCCGCCCACGAAATTGTATTTGGATGCGATCGCCATATATGACGTTGGAACCGGAATATTTTTATAACGCGAAATATCTGTTCCCGGCGAATAATCGACTTTATAATACGTTCCTTTCGCAATTGGGAAAGACGAAACATCGCGTTTACCGTGGTCAAAAACAGCATTAACATCCGGCGGAAAAACCGATTGATAATCATCATTTACCTTAACAGCAGGATTTGCCCACCATAAAAAAGTTTGAGGAAATGATGTTCTATTATATAATTGCGCTTTGATTTCCAGATACGCGTTGTCAGGATACAATCGGAATCCCGCCATACCTTTGGTTCTGAACATACGTTCGACTTCGCTGCACCAAACGGTTGCGCTGCCGTCTTCGTGTTCTTCAATCGTAAAATCAACGGGATCAAAAGTCGTTGGTCTGTGGTGTTGTGGCCAGTTAAATTCGATTCCACCAGAAATCCACGGACCTGTAAGTCCCACTAATGCTGGTTTCACCACCTGATTGTAATATACAAAATGACGTTCTTTGGTTTTATCATACGCCATATGCACACGTCCGCCAAGTTCTGGCAGGATCATTATTTTAACAAACTCATTTTCAAGATAAACGGCTTGATATTCTTTATAGACTTTTTCGTCCGCGATTTTTTCAATAACCGGATAAGGATATACAGATCCGTTACTTCCCTGATACACTCTTTTCTCAATAAATACAGGATTTTTTTCAGGTTTGCCCACCTCATAGGTTGGCAGGATTATTTTTTCCTTCCAAACATTTACTTTTTGCATGATGTAATGAAATTTAAATTATAGAATATTCTTTGATTTTTTATCAGAAACCATCAGTTCTTCAATCTCTTCGAGACTTTTGTTTTTGGTTTCAGGAAGTTTTCTAAATACAAACACAAATCCTAAGGCACAGATAATTCCGTACAACCAGAAAGTGCCTGATGTACCCAGATATTCATTGAAAATAGGGAAGGTTTGTACTAAAAGTGCAGAGGCGATCCAGAGCGCAAATGTGGCTACAGACATCGCAACACCTCTAATTCTGTTAGGAAAAATTTCAGATAAAATCACCCAGGTAATAGGAGCAAGGGACATGGCGTAGATTGCAATCGCCAGTAATACCAGCAATAATAATGGGAAACCGGTAACATTAGTATAATAAAAATAACCCAATAAAGCGTAGATTACGGCAAGTGCGCCAGATCCAAAAAGCATTAACTTTTTACGGCCAATTTTGTCTACTGTACCCATTGCAACCAAAGTAAAAATCAAGTTGATGCTTCCGGTAATTACAATATTCATAAACAAATCATTGATGCTGTAACCCGCCGAAACAAAGATTTCCTGAGCATAGTTGAAAATGATATTGATACCGCACCATTGTTGGAAAGCAGCTAATACGATTCCAATTACAAGTATAGGCAGTGCTTTTTTATCTAATAGCATTCTGAAATCGGTTTTCTCTGTTTCATAAGAGAACGTTTCTTTTATTTTTACCGAAGCTTCTTTGGCGTAGGCCAAACCTCCAATTTTAGTAAGTGTATTTTCTGCGGAGTCATAATTTCCTTTTTTGGCCAAATATCTCGGACTTTCGGGAATTAAGAACATTAATATAAAGAAGAGAACCGCAGGAAAAAATCCTGCCCAAAACATCCATCTCCAACCCGTTTGTCCGTTCCACGAAGCCAGAATCTCAGCGTGCGTATAACCAGCCGGAATAACTTCGGTAATCAACATATTCGTGATTTGTGCGGCAAGAATACCAATAACGACGGTAAGTTGATTGATTGATACAAAAAGTCCGCGGGTTTCTTGTGGCGCGATTTCGGCAATATATAAAGGAGAAATTGTCGATGCAATCCCAATTCCGATTCCGCCAATAATTCTCCAGATAATAAAGATTGTGAAGGTTTCTGAAGCTCCCGTTCCAATGGCTGATATAGAGAATAATACTGCGGCAGCGATCAACATGGGGCGTCTTCCGTAAGTGTCTGCCAGTTTTCCGGCAACGGCTGCACCTGCAACACAGCCCACAAGTGCACTACTCATTGCCCAGCCTTGTAAAGCAGGAGAATCTGAAATGCCAAAATAAATTTCGTAAAATGGTTTTGCACCACCTATTACAACCCAGTCGTAACCAAAGAGTAAACCACCCAATGCTGCGACAAGGCTAATTGATAGTAAAAAGGTATAATTATAATTTTTCATAAAAAGGTTTTAATAGCTTTTGTAAAATTAGCAGAATGGGAACCTTTGATTTATGGATATTTTTTTTGAATAGATGGACTATAATACGATTTTTTTGTGCTTTATCCTAAAATACGAAAACAATTGCGCTACTGTTTGTATTCGGTGCGATATTGTATGGGCGAAGTACTCATTATTTTTTTGAATAAACGAGAGAAATACAACGGATCATTAAACCCCAAAGCAAAGCTTATTTCCTTTATACTCATAGTGGTAAAACTAAGATACTGACAGGCTTTTTGCATTTTTAAATAGTTGAAATAATGTATAGGAGAGTAACCAGTTTGCTTCTTAAACAAGGTAAAAAAGTGAGAAGATGAATAGTTGAAATAAGCCGCCACATCATTGATTTTTAAAGATAGATCAAGATGTTTTTTCATGTAATCAATGGCAGACTCAATAGTATTATCCTCTGAAAATATCCTGTTTTTTTTGATGAAAAATCGCTCATATAAAAAAGCATTCAATAATTGCCATAACGAGAGATTGGCATATTCGAGATTGCTGGCGCTGTAACCGTCTTCCATAACGTCCAGAATATTTTCAAAAAGTTCAATTCGTCTTTCTTCCAGCGATAATTGGGGCGCTGTGTCCGGAAATTCGGTGATGAATTTTTGATAGAAATGCGGTGCTTGCGGTCCGGTAAAATGAATCCAGTAAATGCTCCACGGATTTTGCTTTAAAGCATAATAATCATGTGCCACTTCTGGAGGTATTATATAAAAGGTATTCGCCTTGAGGGTTATTGTTTTATTTTCTTTACTAATAATGCCTTCACCTTTGTAACAATAAATCAGGATATATTGTTTGCTTCCATGTTTTCGTTTGATCGAATGGTGGCTTGCATTAGGGAAAACGCCAATATCGGTAAAATACAAACTTGATATAAGTCCGTTATTTTTTATCTCCGAAAGTATGTTTTTAGGAATCACAATCATGCGTTGTCCTAAAAAGCCCTCTTTTACTTTTATCTTTTCCTTTTGTGATGAATTCTTCATTTTGACGAGAGTATTTTTCAAATATCGTAATTTAATCCATGTTTTTAGAAAAAATGTCCATTTTCATGCAAATAATCAGAATTACATTTGAAACATTAGAATAACAATGATGTTTTCAATCTCTTTTTTAAATCAATATGAATCCTAATAATAAGATTGCGTACGAACCTTTTGGAGTTTGTGATGGCAAAGAAATCTTTAAATTCAAACTAATCAATGTTCACGGAAATTCCGTTGAACTGCTTAATTATGGAGCCATAGTAAAGTCCATAATAGTGCCGGATAAAAACAGAATCAAAGAAAATGTAGTATTAGGATTTTCAACTTTAGAAGGATATTTAAAAGATACTTCATATATAGGAGCAACGGTTGGGCGTTTTGCCAACAGAATCAATAATGCCGAGTTTTCTATCGAAAATAAAACTTTTCATCTCGATAAAAATGACGGTAAAAACAACAATCACAGCGGTTCGGCAGGATTTAATAACAAGATATTTGATTTTATTGTAAACGAAGATTCGGTGGTTTTTTCTTTAGAAAGCAAAGATGAAGAAGGTGGTTTTCCTGGAAGTGTAAGCGCAAAAATCATTTATAAATGGACGGATAAAAACGAACTTAAAATTGAATTTTTGGCTGTAGCCGATGAACCAACGCCGCTCAATTTTACCAATCATTCCTATTTTAATTTATCGGCCTGCGCCGAAAAAATACACCATCATAAACTGAATATTCAGGCAACTAAAATTCTCGAAAGTACTCCGAATTATATTCCGACAGGAAAAATAATTCCCGCTGATGACTATTTGTTTTTTAATTATAAACTAACCGATGTCATGCAAAATAACGGATTGAATATCTATTATGTTTTTGATAGAATTTCGGCCAATGAAAATGCAGTCTGCGAATTATTCGAAGAAAAATCCGGACGATTAATGCGTGTTTATACTACGTATCCAGGCGTGCAATTGTATACTGGAGATTATTTAAACAGCGCGACAATTGGAGAACATTCAAAAAAATATAAACCTTTTGACGGACTTTGTTTAGAATGCCAATATTATCCGGATAGTCCTAATCATGCCAATTTCCCCAATACCATATTCAAAGCAGGACAGATTTATAATGAAACGATTACATATGCTTTTGATATTATGATTCCAAAATATGCCACAGATTATAAGGATTAAAATGTTTTTTTTCTAACACAAATTGCACAAATTTTCACAAATTAATTCGGACTGATTCGTGAATTCGTGGCTGAAAAATTTTGCTAAAAAACTTTACAAACCACTAATCTTTAAAAACTATATAAATGAAAAAAATGTTTATTCATCGCTCTTTAAGTTTGCTGATACCTGCACTATTTTTTGCACAGGTCAGCGTTAAAGCACAAAATGAAGGACTTTCTCTGAAGTCAAAAGACAATCTAAATAAAATTGAATTGTCTTTAGCCGAAGGAGGAAAGCTGTCTTATAAAGTTACCCGCAAGGATAAAACGATAATTTTAGATTCTCCGCTTGGTTTGACTTTCGAGAACAATGATTTTACATCTGCTTTATCGGTTGTAAAAGTTTCGCCTGTTGAAGAAAAGCGTGAAAAGTATGAGCTTAAAGTCGCCAATAATAAAGTGGCAGATCATGTTTTTAAAAGTAAAAGCGTAACATTCAAAAACAACCAAGGCGCTTTAATGACAATAGATTTAATTGCCGGCGCAGAAGGCGTTGCTTTTCGATATAAGTTTATTGAAAAGGAAGATCAAAAAAGAGTTGTTACCAATGAAATTACAGGATTTCATATCGAGCAAAATGCAAAAGGCTGGCTTCAACCGTATAATAAAGCTGGAGATTATACGCCGGGTTATGAAGATTTTTATGTTAATGTAAAGTCAGGCGATCCAATAAGTGGTGCGCGAAATGAATCTGTTGGATGGTGTATGCCGGCACTTTTTAATGTAAATGGTACTAAAAACTGGGTGCTGATTGCAGAATCAGGAGCAGATGGTACATTTCCGGGCTGTCATTTATTACCAGATGCTAAGAATGGAATTTACAGCATAGGATTTGCTAAAAAAGACGAAAAATTTACCCTGCCTTTGCCGGATAAAGAGGCATATCCTGAATCAAATTTACCATGGACAATGCCTTGGAGAGTGATTATGATTGGTGATAAAGCTGGTGATATTTTATTGTCGACGATGATTACAGATTTGGCTCCGGCCTCTAAAATTGAAGATACTTCCTGGATTGTACCGGGAAAAGCAGCCTGGTCTTGGTGGTCACATCCTGAAGATTTTACGCCAGAGATGTACAATAAATTCACGGATGTTTCGGCTTCGTTTGGCTTTAGATACACACTTTTTGATGCCGGATGGGAAAAGGCCAATAAAGAAGGAAAAATTATTGATTATGCTTTGTCTAAAGGAGTTCAGCCATTAGTTTGGGGATATTCGGCAGAATATTTTGATTCGCAAAAAAGAAAAAACAGGTTTAAGGAACTGGCAAATATGGGCGTAAAAGGCGTTAAAATAGATTTTTGGTGCTCAGATCGTCAAGAGGTTATGGCAGCGCTGCAAGGCGTTTTTGAAGATGCAGCCAAAGAACATTTATTGGTAAATTTACACGGTACAACAATACCAAGAGGCTGGCATAGAACATGGCCTAATTTTGTAACGGCAGAAGCTATTTTAGGAACCGAAAGTTATTTTTATGAGCCAAGATTTCCAGAAAAAGCAGCAGAACAAAATACAGTATTGCCTTTTACAAGAAACGTAGCCGGACCAGCTGATTATACACCGTTTGCGTTAACTTTTAGAAAATATACACGTTTAAATACTGCAACACACGAACTTGCAATGGCGATGATTTATACCTCGGGTGTTATTCATTTTGCCGATTCGGAAGAAGTTTTTAATTCACTTCCTGATGCGCTCAAGAATTTATTGAAAGAGATGCCTGCAACTTGGGATAAAACAGAATGTATAATTGCAGATCCGGGTAAAGCAATCGTTTTATCACGCCAAAAAGACAATCTTTCTTATATTGTTGGGATAAATGGTACAAATGCAGCAGAGCCAATTTCAATAGATCTTAAAAAATACGGTAATGGTTTTTCAAAATTCAGAATTATCTCTGAAGGGAAAGATGCTTTAATGGAGTTTAATGTGCAAACATATCCAATAACTTCAAAATGGCAGTATAATCTAGCTCCTAAAGGCGGATTTATTATTCAGTTTATAAAGTAAGTAAGTTTTTTTTTAACCGCAAAGCACGCAAATTTTTTTGCTAAGCAGGATTTTATAAAACGCAAAGTTCGCAAAGCTATATGTAGAAATAGCTTTGCGAACTTTGCGTAAAAACCTTGCGCACTTTGCGGTAAAAAAACTTTGCGGTTAAAATACCCTGCGGTTAAAATTCCTCCATCCAAAACCAATCAACAATAAATTGAAAAACAGTAAAGGCAAAAAGGCTTTTGCAAAACTGATTTCTGACGGATCATGAAACGTTTCAACTTTAAATTTAGACCAGTTTTCTTTACTGACATCGGCATTATCAAAGATTTTTGGATAAAAATACAAACGCATTTTTTCATGAAACTGCTTTGTTTCTTTCAAAAATAAAAGCTGATTTCCTAAGTCAGATTGGGCAATTTCGTTCAGTTGAAGCTGCGTATGCAAGGTAGGAATAAATTGCGCTATAAGCTGACTCGCTTTATTGCGTTGCTGTAATTTATGCTCTAATTCCTGAGATTGTTTCGCCGAATCATCATCGCCGGCTTGTTGCATGGCGTAATACCAAAGCCAGCTGAATTCCTTATCCGGCAAAGGATAAGTTTTAAATTGCGGATAATGATTGTAGAATTTATCCATCGTTATTTTTTTATCCATATCCCATTTTTCATGATAGGCATTTCGTTGTTTTACCGTTAGTTCCAGAGCTTCGGGAATTGGAAATTTATTGACAATATAAGTATTGATTACGGCTGGTAAAATAATAATCAAAAACAACCAAATCGTTAATAAAATAACCGCATTAAAATTGGAATTCTTTTGTAAGGAAACAACGAAAAAGCTAATAGCAAACCAAAAAAGAATGTAAAGAATCCCGAGTCCGTAAAATGTAAAAAGTGACTGGTTTAGCGGAATATTCAAAAACAGAATGGCTATAAAAAGCACAATCGTTAAAAGTGCAATAAGACTTAAAATTCGGATATAAAACAATTTCAGAATATACAAAAAAGTGCTTTGACTTTGAGTTACCACAATTTTCCAGGTGCCGCTTTCTTTTTCCTCTGAAACCAGATTATAAGAAAACGCAATGATTAAAAGCGGAAAAAGATAAATCAAAACAAAGCTAAAATCGATATTTCCGGACAAAAGATTATTAGGATTGTTAAGTTCCGAATCGTATTTCTGTCCTTCCAAACCACGAATGGTAACACTTTGTATCGACGGGTTTACATCTCGCTGACCAATTGCCAGACTATTAACGGGCAAAGTTGCATTAACCAGCGAAAATTTGATGTAATAGAGCAGAAGCCCCATTTCGTCTTTATGAAAAGCAGCATTTCGGGCAATATGTTCTTTTTGATAAAGTGCCGCTTCTTTGATATTATTTTGTTGTTTTTGCTGAAATTGCTGACCAATCAAAAGGCTTATAAAACAAATTACTAAAAGGAAAACCAGTCCAATTTTGGTTCCTTTAGATCGTATGAAATTTTTAAAAAGTAATGCTAACATATTAAATGGCTTTAAGGTTTTTAGCTGCAATTCGAATCAAAACAAAAAGCATTATTATCCAGAGAATTATAGAAATAACAGAAACGATTTCGGATTTTAAAACCTCCAGAATTCCTTTTGGTTCATAGTGAAATTCGGCCACATCAGCCCAATGTTCTTTGTTGATTGTTAAAGGTTTGTCATTAGGACCAGGTTTTTTATTACTGATGTATTTTACCTGCAAACCATTCATTTTTTGCGCCATATTGTAACGATAATCCTCGGCTTGTTTTTGAAAATCGATATACGAATCGTAATCTGTATTCGATAATCCCATCGATACGTTTTTTATCGCGATGTACGGATTTAAGAACGAAACAGTCTTAGAAAAACTATTCTGCTTTTTATAAACCTGAAGTAATTTTTCTAAATGCTGATTGTAAATTCTCGAGCTTATTTTTTCGCCTTCGGTCATAATAAATCCGGAATAATTGAAAGGCAGTTTTTGTACCGAATCGACTTTGTAAACGCTTAAAAGGGAATCCTTAATGGCTTTATAATGCAAATCATTCGGATTATGGCTGTCTCCTTGTTTAAGAATGTCTTTTTCGATATCACTCTGAAACTGGATTTTCGATGGCGCTTCAAAAATATAAGCTCCAATTGCCTGAGTGGTTCTTGGTAAAATAATGGTAAAAACCAACCAAATCCCAATCAATGAAATCAATGCTTTTTTTGATGTTTTGCTTGATGCAGAAACTAAAACGGCAATGATGCAAAAGAAGATTAGATAAACAAAATGAAACAAAATAAACAACAGCATTTTGATGGTTTCATCAGCAGAAATGCTAAAATTCTGAAGCAGTAACCAGATCAAAACCAATGCAATAATCGTGGGAACGAAAAGAATCATGATCACGCCGGCAATTCCGAGTATTTTACCTCTTATTAATTGTTTCCAGCTAATTCCCTGACTTAAAAGTAATTTTAAAGTTCCGTCTTCTCTTTCGGCGGCTATTGCATTAAAACCTAAGAAAAAGATCAATAAGGGCAATAAAATTTGCAAAACCATGGCAATACTTATTTCTCCAAATCGAAGCATACTGTTCGAAAATCCTGCTTCAGAGAAATTGGCAGTATTTTGTTTGTGCGCTTCGAGAAAAATAGCATTCCCGAAAAACGGTTCCATTCCAAATTCAAAAACACTTAAGGGTGTACTTTTTCTGAAGGCAAAATTCCCGTAATGTGCCATTCGATGCGGGTTTTTGTCCGGATTTTTCAACCAGTCTTCTCTGGATTCGTGTTGGTATTTTTCGCTGGTTTCGTTTTGATTGCTATAATTTTCCCAACCTGAAAACGCAGCATAAAGTAAAATGATCCCAATAAAAAGGGTAATAATAAAAACTGCCGTATTCTTAAAAACGGAGTTCTTTAAATGTTTGGCGATTAAAATTTCTATGTATAATGATTTCATACCAATTAAAATTTATAAGTTACAGTCAGGCTAAAATTTCTGGGAGCACCGGGAAATAATCTCAGGTAATTCTGAGCACCTAACCAATATGTTTTATTGAATACGTTACCCGCATTAAGCGCAATTTGCATATTGCTTTTGTTGGGTTTGTAGTAAACAGCGGCATCAAAAACGGTAAAATCAGGAAGTGTAAAAGCTCTTGTAAACCACGGCACTTTGCTGCTCTGGTATTGCATGCCAAAACCAACTCCTAAATCCTTCAGACCCGAATCGGAATTGAAATTATAACGTGTCCATAAATTGGCGCTGTTTTTTGGCGTATTTTGCTTTCGGGCACCAATTAGCGAAGCATCGCGATCGTTTGTAATTTTGGCATCGATATAACTGTACGAAGCATTTATTTGCCAGTCGGCGGTGATATAACCTGCCAGATCACACTCGAAACCACGGCTTCTTTCTGCACCTCTGGTGACTAATAAATCGGGATTGGCCGGATCATTGGCATTCATCAAAATATTACGCTGATTGATCTCGTAAACTGCTGCATTAAAACTCATCGAATTATTGAAGAAAGTCGCTTTAATACCTACTTCTTTCAAATTACTTTCAAGCGGATCAAACAAACTTCCGGCAGGTAACGACCCGGTTTGCGGCATCAAAGTCACGGTATTCGATTGTGGCTGATAACCTTCAAGATAAGTCGTGTAAACATTAATTTCGTTGTTAATGGCATAAGTGACACCCACACGTGGCAATAAAGCCGACTTTTTAACTGTCAATTCATTGTTGGATTCATAATTGGTAATGTCTTCAAACCATTCGTTTCTCAAACCCAGTAAAAAAGTAAATTTCTCCCACTGAATCTGATCCTGAATATAAATGGCATTTGTAGTAGTCAATGCTGATGGCAGCGCTGTTCGAACATTTAGCGTATAATCATCTGCGCTCGTAATGGTATACGTTGGATTATTCAGATTGAAATAATTGACATTGGGTTTTGGCAAAATCACACCGTCAATCGTCGTCGTTTGATAATTGGCAGCGTTTGCCGGAACAAAAGTACCCGCTACAGTTCCGTCTTTTAATACATAACCTCTTGCTGCATTTTGTCCGCCGCCCTTTGTTTTATTCCAGGAACTTAAATCGTATCCAGCCAATAGTTTATGTTTGATTTTTCCGGTTTTTAGATCGAAATTAAAATACGCACTCAAATTATCAATATCCCAATATTGCTGGCGTTGTACAAATTGCATCATGGCCAGACTGGTTACCGGCTGATTGTTCATATCAACCGCAAAACCGTTTGTCGTTCTGTGTTCCTGAAGATCTTCTGTCCAGGATTGTTTCATGTATTGGGCATTAAAACCTATTTTAGAACTGAATTTATGAGCAAAACTCGTCGTAAAAATCATTTCTTTCGACTTGAAAAAATCGCTGGGAGCGCCCAAATTTAAACTAATTGGTGTTTTATTTAAATTCGTAACTCCTGCAACCGCACCAAAAATAGGCTGACCACGATCGAGAATTCCGGTCATGTCGCTCAATATCAATTCAGTATTAATAGCCGTTTTTTCATTTGGAATATAACTGAAAGACGGAGAAATCAAAAACGATTTATTATTCACTAAATCGCGAAAGGATTTGGCTTCCTGATAGGCTCCGTTTACACGGTATAAAAGAGTTTTAGATTCGTTAAGAGGTCCCGTAAAATCTAAGCTTCCGCGAAAAGTACTAAAACTCCCTACACTCAGACTCACTTCTTTTCGATCAATAGATAAAGGTTTTTTAGTCACTAAATTGATGCTTCCGCCCGGATCTACAGAAGAAAATGTGGCACTCGACGGACCTTTAATCACTTCAACACGTTCGATATTGGTAGTTAAAGGCTGTAAAAAGTAATATTGACGGGTTCGCATTCCGTTGATGATCTGTCCTTCTTCATTTTGGCTGATACCGCGAATCGTATACTGATTATAATAACTTGCCGGAATCACGCCGCTGGCCATCTTCACGGCATCGGCAAGATAAAAAGCACCTTTATCAGCGATTAATTCTTTGGTAATTGTCGATATTGATTGCGGAATATCTTTGTTTAAAGCCGCAGTTTTTGTGGCAGCAAACGAATAATCGCTGTTGTATTTTTTTGATGAACGACCAACTATTTCAACTGTTTGCAATTCATTTTTGGCCACTTTTACAGAGTCTGGTGCAATGCTGTCTTTGGTTTTTTTGTTAATGATTTGAGATTGTACGCAGTGAGTACCAATGATTAAAAATATAAAAGGATATATATGTTTCATTTTATGTTAATGGAAATTATGCTTCCTTTTTTTATACCGTTTGTAAATACAAATCTTCCAGTTCATTTGCCGATATTTTATCGGCTTCAATAACTGTTACCAGATTGCCTTGTTTCATGATCCCAATATGCGAAGCAACTTCCCTGGCTCTGAAAATATCGTGTGTAGCCATCAAAATTGCCGTTCCGTCTGCAGAAAGTTCTTTCAGGATTTGAGAAAATTCGTTTGAAGCCTTTGGATCTAGTCCGCTTGTAGGTTCATCCAGCAACAATACTTTTGCTTTTTTTGCAATGGCAATAGCAATACCTACTTTTTGACGCATTCCTTTAGAATATCCGCCAAGGTTTTGTTCGTGAGCTTTGACTTGTAAGCCTGCTTTAGTCAGGAAATAAGTCAGTTCGCCTGTAGAATATTTAAATCCGGCAAGAGACGAGAAGAATTTCAGGTTTTCTAAACCGGTAAGATTAGGATACAGCATTACAGTTTCAGGAATATAGGCAACATGTTTTTTGGTTTCCTGAGCATTTTCTATAACCGAGATATTGTTGATTTTCAATTCTCCTTCTGTTGGCTCAATAAAACCCAGAAAGAGATTAATTGTAGTCGTTTTTCCGGCACCATTCTGACCTAAAAGCGCAAAGATTTCACCTTCTTTAATGGTTAAATTCAATTTATTCAAAGCAGTATGTTGGCCATATTTCTTGGTCAGGTTTTCAGCTATAAGCATAGTTTTTATGTATTTGGAATGATTTAATTTTGTTTTTTAGTCGCTGTTTTCAGTCTCAGTTTCAGTCGCAGTCGCAGTCTCAGTTATTGAGAGTCGCAGTCACAGTTTAATTGCGAGGATAGGGATAGTTTACTACGGTTTCTGTAGAAAGAAATATTAGTATTTTTAAATAAGAATGAGCAGCTAATCTTAATAAAGTGCAAAAACATAGCCAACGAGTTCAACCGTTGGGGCGCATTTATTATCACATTTCAATATGACATTTCAATATGACATTTTTCAATATGAGATTTCATTGCCAATAACTTATCCCAAGATTAAAATTTTAGGCTATTATTGAAATAATAAAAGATAATATTGAATTCTTTCTCACTTTAAATACTTCATTTCTAAAGTTCAAATGTGTGTTGATCCGTAAGAAGCATTCTTAATTTTTCGAATAAAATGTAGTAAACTAAATTAGGGCAGGAGGCGCTCTAAGGGCAAAAAGACTGCCTTTAAAGAAAGTTGAAGCCACTTTTGTATAAAAGAATAAACAAGAAGTTTGGGTATTTACCTTTTGAAAAGATAAAGATTGAAATGTGTTGGGAATAAAGGTACTAAAAGCAAAGTGACAAATGTGGCAATTGCCGTCGACAGTGTGACTGTGGGTGATTTGTTTTTGTCCTTCAACATATTGATGATCACAAGGTTTTTCTGTTAGTTGCTTGTAAATATGTTCATAAGAATGCACAGTCTGAAACAGCATTGCGAACAATACAGTCAAAGACATAAAAAGATTAATTAAGACAATTTTCTTTTTCATTCTTGTTTTGGAAATCCTTTGTTTATGGTGAGTACGTGAGTTTTTAACTAACGCAACTCGGTTGCAAAGATATATATCTTAATTAAAAAAGTACCGGAATTGAATATTAATTTTAAAAATAGAAACTCAAAATAGTAAATGCTGCTTCTTAAAAATTACTATACAACAATTGCAGCGTATGAAAATCAGAAGATCCATCGAAATATTTATCTAATACTTCTTCAAATATGGGTTCCGAATTTTGAACGCTGGCAAACAAAGTCATACACGATTGTAATTTTTCATTATCAGGATTTCCAAAAATATCTTCAGCCGTTTTTTCGTCTGTTTTGATTAATTCGGCTGTAATTTCGATAAGATGTTTCCCCAGAATGGGATGTTCAAGAAAAGCGATTGCTTCATCGGCATTTTTAATTTCGTAGAATTTTGAGGTATCACAAGAGCCAAGCCCTTTTATCTGCGGAAAAATAAACCACATCCACGGAGATTCTTTTTTACCTTTTTTAATTTCTGAAAGTGCAGACAGGTATAATTTATTTTGCGCGTCAAGAAAACGAAGCAACTCTTTATTATTGTAAGCCATTATGTACTGATTTTATTTGGGACAATCAGGTCGTAAAACTACTGAAAATAAATAAAGTGAAGTATTCTGAAAGTTTTTTTTACGTCTCTTTTTTTCTATATATTAAGCGGGAAATTATCTGTAGTATTTATCGGAAATTTTAGCTGGTTTGAGAGAAATTTTTGTTTTAGAAGTAAAGAAAATAATCTCGCGCAATCCCGATAGATATCGGCAGCAAAGGCGCAGAGTTTTTATTTGATTCTTTTAAGTTTTTAAATTGGCGCCTTCGCCTTTGCGCGAAATTGTAGACGTATATAGAATGCAAAAAAAAATAATCTCACAATCCCGATAGTTATCGGGAGCAGAGCCGGAAAGTTTTTATTTTGATTTTTAAATCATTTTAATCTTTTAATCTGTGGCAAAATAAAACCTTGCGATCTTTGCGAAAAACCATTGCGATCTTTGCGGTTTAAAAAAAATCGCATAATAGTAAACTTCTAATTATATAAAATGTTTTCACATTATTATTCCTGTTAACAAAGCTATTTTTTGTTACATATCCCGGAAATAGTGAGAGATCTTGTTATAATATTTCTATTTTTACTAATAGAGTTTCATTATCTGCTTAGATAATAATTGATTTTTTGATTTGACATTAGTTTTAAAAAATGTCAATTTCTGTAAACGGGCGTTCTGTCCAATAAAAAAAATAAAATATGAAAATAGGATTAATCGGATTTGGAAAAACTGGAAAATCAGTAGCATCAATACTACTTGAAAACAAGAAATTTTGCCTGGAATGGGTTTTAAGACAAAGTACTGTTTTAGAACACAGATCAGTGCCCGAATTTTTTGGAATTCAGTCTGATGAACCCGGATTAATTTATTCCAGTTCAAAAACTACGATGGAAGAGTTGTTAGACAAACACCCGGTTGATGTAATCATTGATTTTTCGTCAAGCGAAGGGATTTATACTTATGGAGAATTAGCAGCCGATAGAAAAATAAAAATTATCTCTGCAATATCACATTATAAAGACAAAGAATTGCAATTATTAAAAAAACTGGCTCATAAAACCACCGTATTTTGGTCGCCAAATATTACACTTGGAGTGAATTATCTACTTTTTGCTGCTAAATTTTTAAAAAAAATTGCGCCATGGGTGGATATTGAAGTTAATGAAGAGCATTTTAAAATGAAACAAGGAACATCGGGAACGGCTGTAAAAATCGCAGAAGCTTTGGATGTTGATAAAGAAAATATCAATTCGGTCAGGGCAGGAGGAATCGTGGGTAAACATGAAGTAATCTTTGGTTTTCCGTATCAAACGGTTCGGTTAATTCACGAGTCGATTTCGAGAGAAGCTTTTGGCAACGGAGTTGTTTTTGTGGCCGAAAATTTGGAACACAAACAAAAAGGATTATACAATTTTGAAGATATTTTGACTCCTTATTTTACTGTTTAGTTTTATTGCTAGTTGTTTTGCTAGTTGTTTTGCCACAAAGGCACTAAGACACAAAGTTTTTTAATAAGGTGTAAAATAATCTAGCAATCCCAATGGCTATCGGCAGCAGAGACGCAAGTTTTAACCACAATCTTGTCATTTCGACGGAGGAGAAATCTTCGCAAGTAACTCCGCAACGAAAACCCAATCTTTGTTCAGCTTCTCTCGAAGATTTACTTCGTCTGTTCGCTATCGCTCGAGTCTCCTTCGATGAAATGGCAAAAAACATCAATAATTTGCACGAAATTCTCATTTCTATTGCAAAAAAAAACTTATTTCCTTTACTGTTGTACCCGACGGATTTTTTAAATCTTTCGGGTTTATTGTATGCGCTAATTTGATTCGAATAATAATTAATTCAAAATTACTTGACATATCAAATAAATAATTATATTTGATATATCAAGTAATTTTAAAGTTAAGGAATTATATATGAGTCAGAAAACCCCAACAGGAACAGTTCTCTACACGATAGAACAAGCGATAAAAGAATACAGAAAAGTGTGCCAAAAAAACATTCAGAAGATTGTAAGTGACATTACAGTCGATCAATGTTTGGTATTGATTATCTTAAACGATAACGCAAAAATTTCTCAGATAGAAATAGCCAGATTAATTTTTAAGGATAACGCATCGGTTACAAGAATAATTGAATTGATGGTTAAAAAAGATTATCTAACCCGGGAAACAGATGAATTGGATAAAAGAAAAACCAAACTAAAGATTACTAAAAAAGGCAGCGATACCATTGTTCTTTTGACTCCTGTTTTTAAACTTAATCGTAAAACAGCCCTTAACGGATTGTCAACGGATGAAATCGAATTACTGGACCAAATCCTTCATAAAATAATTTTAAACTGTAAAAATTCATAAATAATGAAACACCTATTTGCCTTAGTATTGCTAACATTTTCGATTGGTTCGTATGCCCAAAAAGAATCAGCAGCAAAAGAAGATATTACTTTTAATGAATTAGATAAAAAACAAATTATTGATTCATTGACCAAACAACTTCAAGAATTCTACATACGGCCAAATGCTGTTGGTGATATTAAAAAGAAACTGAATGACAATTATAAAAAAGGGCTTTACAAAGACATGATTAAACCAAATGATTTTGCTGGTAAGTTAAGCTCAGATCTTATAGAAGTTAGTAAAGATTTGCATTTTGCTGTAAGGTATGATCCTGAATGGGTAGAAAGTCACTTAAAAAAAGGAGATAAAGAGGTAGAAAAGAAAATTAAAGCTGAGGAATTAAGCGAAGCAAAAAAGAAGAATTTCGGTTTTCAACAAGCGCAAATTCTGGAAGGAAATATAGGCTATTTAAAGTTTGATTATTTTGAAGATCCGGCAATAGCCAGTGAAACTGCTGCATCGACTATGCAATTTTTAAGCAGTACTGATGCACTGATTATCGACTTACGTCAAAATAATGGTGGTGCTATGGAAATGGGACAATTTTTAAGCAGTTATTTCTATTCAGGTAAAGAATTGCCTCTTTATAAATATTATTATAACGAAAAAAACAGAAAAAAAATCGAAAGAGAAATGTGGCTATTGCCATCTGTTCCCGGAAAACGTATGGAAGACATCGACATTTATATACTGACAAGTTCAGTTACTTTTTCTGCTGCTGAATGGATGAGTTATTCGCTTCAAAATTTAAAACGCGTTACGATTGTTGGCGAAAAAACGGCTGGAGGCGCACACCCAATCGATCGAAAAGTATTACCGCATGGTTTTTCAGTTAATGTTCCTTTTGGAGAAGTAAAAGATCCGATCACGAATCTGGATTTTGAAGGAAAAGGGGTTATGCCCGATGTTTTATGCAAAAGCGAAGAAGCTGTAAACACTTCGCATATACTTGCTTTGCAAAAGCTTGCGGCAAAGAATAAAGATGTATTAAACAATCTGGACTGGTATATTCCGATAATTAAAAACAGACAAAAAAACGTAAATGTTACTACTGAAATTTTAAAGTCTTATGAGGGTAAATACGGGAAAGCCGAACTAAAATATGAAAACAATAATCTGTATTATAACTGGAATAATATAGCAACGCTGTTATTAAAACCTTTGGAACAGGATTTATTTTTGCTTGATGGAATAAATGATTTCCGCATAAAAATCGTTTCAGAAAATAATGTTGTCACGGGAATTAAAAGAATTTATCAGGATGGGCAGGAGAGGTTTTACAAAAAAGAGTAAAGGTTAATATCATTTTTATTGAATAGACTCCAGTTTTAGCTGGAGGCTATTCAAAATTTGACAAGGCGTATTAAAGTGTTTCCGTTTTTAAAATTTCGCATCCGTAAAAATTCCCAACAATGTTTTATGAATTATCTAATTCCCAATGATTTCTTTCCTGTGCAAAGTTCCCCATTCACTTAATGCGCCAATCACACTATACAAAGTGTGGCTGTGTTCTGTTCTTGCGTATTCAACAGTTGGCGGAAACGTATCATAAACCGTTCTGGTAACAAGTTTGTTTATTTCCAGATCTTTAAGTTCTTTCGAAAGCATTTTATCTGTAATTCCGTTGATGTCTTTAGAAATCTCCTTAAATCGTTTTGGCCGGTTTGATAATGCAATCAATATGGGCAGTTTCCATCTTCCGCTTAAAACTTCTAATGCGTCTCTTACAGGACGTAGTGCTCCCAGACATTCTTCTGGTTCACAATTCATCTCTTTTGTTATATCGATCTTTGTTTTCATATAGGATTGTAGCATTTATTTTGTGCAGGTTTTGCAGATTAAAATCAATCTTTAAAAACCAGCTGGAGTCTGCGTAGAACTTTATTCATTTAAATTAAGACATTACTATCCTCAAGGATAGCGCTATCCTTGAGGATAGTACTATAAAAGAGATAGCAAATGTAGATAAGTTTGTATTGTAAAACAAAATAGTCATAAAATGAGTAAAAAGATTCTGAATATAGTAACAAGTATCAAAGGAGAAGCTTCGTTTAGTAATAAATTATCCAATGCAGTCCTTGAAAAACTGACAAAAGAATATCCGGCAAGCGTGGTAAAAACGTTTGACCTTTCAAAAACTCCTTTGCCGTATTTGGATGAATTGCAGCTTAATGCATTTTATACTCCTGAAGAAGCGCATACAACAGCTCAGGTAGAATCTATTCGACTTTCTGATGATGCGATAACAGATTTATTAGAAGCTGATATCATTGTAATTGGTGTGCCTATTTATAATTTTGGAATTCCGGCATTATTGAAAGGATGGATTGATCAGGTCGCAAGGGCAGGAAAGACTTTTAGTTATGACGAGAATGGACCAAAAGGTTTAATAAGCGGTAAAGAAGTCTATTTGTCTGTAGCCTCAGGAGCTGTGTTTTCTGACGGACCTTATAAAAGTTATGATTTTGCTGAACCGTATTTGCGGGTAGTTTTGGGCTTTTTAGGCATAACCGATGTTACCACTTTTCGCGTAGAAGGAACTTCAATTCCTGATTCTGCCGATAGTGCTTTGCCAAATGCTTTAGCAACTGTCGAAGAATTTGCTTTTTAAATTGACATAAAAGTACGAGAGTTGGACATTTTCGTAAATAAGAAACCCGACAGATTTATTTAAAATTGTCGGGTTTTAATATTTTGTAATTTGTGGCTAAAAAAAAGAATGATCTTAAAAAAAAGGTTTTAATTTATTAGCTTTTATATCGTTCATCAAGATGAAGCTCTTTATTAAATTGATTGTTTGAGATTTCTTTCAGAAGATCTATAAATGAAATTTTCATTTTAGTAATCACAGGATCGGCAGCGTAAACAAAGGAATATACATCTAAATTTTCATCGACGGCGAGATAGTTACCGTCTTCTAAATCGTAAAATTCGTAATACGTTTTCCCGTCAAAATCCGTATCAAATACATTATTATAATCTAGCCTTTGTTTGATCTCATTGTCTAATTGATCGTAAAAGAGATCGACTTTACGTGCGGGAAATTCAAAATGGTTTTGGCTTAAATTGATGTTTTTAATAGAGGATAAATCAAATTCATCGGCTTCATAATTTGAATTGTGAATTTTTATCGCCCAGAGCAAATTATCCCAAAGCAGAATTTCAATTTCTTCAAACTTGTTGTTTCGTTTAGAAAATATCTTAAGTCCGGAAATTTTGCTGTTTTCGCCTCTTTTCTTGAATTTAATATAGTTTTCTCCCGGATAGGTAATTTCTACATATTTAAAATCAGGATGTAAGGACCATTTTTTAAAACCCCAAAAATTATTTTCGACAGGTTGTCTTTTTATTTCTGAAAGATAATCTGGTAGTGCATTAATAATGGCTTTAAAAAGTTTTTCCTGTTCTCTTAAAACCAGATCGGCTTTGTATTTTGGAGAAATCGCCCCAAGCATTTTTTGTAAAAAAGTCATATTTATTTTTCGATTATCATAGTAACACCTTGTCCTCCGGCAGCACAAATAGAGATAAATCCTCTTCCGGAACCCTTTTCGTTTAATAATTTTGCCATAACACCAATGATTCTTCCTCCGGTTGCGGCAAAAGGGTGGGCTGCAGCGAGACTGCTTCCTTTTACATTTAGTTTTTTCCTGTCAATCGCGCCAAGCGTTTTCTTTAAACCCAATTGTGTGCTTAGTTCCGGACTTTCCCATATTTTTAAAGTAGCCAGAACCTGAGCTGCAAAAGCTTCGTGAATTTCATAATAATCAAAATCCTGCAAAGTCAACCCGGCCTTATCAAGCATTCTGCTGGCTGCAAATAAGGGCGCTAACAAAAGGTTTTGTTGGTTTTTTACATATTCGATCGCAGCAATTTCGGCAAAAGTAATGTAGGCCAAAATAGGAAGTCCTTGTTCCTTTGCCCATTCTTCGCTCGCCAAAAGTATACAGGAAGCCCCATCTGTAAGTGGAGTCGAATTTCCTGCCGTCAGCGTTCCGTTTACTTTATCAAAAGCAGGATTTAATTTGGCCAGCTTTTCAATTGTACTATCTTTTCTAAGATTATTGTCTTTATCCAATCCGTTAAACGGGCTAATCATATCCTCAAAAAAACCTTCGTCGTATGCTTTTGCCATATTCAAATGACTTTTAAGCGCCAGATGATCCTGGTCTTCACGTGAAATTTTATAATGTTTTGCCGTAATTTCAGTATGGCCGCCCATCGAAAGTCCCGTTTGAGACTCTTCGTTTTTAGGCACCAAAGGCGATAAATCCTTCGGTCGAAGTTTTAGAAACCACTTTATTTTTTCACCAAATGATTTCGCTTTTCTGGCATTCAGTAAAATTTTTCTCAGATTTTCGCTAACCGCAATCGGCATATCACTTATAGAATCTACACCGCCCGCAATACCTGATTCTATTTGCCCTAAAGCAATTTTATTGGCAATATAAATGGCACTTTCTATACCGGTATCGCAGGCTTGCTGCAAATCGCAGGCAGGAGTTGCAGGATCAAGAGACGTTTTCATGACACATTCTCTGATCAGATTATTATCATAAGTATGTTTAATAACGGCACCTCCGGCGACTTCACCCAATAATTTTCCTTTCAGATTGTATTTATCTATAAGTCCGTTGAGGGCAGCTGTCATCATTTCCTGATTTCCAACATTCGCGTAAGCGGTATTTGCCCTTGCAAACGGAATTCGGTTGTATCCAACAATGGCAACTTTTCTAATAGTATCTGTGGTATTCATAGCGAAGGTTTTTGTTTCCGTAAAGTTTTTTCCAGATTAAAGATAAGCAGAGTTGGTTGTTATTTAGGTATTTTAACTAAAAAATCTTTGACTAGTATAAGAAAAATCGATTTTTATGTCAATAATTACAATGTGCATTTAAGAAGTCAATATGATTGAAAATGAATGACTTATTTCTTTTTTTAATTCTTCTTTAGAAAAAACTTAAAATTGTTTTTTAGTTCTTATTTAGAATAATTAAAAATAATTTTGGTTAAGAAAGATTTAGGAATTACTTTTGCCATCGAAATCAAAACTCACATAATAATGAATATCTTAAATATAAAAAAAGCGCTATTTAGCTTACTTTTTCTAACGTCATTGCAAATGATGGCTCAGGAAGCAGGAAAAGTAACAGGAAAAATTTCGTTAAGCGGAAACGTTCCGGCAGAAAATGTTTCTGTTGCTCTAAAAGGAACAAAATATACTGCTGTTACCAATGAAAATGGTAGTTATGAGATTAGAAATGTTAAACCTGCCACGTATACAATTAGTATTCATGCTGTTGGGATTCATCCGGTTGAAGCTCAGATTACCGTAAATGCAAAACAAACGGTAACCAAAAACTTTATGCTTACTGAAAGTCAGCAGGATCTTGACGAAGTAGTAATTACCAAAAACAAGTACAAACAGGATAAACCTTCTTTGTCGTTACGTCTTCAGACTCCGGTACTTGAAATTCCGCAAAATATTCAGATTATAAGTGCTCAGACTTTAAAAGATCAGCAAATTACAAGTATGAGTGACGGAGTAATAAGAAACGTGAGCGGTGCTGTACGTTCAGAACACTGGGGAGATTTATACACAAATATTAAAATGCGTGGTTCTCAGGTTCAGGCTTTTCGTAATGGTTTTAATGTAGTTTCTTCTTCGTGGGGACCTCTTACAGAAGACATGAGTTTTGTAGATCATATCGAGTTTGTAAAAGGACCGGCAGGATTTATGCTTTCGAGCGGTGACCCAAGCGGACTTTATAATGTGGTAACTAAAAAGCCAACCGGAATTACTAAAGGTGAAGCTACTGTTATGGCAGGAAGTTATGACTTTTACAGAGCAAGTATTGATCTTGACGGAAAACTGGATAAAAAAGGAAAATTATTATACCGTTTTAATGCAGCGGCACAAAACAAAGGTTCTCACAGAGCATATGAACACAATGACCGTTATGTAATTGCTCCGGTGATTACGTATCAGGTTGATGATAAAACAAAAATTACTGCCGAATATAATTTTCAGTATGCGAACATGACTGAAGTAGGTTCTTATTATGTATTTGGTCCTCAATCTCAAGGATACGCAACTTTACCAGTTGATTTTACTATGACACAACCGGGATTGCCTGATACTAATATTCAGGATCATAGCGGTTATCTTATGTTCGAGCATAAGTTTGATGACAATTGGAAACTGACGGCACAAACTTCTTATTTTAAATATTTACAAGAAGGATATAGTTCATGGCCAAGTGCTGTAGGTTCTGAAAAAAATACATTAGGAGTAGGCAACATTATAAGAAATGTTAGTATTTGGGATGCAGAAAGCAATATGTACTTAGGTCAGATTTTTGTAAACGGAAAATTTACTACCGGACCAATTACCCATAAAGTTTTAGGTGGTGTAGATTTAGGAAGCAAAGATTATATGGCAGATTGGGGACAATCGCATAATCTTGATACTCCTGCAAATCCGTTTAATGTTTACAATCCAAATTATGGACCACCAGTAAATGGTATGCCCGCTTTTGATCGTATAACGCCGCTTTCAGTAAGAGCTGGCGGAAAAATAACTTCAGAATATGCAGCGGCATATATTCAGGATGAACTTGGTTTTCTTGAAAATAGATTACGATTGACTCTTGCTGCCAGATATACCTGGATTACTCAGTCAAGTTTTGGAGGAACCCAGGAGGACAGCCATATTACACCACGTGTTGGAGTTAGTTTTTCTGTAACGGATGATTTGGCTGTGTACGGATTATATGATCAGGCTTTTACACCACAGTCAGGTATTGTTAAAGAAGGTAAAATAAAACCACTTACAGGAAATAATGTTGAATTTGGTATCAAAAAAGATTGGTTTGATGGTTCTTGGAATACCAGTTTATCTGCTTACAATATTTTAAAGAAAAATGAGCTTACTTCTGACCCGAAAAATATTCCGGGTGGTCAGCAATATAGTGTTGTTCTTGGAGAAAAAAGAGCTCAGGGTATTGAATTTGACGTGAGAGGAAAAATCTTTGATGGTCTAAATTTAATTGCTAATTACGCTTTTACAGAATCTATTGTACTTGATTCAGATGTTACAACTATTAAAGAAGGCTCTGTTGTTCCGGGATATTCTAAACATACAGCGAATGCATGGTTGAATTATACGGTTCAAAACGGAAAACTAAAAGGATTAGGTGCTTCTATTGGAGGTACTTATCTTGCAGGACGTGAAACGGATACGTGGAGCGTAGCATCAGAAAGATTACCGGACTATTTTAAACTTGATGGTGGTTTATCTTATGAAACAGGAAAAATAAAAATTACTGCTAACGTATTTAATATTTTGGATAAATATCTTTACAGCGGTTCTTACTATGAGTGGCTTGAATCTTATTACTGGCAAACAGAAGCACCAAGAAACTTTAGAGTTGGTGTAACGTATAAATTCTAATTTTGGCTCACCGATGACGCAGATTTAAACAGATTTTCACTGGTTTTTATTTTGCCAATCTTAAGCTAAAAACAAAAAGCATCCGTCGTAATGGCGGATGCTTTTTTATGTTTTTATGTTTTTTGCCCACGGATGAAACGGGTTAAACGGGTTTTCGCTGGTTTTTTTATTGCTAAACTTTAAAAATGCGTGCGCTATTTAGCCCACAGATGTTACGGATTTATACAGATTTACACGGATTTTTTTTATTATTTTAAATAAAAAAAACGTGTTAATCCGCTTAACCCGTGTTATCTGTGGGCTATTTATAATGCATTTTTATTAAGAATTTTAAAATAAATATCCGTGTCAATCTGCTTAATCCGCGACATCCGTGGGCAAAAAAAATGTCTAGTTTATCCTTTATGAATCAACGGAATTACTTTTGAGCCAATAAGTTCTATAGCGCTCATTAATTGCGTGTGTGTAAGTCCAGCATTATCCATTTGAAATGTAAATCTTGAGATTCCGCCAAGAGATTCGCTGTGGCGTAAGATTTTCTCGGCAATGCGTTCAGGATCGCCAACAACGAGAACACCAAGATCATCAATAAGTCCGTCAAATTTGTCTTTGGTTACGGGCGGCCAACCGCGTTCTCTTCCTAATTTTGTCCAAAGTTCGGCGTAACCCGGGTAATATTCTTCGATGGCTTTTGCAGTTGTGCTTCCCACAAAACCTGGTGAATGTAAACCTACTTTTAGTTCTTCGGGTTTATATCCTGCTGCTTTTCCCGCTTCACGATACAAATCGACCAAAGGTTTAAATCGGTGTGTTTGCCCGCCAATTACAGCAACCATCAACGGCAAGCCCAAAGATCCTGCGCGTACAAAAGATTCGGGAGTTCCGCCAACACCTAACCAAATAGGCAATTGTTCCTGTAAAGCTCTGGGATATACGGGCAGATTATTCAAAGCCGGACGAAATTTTCCGGACCAGGTAATAAATTCATTATCTCTAATTTGTAACAGAAGGTCTAATTTCTCACTAAAAAGTGCGTCGTAATCATTTAAACTATAACCAAAAAGGGGATAGGCTTCAATAGCAGATCCTCGGCCTACAACAATTTCAGCTCTTCCTTTTGAAATTAAATCTAAAGTTGCAAAATTTTGATAAAGCCGAACCGGATCAGCAGCACTTAAAACCGAAACAGCACTTGCCAGCTTAATGCGTTTTGTTCGCCCGGCAGCAGCGCCCAATATTACGGCTGTAGCCGAATCTAAAAACTCCTTTTTATGATGCTCTCCAATTCCAAAAACATCAAGTCCGGCCTGATCAGCGAGCTCGATTCTTTGTAATAATTGTTCCATCGCATCGACACTACTCAAAGTGTTGTTGTCTCCGTACATCGCCGAAGCAAAACTGTCTATACCAATTTCTATCATCTAGTAAAGATATTAAAATTTATTTTTTCTGTTATCAAAAAACTGTTTTAAGGATATTATTTCAACGCAAATAGTATTCATCAATTTGAACAGGAATTGCACGAATTTGCACAAATTAGTTGGTGCAATTAATTTCACAAGCTAAGCTAATCAGTTATAATTTGTGCAAATTCGTGCAATTCGTGTTAGAATTTTTGACCTGACAATTATTTTGTCATCTGTACCCTTAAATTAAATGATTTTTGTATCTGTGTCTGATCTTTTTTACCTCCTAATTTTGTTCAATAATTAAACAACTACAGCGATGGATACAACTAAAACAGCCAACATTCAATTTGATTCAATTACCATATCGTCTTTAAAATCTGTTGTCAATATTTACCAGGGTAAGGTTGCAGATAGCCACAACAAACTGGTAAAATCTCCGGATCATTTTGGTCTTCCGTTAAGTATTGCCTCTTTTGATAATCGCGTAATTGGTTATGCTTTTGTTTTAATTAATAATCAGGGAAAACCCGAAATTAACTCCTATTGGGAGCAGGAATTTTATAGTATTGAGGTAGAACAGGATTTAAAATTTCATGCTCAGAATACTTTTTTTAACGCATTTAAAGATCCTGAAACGCGCACGAATAAAATTCAAACTGCTGCCGAAAAATTATTCAGCTGGCTAAATGTTTGCAATTAATATTATAAAGGATACAGATTGAATTTTAGTAAATTTACAGGATACAGATAACGATCAAAAAAATGGCAAGAGAGGTTTTATATCAAAAAATTGCAAATACAATTCAGGAACAAATATTCTCCGAAACTTTAAAAATTGGAGATAAACTTCCATCTATTCGTGCTTTTCAAAAATTGCATAATGTAAGTATGAATACCATAAAACAGGCATTTTTAGAATTAGAAAGCAAATCGTTGATAGAATCCCGTCCAAAATCAGGTTTTTATGTTAGTAAAACCTCGAATAGAAAATTGCTGATCCCTTCTATGAATAAACTGAAGTTATCAGAACAAAAAACAACTTCGGAGGATTTGATAACCAAGGTTTTTGATAGTTTGAGCGATAAAGGCATCACCCGATTTTCGATTGGGGTTCCGGATCCCGGTTTGTTGCCCATTGCAAAACTTAATAAGGGCCTTGCAAAAGTGGTACGCAATCTGGCAGAAAGCGGTACAAGTTACGAGCCCGTTCAGGGAAGTGCCAATTTGAGACGAAATCTAGCAAAATGGGCCATTGTATTAGAAGGAAAATTGACAGAAGATGATTTCGCGACTACTTCGGGAGCTATGAATGCTATTTTTAATTGTTTAATGGCCGTTACCAAACGCGGAGATACTATTGCGATTGAAAGTCCGGTTTATTTTGGAATTATCCAGATTGCCCAAAATATGGGACTTAATATTATCGAATTGCCTACGCATCCTACAACAGGCGTTGATTTAGAGGCATTAAAAAAGGTGATTCATAAAGTGGATGTTTGCTGTTTTATGAGCAATTTCAGTAATCCTTTAGGAAGTTTAATGCCCGATGAAAACAAACAAGAGTTGGTAAAGATGCTCACGCACCATAACATTCCTTTAATTGAAGACGATTTGTATGGTAATCTGTTTTTTGGAACCGTTAGGCCAAAACCTTGTAAATATTACGACGAAGCAGGAATAGTAATGTGGATAGGATCAGTTTCTAAAACTTTGGCACCGGGATATCGGGTAGGCTGGGTGGCTCCTGGAAAATTCAAGGATAAAATCATCAGGCAAAAAATGGCGCAGACGGTTTGTATGCCTTCGTTGTATCAGGAAGTAATCGCCGATTTCTTAGAACACGGAAGATACGATCATCATTTAAGGAATTTAAGAAGTACATTATATACCAATTCACTGCATTTTCAGCGTACAATTGAAGATCATTTTCCGGAAAACACTAAAATTTCACAACCGCAGGGAGGTTCTTTTCTTTGGCTTGAGCTGGATAAAAGTATCGACACCGCTGTTTTGTATGACACCGCGATTCAGCAAAAAATAGGTTTTGCTCCCGGCAGAATTTTCACGCAGCACGATCAATACCATAATTGTATGCGGCTGAATTTTGGTTTGGAATGGAAGGAAAAAGTAGAATTCGATCTAAAACGATTAGGGCAATTAGTAAAAAATAGTCTTTAACGAACTGCAATTCTTTTTAAACACATAGAAACATAGCTTTTGTAAACTTATAAAAAGGCGTTTCACTTATTTTAAATTCACATAGCTAGCCAGACAGCTATGTGAAAGAAATGGGTTTCTTTTTTGCATTCTTTAATTTACACATAAAACCTATGTTTCTATGTGTTTAATAAAAAAAGCGAGTGTTATCTAATGAGAAAATCCAAAAGAAACACTGATCAGAATGATTACAATAACGATTAATGTAATTACGACATAGAGATAATCTTTTTCTAAGAGAAAAGAAAATAGTGATAGTAAAACACGTAATACAGGCGTTAGAAAAAGGAAGATGATCCCAACGAATATTAGCGATTCTCCTTTTCCCTGAATGGCGCCATTATAGATTGCTGCAATTACTTCGAATATATTACGGTCATTTTCTTTAAAAACAGAATAGTTTTCGATATCGTTGCTGTGTCCCATCAAATAAACAATTCCGCCAATAAAAGCGACAGATAATGAGATCCAGACACCGTAGCGCAATAAGTTTCCAATAATGGTTTGAAAATCTTTTTCTCCAAATTTTTCGTGTTGCATTGTCTTAGATTTTTCCATTAAGTCCGTTGTATATCATGTTTACTGCAAGCACAAAAATCAGGCACGCAAAAAAGATTCTTAGTTTTTTAGGATTGGTTTTTACCAGTACTTTTGCTCCGGCCATAGCGCCAAACAAAACACCAATAACAACCGGCATACAAATTCCAGGTTCTATATACCCTTTCTGAATATAGATTACAGAACTCGCCATTGCGGTAACACCCATCATAAAATTACTGGTTGTGGTAGAAACCTTAAACGGGATTTTCATGATATTATCCATAGCGATCACTTTAAAAGCACCAGAACCAATACCCAATAAACCTGACATCATACCGGCGATTCCCATCATTCCAAAACCACCCACTACGTTTTTGGTTCCGTAATGTACCACTTGCCCGTCATGGGTTGGATAAGTGCCTTCCAATCGCAGTTTTTTGGCCAAAGGACTTGATTGTAAAACAATATGTTCTTCTTTTTTTCGAAGTGAATTAATAGCCGAGAAAATCAAAGTAAGTCCGAATAATACGGCTATGAATGAAGTAGGAGCAATGGTTGAAAGTAAAGCTCCGCAAACAGCTCCGATAGTGGTGGCAATTTCGAGAAAAATTCCCAGTCGCATATTCGTGATTCCTTCCCTGACATACGCTGCTGCTGAACCTGAGGAAGTTGCGATTACAGAAACCAAAGCCGCACCAATTGCATAATGAATGTCAACGCCAAGAATGACTGTTAAAAGTGGAATAATGATGATTCCGCCCCCCAAGCCTGATAATGAACCAATAAAACCTGCTAAAAAAGCACCAAGAATCATAATCAGGGTAAATGTAAGTACTGTCATTCGGATAAATTTTGTTGGTGCTAATTTACGAATTGATATTTGTTCGGGAGGGATTTAGGAGCTTAAATATACCTTAAAAATGAGGAGTCTTTAATTTATATTAGTGTAAAATTTTGTTAGTTAGTGAGATATGGTGTTTTGTTTCGTCTTTAAATTTCTAAGACTTTCTCCAACTATGCACAATTTTGTCATTTCGATTTCTATGATAAAAACAAATTTTTTTTTGAGGAGCTGATCCCGCTATACGTTCCAATCTTTTTATTTTTTAAAGAAAAAAATAAAAAGGATTTCCACTTCTATCGGGGCTAGGGTACTCGTTTTCATAATAATATTTTCGTGTAGTTTGTCATCTTGAGGAACGAAAGATCGCACGAGAAATGCCGCAAACTAAATCGCCAATCTTTGTAGAGTTCCGTGTGTGATCCTTCGTTCCAGATGACAAGATTGCGGGTAGCATCATGAGTAAAATAAAAAATCAGCATAAATCTGCGTTTTCGCGATAGCGAATCCGTATCATCCGTTTTCCATTAAGAGCAAAGTCCCAGAATCTAAAAACCAAAAAAAACTCCACTATACAATGGAGTTTTATAAAAATAATAGTTTAAATCCTTTAATCAACAGGATCATGATCTATTTTTTTGCTTTAGCAATAGAATCTCTTTTTATAGCAGTTGTATCTGTAATTACAGTTGCTGTGTCTAATGTAGCATCTACACTATCAATTGTTGTTTCGGTAGAGTCAACATAGGTATTATCTGCCGGGATGGTATCGTTTTTCTTGCAGGAAAACGAAAGTCCGATTAAAATAAAAAGAAATGCGATTTTTGATTTGATTAGCGTTTTCATAATTTCATCTATTTCGTTAATAATTAATTATTTCAAAATTAGAGATTTACGTTTTTAATCCTTTACATGATTGTTAATTTTGTTTTATAAAATACTCATTATTAGTGAATTAATTTTTTTACTTGAAAACCGGATATATTTTACGTCAACATAATAAGATGCGAGGTTAATTGATAATCTGATTTTTATAAATACTACAGCCCAGATTTATTTTTTAAATCCGTCTTCTTTATCTTTAAAAGCCCATGTTGCCATGGCCTCAATTACAGGCATTAAACCCTTTCCTGCGTTGCTGAGTTTGTAGGTTACAAATGGCGGAACAACCGGTTTGGCTTCGCGAATAACAAGATTATCTGCTTCGAGTTGCTTGAGATGCTGAATGAGCATTTTCTCGGTAACTGCCGGAATCGCTCTTTTAAGTTCGCTATAGCGTTTGCTTCCGCCCGAAAGATGGTAGATGATAATGGGTTTCCAATATCCGCCAATTTTTTCCATTACATAAGTCACAGGACATTGCTCTAACGCATATTGCTTATTTTCCTGAATGGTCGATGATTCTTTGATTGCTGTCATTTGTGCATACTTTAGGGTAAGTACTTGTATAAAAGTAAGTACAAATATACCTTTGTTACAGATAATAAAAAAATAATTTAGCTATGAAAATCACGATCTCAGGTTCTTTAGGAAATATAGGAAAACCTCTAACCACAAAACTAATTGCTTCGGGACACGAAGTAACCGTAATTACAAGTAATAATGACAGAATTGAAGCTATCGAAGCTTTAGGCGCAAAAGCTGCGGTAGGTTCAGTAAGCGATGCTGCCTTTTTGAAAAATGCTTTTACAAATGCTGATGCTGTTTTTGCGATGACGCCGCCAAATTTAGGTGGATCTGATATTATTGCAAATACCACAGCTGCCGGTAAAGCTCTGGCAACTGCGATAAACGAAGCAGGAGTAAAGCGCGTTGCTATGTTAAGCAGCATTGGTGCCGATTTACCTCAAGGTAACGGACCAATTGCGGGACTTTATAATATCGAAAAAATATACGAAGGTTTAGAAAACGTATCGCTGACTTTTCTTCGTGCAGGATTTTTCTATACGAATTTGTATAATGATGTTCCGATGATAAAAGGAGCGGGAATTATTGGTTCTAATTATCCATCAACTGCTAAAATTCCTTTTGTACATCCTGAAGATATTGCAACTGCAGTCGCTGAAGAATTGCAAAAAACTGCATCAGGAAAAAATATTCGTTATATTGTAAGTGATGTGCGAACTCCAATTGATGTGGCAAAAGCTTTAGGTGCTGCCATTGCTCAACCGGAATTACCGTGGATTGAGTTTACAGATGAACAAGCGCTTGGCGGAATGACGCAAGCAGGATTACCAGAGGAAATGGCTGGATTGTACACCGAAATGGGTTCAGGTTTAAGAAGCGGTAAAATTCAGCATGATTTTTTGAGTAATACAATTGCTGTTGACGGAAAAATTAAGTTGGAAGATTTTGCAAAAGAATTTGCTGCAAGATTTTAAGTAAATCATTGTTATAGGAGAAAGCCGATTGTAAAATCGGCTTTTTTTGTTTAGGGCTTTTACAGTAACAAAAATAGATTTGGTAAATTTATACAGATATACAATCAATTTATACCATTTGTAAAATTTGGTCAGCGATTATCTTTGTTATCAGAAATTCAACTTAAAAATTAAAATATGAAAGCTATAGGATTTAAAACATCATTGCTCATTGCTGATAAAGAAAGCTTTATAGCGTTTGAAACGCCAAAACCAATTCCGGGTAAACGTGATTTGTTAGTAAAAATAAGTGCCGTATCTGTTAATCCGGTTGATTTTAAAATTCGTCAGAATAGTGCGAAAGATACTGTTCTGGAAACGCCAAAAATTATTGGCTGGGATGCCGTAGGAATTGTTGAAGCCGTAGGAGAAGATGTGCGTTTGTTTGAGGTAGGCGATCCCGTATTTTACGCAGGGGATATTACGAAACAAGGGAGCAACGCCGAATATCAGGTTATAGATGAACGAATTGTGGGTAAAAAACCAACATCATTAAGTATTGAAGAAGCTGCTGTAATACCTTTGACAGGTTTAACAGCCTGGGAAATATTATTTGACCGCATTAGAATTAATCCTGAAAAAGACAAGGGAAAATCGATCCTGATTATTGGCGGCGCAGGCGGAGTAGGTTCGATTGCAATTCAGTTGGCTAAAAAAATTGCGGGTCTAACGGTGATTGCCACAGCATCCCGTCCGGAAACGATCGATTGGTGCAAACAACAAGGTGCTGATTTTGTAGTAGATCATAAAGATTTAGTGGCTTCGGTTCGTGAAGCGGGATTTGAATATGTAGATTTTATTGTTGATTTTGTTGATACCAATGCCTATTGGGACACTATGGTCGAATTGATCAAACCTCAAGGACATATCGCATCGATTACAGGAAGCAGTGATCCAGTTGTCTTAAATAAACTTAAAAACAAAAGCGCCTCATTTTCATGGGAACTCATGTACACACGTTCGATGTTTGAAACCGATGATATGCAGGAACAACATAACATCCTGAATAAAATTGCGGATCTTTTGGATGAAGGGATATTAAAAACAACACTTAACGAAACTCTTTCGGGATTAACTCCTGAAAATTTTAAAAGGGCGCATGAGTTGCTGGAATCTGGAAAAACTATTGGGAAAATTGCTATTAAGTTCTAAGTAATTTAAAGCTTTAATTGAAAAAGGGAATGGAAATTTTAGTTTCTATTCCCTTTTTTGTACTTTAATTTCTATTGTAAAAATTATCTAGCAGTTAAATTAAGAGAAACTGTCTGCATGTTTCCCGTTCCATCATACCGTTCTGCATAAATTTCAAGATAATCTCCTGTTTTCATTTGTACTGTGCCCACAATTGGCAGTGCTAAAATACCAGCTGATGTTAGTATACCAGTTGTACCTTTGCCATAGACTTTTGTTTCGGGAAGTACTGTACCATTCTTTGCGATATATAGAATTACAGTTGCATCAGAACTAGTTTGAAATGAAACCGAAGCTATTACTTGAAAATACCTTGGTTTGATTCCTCTATATGTAATTCTGTTATTTGCAACTTTTTCAAAGCGAAATAAGCTGTTAGAAGTTGTGGTACCAAGTACTTTTACTCTACTTCCCGATGAACCTAATGATGTTAGTATACCGCTACCAACTACTGCATCTAAATTAATATCTCCGGTAGCCTCACTATCCGCTTCTCTTGGGATCCCGGGTGAATCTACTGTCCAGGCATTGCTAAAATTGTATCCTGTATAAGTTGAAGCCGCAGGATAACCTCTAACATAACCTGCGGTATTTGTTGTGGTTCCTGAAAAAACGGTACCTAGTAAAGTCCCTGTCCCTAATGTTGTAATACCGTTAACATCTAATGCTAAATCAGCTCCGTCAACTGTACTAAAACCACTATTTTTTTGTATTAGGCCAAAAGTTCCGGTGAACGTCTCAAAAGTTCCATTATTAGTATTTAACCAAGCCTGATTGCTTAACAATAAACTACTAATACCAGAATACGTAATTCCGTTGGTATTGTTAATAAATTGAACGATGTTGCCAAAATATAAACCGACACCTGAAATAGTTCCAACATTTGTAGTCATCCCGTCTATAATGATATTTTGAATAAAAAGCGAAGTTCCACCAGTAATATTAAAAGCTCTTGATGCTGCTTTTAAAGTAACATTTCTAATACTACCACCAATACTTCCTGAAAAAATAGTTCCACCTGGAAATGTTAGAATATCTTCATTAGTATCTTGTCCACTAATGTAAGCATCATTCAAATTTATTGGAGCAGTTAGCGTTATTGATCCATTTATTTCATACAATGTATTTGAACTTAACTGATAAACAGATCCTCCAAGAGCAAGTTCCGGTGCCAGATCTGCTGCAGATTTTACCCGTTTAAAATTGGTTCTTCCCACCGAGCTGTTTAAAAGAGGTAACCAACCACTAGGCGAGGAGAAATAATAAAATGATTTTAAATCGGTATCATAAACCAATAGTCCCTGCGCAGGGGTTGTTATGGCAGTTCTTTGTGCAGTTGTCATTCTGGGAGCTAATATTCCCTTTGCTGTCGAAGTGATATCCAAAATAGCTGTAGCATCTGGTACAGTTGTTCCAATCCCAATTTGTGCATTTCCTATAATAGTAATAAGAAAGAAAAACAATAGTAAGAATGTTTTAAGACTTTGTAGAGTAGATTTAGTGCTCATAATTTCTAAATATTAGTGTGTGGTGTATATTTTTATAGCTATAATTTTATTTTCCTGAATTTGAAATGATAATTTTTTCGGTGAATCTTTCATTATCAATAGTTAAAAACTCTGTAATGTAAACGCCGCTGCTTAGTCCGCTGGTAGAGAAAATATAATTTTCATCTGTTCCAAGGTCTTTTTTAGATAATACTGTTTTGCCTAAAACATCGTATAATTTAAATGACTTTAATGCGAGATTATTTGGGTTAGAAGCCTTAAGGTTTTTATTGACATTATCCTGACTGACGAAAAAAAGTTTGGCAGTTTTGTCAGCAATGCCAAGTGTTGTTGTGTCTCTAAAGGCAATTTTAAATCGGTCATTGTATATACCAGGTGTCAGAGCTACTTCGTAAGTTCCGTTTTTAATGTCATGATAAGAGTCATCCAGCGCATCATAAATGTAGATTTTCTGAGTTGGGTCAAAGTTGATCACTTCCGGAATAAAAAACTTGAAAGTAGTATTGGTAGCTGCTTTTGCCGTAAGTGCTATTTTTTTATTTTCATCAAAATTGACTCCCTGAATGACGTAGCTTCCATTTTCTAACCAAAAAGTAATATCGTTTGGTAAATCATCATCCATGTTTAGTGCATCCATACCATAATCGATTCCATCAGTCGCTTCTGGTACAAAAGCCAATGCTAATTGTCTGGTAAATTGATTGTTGATGATGGTGTTTAATTTGAAATGCGAAACTTCTTCAGGAGTATCTTCGGTGCTTTCTTCTTTTTTATTGTCCTTATCTTTCGAAGATGGTCTTTCAAATTGAGATGAACCGGGAGCTTCTTTCATAAAAATTCTATGAATGTTTTTGAATGTTGCAGTTCCTGTTGCATTAGCATTAATAACAAATCCTTGCCCAATAGGTAAATACCTGCGGTTAATTGAAAGCGAAGATGTTGAACCACCAGGATTTATTGATCCATCGCCATTATAAGAGCTAAAAGTTGCGGCGGTGTAAACACCCTGACTCGTTCTCGTCATTGGAGCGTAAGAATCATAACCGCCTCTATAATTGATGAGGGTGTGTGAGTTTACTGTTTTATCCTGCACCCAAAAATAAGCGGCACCACCAGTTGCCGTATTTTCGCTATCAAAAAGAAACTCATTTAAATGTAAGGCTGAGGGATACGGATTTCCTGTTAAAGTACTGCTATTGGCAGCTAGTGCAATGGTGATGTTACCATCATTTGGTCGTCCTCTAAAATCATATCGTTGGGCACTTCCGGGGTTATTTGTAACTCCTGTTCCTTCCGGATCTGTTGTGTCAGTTCCGCTAGTTCCCTTCATAGAAAAACCTTCTCCGGGAGCGAGTGTTGTAGTATTGCCAACGAAAACCCATTGCGAATAAGTAGTAGCAGTACTTAACTTGTAAATCCATTTTGAGGCTATTGCAAGCGGGGATGCTGTTCCGTCAGAATTGGTTATCGGTAAAATAGTAGCCGAGGTAAAGGCAGTAGCGCTTGTAGGCCTGCCTAACATGGTGATTCCAAATTTTCCAATTTCTGAGAGAACAGTACTTGTACTTCCAACAGGTGCGCACCAGTAATTATAACTATAGTTGTTTGTGGTACCTTCCTGGTAAACAGATAATGTACCAGTTCCGCTATTGGTTGAAGTTCCGGTTGTACCCTGAACTAATTGTGCATTATTCCTCAAATACAAATTTGAGGCTGCGTCTAAATTGATATCCTTTTCAACATATAATACTTCGCTTTTTACATACATATAGGCACTGGGAGCAAAATAAATTTGCGAAAAGCATTTTGTAGTGGCTATCATTAAAATGAGTAGTATCTTTTTCTTCATAACTTTCACTTTTAGAGTAGAGTAATAGGTTTTGATTTTCTATGATCCTGAAGCTGTAGATTTTGGTTTCTTTATGAGATAAAATACACCAAGCAAAATTCCGCCAGCAAAAAGTAAGGCTATTTCGCTGTTTATTGGTACGGGATCACCCACCGGAGGAATCCCTCTGGGCTGAGGTTCGGGAGGGGGCGGAAAGGCATAACTATTGAAAGTGATGCAAAAAAATAAGGCTAATAGTAATTGTAACTTTCTAATTTTCATATAGTAATTTTAGATCTGGGTAAATAAAATTCATGAAATAGATTATTCTTAATTTATGAGTAAGAATAATTTTATAAAAAATAAAGCTGGCCTGTAATAATCTGAAAATGCGTTTAAAAATGTAATTCTTTGGCTACGAAAATAAAATTTAATAATTTGTTAAAACATCAAACAAAATGATAAAAAACAACCTACTAATCCTACACAAATTATATTTTTCCTATTTTTTTAAGAATTGTTCTCTGTAGTATAAGTAAGATATTTACTCTAATATATTGATTATAAACGTATATTTTTACTGTTTGTCGATATTTTTTTAAGGAAAATCTTATTTAGTGGCTTTATTTAAGAAATTAAAGTGTTGTTTAAAAATGAAGTAAAAGTGTTGTTTTGTTGAAGAAAATTAAAAATGATAAGTACAAAAAAAAGAGCTGATCACATGATCAGCTCTTTTTTTATAAATATCAAATTTTTATTGTTTCAGGGTAGTTTGAAAATCTTATTATTGTTCGATAATAGAAAGAATGCTTTTAGGTATTTCGTCAAAAGCTTCAATAGAATAAGGTTTTATGAGGTACGCTTTTACGCCCATCAAATCACATTTTTCTTTATAAACAGGATTTATACTTGTGGAGTAAACAAAGCAGGGAATCGTTTTTAAATTGTTGTTATTCAAAATTTGCTTTAGAGCTTCAATACCGTCAAGAATAGGCATGTTGATATCGGTAAGAATAATATCCGGCGTTTCATTTGAAGTGTCTTCTAAATAATTTATAAGTTCTTCACCATTCGCTACCAGGCTTACTTTTGCGAAGTCGGGATTTTTATTAAACGTATGGCGGATGATATCTGCATCATCGATATCATCTTCGGCAATAATAATATGTAAGTTATTTAATTGTGGCATTTTATAAGATTGGGAAATAAAGATTAAATGTGGTACCTTCATTCAGTTTACTTTCTACAGTAATGTTTCCTGAGTGGTTTTCCATGATTTTTTTGCAAATGGCAAGACCAATCCCGTTTCCGGAATATTCATTTTTGGCATGCAGGCGCTGAAAGATAGTGAAAATTTTAAGTAAATGATTTTGTTCCATTCCGATTCCGTTGTCCTTGATTTGAATTTTCAAATATTGTTCGGTCTGATTGGGCACTTCAGATTCAAAATTTTCGATTTGAAAAATTTGAATAATAGGAGCACCTTCTTTTTTGCCATATTTAATGGCGTTTGAAATCAGATTAGAAAAAAGCTGACGCATTTGCACTCTTGAAGCTTTTAAAGTAGGCAGTTTTCCGATCTCAATAACTGCTTTTTTATCAGATATTATAATTTCGAGATCATCGCTTACTTCCCTGATTATATCTGCCAGATTAACGTTTGTGCGTTCTTCCTGCGCAGTATGAGAAGAATAGCTCACCAAATCATCTATAAGCGAATTTAATCTTAAAGCTGCTGATTTCATGACATTCATAGATTTGGCATCAGCTTCAGAAAGGTAACTGGCATCTATTCTGCCATTATACATTACAATTTTTCGAAGCGGTTCTTTAAGATCATGTGATATTACATGAATAAATTCCTCCAGATTTGCGTTTATTCTGTTTAATTCATGAATTTTTTCTTCGA
>Ga0247813_10000240_pt1 | contig 61711 bp, 46 predicted proteins | sample UWRJL169409C1_FD_180719 | JGI IMG/M metagenome (GOLD analysis project Ga0247813, IMG submission 180719) | Plant litter microbial communities from Arlington Agricultural Research Station in Wisconsin, United States - UWRJ-L169-409C-1 | ecosystem: Environmental > Terrestrial > Plant litter >... | reverse complement strand
TGCCATATCTGAGGCCCCATCTGGGCACCCGATTGGTGAACATGGTCAATCACATTTTTCCAGCCCGCCAATGCCTGGTCGCCATAAAAATGTGGTATATTTTTATCATTCGATGATGCAATGCGATCAATCACTGTCCCTTCAGATAAAATCAAACCAACTTCCCCTGCTGCTCTTCTGCTGTAATAAGAAGAAACATCTTCAGTTGGTATTCCATCTGGCGAGAATGAACGTGTCATCGGTGCCATCACAATTCTATTTTTGATATTTAAAGATTTAAGGCTGAAAGGCCTGAACAAACTGTCTGTTTTCATCTGTTTTTATTGTTTATTTTTCAGTATTTTATATTGTTTTTTGGATCCAGGATGCCTCCGGAAGTTATTTAAGAGGAAACGATCATTAGCTTGTGATTTTGAAAGACAATGATAGTTTGATCTCAAATTGATCTTATAATTCCTTTTCTATGAGTTCTTTTAACTGTGAAAATGCTTTATCATCTCTTTTATAATAAGTCCATTGTCCTACTCGGGTAGAGCGGATCAGACCAGCACGCTGCAAAACAGAGAGATACTCTGATACGGTGGACTGCGTTAAGCCACTTTTCTTCTGTATCTCACCGACACAAACACCAGCTTCGAAACCAGCTTCCTGCTGAGGGAAATTCTTTTCCGGTTCTTTTAACCATTGCAGAATCTGCAACCTCGCTTTATTAGACAATGCCTTAAAGACTTCCAAATGATCCATGGCACAAATGTATATCGACTTTTCCCGATATACCAATTAAATAAAATTATTTGACAATAAACTGTTTTAGCTATCACACAGCATGCCAGACAATTCCACATTTTTCACTGCTAAAAACCATTTTTTTGTACTATCAATGAATCTCTACCAGCATTCCTCTCGTATATAAAAACTTAAAAATGCTATTAAACCTCTCCCCCGTACAATGAAAAAATGGATAGCCGCAATATGGTTGACACTTTTAACAGCAGTTATTCTTGGCTTCTTCTGGTATAATCAATTGGTATACAGCCTACCCACTCCCCTACCCAGAGATTATCGACCAATTGCTATTGGTCAGGAGCTCACATTCAACAACAAACTCGACTTCAGGAACGGCAAGCCTTTATTTCTGCATTTTTTTAATCCTGACTGCCCTTGCTCGAGATTCAATATCGACCATATCAAGTCCTTGATTAAAAATCATCAAACCGACGTGAATTTTGCGGTTATTTTAATGACCAATAAAGATTATACCGCCCAGGAGATCCAGAAAAGGTTTGGACTTGATGTTCCAATTATCTCCGATACAAGTATTGCTAAACAATGTGGCGTTTACTCAACCCCGCAAGCAGTGATGATAACTAGCGATCATCACCTGTATTATCGTGGCAATTACAATAAAAACAGGTATTGTACTGACCAACAAACGAGTTATGCTAAAATAGCACTAGAGGATCTGCTCAACAAAAAAAGCAGATCGCTATCAGATGTGCTCGCCGTCAAAGCTTATGGTTGCAGTTTACCCGATTGTACAAGTAAATAGGAAACATTGTTATGGATATCAGATATATGGATGACAATGGTTCTTTAGCAGATTATCGGTTTAATGTGAATAAGAGATCAGACAAGCTGATCAATTATTTTATGATTGCTTTTTTTCTGGCGGGTCTTTTTTTTGCCACTTTTTACGACACCTGGAATATCGCATTTGGCGTTGGGGGTACCGCTTTAATTGCGTATTATTCTATTAAATGGGCATTTCCTAATTCAAATCTCTACCAATATGTTTTAAGTGTTTGTCTGGGTGTATTCATGGCGCAGTTCATTTACCAGATGCATGGTTTGTTTGAAATGCACTTTTTTGCCTTTATAGGTAGTGCAATTTTAATCACCTATCAAAACTGGAGATTACAGCTGCCGATGCTTATTTTTGTAGTTATACACCACCTGGGGCTCAATTATTTACAAAGTATTGGTTATAGCGGAACCTATTTCAGCAGTCTGGATTACCTGGAGGTACGGACGATGTCGCTACACATTGCTTTAACTGCTGTAATCTATTTTATATGTGGTTTATGGTCCTATCATCTAAAAACCTATAACGGCGCTCAACTCCATATGCTTACACAGATGAAGGAGCGTGAAGAACATACTACAGCACTGGAAAAGTTAAACAATCAACTGAAAGTATCACATCAGGAAGCGGTACATGCGCGCCTCGAAGCAGAAAAAGCCGCACAGGCAAAAAGCATTTTTTTAGCGACGATGAGTCACGAAATACGCACACCTATGAATGGGGTAATGGGTATGACATCTCTGCTGGCTGAAACAAATTTAGATGAGGAACAGGCAGATTATGTCAATGTAATCAGCACCAGCGGCGAAGCATTACTGAATGTAATTAATGATATACTGGACTTTTCTAAAATAGAATCCGGTCATATGGAACTGGAGGAAAAATGCTTCGACCTGCATAAATGCACTGAAGATGTGATCGATTTATTCGCAAGTAAGGCGAACGAACAAGGGATAGATTTGCTTTATGAAATTGACCATAATCTACCAGAGCAAATAATCGGGGACAGTTTCCGACTTCGGCAGATCTTAATTAATCTGATCAATAATGCACTGAAATTCACTCCTCATGGAGAGGTTCACATCAGCATTAAGCAGCAGGAGATCAAGGGTGATAAAATCATTTTGTTATTTGAGATTCGCGATACCGGTATAGGGATTCCCGAAGAGAAAATGAACAGGCTCTTCAAGGCATTTTCACAGATAGACTCGTCAAATACCAGAAAATATGGCGGTACCGGACTTGGTTTGATTATTAGCGAGAGGTTGGTAAAATTGATGAATGGTTTAATTACTGTAAAAAGCGAAGAAGGAAAAGGAACCGTATTTTCATTCACCGTAGAAAGTAAGGTTGGTCAGGATTCACCTGCTGCCCCTTATTTATATAACACAGAAGAGCATAAAGGAAAGAGAATATTGATTGTTGATGATAATCATACCAACCTGCGCATATTAAAAACACAGCTTGAGTTATGGAATTTCTCTCCTATTACTGCCGATAGCGGACGGCAGGCGCTTCAGCTATTAGCTCAGGATAAAGATTTTAATATGATTATCACTGATATGCATATGCCGGATATGGATGGCGTAGCGTTTGCAAAAACAGCCCGGCAGCAAAAATGTACGATCCCTATGCTGCTCCTGAGTTCAGTGGGTGACGAGCACAGGTATAAACACCCTGACCTGTTTGTTGCTGTTTTAAATAAACCGGCAAAAAATAAACAGCTTCGTTATTTGATCCATCAGGCACTAAGTGAGCATGTATCTATCAAAAATAGTGTGGTTACACAAAAACCAGCCAATTTATTGTCGCCGGATTTCGCTGCTCAATATCCATTAAACATTTTAATAGCTGAAGACAACGCCATTAATCAGAAGCTAATCGCTACCATTCTTAACAAACTGGGTTATCAGCCTGACTTTGCCGTGAATGGAAGAGAAGCAATAGATCTGTATACAATTTATGGGCACAATCTTATTTTGATGGATGTGCTAATGCCTGAACTGGATGGTATAGAAGCTACAAAACACATTAGAAGCAAGCCAGATCCACAGCCAAGAATCATTGCATTAACAGCCAATGCGATGTCGGAAGACAAAATTGAATACATAAGTGCAGGAATGGACGGTTATCTTTCCAAGCCTCTGGATATTGTATCATTACTGAAAGTGCTTAAAGAATCTGCGAATATTAAAAATTTAGAAAAATAGGTTTATCGGGATTAGTTACATTTGCACCACATTTTAAAATCAGCTCATAAATAATTTAAGCGCATGTACGACATCTGTTGCATTGGACATATCACATTAGACAAAGTAGTTACCCCATCGTCAAGTATCCACATGGCAGGCGGAACGTCGTTTTACTTCTCCAATGCCATACGTAACATGGAGGTTAAATATTGCCTGATCACGGCTATCGCACAAACGGAGATGAAAGCAGTGGAAGACCTGCGGGAGAACCAAATCACCGTTCATGTTTTACCGAGTAAACATACTGTCTATTTTGAGAATATTTATACAGCAAATCTCGACAATAGGGTACAAAGGGTTTTACAAACGGCAGATTCATTTACCGTTGACCAGCTTGAGGAAACTGAGGCTTCCATATTTCATCTTGGACCATTGCTGGCGAATGATATTCCACTGGAAGTTATTCAATCTCTGGCTGGCAGAAGCAGGGTATCACTGGATGTACAAGGCTATCTGAGGGAAGTGGTTAACCATAATGTATGTGCCATTGACTGGGCAGATAAAAAAGAGGGATTAAAATATATCGACATTCTAAAAGCGAGTGAGTCGGAAATGGAAGTACTTACAGGCGTAAAAGAAATTGAGGCTGGTGCCAGAATTCTTAATGAATGGGGAGTAAAAGAAGTAGTGATTACCATGGGGAGTAAAGGCTCAATGATCTACGACGGAACTACCTTTCATCACGTCAAAGCCTATCGCCCTACTGCCGAAATTGATGCTACAGGATGCGGTGACACCTACATGGCCGGCTATCTGTATCAGCGTGTAAAAGGCAGCGATATCCAGTATTCAGGAGAATTCGCTTCAGCTATGGCGAGTTTAAAAATTGAATCGTTAGGTCCTTTTACGGGAACAGAAGAAGATATTTTAAAATTGATGCGCAAAACGCACTAAATGATAAAGCGTATAAAACAGATATGAATCCATTTTACACGCTTCGGCTTGCTTAGGTAAATTTAGGTAATTGATTTTAAATGTTTTTCGCAATTAATGTTTGACAATATAAAGCGAAATTATCTAATGAAATAATCTTTTACACGAACAGCTCATCTGGAAGGGTGAACGACTGATATTAAGGTGTGAACGTAAATAAACAATAGAAAAAGCGACAGCCTAAACTCATTTCAGTACTGTTTTTTAGCCATTTTTTGAATATATATGCCTAATTTCGCAGCTTTTAGATTTCTACTGAGAAACACACGCTCAGCAAACATCAAACAACATTAGATAACATGAGTAACACAACAAACCGCAAACAGGATGCGCTTGATTACCATTCCAGCGGGAGACCTGGTAAAATAGAAGTAGTTCCTTCAAAGCCTACAAATTCACAACGGGATCTAGCTTTAGCTTATTCACCGGGAGTAGCAGAACCTTGTCTGGAAATTGCCAGAAATCCGGAAGATGTTTATAAATATACGGCAAAAGGAAATTTAGTTGCGGTGATAAGTAATGGTACTGCAGTACTGGGATTAGGAAATATCGGCCCTGCTGCGAGTAAACCAGTAATGGAGGGTAAAGGTTTGTTATTTAAAATCTTTGCTGATATTGATGTTTTTGATCTTGAAATAAATGCGACTACGGCGGATGAGTTTGTCAATGTAGTAAAAGCATTGGAACCCACTTTTGGCGGAGTAAATCTGGAAGACATTGCCGCTCCGATGTGTTTTGAAATAGAGCGCCGTTTGAAAGAGGAAATGAATATTCCGGTGATGCATGATGATCAGCATGGTACAGCTATTATTACCAGTGCGGCCTTGATCAATGCATGCGAACTGCAGCGCAAGAAACTGGACAAGATTAAACTGGTAGTGAGTGGTGCAGGGGCTGCGGCAGTTTCATGTATAAAATTATACCTGAAATTAGGTGTCAAAAAAGAAAACATGCTTGTTTTTGATAAGGACGGTATAGTTAATATCGACCGTACTGATCTTGATCCGATTCGGATGGAATTTGCAACATCCCGCAAAGATATCGCGACCCTTTCTCAGGCTATGAAAGACGCAGATGTATTTCTGGGTTTATCTGCGGGAAATATAGTATCCGCAGAAATGATCCAGTCGATGGCTAAAAATCCGATTGTTTTTGCGCTGGCTAATCCTGATCCGGAAATTGCCTATGATATTGCTATTAAATCGCGAAAAGATCTGATTATGGCTACAGGACGTTCAGATTTCCCTAATCAGGTGAACAATGTTCTTGGATTCCCTTATATCTTCCGCGGGGCGATGGATGTGCGCGCGACGACGATTAATGAAGAAATGAAGATTGCTGCTGTTAAGGCAATTGCTGAATTAACGAAGTTACCTGTGCCGGAAGTAGTGAACCTGGCTTACAATGCAACAAATCTTAAGTTTGGTAAAGATTATATTATTCCAAAACCGATCGATTCACGCCTGATCAGTATTGTTTCCAGTGCTGTTGCAAAAGCCGCTATGGAATCGGGCGTTGCACGTAAACAGATCACCAACTGGCCTGCTTACCAGGAAGAATTGCAGATCAGACTCGGTGCAGATGATAAAATCCTTAGAAATATCGCAAGCAAGGCAAAAGCAGCACCTAAAAGGGTTGTATTTGCAGAAGCTGATAATTATAAAATATTGAAAGCTGCACAAATCGTTAAAGATGAAGGCATCGCTACACCTATTTTACTAGGAAATATCACCAAGATTCAGAAATTACTTTTAGATCATGACATCACTCTTGGGGATATAGAAATCATCGATCCATGGGTGGGTACTGAAGATTCTGAAAAATATGCGCAGCATCTGTATGAAAAGCGCCAGCGTCGTGGAATTACCTTATATGAAGCACGCAAACTGGTACGTGACAGGAATTATTATGGTTCAAGTATGGTAGAATTTGGACAGGCTGATGCGTTAATTTCGGGTCTGACTAAAAACTACAAGAATACTTTAAAACCGGCATTGCAGGTTATCGGCACCAAACCGGGTGTAAAAAAGATAGCGGGAATGTATATGATGCTGACCAAAAAAGGACCGGTATTTTTAGGAGATACTACAGTAAACCCCGATCCTACTGCTCAGGATATGGTAGACATCACGGCATTGATCCATGAGACAGTAACAGGGTTAAACATTACACCAAGGATAGCGCTCCTGTCTTACTCTAATTTCGGTTCAAACAATGGACCTGTTCCATTGAAGACAAGAAACGCGACAGCTTTGCTGAAGGAAAAATACCCGGATATGATTGTTGATGGTGAAATGCAGGCTAACTTTGCCATGAATGCAGACTTATTACAAGGTAATTACCCTTTCTCGAGATTGAATGGCATTCCAGCTAATACGCTGATCTTTCCTAATCTTGAGTCTGGAAACATTGCTTATAAATTACTGCAGGAACTAGGAAATGTAGAGGCTGTAGGTCCTATTCTACTGGGTCTGAACAAACCTGTGCATGTGTTACAAATGGACAGTTCGGTAAGAGAGATCGTAAATATGGTCACCATTGCCGTGGTGGATGCACAAATGAAATAAGTTTAAAATAATTAGAATAGAATTAAGCCCCTCTTGCAGGGGCTTAATTATTTACAAACCTGGCAGTTTCAATCCAGGTTTAGCTGTTTCTTTTACCTTGCATTAACTTATCCATGGCATCCTTTAAAGAGCCTGCACGGGTAACTTCACCTGAATTGATAAAAAATATCTCATCTGCATTTTCTATCGTATTTAACCGGTGTGCGATAATAACAAGCGTAGTTTCTGCAGGAAGCTGTGCTAAAATTTGTCCGAGTAATTGTTCTGTGATTGTATCAATATTGGCTGTTGCTTCATCCAGGATCAGCAATTCCGGCTTACGTAAAACCGCACGCATAAAAGCAATCAGCTGTTTCTGGCCCAGACTCAAGCTATCTCCACCAGAGCTCACCGGTGTATCGAGTCCTTTTTCAAAAATGGAGAGCAAACCCTCAAGTTTAGCTTCCGTAAGTACAGCCAGGAATTGTTCCTCGGAGTAACTATGGTACAGCTCATTGCTGTACAAGATATTCTCTTTAACTGTGCCTCTAAACAAAAATGGCTCCTGCAGGATAAAGCCAATTTTTTGCGCTCGTTCTTCCGCCGTATAAGAACGGATATCTCTTCCTTTTAATAGTACCACCCCTTTTACTGGATCATACAGACGTGCCATAATGGAGGCCGTAGTTGTTTTCCCGCCTCCAGTGGGTCCTACAAGCGCGTAGGTTTTTCCACTTTCCATGGTAAAAGATATATTATGCAGAATTTCCTTTCCGTCAGTATAACCAAAATGGACACCCTGAAATGCCAGAATACCGGTAGAATGAAACTGGTCATCATTGGGAACGGTGATCAGATTACTATGGAGTGCCAATATCTGCGATATCCGGTCCCAGCCCGCCAGTGCGACCTGGAAACTAGCCCATAAGGTAGCTAATTGTCTGAGGGGATTATAAAAATTTGTTGCATAGGACAGGTAACTGACCAACAATCCGACAGTAAATTCGCCTGTAGTGATGAGGTATATCCCAAAAGATAACACGACCAATTGTGCGATACTGGAGAATAACCCAAAGACTGGCAGAAAGATGTTATTCGCCAGTCCGGCACCGATTGCGGTAGTATAATTGTGTTTATTTGCAGTGTCGAAACGATTTCTGAAATAATCACGACGATTAAAAGCGATAATCACTTTGAAATTATTCAGACTCTCCTGGATTTCAGCACTCATCCCGCCCGTACTCTTCATGTTCTCCGCATTTTTTTGTTTTACCCAGGGCGAACATAACCGCGTAAAAAGCAGAATAAATAATGCCGGTACTAAAGTAGCGAGTCCGAGTTTGATATTGATCACCAATAAAAAGATACCTGCACCAGTCATCGTTACAATATTTCCAATAAACTGCATCAGGGCCTGAGAAAAAAACTGATTCAGTTTATCCGTATCATTATTTACCCTCGATATCAGATCTCCGGCTTTATTTTCATTGAAAAAAGCTACCGGAAGCTGCTGTATTTTATTGAAGATGGCATTTCGCAAGGTGAAAATGATACGCTGCCCCACTCCACCCATCAGCTGAGTCTGAAAATAACTGGTCACAAAAGCAATCAGGTACATTGATAATAATATTGCCGCAAATACGATTACGCCATGAAATTGCTTTGTTTGTATATACTTATCTATTGTATGGCCAATCAGTAATGGGCCTAAAAGATTAAGAGATGAATTAATCAGGATTGCGAACAACGCGATTATGAGGTTCCGTTTTTCCTCGGAGACCAGTTTCAATAAACTCCTTAATCCAGAAATAGTGCCTTTTTTTTCCTGTGCAGCCGGCTGACTGTTTAAATTATAGTTCATTCGCATCGTAATTGCTGGTACTTTGTTGGGAATTAAAAATCTGCACGTATTCAGGGCTGTTTTCCATTAATTCCTGATGTGTACCAGAAGCTAGTTTTTCGCCTTGCATCAGGAGAATAATCTGTTCATAATGGGCAATGGCAGCTATTTTCTGGGTAACGGAAATCAGCGTCAGTTCCGGATAATACTGTGCGATGTTTTTCAGGATATTAATCTCTGTCTGATTGTCTACACGTGCAGTAAAATCGTCCAGCAGCAATATTTTAGGATCAATAGCCAATGCGCGCGCCAGCATAATCCTTTGCTTTTGTCCACCAGAAAGGCTTAGCCCCCGCTCCGATACTTTAGTATTCAACCCATCTGGCAGCGTATCAATAAAATCTTTTAATTCTGCTGTGGCGATGGCTTTAGCCAGCGATTCATCCGTTACCAGATCACTAAAAGCAATGTTTTCGCGAATGCTCATATTGAACATGATACTATCCTGAAAGACAAATCCTACCTGGCTGTGAAATGTTTCGCTATTATAAGACGCGATGGGATGCCCGTCAAATAATATGCTGCCGCTGCCGGGTTTAATTAATCCTGTCAGCAAATAAAGCAATTGTGTTTTTCCTGCAGCAGTCGGACCTATTACAGCGATTTTTGCCCCTGGCCTGATACTGAATGAGATATCCTTTAGTGCCGGCTTTTGTCCGTAATTCACCGAGATATTTTCAACAGTTATTTGCCCGCTGAGCGGAGAATCAATGGATCCCCTGTCTGGTAATTCTTCCGTTTCCAATACCTGATTGATCCTTCCAAACGATGCTGTGGCCTGTGCAATTACATTGCTCATAAAACCGATTACCAGAATAGGAAAAATCAACAGCGCCAGATAGCTGTTAAATGCAGCAAAATCCCCTAAAGACATGCTACCGGAAATCACATAATGACCTCCTAAAACAAGAATTGTAAGCCCGGCCATGTTTGCAGTAAAAACAATGATTGGTATCAGCCACGCAAAGAGGCGAAGAATCGCCAGTCCGATATTACGGGCCTGAGAACTGGCTTCAAAGAACTTTTCATATTCCAGTTGCTGAGAGTTGATCACCCTGATCAGGGCCGACCCCAGTATACTTTCATTGATCACTTTGTTGAGCAAATCAATGACCTCCCTGCTTTTTTTAAACAGCACCTTAACTTTTCTCAGAACAAGGTAGAAAGCACCGCCAATAATCGGGATGATGGCTATAATCGTAAGCCCCAGTTTCCAGTTAATTGCCAGCAACAAAACGCTTGCACCAATAATGATAAAAAGGGATGATACAATGGAAACAATAGCCTGTGAAACGAAGAGTTTTATCGAATCGATATCGGAGGTCAGATTCGTTAGTAATTTAGCAGGGTTGGTTTGCTCAATAAAAGCAAAGCTCTGTCGCGATATCTTATCAGAGAGCCGCTTCCGGAGATCACGCGCTACACGCTCCGATGCGTAAGTCTGCACGATACTTTGCAGGTAGGTAAAAATAAAAATAACGATTGTCAGGATTGCAAATTCAGTAATAATGGTTTTAAACGAGAAACTCCCCTTACTGTAATCATCAATACCATTACCGATCAGCTTTGGTAAAAATAAATTCAATCCATTACTCAGTAACGCGAAAAGTATAAGCAACATCACCATACCTGAATATGGTTTTAAAAGGCTAAAAATACCAGCCTTCTTTTTTTGATTAGTTTGTTCTGTCATTTTATATAAGCATCCGCTTTCTTAAATTCCTCAGCTGAGGAATTTAAGAATTAATAAACGAAGGTAAATAAAATAGAGTTGAAATGAATGACAAACATGAGGGATTATCTATCCCCTATAAGCCGCTATCGCCTTTCCAATTTCCTGTGCATGGTTTCCTTCCAGGATAATCCGCACATCGTCTTTAGCACCATTATATTCATACATTGGCACTTCAACTTCCGGTGCAAGTTCCCTGACAGATATAGCGTTCCATGTTTCGCCATCATTTCCTAAGGTAATTGCACCAACCAAACCACCATTATACAATACTTTATAAGTAGCAGCTTCTTCAGGATGAATATTGAGATCAAACTTCTGACCATCAAGCTTTACAATGATATTAAACGGATCCATAAGCTAATGTTTTTTACTGTCTAACATCAGATCATAACAATTGTTTGTGTCATTATCACCAATTGAATAAGATGAGAACTCTAGAGTAATCCTATTTATTATTGTATTTTTAACCATCAAGAACCATTAATTACCATGAATAAACTATTTATAATGCCAATCCTGGCAATCGTAGCCGTTACTGCGGGATGCAGTGACCATAACAAATCAGGAACGGAGCAGGACGGCTCCACCATCTCCAGCCCTTTTGCGAATGCGAGTACGCTGGCCTACGAAACGCCTGATTTTGATCAGATCAAAGACAATGATTTTCAGCCGGCACTTGAAGAAGGGATGAAAATACAGTTGGCTGAAATGAACAAAATTGCAAATAATGCAAAAGCGCCAACTTTTGAGAATACCTTATTGCAGATGGAGCGAAGCGGACAAATGCTTGCGCGCGTCAATGCAGTATTTAATTTACTAACCGGTGCAAACACCAACCCTGTATTGCAAAAAGTACAGGAAGAGACGGCGCCAAAATTCGCAGCTCACCGGGACGCTATTTATCTGAATACCAAGCTATTTAAACGTATTGAGACCATATATAATAACCGAAAAAGCTTAAAGCTGGATCCTGAAGCTGTACACCTTATTGAATATTATTACCAGCAGTTTCAACTGGCCGGTGCCAGTTTATCTGAAACGGATAAGACTTCACTGAAGAAATTCAATGCTGAGGAAGCGTCTCTAAGTGCTAAATTTTCTAACCAGCTAATGGCAGCAAATAAAGCCGGTGCATTGGTAGTGTCCAGTGCAGATGAGTTAGCGGGTTTATCTCAGGGAGAATTGGACGCAGCGACAGAATCAGCCAAAGCAAACAAATTGGAAAACAAATGGCAGATACCTCTACAAAATACTACTCAGCAACCACTTTTACAGTCGTTAACCAACCGTGCCACCAGAGAAAAACTCTATAATTCAGCATGGAACCGCACAGAAAAAAATGATGCGAATGACACGCGTAAAACTATAGCGCAAATTGCAAAAATCAGAGCTGACAAGGCCAATTTATTAGGGTTTAAAAGTTACGCTGCATGGAAATTGCAGGATCAGATGGCTAAAACACCCGAAGCCGTTGCTACATTTTTTGCCAGGCTGGTACCTTCCGCAACAGCGAAGGCCAAAGCAGAAGCAGCTGATATCCAACAAGAAATTACTGTTCAGAAAGCTGGTATTAAACTGCAGCCGTGGGATTGGAATTATTATGCAGAGATGGTCAGGAAAAAGAAATATGATCTGGATGAGGGACAGATCAAGCCCTATTTTGAATTAACTAAGGTACTTAAAGATGGTGTATTTTATGCAGCGAACCAACTTTACGGACTAACATTCAAGGAGCGCACGGATCTTCCTGTATATCAGAAGGACGTAAAAGTATATGAAGTATTTGATAAAGACGGTAGCACCGTCGGCCTCTTCTACTGTGATTATTTTAAACGTGACAATAAAAATGGTGGTGCATGGATGGGCAACCTGGTAGAGCAGTCAAAATTGATGGGCACAAAACCAGTAATCTATAATGTTTGCAATTTTACCAAACCGGCAGACGGTCAGCCTGCATTGATCAGTTTTGATGATGTAACTACCATGTTCCATGAATTTGGTCATGGTCTACATGGTTTGTTTGCCAGTCAGCAGTACCCAAGTTTGTCAGGCACAAATGTCGCGCGCGATTTCGTAGAATTCCCGTCGCAGTTCAATGAACACTGGGCGCTTGATCCTAAAGTTTTGAAAAATTACGCTGTACATTACAAAACAGGTGAAGCTATGCCACAGCTGTTAGTAGATAAAATTAAAAAAGCAGGAACCTTTAACCAGGGCTACCGGCTCACCGAATTATTGGCTGCAGCCTCCCTGGACATGCAATGGCATACACTTTCGGCAGGCAGTGATTTACAAAAAGTAAATGATTTTGAGCAGGCTGCGTTAAAAAGAACCCAACTGAATCTTGCGGAAGTTCCGCCACGCTACCGCACCACCTATTTCTCCCATATCTGGGGTGGCGGATACGCAGCTGGCTACTATGCTTATCTATGGACAGAAATGCTTGATGATGATGCTTATTCGTGGTTTGAAGAGAATGGCGGATTGACCAGAGAGAATGGTCAGCGCTTCCGCGATATGATCCTTTCAAAAGGTAATACAGAAGACTATAATAAATTGTTCCTTGATTTCAGAGGACATGATCCTAAGATAGGGCCAATGCAGAAGAATCGGGGATTACCGGTAGATTAATCATATTTTTAATAATAAAAAAATGCTGACCAGGTCAGCATTTTTTGTATTAAAGTAATAATTTAAACCAGAATTCTGAACCTTCATCTACCCTACTGTCTACCCCTATTTCTCCCAAATGAGCATCTATAATCTCTTTAGAGATAAATAAACCCAGGCCTAGTCCGGGTAACTTGTGTTGTTCCGGAGTGCCGACTCTAAAAAACCTTTTAAAAATATCAGGCTGTTTGTCTGACGGAATTCCCATCCCTTTATCTGTAATACTAACCTTCAGATATCCATCATCAACCACACTGCTAAATTTGAGGAACTTATGTTGTCTGGAATATTTGAGTCCATTATTTATAAAATTAGTTAACACCTGCTCTATCCTGTCCACATCTCCCTTAATAACAGGGTCGGGATTGCAAAGTGAAAATTCAATCTCAAGTTCCGGATTTGATGCAGCTATTGCGTCTGCACAGTTACGCAGGCTGTCATTGATATTAAATTCACTAAAGTGATAATTCATTGAACCCGATCGGATTTGTGTCACATCCTGTAAGTCGGAAATAATATTCAATAATTTATCAAGCTGACTGTCCATCTTTTCTGTTATAAAAAGATACTCTGTCTGCCCCGCTTTATTCATTTTTAATGACATCATCTGTACATACGCCTTTAGTATTGCTACAGGTGATTTTAACTCATGAGTTGCCATATACACAAAATCTTCCTGGTTATTGCTATGTTTCATCAGATGCTCATTCATATTATTATGTCTGAATTAATTTACGATATTTTCCCTAAATATACGCTTTACCTGGTTAGACAAAAAGAAAAGATCAGAAGGATTTACAATAAATACATTATTCCCAAAAGCAGTTGAAATATCATTGTCATGCGAGAGGATAATAACGGGGATTTTGAACCCAATTACTATCTTTTTGAGCTTATCAACTAAATTCTCTTTAGACTGATCGGGATCAAAAAAACCGAGAATAACCAGATCAGGATTGTATTTTTTTATCCGAACTTCAATATCATCTGCTGAATCAAATATTTCAACCCGATATTGCTGATGAATAAAAATCATTTCAAGAACATCGAGCATATCCTTGTCGTCATTTACAATTAAAATCTTATTGATCATACTTTTGTTAAACGAATACACAGTTGCACTTAAACGAAGCAATATTAATCAATATAATTTCCAGTTTTTCTGCGTACTTATACGTAAAAATCCGAGATAAATACTTGAAATGATTTATTATTGAACGATTCCACTCAATACAGCAAAACGTATCAAAGCAGCGGTATTCCTGGAGCCTGTTTTTTCGATCAGGCTTTGCCTGTGCCCTTCAATTGTTCTTTTACTGATAAAAAGTTTGTCAGACATCTCATTGTTGGTCAATCCTTCCGCTATGAGATGAAGAATTTCGATTTCCCGGCTGGAAAAGTCAATTTGCGGATTTGCAGTTATTGCAGGTGAATTAGTGTTGTACATTAATTTATCCAGCAGGCGAAGGGACAATTCTGAACACAGGTATTTTCCTCCAACATGCACGTGTTTTAAAGAAAACAATAATTCATCAGCACTCACACTTTTTAGCAGATAACCCGATGCTCCTTCAGCAAAAGCCTGTGAAACATACTTCTCATTGTCCAGCATAGAAAGGATAACAACACGTGTATCGGGACTTTGTAACTTTAGCTGTTTGATTAAAGAAATACCATCAAGTTCAGGCATATTAATATCCGCCAGAACAATATCTGCCTTAGTACCATTAGAAAGCATTTCCAGCACCTCACGACCGTTTGTAGCCTCACCAGTAATCGTAATCTCTTTGTCAGCCTCCAGCAACATCCTTATACCATTCCTCACTATATTGTGGTCCTCCGCTAATATTACCTGCAACATGATCAATTGTTTATTTGCTGGTTAATTTATACAAAAATTGCATCAATCATTGCTCCTAATGTACAATCACGTATTTTCCACAAGAGACAGGTAATATCATCCGGGCAGGATATTACAGCGCAATAGATTTTTTTATGTTTATTCCGAACCTTTATTTTCCGGTTCATTTTTAAAGGTAATGGTAACGACTAAACCATTTCTGGTATTATTGAATTCGATCTGTCCATTTAAGAGGTATACCCTGCTTTTAATGCCGCTTAATCCGGAGCCCAACTTGAATGCCTGTTCTAAATCAGTATCCAGTCCAACTCCGTTATCAGCCACGATGATGACCACCTGATTATTCTCGATATTTACCTTTATTTCTGCGCGACTTGCCCTGGCATGTTTAATACAATTGCTAATTAACTCCTGTATCATACGAAATGCATATAATTGCACATCATCGTTTAATCCATCCGCAGAACCATTGAGATAGGTATCAATTGCAAAGTCAGGTGTACTTGTTCGCTGTGCCATTTCTTTGATACCGGCAACAAATCCAAAATCCTTAAGAACGGAAGGAGTCAGTTCATAAGAAATCTGTCTCGTTTCCCTGATGGCCTGATCCAGCAGCTGATTGATATTCTTAAACTCGCCAGGCATTTTCTGAATCCGCTGAATATTTTCCAGATTTAACCTGATGCCATAAAGTATCTGACATACACTATCATGCAGCGCGCGGCTAATGGCATTACGCTCTTTCTCCTGAGCCGTTAATGTTGCGGACAGTATCAGTTTCTGCTGACTGTTACGCAAATTTTCAGCCTCTTTTGCAAGCACCTTACGCTCAGTAATGTCCATTAAGATACCAGCGAAATAGGTTTTATCATCGAAAGTGGTAATTTCATGTCCTTTTACTGAAATATATTTAATATCATTTGTGGCTGTAATTATTTTGAATTCAAGATCTATTTCTTTCAATCCATTTACAGCATCAATTAACTTTTGACGAACCTGCGTTTGATCATCCGGGTGGATAAAGTCAATCAACCCTTTAATTGTACCATTAAAAACCCCGTTATTAATCTCCAGAATATTATGCGTGTAGGGATCCAGAAAAACCTTATTGGTCCCAAATTCAATTGTCCAGGTACCGGTAGAGGAAGCCTGAAGTGTCATTTCAAGTCGCTCTGTCGTTTCTTTTAAGATTTCCTGAGCATTTCTGCTTTCTGTGATGTCAATCACAGCGATATAATATTTGATCTCGGTGGCAATCATATTCGAAATTGCTCTCCCTTCCATTCTGGTATAAATAATTTGCTGATCCGGCAGAACAAGTTTAATTTCTGCACTTTGTTTACCATCAGCATTTTGCATCCTATGTAAGAAACTATAGAATTTTTCCCAGGACTGGGAAGCAATGAAACTCTGGAATCTCTTATATAAGATTGCCTGCTTTGAAATGTTCAGAAGGTCTACCCCATTCTGGTTTGCCTCTTCAACAATGCCCAAATAATCAAGAATAAAATAGCCCACCGGTGCCAGGTCATACAGACCAACAAATTTTGCTCTTTCCTCATCCAGTGTGGAATAGGAAGTTTTAAGTTCATCGTTCTGCATTTCCAGTTCCAGCTGATAAACCTGCAGCTCATTTAACAGCACATTAATTTCGGCGGCAGTCAGATTTGTTTCAGCAGACACTTTATTGTCGAGACGTACTTTATCCGACTGTATGCTGAGCATAGCGGCAATTTTTTCCCTATTAATTTTGTTCCTGTTTTCCACTATTCTGATCCCTGAAACTAAGTATAATCAACATGCGGTCTGTATCATTATCAAGATTTACCTGTTCAATCTTTACAGACAAATCTTTTAGTCCCACTCCTTGAAAATCATGATGAACAAAGATCTCATCATTTGCTGAAGACGGGTTTAACAACACCTCATCAAACTTATTTGTCTTCCATTTATTATGTGCAATTTCCAGAAATGACTGTTCGTTTAAATCCTGCTCTTTGAGATTGAAAAACTGGGAGAACTGCCTGTTAACAACAAGAATTTTCCCATCGTTATCTAAAAAAACAGTTGCATCCGTCGAGGTATCAATCATCGACTGTGTGTAATTAATCAGTGTCTGCAATTTGTTTTCCATGGCTTTCACAGGAGTTATTTTGGTGAACGTAACTACTGCACCGCTGATAAAATTATCCATTGTGCGGTAAGGCATAATCCTGAGATTATACCATTCACCTTTTTTCGTGCTTACTTCCAGTTCCTTGCCAGATAGTTTCTCAATTACCTCACGTATAGAATCCTCCAGCGATGGATAATCGAAGTTGGACACGATATGTGTAATAGATCTGCCCAGATCTGAAGGAATTACATTGAACAGCTTAGTTACCTGAGGCGTGAACCTCAATATATTTAACTGGTTATCCAGAAAAATAGTACCTATTTCGGTATTATCCAATAGGTTTTTCATATCATTATTCAACTGCGTCAGTTCTTCAGCCTTATTCTGATACTGAAGATTGATCGTCATCAGTTCTTCATTCAAAGATTGCATTTCCTCTTTCGTGGTCAGGGCCTCTTCGTTTGTACTTTGCAGTTCTTCATTGGTGCTTTGCAATTCTTCATTAGTCGACTTTAGCTCTTCCAGAGAAGTTTCCATCTGTTCAATGGTACTATGCAGTTGCTGTTTGGTATAAATTAGTTCCTTCTCCAGTTCCTCCACTGCTCCATTTCTGGAAGGATCTATCAGATTATTTGTGCGCGATTTTTTCTTTAGTACACCATGATCGTAAAAAGTAACCAGCAGTAAATCCTGCAGCGGTACTTCTGTAATGTAATCAACTTTGAAACCAACAAGATGAAGCTGACCATTGTCCTTTACCTTAATTTCCGATATCTCAATCTTATCCTTTTGCTCCCAAGCCTGGTGTAGCGCATTGCCCAATGCATACTTAAGCTCTTCCTTTGCCAGTCGGTGGATATTAAAAACTGCTTCTCCGGAGCTGATCTGCATAAACATTGCAGTCTTGCCATTGATATATAAAATATCACCCCGCTCATTTAACAACAATGAAGGCGGTGTATAATCCTCCAGCAGAATTTTATGAAACGTTTCAGCTAATGGGTTTTTCAACGTTTTTACCGGTGGCAGTTTCAGCGTTTTATTGTTATGATTTGCTACATTAAAAGGGAAGTCAAGCATTTTACCCATCGCAGAAGCTCCTTCTTTACGCTGAAACAATTTCCATTTTGTGTCCAAAGTGTTAAAGCTATCATGAAAACCTCCTACGGATTCCGCTGGTCCCAGAAACAGTAAACTATTGGGATTTAGTGAGTAATGAAATACAGGTATAATTTTCTTTTGGAGTTCTGTAGTAAGGTAAATCATCACATTCCTGCAGCATAATAAATCCAGTCTTGTAAATGGAGCGTCTTTGATCAGGTTATGCTGTGCAAATACGATCATCTCACGCACTTCCTTTTTCACCATGTATCCCTCATTTGTTTTAACAAAAAAACGAGATAACCTTTCCGGAGAAACTTCAGAAACGATATTAGCGAGGTAACTGCCTGTCCTGGCATGGTCAATTGCATTAGGATCAAGATCCGTCGCAAAAATCTGCAGTCTGGGTGTACGTGTAAAATGCGCCGATTCAATATATTCAATCAGTAATATTGCTATAGAATAGGCTTCCTCACCAGTAGAACAGCCCGCTACCCAGACACGTATAGGCTCATCCTCTTTTTTCCCCGCCAGTAATAAGTATAAATGTTCTTTCAATACATCAAATGCAAACTGATCCCTGAAGAACTTGGTTACACCAATGAGCAGCTCATTGAATAACAGTAAAATTTCTCCCGGATTTTCCCTCAGATAATTGATATAGTCTACATAATCATGTAGCTGATGAAAAGCAATTCTCCTTTCAATCCGTCTGATGATAGTACTTTTTTTATATAATGTGAAGTCATGTCCCGTATTTGACCGCAGCAGCATGAGTATTTTTTGTAAGTGCGTCTGGTTATTATTGCTAATAGGGAAATCCGACGCCAACATTGAATCTCTTATAACCGGGTGGTTAAGATATTGCAACAGCTTAACAGGCATTTCTTCCACAGATAATACGTAATCTACCATATTCGTTTTAATGGCAGCATTAGGCATACTTTGATATTCTGCTGTTACAGGATCCTGCACCATTGCCATGCCTAACTTCTCTTTGATCATCCTTACTCCCGTTTCGCCATCTGCACCCATTCCGGAAAAAATCACAGCGACAGCATTACTCCATTGGTCCTCCGCAAGACTCTGCAGGAAATAATCAATAGACATGTGCGCTCCTTTATAACGCGATGCTTCCATCAATAATAATTTCCCGTTATGAATCCCCATGTCCTTACCCGGAGGGATAATATAGATATGGTCTGGCTGAACCACAGTTCCATCTTCCGCCTCAGTAATTTTCATACCAGTTACAGGCTGCAGCAACCGGGAAACATCTATGGCATGTGTGGTGTCCAGATGCATCACAATGACAAATGCCATTCCGCTGTCTACAGGCATATGAAGGAAAAAGTTTTCAAATGCATGAAACGATCCTGCCGAGCCCCCCATACCAATTATCGGAAAGGATGCACTTGTTTGATTGGGCTCTTTATTGATTAATGTATTTTGATTCATGTGAATAGATGATGAACATTACTGCTAAGTTAAGGCTTATTCTCCCCTATCACAAAATTGGAGAGAATAATAATTAAATCTAAAATTAACAATGCATCTATCAGCAATCACAGGAAAATGCTTTTCTCTTTTATTCAAATAATTCCGGGGAATCATTTTTAAGATTTATAACTAGCAAAACAGGTACTATCCGCTACAGAACAGGTATTAATCCGTTTATAAACAGCATACTATTTGTGCTTTTATTAAAATTGACAAACAAGTTTAACGCGTTCTTATGGCAGCACTAAAAGGTAATATCAGACTTGTATTTGGAGAGGGGCTGGAGGTAGAATACGCGTCAGACCTTAATATTATCTGGATGATAAAAAAGGGATCCATCCTCAATTTTCAGGATGAAAATATTATTGAAGTGATTGAAATGGACACTTATTTTAAAGAGACCGACAACCTGGTTAGTTTCCTGATCGTTGCACAAGTGAGACTGATGCTATGAAATAAATTCTTTGAGCCTAGCTCCGGTAAGCTGTTAAATAAAATAATTTAACAAAAGCACGCCTCCCAATCCAAGTACCGAAATCAGGCTTTCCATCATCGTCCAGGTTTTAAAAGTTTCTTTTAAAGTCAGATTAAAATATTCTTTAAACATCCAGAAACCGGTATCATTCACATGCGAAAACATCAGACTCCCCGCGCCGACTGCCAAAACCATTAATTCTGCAGAAGCACCTGCTGCAACAAAAGGAATAACCATGCCTGAAGCCGTTAAAGCGGCTACTGTAGCTGAGCCTAAAGTTACGCGTAGTGCAGCAGCAATCAGCCAGCCAAGAAAAAGTGGGGAGACATTCATATTCGCGGTAAGTTCCTTTACCTGCTCACCGATGCCACTATCCACCAGAATCTGCTTAAAGGCACCACCCGCTGCTATGATCAGGATAATCATTGCGATGCTTTTCACTCCTTCAGCACAAGATTCCATTGCTTTTTCTACCGGCGTATCCTGAATAATAAGCGTAATGATGATTGCCAGCATCAGTGCTGCTGTGGGATCTGCAATGAAATCAAAAATATGATTGGCCAGTGGATTTATATTTAAAGCTGCCCCAATAGTACCGGCCGCAATAAAAAATATGGGAGAAAGCGCGATTATAAAGCTTTTAAGCGCTGATGGCAGTCCTTCTTCCTCTTTTAGATCAAGATCTGCTGTAGATCTTACTCCTGCAGGGATTTTTATGATGGTGCGGGGGAAAAATACACCAGCAACTATGGCAATCGGTATACTCAGTATCAATCCATAAATCAGTGTTTTACCGATATCAGCATGGAAGATACTTGCCAGTGCAACTGGTCCCGGATGAGGAGGAAGAAAGCCATGCGTTACAGACAGCGCCGCTGCCATAGGGATACCTACATATAATTTAGGTAGTTTAACAGCTGTTGCGATGGTGAAAACCAAAGGAATCAGCACTACAAAACCTGCATTATAGAATAATGGAATCCCTACAAGAATCCCCGTAAGCAATACTGCCCACTGGATATGCCGCACTCCAAAAATCCTGATCAGCACAAATACGATTTTTTTAGCTGCACCACTATCCTCTGCCAATTTCCCTACCATTGCTCCCAGGGCGAGCACCATAACCATCCCTCCCAGCGTGCTTCCTATTCCATTGGTAATGGAAGTCATTACTTTCTGCAATGGAAGCCCCAGCATTAATCCTGTCAGTACAGACACAATCAGCAGGGAAAGCATTGGATTTATCTTCTTAAGAATCAGTATCAGCAGAACAATTATTCCAGCAAGGACGAACAGTAAATCCATATATATTTGGCTTGATTATGCCCAAGATAAAAAAACGTTTTAATAAAATCAGCCAGAATAGACTATAATAAAAAAGGACAGAGAAAAATCCCTGTCCTTTCATCAACATCTTTATAAAGCTTATTCAACTATAGCCCTGAACATCAGCGCGCCAACGGTGAGATTCGTGCGACTGTCAATCAATATCGCTGATCCGTTCGCTTTATTTTCAGAAAACAAATCAAAGGCAAGTTCATCTGCCGTTTTGATGACCACCCGACCTATATCATTTAGTTTAAACTGATGTGCATCTTCTTTTTCCAGTGTATTGATATTTACCAGGTGAATGATTTCTCTGATCTTACACTTCGTCAGTTTACTGTTATGCTGTAAAAAATAGGTAATAGAATCATCCATTGGTTTGTTATCCATCCAACAGAGATCTGCTTCAATCAGTTGTGAACTTTGCGGTAAGTGCGCTGAATTCACCAGCACATCTCCCCTGCTGATATCGATATTATCCTTCAAGTGCAATGTAACAGACATTCCAGCAAAAACTTCTTCCGGAGTCTGATCAAATACTTCAATTCTCTCTATGACAGAACTATTGCCAGACGGTAAAACAGTCACCTTATCGTTGACTTTAAACGTTCCGCTCAGGATTCTACCGGCATATCCCCTGTAATCATGCAATTCATCCGTTTGAGGCCTGATTACCCACTGTACAGGCATTCTCGCAAAATCAGATGTCTCACTCCCTGCAACTTCCACTGTCTCCAGAAAATCAAGCAGACTCGTGCCAGTATACCATGGCATATGCTCAGAAAGATTAACAATGTTATCGCCCTTCAATGCACTTACCGGGATGAAAGTAACCCCTTTCAACTCCAGATTAGCAGCGAGTATTTTATATTTTTCAATGATGCTGTTATAAACCTGCTCACTATATCCTTCCATATCCATTTTATTGATACAGATGACCACATTAGTGATCCCTAACAAAGAGACAAGATAAGAGTGACGAATGGTTTGCTCTACTACACCATTCCTTGCGTCAATGAGGATAATGGCCAGGTTTGCGTTAGAAGCGCCTGTCACCATATTCCGCGTATACTGGATATGTCCTGGTGTATCAGCTATAATAAATTTCCTTTTTTCTGTCTGAAAATATTTATACGCTACGTCAATCGTAATTCCCTGTTCCCTTTCTGCACGGAGTCCATCCGTCAGAATCGCCAGATCAATAGATCCGTCATCATTTTTGCGGTTGGATTGCTGTAAAGCCTCCAGCTGATCGGCAAGGATAGACCCTGTATCATATAATAAACGACCAATAAGTGTGCTCTTCCCGTCGTCCACACTTCCTGCTGTAAAAAATTTAAGTATATTCATTAAAAGTATCCTCCTTTTTTGCGGTCTTCCATTGCTGCTTCCGATACTTTATCGTCCAGACGGGCACCACGTTCACTTATTTTCGATGCGCTGATCTCTTCTATAATATCATCAATCTGATCAGCTTCAGACTCGACTGCTGCTGTACAGCTCATATCTCCCACGGTACGGAATCTAACCATGCGACTGGTTACTAAATCTGCATCATCCATATTCAGGAAAGGTGAGGCCGCCATCAGCTGTCCATTTCTGGTAATACAATCCCTCTGATGCGCAAAGTATATTGATGGAAGATCCATTTTTTCCCTGCGGATATAATTCCATACATCCAATTCTGTCCAGTTACTGATAGGGAATACCCTAACATTTTCGCCTTTATGAATCTTCCCGTTATAGATATTCCAGAGTTCCGGGCGTTGCCGCTTAGGATCCCACTGACCAAATTCGTCCCTTACAGAAAAGATCCTTTCTTTGGCTCTTGCTTTTTCTTCATCCCTTCTCGCGCCTCCGACGCAGGCATCAAAACCATGTTTTGCAATGGTATCCAATAATGTAACCGTCTGCAATGTATTTCTACTGGCATTTTTACCCTTTTGTTCAATTACCTTGCCTTCGTCTATTGACTCCTGCACATAACCCACAATAAGTTTTTCCCCTAGCCGGGCAACCATCTGATCCCTGTAGGTAATCGTTTCTTCAAAATTATGTCCGGTATCAATATGGACAAGAGGAAATGGAAACTTTCCCGGGCGAAAAGCCTTTTCAGCAAGTCTTACCAGGGTGATAGAATCTTTTCCACCAGAAAATAGCAATGCAGGTTTTTCGAATTGTCCCGCTACCTCACGCAGAATATGAATTGCTTCTGCTTCTAATTCGTCTAAATAATCTAAATTATATTTACTCATGTGCTTTACATTATTTTGTGGCATGCAAACCACATTCTTTCTTCGACTGATCTTCCCACCACCATCTTCCGGCTCTGAAATCCTCACCATCCTGTACAGCTCTTGTACATGGTGCACAGCCTATGCTTGGAAATCCTTTATCATGAAGGGTATTATATACAATATTATTCTTTTTTATATATGCTTTCACCTCTGTTAAATTCCAGTCAAATATAGGATGAAATTTGATCAGTTGATTTTGTTCATCCCATTCCAGGTTAGACATATCCGTGCGGTTTAACGACTGTTCTGAACGTATTCCCGTTACCCAGCATTTATTACCCTGCAGTGCCCTTTTTAAAGGAACAATCTTACGGATATGACAACATTCTTTCCTGTTCTGTACAGATTCATAAAAACTGCTCGGCCCTTTTTTAGTAATCATTTCTTCCAGTGCATCAGCATCAGGAAAATAGGCATGGATAGGTTTATGGTAGTTTTCCAGTGTTCTGTTCCAAACATAATACGTTTCAGGAAAAAGCCGGCCTGTTTCCAGCGTAAATACCTTCACTGGAAGGTCATTCGCAAATATCATGTCAGTAATTACCTGATCCTCCCAGCCAAAACTAGTTGAAAAGGTAATCTGTCCGGCAAACTGCTCCGCGAGGTAACCAATGGCCTCTACAGGTCCCAGATCCTTTATCTTCGAAGCTATTTCATCCAGGTACGCTTTCATTATATAAATTTTAAAATAAATAAAATAACACTTCTGAGGCTGACCAGTATCACGATGACACCAACAGACAACATAATGCTTTTTGCTGAAATCCGGTTAGATACCTTCGCCGCTATTGGAGCTGCCAAGGCACTCCCGATCACTAACCCCGCTACAGCTTCCCAATGTGCAGATTTTAACATAGTGATAAAAGTTAATGAGCTCATCAGTGCGATAAAAAAACGGGTTAATTTTACTGTTCCAAGGGAGAACCTGGCATTTCTGCCACCCGCAATTAAACTGGACAATACGATTGACCCCCAGCCTCCACCACCAACGGCATCAACAAAACCACCTCCCAAACCCAGGAGACCTATCTTTTTAATCTTTCCATTTTTATGGGAAGATGTTTTAGTGAGTGCTTTTTTAAGAATTACCCATCCTAAAATGAGGGTGTATAGTGACACCAGTGGTTTAGTATACACACTATAATGTTCTAATGAAGAAAGCAGCCAGGCACCGGTAACCGCTCCGAGAATACCCGGAATGATCAATAGTTTAAACAGTTTCCAGTTGATATTACCCATCCTGTAATGCATCCAACCCGCTATGCCGTTACTGAGTACTTCGGACAGATGGACGCCCATACTGGCCGAAGCAGGAGGAATACCCATTGATAAAGAAAAAGCTGTTGAAGTAACCCCATAAGACATTCCAATGGCTCCATCTACCATCGCAAATATAAAACCCCCAAACAGGAACCAGTAAAACACGGGATTTATTCCCGCTACATAGGCCTGAAACTCAGGTTCTCTTTGCCAGAAGACAGCAACCAGGATGGCAAGAGACAATACGATAGTCACCCAGATCAGCCATTTGAATTTTGGAACAGCCGTTTTATTAGTTTCAGTCTTTATGATGGCGACAGGTACTGGGCTATCTGGTATTGGGTCATACTGTGGCTCCACCAACAGAGCACTAACTTCATTGAGCTTTTTAACTTTTGAATTAAAATCACCCTTTAAAGTATTTCTAAAGCGGCTCATTTGCTGTAAAGTGACATCTAATTCTTCTGGCAGACTCTCATTAAACAATTCTTTCAGTCGCTTTGCTATTGTGGGTGATTTCCCATTTGTTGATATCGCAATTTTCAGATCTCCTTTTTTCACAATTGATCCCAGGTAAAAATCACAAAGATCAGGTTTGTCCGCTACGTTGACCAGCAGTTTTAACGCATGCGCATCTTTGATGATTTCCGCGTTCAATACATTATTATTTGTTGCAGCAATTACAATATCAGCTTCTTCAAGATCAGCCGCCGAATACGTTTTCTGATAAAGGCTCAATTGCGGTAAACGTGTTGCCAGGACAGCCACTTCCGCGCAAATTTCTTCAGCAACAATTGTAATTTTCGCATGCTCACTCTGCGCCAGTACGGCACTTAGCTTTTCCAGCCCAACAGGTCCCGCCCCAATAATTACTGTACGTAACTGATTGAGTTTTAAAAACACAGGAAATAACTGATTACCTTTTAACTCCACGCGTTATAATTCTTCTTTAACTGCAGCAAAAAAATCCCTGATCGGCTGAAATTCGGGATGCAATGAAACTACTTCACCGAAGACCAATATTGCTGGTGCACCGATACCTTTTTCCTCTACTACTTCAACAATCGTATCCACAATCCCGATGGCAAACTTTTCATTTTCAGTGGAGCCATTCTGGATTACGGCTACCGGCAGTTTACTCTTTCCTTCCTGCTGATACAGTTTAACAATATCTTTAAGTTTATTTAATCCCATCAGCACCACAACGGTTGCCTTAGTTCTCGCAGCCTCATATAAATCGTTTGAAATAGCGCCGGAAGCGGTTGTGCCTGTGACTACCCAGAAACTTTCGCTTAATCCACGGTGCGTAACCGGAATCTGTTGTAAACCAGGCACAGAGATTGAACTCGACAAGCCCGGAATCACCTGTGCGGCAATACTATATCCTGCGGCAAAATTAACTTCTTCATAACCACGACCAAAAACGAAGGGATCTCCTCCCTTCAGGCGGACTACGTGACCGTAATTCAAGGCATAATCAACCATCAGCTGATTTACAGCTTCCTGAGAATAGGAATGTTCACCGGAACGTTTCCCTACATATACCTTGATAGCATCAGTCGCTGCATATTCCAATATCTTTTCATTTACCAGTGCATCGTACAAAACAACATCTGCATCTTTCAATGCATTTGCACCTTTCATCGTGATCAGCTCCGGATCACCCGGACCAGCGCCAACCAGCGTAATCCTGGGCTCTCTTATTTTTCTCTTTGATTCAATCATGATACGAATTGCGCCTCCCTTTTCGCTTTCATTTGTTTGTAAAATTCAGTTGCCTGGTTCAGATAAGTAATCGCAAATTCTTCCGTAGGTTCATTTTTATTAATCTGCAATACCAGCTCGTTAAAAGTTGAAGACAAGTTAACCTCTCCCGTCTCCACATAATGGGTATCAAATTCTCTCAGAATACCAATTTGTGTACTGCTGTTTACACCTTTATCCAATAACATTGCTTTAGCAGTATTGACAAATACACTGTAGGAATGATAAATTGCATCAGACCATGCTTTACCTTCAAAAGCTTCACCTGCCCATTGCAGTTTTTCTTCCCCTTCAAGTAATAATGTAGCCACCAGATCAATTACTACACCAGCACATTCACCCACACCAATTGCGGTGATAAAAGTTTCTTCATGCCCCCAGTCTACATATTCCTCATCCTTCAACGCAGTAAGGTCGGCCAGCGGCTTCAATAACTGGTAAAAATGATCTTTTCCTTTCGCATCATAATACGCATGGAAGCTTTCGTGCTCCCCGGCATTTGCATGAAAATCGTCTAATATTGACCGCAATATTGCCGGTGCGCGTTTTGTTGGTGCTTTGATGACACGCTCAGCAACCCTGCCTACGCCATCACCTACTGTGCCACCACCAATCATGACCTGTACTGCCGGTACAACTTTACCATTTGCTTTCACAGAGCTGCCATGAAAACCAATATGGGCAAGCCCATGCTGACCACATGAATTCATACATCCGCTGATCTTGATCTTAATATCCTTATCATAAACCAGATCAGGATATTCCTCATGGATCACTGTTTCCAGAACCACTGCTAACGACATAGAATTTGCAATACCCAGATTACAGGTATCTGTACCCGGGCAGGTGGTCACATCCGCTATACTATCAAATCCCGGCACCGCAAAATCGAGTGCTTTTAAATTCTTATACAAGGGCAGTAGCGCTTCTTTGCTAACAAATTTAAGCAGTAATCCCTGATTCTGAGTAATGCGTATCTCATCAGCTACATAAGGACGTATAGCCTCCACAAAGAGTCTTGCTTTATTCGTTTTAATATCACCTACCGGAACTTTAATATATACGCCATAAAAACCCTTCTGCTTTTGCTCAAAAACATTGGTATCCAGCCATTGCTGATAATGGTATTCATCATCAGCTTTATCTTCTGTTGCCACTATACCTTCTGGAATAAAAGGTAAGGGAATAGCGGAAGTATCTATCTTAAACGTTTTAACTTTATTTGCCATTACTTCTTCAGTAATCAGACGGGTAACTTCTTCCAGTCCAAGCTTCTGCACCAGGTATTTCATTCTGGCCTTATTCCTGTTGGTTCTCTCCCCATAACGGTCGAACACCCGCAAAACGGATTCTGTATATGGAATGATCTGGTCTTCATGAAGGAATTCATGTACCACACTCGCCAAAAAAGGTTGTGCACCTAATCCGCCGGCAAACATGACCTTAAAGCCGCGTTCACCTGCTTCATTTATTTTCGGAATAAATCCTAAATCGTGGATATAACTAAAAGCCGTATCTTTCTCTGTGGCAGAGAAAGAAATTTTGATTTTCCTGCCCATTTCCTGGCATACCGGGTTACGCAGGAAATATTTAAAAACTGCCTGTGCATAGGGTGAAACATCAAAAAGTTCATCAGGGTTAACACCGGCGTCCGGAGAAGAGGTTACATTCCTTACGGTATTCCCACAGGCTTCACGTAAGGTAATATCATCACGTTCCAGCTCAGCCCATAGTTGAGGGGTACGATCCAGACTCACATAATGAATCTGAATATCTTGCCTGGTCGTTAGATGCAGGTTACCACTGCCATATTCGTCAGATACATCCGCTATTCTTAACAATTGCTGAAAGGTGATTTTACCAAATGGCAGTTTAATACGCACCATTTGCACACCAGGCTGTCGCTGGCCATAAACTCCACGGGCCAACCTGAGGCTGCGGAATTTCTCATCGTGAATTTTTCCCTCACGAAAGGCACGGATCTTCTGCTCAAGATCTATGATATCTTTTTCTACTATCGGATTTTCTAGCTCCGTTCTAAAACTTTGCATGTCAATAAATCTTGGTTTTGGTTTTGTTTTGCCCAGAGCGGTTGTGAAACTCTGAATTCAAATATATATAATATATATAGATTTAGTAGTTTTAAAAGCGAAAAAATGATGCGCTGACTACAAAAATGTGAGTTACGACCTGTATTACAAGAAGATACATAAAGTAGCTGAAAATAATTCAGGAAGAAGGTCAGTCATATCTTAAAAAAATCAGGCACAAAAAAAATATCAGGACATCCACCCTGATATTTTTTATCAACTAAACCTAAACTTGATAAATACTAACCAAATATTTACATCGGCAAAAGTAGATTTTCAATGTTAAGCCCAAATAAATAAAAGATTACTAAATCAGCTTAGCAATAGCTAAAACTCATATATTATTGTATAGGAACAGCTATTGCGCCCATATATATACTATTGGATACCCTCTTTCTATCATTACTAATAAGAGATAGGTACACATGCACAATTGAATCTTTTCCTGGATATTCTGAGATAGCACGGCTTTCCTTGCCATCAACCCTTTTAGCGCCTGCTTTTTCATAAAAGATCTTACCATCTGAGGGATAATATGCCATCAGCATTACCTGATCGTCGTATAACTCCTTTTTTTCTACAGACGATTCAGGATTCCAGGTAAAATCTAAATGACCATCCCTGTAAATGATTTCGGCATTTTCTACTACAGTACTATCTTACAAAAATTGAATCATAATCTGGATAAAAAAGTAACTTTGCGGTTTAACAAAAATTGGTGCAGATCGTACCACTAGATTTATCCCTTTATGTCAGACATTAAACAGTACCCGGAATTAGAATTCATTTCAGAAAAAATAAAGAAAGCCATAACAGATGCTACGCTTCAGAAAGAATCAGCAGCAGTTTCGATCATCAAAGACGGAAATGATGTAATTCATATTGAGCAAACATTTGCAGCATCAGACAATACAGCCATTATTTCTATCACTGATAAAAAGGAAATCCTGTATAGCGAAGATTTGCTGGAAGAAATGCAGGATGTACACCTGGAAACTAAAACTGATACTGAATTGCATGCCGCATTAAAAGTGTCAAGTATCATTATTAACGGACTAAGCGTACAAACTGAATTTGTATTTCAGGCAGTGAAAGATTGCTTTGATACGCTGAGCAGCAGTTACCAGTTTGTAAAAATTATTCGCAAGAATGTAAATGCACTAACTATAGATTTTAAATTCGGAGATCATAAGTTTCAGATCGTTGTAACCAATAATCCAGACGCGGTGTCAATTACGGTGGAATTTGGTAGCCAGGCAAATCTAAAGGTGAATGAAACGATTGCAACTGATGTTGCGAAGGTTCAACAGGCACTAAATAAACTTTTCAAAGATTAATTACTGCCACTAAAGCAAGAAAATCCCGGATAATTACTACTTATCAAATAGTAATTATCCGGGATTTTTCAGAACGGGCCATCACCAATAACATTGATCCTGTCAAAAAATCTCCCCCTTCATGCTTCAATTAGCAGTTCTTCTGTAATAAACAGGGTTTTATGAGCTGCTCTGAATAAATTTTATCTAAATTTCGCTGATTTTATTTATTCCACCACAAACATGCTTATTACAGCTTATATCATACTGGCACTTCTGTTAATTTATACTCTTATTTATCTATATAAAAAGAATATCCTGGTAAACCAGCAGCGTGAAGAGCTGAAGGAAGATTGGGGAAGTGCTAAAAACAGCAGGTACTTTGACTTCGATCTGATAGAGAACTACTTTTTAAATACCATTTCTGAGTCCTCAGAAAAGCTGCAGCTGATTTCTGATAAAATTGCAGACGACCTGTATATGAACGATATATTTAAGCTGATAGATCGGACCACCTCCCGACTGGGGCAGCAATTTTTATATGCCAGATTAAGAACTATTGATAGAGATACCACTGCATTGATCAGACAAAATGGGCTGGCAGAGCAGATGGCGGCAGACCAAAGATTAAGAGTAGATACACAGCTCAGCTTAAAAAAGCTGGGTAAAGACGGATCTTATTATTATCAGGATCTGGTTTATGCCAAGAAAATCGATACTCCCTCATTTATGCCAGTGGTATATATTCTTACTATACTGAATATCTTCTGTCTGATAGGTGCATTTTTCCGCCCCGGCTTATTATTAGTTTTCATGGGAATTTTCATTATTAATTCAGCTATTTATTACTGGAACAAAAAAATAGTAGATCTCCATGCCTCTTCCTTAAAGGAATTTATCAAAGTATTTGAAGTTGCAAGAGAGCTGGATTCTGATCAGGAACTTAACGTACACTTTCCTGAGATCGGCGGATTGCTTAAACAACTGAGTCCTTTAAAAAGAAAAATGATTGGTATCAAGCTAGATAATATGGCAGAGGGTGATATGGCAGCACTTGGTTTCCTGCTCTTCGAACTGATTAAAATCTCTTTCAATATTGAGATCATTTCTTTTTATTCAATCATTGAATCTGTCCGGAAACAAAACCAATTACTCAAAAGGTTATTCATTTATATCGGTTCTGTGGATACTGCAATTTCCATCGCCTCATTCAGATCATCATTAAAAAATTATTGTACCCCGGAATTCACGCCAACTGGTCAGATGGACATTAAAGGGGTTCAACACCCCTTAATAGCGGACTGTGTGCCGAATGATTTACGACTGGAAAACAAAAACCTCTTGCTCACAGGTTCAAATATGTCGGGTAAAACCACCTTCATCAGATCAGTCGGAATTAACATGATCCTGGCGCAAACAATTTTCACCTGTACGGCCAGCAAATTTGCCATGCCCTATTCTAAAATATTTTCTTCCATCACCATCTCAGACAGTCTGCTGGAAGCTAAAAGTTATTATTTTGAAGAGATGACCATTATAAAGAACTTCATCGCAGAATCTGCAGGCAATGCACCCTGCTTTTTTATTCTGGATGAGATATTTAAAGGCACCAATACAATCGAACGTGTTTCTTCCGGTAAAGCGATCCTATCATACCTGGCTAAGCGTAATAACTTTGTATTTGTCTCTACGCACGATACTGAACTAAATGAACTGCTGAAAACGCAGTATGAGCTTTATCATTTCTCTGAGACCATTGCTGCTGACGAATTAATTTTCGATCATACAATCAAACAAGGTCCGTTGCTCACAAGAAACGCAATCAGAATCTTGGAAATCAATGATTATCCTCAGGAAATCATAACAGATGCCAATGCGACTGTAGATTTAATCTCTTAAAATCAGTCAGTAATTGAGGCGAAATCAGCCTTTTTATAGACCTCCTTCTGCACATGAATTTTTAACTTCCTGAAAGTTTCATATGGTCCCTTTGTGGCAAAAAGATTAGTTAACCACGCGGGGATGCTGCCCATCGGATCAACTTCGAGTATGTATTCTGCTTTCACCTGATTTTTACCCAGTGGCGTGATGGTCCATTTGGCAACTGACTGATTTATGCGCACTATCCCTTCTTTTTCATCTACATAACCAGGAACACAGGGTGAATTCACTGTTATCACTTTCGTTTGCGGTTGCTGATCTACTTTAATATGCACTACATAATCTCTGTTTTCTACAGGCCAGGGCACCTCTACTTCAGCATAATAAATAAGATCCAGGGGACTGATCTGTTTAATGAGCACATTCTTTTTACTATTGTATACCCATTCTCCGCATGTTTTGATATCAAGAATTGCGGCAACCAGTTGAGAAGATGTAGCCTGCAGATTACACTCCACTTTTATTGCTTTAATTTTTGAATTCTGCACAGGCCGGGTAAAGACTTTTATACCATCCCTGTCTTCCGCAAGCTTCCAGCTTGTTTGACCCGAAACGCTGCAAAAACTGCCAAAAGAGACTATAAACAGGATAACAGAAAAATATAAATAATTGATGCAAGACATAAGTAGAACAGAAAATAGGAGAGAAAACTTATCCGGCTCAAATTTAAATAAATCGTTCTAATAAGCCCAATTTGACACATTAGTTAAGTCATCTGCACGTAATTATACAATTCTTTCCTTTTCTTGTTTGTAACATTTTCGTATATTTGTTTAACAAAAATCTAAAAAACCTCACCAAAATAGCAATTATCTGAAGCAAAAAATTACCTAATTAATTGTATCAATACTCATAGTTCTACTAAACCACACTCTATGAAAAAATACCTTTTAGGCGGCGCAGGATTAGTTTTTAGTTCATTTGCACTGACTATAATTAGCTGGACACCTTCATCAACACCAAGAGTACCTGTAAAGATTGTTACAGAAGATTCATTGTACAACTTGCACGTAACGAACATCTACAACAAAGCACACCTGAGTGAGTCAGGCCTCAATCCTGCAGTCTTTGAAAAAGCATTGACCGGGTTTTATAATCTTAAAAACAGTGGGAAGATTTCTGCTGAGAAACAAATTCTGACCATTGCCGATTTTGATCAGAATAGTACTAGAAAACGAATGTGGATCATTGATCTGGAAAAGGATTCGTTATTACTGAACACCTGGGTTGCCCATGGAGAACGCAGTGGTGACGATATGGCGACGCACTTTTCTAATGTAAATGATTCAAAAGAAAGTAGTCTTGGCTTTTACGTTACAGGTGAAGTTTATTATGGCAAACATGGCCGTTCGCTAAAACTGGACGGGATGGATAAAGGTTATAATGAGAATGCAAGGATGCGATCTATAGTGGTACATGGTGCGCCCTACGTTAGTCAGGGTACGATTAACCAGCTCGGCCGCTTAGGTCGCAGTCACGGTTGTCCTGCAGTAGCGCCAGAACTAGTGGATGAAGTTATCAATACGATTGGTGGAAAAACTGTGATCTTCATTAACGGGAGTAATCAGGCTTATTCTTCTACCTTTCTAAATACACACCTTGCTGCAAACAGTGTGCTCACTAAAGCAGACAGCAGCGTAATTGCCCGTATATAAAGAGTGGGGGATTTTACTCCCCCGCTCCTAATTTCTTCATGTAGCTGTACAGTACCAGATCAAGTCCATACACGTCTTTTCTAAAAGAGACTACATTATTCTTATCAGCCCAGGCAGTAGTATAGGTCAGATAAACCGGCACTTTTTTAGGTAAAGAGATATCTTTAGCTTCTGCCTCCGGACTTTCCATTCTCTTCTTAATGTCGTCATATTTGGCACCCGCTCCAAAAAGCGCATAGGCTAATTCAAGCGGTTTTTCTAAGCGTACACAACCATGGCTCACGGCACGCATGGACTGTGCAAATGCAGCTTTAGCAGGCGTATCATGCAAATAGACCGCACTCTGATTGTTGAAAAGAAATTTTATCTTACCAAGTGAATTATCATCACCGGGACGTTGTTTAAATGTATATTTTTTGCCAGGATTGCCGTCAGACCAATCTATTGTTTCTGTATCTTCAATCAGTTTACCATTCTCAAATACATCAATATTATGGCTGGAAAGATAAAATCTATCCGCAGCTGCGTATTTTGTAATCTCATTTGTTGCGATGCTTTCAGGAATATTCCATACCGGATTTACCTGCACGCTATGAATTAAACTGTTTAATTGTGGTGTTTCCCTGGAAAAAGGACGGTCTTTTTTAAGGTCATTCTCATCAAATTCCTTGAAATTATCTCCCGGATTCAAAGGGCGCCCCTCTCCTACGCATACTTTCATCTCCAGTACAGAGTTTCCTTTTTCTATCACCTGAAGTTTAAAATCAGGAATATTAACGATCACATATTTGTCTGCAGCAGGTTTATTCTTCCATCTTAATCGCTCGAGATTAACTTTCAGGATGTTGTGCGTTTGTTCTTTTGTCATTCCCGGTGCGGCCTCGCCACCTTTTAAAGCTGCTTGTAAAGAGCGGTATTGAGGATCTTTGGGTTGGATACTATCCAGATAAATCTTCAAATCTTTGATCGCAAATATGCGGTTCATGGATAAGCTATCGGGCCTTTTGGTATCGGTATAATAAGCACCATAAATACGCTTGGGACTAATCATCCCATACTGCAAGGCATTGGTGTAATTGATCAATGCATTGGCAGTAACCAACTCCAGCTCGGCTAAAGTCTCATAAGCTTCGTCTGTAGTGCTGATTCCTTTGTTATCATATAGTTTACCGATCAGTTTTTTTAAACTTTCGGTCTGGAACATTCGCGGAGCAAGACCATGGTCTCCCGACTGTTCAAAATAAGGCAAGAGCGTTGCCAGACCTTTGCTTTTTAGATGTTGCAGTACAATTACCGGCTCATAATCGTTATTCGAATAGTAGGCAGTAATCAATTTGGGATTGCTGAGCTGTTTTTTCTGTTCAGCGAGTTTCTTTTGAAATACTGCTGTATAAGCCTCCGAATCCATATTCTTAAATACCTTATTACCCGTTTCTGTAAAAAGGGCCTTACCTAAGTCAGACTTGCTTTTTTTACAGGCCTGAAGTGAAAACAACAAGATGATTGCTAAAAAAGAGGGAAAACTGATGTATTTTGAGGCAATTTGAGAGGCACTCGTTTCTTTGCGCTTTATTTTAAACATAAAAAAACGAATGCCATTATTATGCCAGTTTTAAGTTTAAATAAGTTGCCCGTAACTGTGCAAGGTTATTTTACTGGATCCGCCAGGAAGTTTTACGACCTGAATTTGCGTACCAATTCTTTCTTTCAACGCTTCTACGTGGGAAATGATCCCGATACTTTTCCCGTTAGCTTGTAGATTCTCCAGGGCTGTTATGGCAACGTCAAGCGTTTCCGCGTCAAGCGTCCCAAAACCTTCATCAATAAAAAGGGAATTGATTTGTACCTTACGACTCGCCAAATCAGACAAACCAAGTGCAAGGGCAAGACTGACCAGAAAGCTTTCGCCCCCGGATAAGGTAGACATTGGCCGCACTACATCCGCCTGATAACCATCGATGATCTGCAAGTCAAGGTCCTTCTCCGGACTTTTCAGGATAAGATAACGATCACTTAAACGCAATAAATGCTTGTTTGCCAATTCCGTCAGCCTGGCTAACGTCAATCCCTGAGCAAAACGGCTGAACTTCTTACCATCCGCAGAGCCAATCAACGCAGAAAGCTTTTGAAAACGATCAAATTCCTTTTGCTGATGCTCAATTTCCTGTGCAAAGCCCTGGTATTTGAGTTTTAACAATTCGTCATCAGTAAGTACCTTTTGGAGTCGACCTGAATGCTGCTGCAAAGTCGACAGTGACTTGTCTTCTTCTTCCAATGCAATCAGCAAATTGTCCTTCGATTCAGTCGTTACCTTTTTCTGCTGTTCTGACTCTTGTTCCTGTTGTATGGCCATCAGCATACTTTTTGCAGAAGCGATCTGCTGTACCGCCTCTTTTTGTAACTTACTGATCACATTGACTTCCTCTTCCGGTAAAAACCAGGATTGCAGATCGGCAACAGTTTGCAGCCCCAATACGCTGATGCTGGTCAGCAGCAAAACCAGTTGTGATTGGTAATTTTTCTCCGTTTCCGTTAAAGCATTTACCAACTGTAATTGCTGATCTTCCGCAATTTTCAGCTGCTCTTGTTTCTCTTGTAATACTAACTGCGACTGCTCGGCCAGAGTCCTGTATTTTTTCAGGTCTGCATTCAGTAATTCTTTCTCCCCTCTTGGATCTTTAGTTCCGAAAAGTGACAGGCGTTGAGCCTGCATATTCTGTAATTGTTGCTGTTCTGACTGCAGCTGCTGTAAAATGTTGTCTAATGCATTTTTGCGTTCAATGCGTGTTAGACCAATACTCTTTAACTCTGTTTCATGCTGACGGAGTACAAGCTGTAACTGTCCCTGTTCTTGTACAGCATCGGTATACCGCTTAAACCTATCCTTCATCGTTTGCAAAAGCTGTTCATTATCCTCAGCTGAATACATCAGGTTAAATTCTTGAAGCAATGTTACAGCCGCCTGCTTCAATAAGTTCTTCTCCAACTCCAACTGACTCAATTCCATCTCATTGGCCGAAGATTGTTTCATTGCATAGTCGGCTGACAATCTCAATTGTGCTATTTTATTTTCTTCTGCTACACGTTTTTCTTTTTGCTCCTGTGCAGCAATTTCTGCCCTTCCAATCTGGCCCTGTAAATCTCTTACTGATTTTAATTCCTGTTGCAGCAGCAGATACTGTGATTTCTTTTTCGCTATCACAGCAAGAATAATATCCTGCCGGTTGATATCAAGCGGCTTTGGTAAAAGCTCATTATTTGATGAAAATTCAGCTATGACTCCCGCAAGTTCAGTTTTGACCAGCGTTAACGCTTTCTCTCCATTCTCTATTTTAAGCTGCAGCGTACTTAAACGGAGTCTCCACTCCTCCACCAATTTGCGAAACTCTTCCACGCGCTGCTGCTGCAGATTTCGTCTTTCGGCAGATTCATTTACCCTGCCTGAATATGCACCATCAGCATAGGGATGATGTAGAGATCCACAGAGCGGACAAGGCTTTTCTGGTTCCAGTAATAATCGTGCAGATTCATAATTATGCACCTTAACTTCCGATTCATAGATTTGCTGATACTCGGATAAAATGGTTACGGCCGACTCATACGATGTTGTATTTTCCTTAATAGCGGCAGTTACATTTAGATATTCTTTTTTATTTAATTCCAGTTCGCTGAGAAGCTCCTGTTCCACGATTATACTTTTTGAGTATAATGCAGCTAACCTGAACTGCTCTTCGGCTTTGGTAATCAGGGGCGGAAAACCCATCAGCTCTCCTTCCATATCTTCTAATGAACGTTCATCAAGAAGTAACTGCAGTCGGGATTTTAGTGCTGTAATTGATTCTGTAGTAACGATCAGGTCACGATCTAAAATCTCAACAGCTGCAATGCCATGATCAATTGAGATAAGACCAGCTGAAAGCGTATTTTTATGTTGAGCAAGCGATGTGTTTGCAACATCAATTTTCAGTTCCAGCGACTTTATTTCACGCAATTGCTGTTGAAACACCACCACTTCCTTCTCCAAACCAGCATCTATTCCATTCTCCGTTAGCCAAATGGAGAGTGCACTAATTCTATCTGTAATTTTCAGCAGTTCAGCTTCGGTTGTTACCTGCAACTCAGAAGAAGCGTTCAAAGCAGCTGTAGCAGATTCAGCACCTTGTTTTGTTTTGATTAATGTTTGCTGAGATTGCAAAATCAACAGATCTTGTTCAACCACCTGATCAAAAACAGGTTCCAGTTCAGTCAGATTCTTTTGCGCAGTTTCTGCCTGCGTTTTTGCCTCCGCCAACGCAAGCCTGTTTGTGGTCTCTTGCTGACGATAAGTTGGAAATAATAAATCCAGGTCCTTTAAACTGTTTTCAATCTTTTGACGCTGTTTTGCGATAAATTCCAATTCGACCATTGCCGGACGGTGTACTGCAGCTGTTTCATGTCGTTTCAATTGCTCGAACCTGCTCAGGTTTGCAGCATAAAACTCTTCGTTGCTTCGTTGCAATGCGATCAGGTCTTGCTTTCGTTTCTCCAGTTTTTCCAGATTGTTCAGCCAGTCTATCTGTAACCGTAAAGCGCCTTCCTGCTGTTTATGTTGTAGTTCTTTTGCAGCAAGTTCAGTAAGCTCACTCATGAAGACCTGTCTTTCATCAGAATTGAGCAGCGGAACATCATTCAGCTTGCCCTTCAACTGATCAAGCTGCTGTTTTTCCTGTTTCGCTTTCTCATATGCGGCTATTGATATCTGGGAATAAATTCCGGTGTCCGTTATTTTCTCCAGCAATTCGCTTCGCTCGTTTTCATCAGCCTTAAGGAAACGGGTAAAGTCGCCCTGAGACAACATGACCGACCGTAAAAACTGACTATAATCCAAACCGCAGATCCTTACGATCTCATCCTTTACCTCATTCAGCGGATGTTCTATAATTATGGCTCCGGTAACCGCATCTGCAAGCTCCATTTTATGGGTCTGCAGCTGACCTTCTATTTTTCCACGGCTGCGCCTGACCGACCATTTTGCACGGTATATTCTGTCTTTTACCTCAAACTCCACTTCAGCATATGATTCGGCAGTATGCCTGGTCATGATCTCAAAGACATCCTTATTATGGCGGTGAACGCGACCATAAAGTGCCACTGTTATCGCATCAAGAATGGTGGTTTTTCCTGCTCCCGTCGGGCCTGTAATTGCAAACAATCCACTTTCACTAAAAGGTGGCTCATCAAACCTGATTTCATGTTTTCCTTTAAGGGAATTAAGGTTTAGAAATTTTATACTGATGATTTTCATGCGCCCTCCCCTTCTTCTAACATCCGCTCTCTTACCTCGTTAAAAGCCGAAAGTAAATCCGTGAAATCTTCCTCTGGAAATTCAGAAGCGCAGCGTTTAAGAAACACCGATTTTGGATCAAGATCCGTTAAGGTCATCAATTCAGTGGATTGTTCATCCAGATTTTTTGCCGGCTTGATTCTTAGCTGTCTCGGAAAAATACGTTCTATAAATTTTTTATCTCCCATGATCAGGTTGAGTTGTTCTTCCAGGTCGAAAATGAAGCCAGGGGTTTCTACCTGTACTTCCACCCATGCAGGAAACAATGTTTCAGGATCTTCAAGCATTTTCAGCTTAGCTGTAACTTGAGAAAGGTCTCCTTTTATCCTGATTAACTTACGATAAGAGGGAACTTCCAGCTCTTTAAGGCCGATCATCTTTGCGCCCTGGAATTCTAGTATCACAACCTGCTTGCGGTCTTCCGTCTCAGAAAAGCTGAGCGGTATAGGGGAGCCGCAATACCTGATATGTTCCATTTTATTGATCACCTGCGGGCGATGAATATGCCCCAGAGCCACATAGTCGAACTCAACAGGAAACTGATCCCCTCCTACTTGTCCCAGGTTACCCACATGAATCTCCTTTTCGCTATCTGAAGTACTTGATCCGGCAGCAAAAAGGTGCCCCGTGGCGATCACCGGGACTCCATTCATTTTATAAGAAATGATATGTTCAATAAATTTATGATAGTGGTCTGTTATTCCCTGCTTGATCCGGCTTTCACGTTCTTCAGCAGTTTCACCAGCCACAGAAAGTCTGATGTCACGGTCGCGCAAAAATGGTACTGCACAAACTACCAGTTCTGGTTTTCCATCCGCATCACAGACCTGGATAATCTGATCCGTAAATTCTTCAGGTACGCCCCCAATAATATGAACATTGAAATATCTCAATAATGATTGAGGGGCATTGAGCGTACTGATAGAATCGTGATTTCCACCAATAATAATTACTTCTCTGCAGCAGGTATCTTTAACCTGTCTGAGGAATCCATAATACTGTTCAAAAGCAGTATTCGATGGGCTGCCAGTGTCAAAAATATCACCAGCAACAATTAACACATCTATTTTCTCTGTCTTTAAAGTCAGTATAAGCCAGTTCAGAAAAGCCTGATGCTCATCCGTTCTTTCGCTTTGCTCAAGTCTTTTACCAAGGTGCCAGTCGGCCGTGTGAAGAATTCTCATTATTGCATGCTAAATTAAGCAATTAACGAGACAAATGTCACATCTTGTATCTCAGGAATCCCGATCAGCAGAATCAGTAAGGCATCAGCTCACAGCTGAAACCAAACTTATTCAGTATCGAAATAATCTGTTTTTCTACTTGCTCAGCACAAACCACCCGCAGTACTTTATCTTCATCATCAAGATCGATAGTCCACTTTCCTTTGCCTGTCAGCTTCGTTAATCCGGCCGAAATCTTTTTCATTTCCGCAGTTCCGGCAATAGAGGTCTTAAAAACAAAGACACCCTGCATTGCAGGCAAAGCTTCCTTTTTCGCTGTTGAAGTAACTTCTGCGCCTGGCGCAGAAGTTCTTATATAATTGATAACGCCCGTCCAGAAAGTTGGGCTTAATGTTGAATAATCTCTCATTTCCATCCTCCTCCTAATGTTCTGTATAATTCCACAGCAGCGCTTAATTGTGCTGTTTTAACAGTTGCAAGATCCAGTTCGCTCTGCAAAGCATTGCTTTGTGCATTGATGACTTCCAGATAGTTTGCCATGCCGCTTTTGAAAAGCAGGTTCGCATTTTGTAAACCTCCCTGAACCACCTTCACGCGCTGTTCAGCAATTACATATTGTTGCTTTAACTTTTCAATTTTAATGAGTTCGTCAGCTACTTCCCCTACCGCAACCAATACCGATTGTCTGAACTGTAGTACACTTTTCTCTCTATCTACCAGCGCAACTTCATATTGAGTTCTGAGCTGTTTACGCTGAAAAACAGGTTGTGCAATTCCACCAGCCACTACACCAAATAGTGATCCCGGAATATTAAACCAGTTACTGGATTTGAAGCTGTTCAATCCACCGTTAGCCGTAATTGTTAAGGCCGGGTACATACTTGCTTTTGCAATTCCCACTTTAGCATTTGCCCTCATCAGTTCCAGTTCTGCACTTTTCACATCAGGTCTGAGACTCACCATTACTGATGGAATCCCCGTACCTAACTGATCCTGACTCACCATAGTGTTCAATCTTCCCTGTCTCCTGATAGCTGCAGGAAAAGCTCCGGAAAGAATACTGAGTGCATTTTCCTCCAGATTGATACGCTGCTCCAGCTGAGGGATTAATCCGGCTGCTACCAATTGCTGCGCTTCCGCTTGCTGAATAGCCAAAGAAGTAACCTGGCCAGCATCAAACTGCATTTTTATAATGGTTAATGTACTGTCATTCAGTGCCAGGTTTTTTCTAGCGATATCCAACTGTGTATCCAGCATAATCAGCCTGTAATAACTTTGTGCAACATTTGCCACAAGGCGGGTCTGAATCGCTTTTCTTGCTTCGGCCGATTGCAGATAAACAGCTCCGGCCGCATTTCTCTGGTTGGCAATTTTGCGCCAGATATCCGCTTCCCAGCTCAATCCTGCCGAAGCAGTATAATCTTCTATATGTTTTGCATTAGCAAACTGGCTGATCGTTAATCCGTTCAGACTATTGTCTGACGGGCGACTTGAATTGGCAGTTACCTGTAAATTGATTGCCGGTAAATTGCCTAATTTAGACTGGCTGAATAACAGCGATGCAGCTTCCATATTTTTCAAAGCAATCTGCATATCATAATTGTGCAGCAATGCGGTATCAATCAGATCCCTGATCAGTTCCTCTTTAAAAAACTCTTTATATGGTAGCCTGGCGATACTTGAAGTATCTGTCGCAGTTACATTATTCCTGAATTGTTCAGGAGTAGCATCTGCAGGTTTGGCAACATCTTTTGACACTTTACATGCGCCCATCACGAGTACAAATAACAGTGCAGTATATATATATTTAAACGATTTCATATTCTTGGGTGTGGGTATGTACATTTTCAACTGATTCTACTACCGGCTTGCCAGTAATTTTTTCCTGTAAAAACTGGAAGATCACAAACAGCACAGGGATGATAAACAGTCCGAGAATTACTCCGGAAACCATTCCGCCGGCTGCTCCGATACTGATGGAGTGATTACCCAGTGCAGAAGGGCCTGAAGCACGCATCATAGGAATCAGTCCTACAACAAAAGCAAGAGAGGTCATGATAATAGGTCTTAATCTCAACTTCGCGGCTTCCAATGCGGCTGCAACTAATGTTTTTCCCGCTCTTCTGCGCTGAACAGCAAACTCTACAATCAGAATTGCATTTTTTGCCAGCAGCCCGATGAGCATGACCAGTGCCACCTGCACATAAATGTTATTCTCAATTCCTGTAAGGCCTATCGCTGCAAATACACCAAAAATACCAGTAGGAATAGATAAGATCACTGCCAAGGGCAATACATAACTTTCGTATTGCGCAGACAACAGGAAGTATACAAATACGAGACACAGACCAAATATGATAACTGATTGTCCACCGGAAGTTATCTCTTCTTTGGTAATCCCTGAGAATTCATAAGAATAACCTGTTGGCAACTGTGCCGCGGCTACTTCTTCTACTGCACGGATCGCGTCTCCTGAACTGTATCCCGGTTTAGGGAAGGCATTGATACCTATGGAAGTAAAGAGGTTGTATCGAGATGCTGTTTCAGGACCATAAACACGACTTAGTTTAACTAAGGTGTTTACCGGCACCATTTCTCCCTTATTATTGTTCACATATATCCCTTGCATAGACGTAGGATCTGCCCTGTCAGCAATATCAGCCTGTACCATTACGCGGTAATATTTACCAAAACGGTTAAAATCTGATGCCTGAGAACTACCAAAATAAGCTTGCATGGTTTGCAGGATATCTTTAGTAGATACACCCAGTTGTTCAGCCTTGGCTTCATCTATCTGAAGATCCAGTTGCGGGTAATCTACCCTGAAAGAGGTAAATGCTGCAGCAATCTCCGGCCGTTTCATGAGTTCACCCAAAAACTTGTCAGACACACCACTGAATTTATCCAGTCGCCCGCCAGTTTTATCCTGAAGGACAAAATCCAGTCCATCCACATTACTAAATCCAGGTACAGTTGGGAAGGTAAATACGAAGAAGTTAGCCCCTTTTATGGCCGACAACTTGCCTCTTACCACATCCATAATCGCATTGATATCTTTTACTGCTCCACGCTCTTCACTAGGTTTCAACAGGACAAAACCAACACCTGCAGAAGGACTATTCGATTGCGTCAGGATATTAAAACCAGCAATTACGTTAAAGATTTTAGTGAATTCATCATTCTGTAAACTTTGCTGAGCCTGACTCATTACTTCCTTAGTACGTTCCAGAGAAGCACCTGCCGGCATCGACATTGATATGGCGATAAAACCCTGATCTTCTGAAGGAATAAATCCTGTCGGTGTTTTTTTCACCATCCATACGGTAGCCAGAACAACAATCGCCAGACCTGCAAGACCTACCCATTTTACACGGATCAGGAATCTCAGACTACTTACATAGCGGTTGGTTAGTGAATCGAAACTGGTATTGAAACCAGCAAAGAATCTTTGTTTAAAACTTCTTTTCACCTCATTACCCTGGTGGTCATGATGGATTTCTTTCAGAAACAATGCACATAAAGCCGGACTCAATGTTAACGCATTAACCGCTGAAATCACAATTGCGATAGCGAGTGTAAACGCAAACTGTCTGTAAAACACTCCCGTTGAACCTTCCATAAAACCGACAGGAAGGAATACCGCACTCATCACCAGCGTTATAGAGATAATAGCACCAGTGATTTCATGCATCGCTGCTGCTGTAGCGGCTTTTGGAGCCAGCTTTTTATGCTCCATCTTGGCATGTACTGCTTCGACGACCACAATCGCGTCATCGACCACAATACCAATCGCAAGCACCAACGCAAATAAGGTAAGCAAGTTGATAGAGAAGCCAAATAGCTGCATAAAGAAGAACGTTCCTAAAATCGCTACCGGAACGGCTATCGCAGGAATAAGAGTAGATCTGAAATCCTGTAAGAATACAAAAACAACAATAAATACCAGGATGAAAGCTTCAACCAGCGTATGGATCACCTGATCAATAGACTGATCTAACGCCACTTTAGTATTGTAGAGCACTAAATATTTCATTCCCTTAGGGAAATCCTTCTCCGCTTTCTTCATGAATTTATCAATCGCAAGCTGTATTTCGTTTGCGTTCGAACCACTCAACTGCTGAATACCGATGTTTAAACCAATCTTCCCGTTAATGGTTGACTCACTACTGTAGGTATAAGCACCAAATTCAACCCTTGCTACATCTTTTAACCGCAGAAATGAACCGTCGGCATTTGCCCTGATGATGATATTTTCATATTCAGTAGGCTTGTTCAGCTTTCCTTTATACTTGATGACATATTCAAATGCATTTCCACTGCTTTCACCAAACTTTCCTGGAGCAGCTTCCAGATTTTTGTCTTTTATCTTAGACATAACATCATTCGGCGTCAGGTTATAGGTAGCCATCTGCGATGGATTTAACCATACACGCATCGAGTAATCTTTACTTCCACCAAATATCAGCGCCTGCCCTACTCCCGGAATCCTTTTGATTTCAGGAATCAGGTTGATCGCTGCATAATTTGCCATGAATGTCTGGTCGTAGCTTTTCAGGTCTTCCGTATACATGGAAAGTACCATGATCAAACTATTTTGTTGTTTTGCAGTAGTTACCCCTGCCTGAACCACCTCTGCAGGCAGCTGACTCGTGGCTTGTGATACGCGGTTCTGCACATTTACAGCTGCCTGATCAGGATCGGTACCCAGTTTAAAATAAACTGTAATCACCAGGGATCCGTCATTACTCGCTGTGGAGCTCATATAGCTCATATTTTCGACCCCATTGATAGCCTCCTCGATCGAAGGAGCAACAGAGCGCAATACAGTTTCTGCATTGGCACCCGGATACAGTGCAGTCACCTGTACTGCCGGCGGCGCAATATCAGGAAATTGCTGTAAGGGAAGTTTTGTGAGTCCCAGTACTCCGAGAATAACCAAAAGTATGGATATAACGGTTGCTAAGACAGGTCTGTCTATAAATTTCTTAAACATGATATTTATTTTATCTTGGTCTACTTAATTCTCCTGATGTAATTATCTTGATGCAGTCTGTACCGGTTTTTCTTTCATTTTTTCCGGTTTGATTACATCACCTTCCTTTAATTTATCAATACCATCAAACACGATACGGTCGCCCGATTTCAATCCCTCAGAAACGAGGTAGTTGGTTCCGCTGGTTCCGATAATGCTGATCGGTTGTTTACTTACTTTGTTTGAATCACTTACCGTGAATACGAACATCTTGTCCTGTACTTCCACAGTCGATGACTGAGGGATCAGCAAAGCATTTTCATGCTGCAGGCTCAATCTGATTTTACCCGTATTACCAGATCTCAGCATACCTTCTTTATTTGGGAAAGTGGCTCTCAATGCGATTGAGCCTGTTTGTTTGTCAAACTGACCATCAACCATGTCAATTTTTCCTTTCTGGCCATACACAGAATTGTCTGCCAGTAAGAGTGCAACACCTGGCAACTGCTTCAATTTCTCTGCAGTATTTCCGCCCGGATATTTTGCATTAAAAGCTACAAAATCATCTTCTCCAAGAGAAAAGTAAACATGTACTTCATGTGCATCAGACAGTTGTGTAAGTGGTACTGCATCTGTTACAGCAACCAGACTGCCTTGTTTTTTTGGCAGGCGACCAACAAAACCGGTAACAGGGGCTTTAATCAGGGTATATCCGAGATTAATATTTGCCGCAGCAACGCCAGCCTTTGCTTGTTCTACACTTGCTCTGGCAGATTCTTCCGTAGCTTTAGCGCTTCTTAACTGGAAGTCAGACACCACCTTGTTTTTTACCAGGGGTGTTAATTTCTCTACTTCAAGTTGTGCATTCAGCAGTGAAGCCTGCGCAGCATGCAATAAAGCTTTCGCATTATTCACCGCTTCCCTGTAAGGAAGTTCATTTATTTTGAAAAGAGGCTGTCCTTTCTGAACCTGTGCACCTTCACTTACGAATATCTTATCCAGCGTACCAGAAACCTGGGGACGAATCTCCAGATCTACCGTGCCCTGTATAGAAGCAGGATATTCTATATAAGTTGTCTCTGAACTATTGCTTAATGCAATAACAGGCAGCGCTTGTGCCGCTGGGGCAGCAGCTTGTTGCGGATCGCCGGAGCAGCCAGCGAAGAGTATGGCGAGTAATAGTATTGATGTTTTCATAACGATAGTCAATGATTTAACAGTGTTAAGTGATTGCATAAAAAATATATAATTATTAGTGTAAAAGAGAGCGATGCTTTAGGGTGATTAGTTTATTTAACAGCGTTAGATAATTAGTCAAAAAAAACGCAGGAGCTTTTACCTGGGAGATCGCTTTAGATCTGTAGGTATAAGTAATCGTATATAAATAATTTAACAGCGTTAAGTATTCCATAAAAAAAAGAGTTTATTCGTTAATTGAGTTAATGATACCTTTGATTGCGTCTTTCAGAATATGCTGATTCATCTCCTCATTTGTTCCCCGCCTAACCAGGTTAATAGAGATCAGCCCATGTATGATAGACCAGAATGTATAGTATTTTCTGCAAACCAGTTCTTCCGCAGGGGTGGTATCTTTCATGACCTCCGCAATGGTCTCCCAGATCAATTTTCTTGCTGCTTCTGCTTCCGGTAAAGCCTTCACCATTTCACAACACATACAATCTACGCCAAACATCAGCTGATATAACTGAGTGTTTGCAAAGGCAAAATCCCAGTAAGCAATCCACATTGCGGTGAGCTGTTTTTCCGGCGTATCATTAGTATCCCTGGCTTTTTTTAGATCCTGCAACAGCAATAGATTCCCCTTACGTGTCAGCTCTAATAAGATTCCTTCTTTATTCGCAAAATATTCATAAATAATAGGCGCAGTATATTCAATCTTATCTGCGATTTTACGCATACTCAATGCCTGCCAGCCGTCTTCCATTACTATCTGCAAAGATGCGTCTAGTATGTTAACTCTGGTTTCTTCCTTGATTCTTTGAATTCTTTCCTTGCTACCCATGGCAATAATACAACTGTGTAAATAATCTAACAGCGTTAAGCAAATGTAGAACTAGTTTTTAATTACTCTATCAGCGTATTGTCAAATCTGATTTGTATGGATGAAACCTGCATGCTACAACCTGTCTCGTTTTCCCAAAAAATATCAGCCTGTCCATTAAATAACTTTTTAGTTACGCTGCGCTTTAATTTGTGCAGCAAGCTCCATCACATTGTCTGCTTCTTCTTTATACCCAGTAGTGCCAGGCAACACAGTTCGAAGATCATTACCTATCCAGCGGATCATTCCACCTTTGTGAAAATAGTATCGGTTTTGCGTGAGGCTTTTTACTTTAGATCCTTTCACATACATGGGCTGATCATAAAAACTTTCTTTTTTATATACGAAAAATAGTCCCGTTGCATTATAATAAAGATCTATCTCCACTTTACCCATTTCACCATAGAGAATAGCATGTTCCTTTACAACAGCCAATTTCTTATAATAAGTGATGAGCTCTCCTCCTTCTGCGGACAAGCCACTAACATCCTTTTTTTTCTTTGTAAAGGAGCCATTGTTTATCGCCGCATATTCGGCTTTAATAGTTTTAATGAGCTGTGCAGTATCTACAGCAGCGCGGTTTTCTACGGCCTTAAGAGGTGAAACAGCTCCATTACAGCTCGATAGCATAAACAATAGCAGAAAACCGGGTAGTAACAGCAAATTCTTCATGGTATTATTTAGTTTGGAGTTGTTTGATTGTTTTGCCGAAAGTCATTTGAAAATGCGGATAATCTTTAAAAGATTTCCAGTTGCCGCCCCATTCAAATCCCAGACTGGTACCGATGTTGACCACCTCTTTAGGAACCTGCGTCCATACTGCCTGTCCGTTTTTAATGATCACCACATCCACCGCTAAACCATAGTTATGAAAACTTTGACCGCCTTTAGCATTGGTTACTTTGTTACCCGGTGTGGTACGTCCCTGATTGTATAAGGTATTCTGTTCATCAATAGTGCGCAGCCCCTGAATTACTCGTAATTGGATTCCCAGTTCCTCTTCCACGGTATTGATAAACTCTCTCGTAGGTTTTTGAAGTCTTGCGTCAAGCTTGGTTATCCTTGCATCAGTCGTCTTATCCCATGTCGGACGTATATCAGCCGGCAGGCCATTTTCCACCGTTAGCAATAGGGTATTATTTTTAATATTATGTTTTAGCTTTTTTCCTTTGTCCCAGAAGCTGGTTGAGGCGAGTCCGTAGAAATCAGTATCCGTACCTCCTTTTGCAGACACTTTTTTCACCACATAATTGGCGTTTATAGTGAACAGTATACTGTTAATCAGATACGACGCAATACAGGAAGATTCTCTGCCTGCAAATAAAAAAGGGTCATTGGAATTGAATGTGAAGCTGCCAAATACATTCTTTCTTGTCAATAAGTATTCCATTTTAATAATACATCAGGTGAAGAAAACTAACAATAGGTCTATAAACAAATATCGCACCAAGAAAAGGAATTAAAGTCTATGATACAATCTAATTACATTGCTTTTTTTTCCCCTGTAGGATCAGCGGCAATACAATATTTACTTTTGGCCAGGAGCTTTACCAGATATAAGTTAATATGTAGCAATAACCTATCAATTAATGAGTGATAAACGATTGATCAACAGATTAGATTTGTTTTTATGGTCAATATCATTCTATCCCGCAGCCTGTCAGTCATCTTATTCTTATTCACTTTTTTTGTATGTTCTTTTCAGTCGCCCGCCCAGTTGCCCGTTACGATAAAGCAGTTAAAAAACAAAGACTTCAGGCTGCGCTTTTCTGCCCGGGGAATTTCAAGTCTGCAAAAAACCAAAGATATTTACTCAACAGATTATGTGCAACGTAAAAAACCATTTACCGGTGTTGTAATCCGCTATCAGCAAAAAAACAAGGAACTGGATTCTCTCAACACCTCACTTTCGCCAAGAAAGGTATCCGCACAATCCATTGACCGGATACAGTATATTACCCACACAAGCGGAGCACCTTTAAAACTGACAGAAAACTATACACTGACTAGTGCCGGGTTGATCTGGAACATCAGGTTAGATAACTTGTCCTCTGATCCCATGATTATTAAAGATCTGGAAATTCCTATAACCTATAACAACCAGGGCGGTGAAAATGCAAAAGGTATATTTGAGCAACACGTTATCAAACACCATTCTATAGCCGGCAACAATTCATTTCTCTTTTGGCAAAGGCCGACTGGTTTAGGTCCCTATTTGCTGATGTTGCCCTTAGACGAAACTTCGCTGGAATATTTCTCTACTAGAGGATCCGATGAAAACCGGGGTCAGTTCAAAACGTTTATCCATGCTGAATATAGCGCTGCGCAAGAAGCTCAGGGAACATGGAGGCAGGCATTAAGTTCGGCCACCATCCCTGGAAAAAGCGGTAAATCTTATGGCTTTAAACTCCGCTGGGCAGAGAGTTACGCCGACATCCGGAAAATTCTTGTTAATGAAGGAATGATCGATATTCAAGTTATGCCCGGGATGACTGTTCCTAATGACCTTGACGTAAATATCGCTTTAAAAACTAATCAGAAAAATCTGCAGGTCGTTGCCGAATTCCCTGAAGAAACCACTATTACAGCATTACCTTTAATACAAGCAGGAACATTTTTATATCAAATCAAATTTGCCCGTTTGGGAGAAAACAAGGTCACCATTACCTACGGTGATCATCGGCATACGTTAATGGAATTTTTCGTCACCCAGCCCCTGGAGACCCTATATAAAAAAAGAGCAGCCTTCCTGGTCAATCATCAGCAGCATCGCGATGCCACCAAATGGTATAATGGCCTCTTCTCTATTTATGACATGAAGAACGGGATTTTAAGAGGTCCTGAGAATACAGATGGATTTGATAAAAGCAGACTTGCATATGTACTCGCATCAGATGATCCGGTTCTAGGTAAAGCCCCTTTTCTTGCGGCAAAAAATGTTTTTTATCCTGAACAAAAAGAAATTGATGCGATAGAATATTATGTCAAAAATTTTGTTTGGGGAGGACTGCAGCGCACAGACAAAGAAAAACCTAATCCTTATGGTCTGTATGGTACGCCCGACTGGCAGCTTAACCGTGATTCAATGAAACGCAGCCAAAATTTAAAAGATGTAAACAGGAACAAGATGCATATCTGGCGTTCTTATGATTATCCACATATCATGATGCTCTATTTTGAGCTTTACAAAATTGCGAAGCGCTATCCGGAAATGACACACTTCAGGGATCAGGATGGCTACCTTGAAATGGCAAAAGAAACTGCTAAAGCTTATTTTAAGTATCCTTATGAAATATTACCCTGGTATGAAACATATAAATGGGGCTGTTATAATGAATTGCTGATCGTAGATTTAATTGCCGAACTGGAGCAGAAGGGTTTTCAGGAAGATGCAGATGAGATCAGGGCAGAATGGGAGAAAAAAGTAAAATACTTCCTGTACGACGATCCCTACCCTTTCCGCTCAGAATATGCAGTGGATGCAACCGCGTATGAATCGACCCATGCTTTTGCCAAATATGCAACATTAAATAAAATGCAGCCAGATAGTAATCTCTGGTTTGACAAGAACCTTGGGAAATGGTATTCGCACCCATCAATTAAAGCAGGCGATGGCAGGAAATTTATGAAGCGGGAAATTGCCGCAAATATTGCTAGTCGTGGATGGTTGGAGACTTCCTTTTACTACTACGGCAGTGACTTTAGAGGCAAAAGCGATAGCTTTACACTCAGTTATATGTCGCAGATGGGTGGAGGTGCTATATTGGATGATGCGCTGCATTTCAGTGAACATCCTGCCGAGGAACTGCGCCTTGGATATGGTGCCTACCTGAGTTCCTTTGCACTGATCAATTCTGGTACAGCAGAAAGTAATTACGGCTATTGGTACCCCGGTTTAGCTAACGACGGTGCCTCCGGCTGGGCATTTGAGCCCCAGCAACAAGCTAACACCTGGATTGGCAAACCACAAGGCAGGGGCCCTTGGTATTATGACGGAGAAATTGATCTTGGATTTGGTGGGGCCACGAGATGCGCCGCAACAATTATCACGGAAGACCCGGTTTTTGGCATGATCGCTTATGGAGGGAATATTCAAAGAAATGGCCCTATACTTTCAGTTATTCCCAGAGACGGTTTAAGAGCCAGGTACTATTATCGTGCGAAAGCCGTAAAAATAGACCTCGTTTTATTGCAGGATGGATTTGCCAGGGACAAGACGATATCTTTTGACGCGAATAGCCAGTCATTTACCTTCATGATCGAAAACAGAACAGAAAATGATCACCCTACTGCACTGCAAATAAAAGGTCTGCAGGGAAATTACACCTTGCAAGTTTTGGGACAAAATGAGGTCAAACTATTTTTTGTCAGAGATGAAATGCAAACGCTGCAGCTAAAGGTTAATAATGCATTCAGCACAGTGACCATAGCAAAATGTATGGAATAACTGAAATTAAGCGTTCCGACCTGATTCTTCCTGAAGATATGATCTACGCTAATTGATATGCAATATCAGAGTTGCTATTTATCTCCCATTGCCTGAGATAAACAGCAGCTCTGATTTGTAGCATTTAACCTTCCTGATGAATTCTAACTAAAGCTTGTTCCAGTCCGCGTAATTCAGCAAGACCTTTTAAACGCCCTATGCCTGAATACCCGGGATTAACTTTTTTATGCAAATCGTCCAGCATTCTGTGCCCATGATCCGGACGCATCGGAATACTGATTGCCCTATCCTGCTGGATTTCAACTAGCTTCTTCACGACAGCAAACATATCTACATCACCTTCCAAGTGATTATCTTCAAAGAAATCGCCAAATTCATTACGCTTCGTACTGCGAAGATGAACGAAATTTACCCGCTCCTTAAACTGTTCAAGAATGGCAACAAGGTCATTATCTGCTCTTACACCAAGAGATCCTGTGCAATAACATAATCCGTTTGATAAAGAAGGAACTGCATCAAAAATTCGCTGAAGCTGCGTAGCCGTACTAACGATTCTCGGCAACCCAAAAATTGCATAAGGTGGATCGTCGGGATGAATGACCATCTTTATTCCGTGGCTTTCCGCAACAGGAATAACTTCCCGTAAAAAATCGGTCAGATTCGTGAATAAAACTTCTTCATCAATCGCTGCATAAGTATGCAAAGCACCAAGAAACTCATTTAACCCGAAGCTCTCCTCACTACCCGGGAGACCGGCTATAATATTACGCTCTAATTTCAGTTTTTCCGCTGCAGACATAGCTTTATAGTAAGCTTCTCCACGTTCGACTTCTGCCGCTGTATAATCAGCTTCCGCTCCGACCCTGTTCAGGATAAAAACATCAAATGCAACCAGAGCTGCTTTATCAAATAATAACGCTTCGGCTCCATTTGGCAATTTATAATCCAGATGAGTCCTTGTCCAGTCCAGAATTGGCATAAAGTTATAAGTAACTATCTGAATACCACATGCAGCAAGATTAGCCAATGAGATTTTATAGTTTTCAATATACTCCTGGTAATTGTTATGCTTCACTTTTATGCCTTCATGAACTGGCAGACTTTCTACTACAGTCCACTCTAATCCCGCATTACTGATAAGTGCCTGATGTTTCTCAATTTCGTCGATTGTCCATACTTTCCCGTTAGGAATGTGATGCAGTGCAGAAACAACTCCACTACAACCTGCTTGCAGAATATCCGATAAACTGACCGGGTCGCCGGGTCCATACCAACGCATGGTTTGTGCTAATTTATACATATGATCCGTACATTTTTCCTGTGTTATTTACAATAACAGCTGAATATATTTGATTTGTTAATAAAAAAGCTGAAAATACATATTTCTTCCGGCTTAGAAAACAGAAGCCAATTTTTTATCAGGATAAGTCAGTTTAGCACTTTTCCTGTTTCCATTAGCCATGACATGAAAAATATTTGTCTGATCATCGAAAAGATCGTATAAAACAGAGCAAGTTGTTTCCAGTTTTCGCAGACCCTTCACGGGTACAGATTCCAGATAGACCACAACAGCTTCTTTATCATTCTCAAAACCAAGGTAATTTACCGCCAGTAGTTTTCCATTAGCGGAAAATTGAATGTGTTCTGCCATATATTTCTGCACCAGTGCATCCATTTCCTTATGCTTTAAACTCGCCGACAGATCAGTCTTCACCTTAAACTTTTTCGCAAGGGCATCTTCAAAGTCGTCCGTAAAAATCCTGCAGCTAATTTCTATAGTGTTCTCTTTTGTATTGTAATTTAATTCTGTTGACGTCAGATGTAAGGGATGTCTGGACGATTTAGCGAGATATAAATTGGTCTTGGCTGGATATAGACCGAAAAAAACGTAACAAATTAATAGTGATTGATGAATAAAAGACAACATAGTACTGATTTAATTTTTTCTATACAAAAAAACGGTTTAAATTTAGACTTTCAACATAAAAAACAAATGAATAAAACTTTAACAGCCCTATTTCTGCTAGGTTCCTCTTTTCAGGTATCATTTGCTCAAAATATTCAGAATAATCCAGGCAGCAACCATGGAAATAAATTTGAACAACTGGGCACGATTCTATCTACTCCTAATGAGCAGCGAACTGCAAGCGGAGCACCAGGTGTAAAATACTGGCAGCAACGTGCCGACTACGATATTAAATGTAGCCTCGATGAGCAGCAATTGAATTTAACAGGTGCTGAAAAAGTAACCTATTTCAATAATTCTCCGGACGTGTTAACTTATATCTGGTTACAGCTGGATGAAAATGAGCACAATAATCTAACTAATGCAAATTATCAGAGCAGTACACAACTACCTGAAATTACAACGACAAAAACATTGGACAATGCTGTAGTTAGCGATGTTGACAATGAAAATGGTGTTAAAATTCTAAAAATCACTGATGCAGCGGGTAAAGATTTAAAATATACCATCAACAAAACAATGATGCGTGTAGAAATCCCTACTCCGCTTAAATCTGGTGAACAGTTCATTTTTAATGTAAACTGGAAATATAAAATTACCGATAGAATAGCCGGCGGTGGTCGTGGTGGTTACGAATTCTTCCCTGAAGATGGCAACTATCTTTTCACAATGGCACAATGGTATCCCCGACTGTGTGTTTACAGCGATTTCCAGGGATGGCAGAACCACCAGTTTACTGGTCGCGGTGAATTTGCATTAACATTTGGTAATTTCAAGGTTCAAATGACCGTTCCCGCAGACCACGTAGTTGGCGGTACGGGAGAGTGTATCAATTATAGCGGTGTTTTAACTGCTGCTGAACTAGCGAGATGGAACAAAGCTAAAACTGCAGCAGAACCTGTAGAGATTGTAACTTTAGCAGAAGCTAAAAAAGCGGAAGGCACTAAAAGTAAAGCGACTAAAACATGGGTTTTCCAGGCAAATAATGTGCGTGACTTCGCATGGACTTCGTCAAGAAAATTTGTTTGGGATGCTATGGCGCAAAAGATCGAAGGCAAATCAGTAATGTGTATGAGTTTTTACGGTAAAGAGGCATACAATTTATATAGCAAATACTCTACAAAAGCTGTTGCCCATACAATAAAAACATATTCAGATTTCACTATTCCTTACCCCTATCCTGTGGCACAAAGTGTTGAGGCAGCAAATGGAATGGAATATCCTATGATCTGCTTTAATTACGGACGTACAGAAAAAGATGGTACTTACAGCGAAACTTCTAAGAACGGAATGTTGGGCGTAATCATTCATGAAGTGGGCCACAATTTCTTCCCAATGATTGTAAACAGCGATGAGCGCCAGTGGACATGGATGGATGAAGGCTTGAACTCTTTTGTAGAGTACCTTACCGAAGAACTTTGGGATAATAAATTCCCAGTTAAAAAAGGTGCTGCATATACCATTGTTGATTATATGAAGTTACCAAAAAATGAACTGGAGCCAATAATGACCAATTCTGAAAACATTACCCGCTTTGGTCCAAATGCGTACTCTAAACCTGCGACTGCACTGAATATATTGAGAGAGACAATTATGGGCAGAGAGCTTTTTGATTATGCTTTTAAAGAATATGCCAGAAGATGGGCTTTCAGACATCCTACACCTGCCGATCTGTTCAGAACGATGGAAGATGCGAGCGGCGAAGATCTGGATTGGTTCTGGAGAGGCTGGTTTTATGGAACTGATGCTTGTGATATTTCCCTTGACGCAGTTAAATTTGGTAAACCAGAAATGGATACTAAAATACCAGCAGCGAAAGTGAGAATGGTTAAGTTAGATGCACCGCAGGTAAATGCTTTTGAGGATATTTCTAAGGTTAGAAATAAGGCCGATAAAAACATCAAATTCTACACTGATCTGGATAAAGGCACACAGGATTTTTACTGGAGATATGACCGTGGTTTAGAAAAAGTTGATGATAAAGAACGTAAACAGGAAGTAAGCTTCCCAGGTGAAACACTTTCGGCCGAAGAACAAGCCAAATATGCAGGCAAATTTTTCTACGAACTTGATTTCAGCAATAAAGGAGGATTGGTGATGCCAATCATAGTTGAATTTACCTTTGCTGACGGAACGAAAAAGATAGACCGTATTCCTGCTCAGATCTGGAGACATGATGAACAGAAAGCTTCGAAATTTTATGTGCAGGATAAAGAGGTTACAGCCATAAAATTAGATCCTATGCGTGAAACTGCCGACATTGATGAAACAAATAATGTTTGGGGTGGTAAATTACAGGAATCAAAATTCCAGTTGTTTAAGCAAAAAACTACTGCAGCCCGTGGTCAGTCTGTAGGTGCAAACCCAATGCAAAATGCATTAGGCACAAAATAACGTTTTACACATTTTTACAAAAACCTGCTGGATAAAGAATATTCCGGCAGGTTTTTTTTTGTACCATTGTAAAATAAATTATGACGTTTTGAATTACAAAAAAATATCATTGTGCCTGTTCTTGATTTTCACAGTATGGCTGTCGAAAGCACAGCAAAAACAGAAGGACAAAAATATACCTACCTGGAAAATCAGTTTTCACCTGGATTTTGGAAAACAGATAAATACCATTGATACCGTAAAAAAAGATCAGGAGCAGACCATTTTAATGGAACTCGCCAAATCACTTTCCGGCTCTTCCAATGAGCAGCCTCCATTAGTATGTTATGTAAACAGCAATTATATCAGAGTAGAACAAAATGGTCTGGGAGGAGGAGTAACTATAGCTGATAAAAGAGATACTGTTAGCTTTTTATTGGATACAACAGAAAAAACTGCTACCAGATATCCTGCAGCGATGCCAAATCTGCATACGCAACTAAATGGAGATTCAGTCACGGTGATCAGCTCTGATGACTTTGTGATGGAATTGGAAAAAGATACAATGACCATCGTGGGTTTGGTATGTAAAAAAGCTATTTTCAAGAACCCGGGCTCTCCAGCTAATGTGATTACCATCTGGTATGCACCGCAACTTCCGCGTTTATACTGGCAGAAATATAGTTACTTAAAACAGGTTCCTGGTTGTGCCTTATCGATCGGCACAGTGACTAAAGGACTCAATGTAGGCATTAAAGCAGATCATATTGAGCAATTGCCTGTCAATGAAAGCTTTTTTCTCCCACCTGTCAATTATACAATTACAGAGGGGGCCTTTTAATCTATCAAGATGTTTAAAAAACTCAATTTATTACTTTTAGCCTTATTCTGGATAAGCGGTGCAGTGGCACAAGAAAAAGTGAAACTTAAAACCGGCGACTTTATTTTTCAGAACATTGCCTGCGGTCCTTTATGTGATGCCATCAATGCAGTGACACAAGGTTATCAAGGTAACAAATTCAATCACATGGGTTTGGTCTATTTGAGAAATGATAGCGTACTCATTATTGAAGCCATAGGAAAAGATGTTCATTTAAGTCTTTTAAAAGATTTTCTTTCCCGTTCCAAAAGCCTGCATTATGCTGGCAGGTTAAAATCACCTTACCAAAAAGATATACCACCAGCATTGTCATTTGCCATGAAACAGATGGGTGTTAAATACGACAGTGAGTTTTTATACAATAATGGGATGTATTACTGTTCTGAATTGATCTATGATGCTTTCAAATATGCAAACAATGGCAAACCATTTTTCAAACTGTATCCTATGACTTATAAAGAGCCCGGTTCTGGTGATTATTTCCCCGTTTGGAAGGCTTATTTTAAACAACTGAATATGGAAGTTCCGGAAGGAAAACCCGGATGTAATCCCGGAGGCATCTCTTTATCAGACAAAATTGACATAATCGGCACCCTATAAAACGTTTAATTATAGATTTTAAAGTCATGCTCATATCAAATTAACCGCTATCATTAGCCCCTAGCGGCCATAATTGGACTTTTTGCTAATTCAATTGGATAATTGGTCATTCTTCTTCATATTGAAGCTTTATCTGGCTGAAAATTTGTTAATTTGAGCCTTTGAATATTCGGAGCAATCCTGACAAAGAAATAAAATATGCCCAATACAAAAACAACAGAAGAAAGCACCAATATTTTATCAATCGATATAGGTGGCACAAGCCTTAAAGCATGCATCCTGACAGAACAAGGAGAACTCTTCTCTGAATACACCAAACTCCCCACTCCCAAAAATTCAACACCAGAGGCTGTAATTAAGGAAATCCATGAGTTAGTGGGTCCATTAGCGCCCTATGGAAAAGTGGCTATTGGTTTTCCCGGATATGTTAAAGGGGGGATTGTTGAGACTGCTCCCAATCTGGCGAAAAATAAATGGGCAGGATTTCCCCTTGCTCAGGAGATCAGTGATCTGCTGGGGAAACCTGTAAGACTCATTAATGATGCAGACCAGCAGGCTTTGGGAGTAATTGGTGGCAAAGGATTCGAAATTGTGCTCACACTGGGTACAGGATTCGGTACATCTCTTACTTTTGACGGCGAACTCCTGCCCCACCTTGAACTTGCCCATCTTCCGGTAACTAAAAATAAGGATTACGATGCCTATATAGGGAATAAAGCTTTTGAAAAAGAAGGTAAGAAAGAGTGGAACGATAGATTACAACGCATTATACAGATTTATAAAACGGTCTTCAATTATGATGAACTGTATTTGGGAGGTGGTAATGCCAAACAAATAGATTTCGATCTGGATCATAATATACACATTGTCTCTAACAGGGATGGGATTAAAGGTGGTGCCAAATTATGGGCTGCCAAAGAGAAATATCATATTTTCACAACCTATCCAAAAATCAATATATAAAATGGAAAGTAAATACACATTAGGAATGATAGGCCTTGGAACTATGGGCCGCAATTTATTGCTGAACATGGCTGACAATGGCTTTGCTGTTACTGGTTATGACAAGGATCCAAACATGATTCAGAAATTGGAAGAAGATGGTGCGAAGCATAAACTAAATGCTTACAGCTCTTTGGAGGATTTTGTTGCAAGTCTAGAATTGCCTAGAAGAATTATGCTTCTGGTACCTGCAGGACCAATTGTTGACAGTGTTATTAAAGAACTGGAGCCATTACTGGACAAAGGTGATATCATTATTGACAGTGGAAACTCCCATTTTACAGATACCAGCAGAAGAGCAGTTGAGCTTTCAGACAAGGGAATTCACTTCTTTGGAATGGGAATTTCTGGTGGTGAAGAAGGTGCGCGTTTTGGACCTAGTATTATGCCAGGTGGTGATAAAACCGCTTATGGTGCGATGAAAGAAATTTTAGAAGCCGTTTCAGCAAAAGTAAACGGTGATCCTTGTGTAGCCTATATTGGTCCCGGTGCTTCCGGCCACTTCGTTAAAATGGTACACAATGGGATAGAATATGCAATGATGCAGTTACTGGCTGAAAGCTATGACATCATGAAAACTGCTCTGGGATATTCCAATGAGCAGATTTACAGTGTATTTGAAGAATGGAACAATGGTCGTCTTCAATCTTTCCTGTTAGAAGTAACCAGAGACATTTTTAAAGTTAAAGACGATAAAACTGATGCGTTCCTTGTAGATATGATCAAGGATGAAGCCAGATCTAAAGGTACAGGAAAATGGACATCCCAGGTGTCAATGGACTTGCAGCTACCAATTCCAACTATCAATGAGGCAGTAAGTACAAGAGACTTGTCTAAATACAAAACACTCCGCGTTGCTTTATCAAAAGCGTACGCACAAGATGTGCCTCTTGCGGAAAATAAAGATCAGTTTATTAAAGAATTAGAGCAGGCCTTATATTTTTCAGTAATTACTTCTTATGCACAGGGTCTCCATTTATTATGGCAGGCATCTATCACTTACGAATATGAGTTAAACCTTCATGAAATCGCACAAATCTGGCGCGGTGGCTGCATTATCAGAGCAGAATTCCTTGAAGATATTTATCAGGCGTATAAAAAGCAGCCTGACTTAGAACATCTTTACGCAGATGCAGGTATACAGGACAAAATGAAAGAAATCCTTCCAGGGATGAGATCTGTAGTTGCACATGCTGTACAAAGCGGACTGGCTGTACCGGCCTTTGCGTCTGCTCTTGCCTATTTCGACTCATTAAGAACAGAGAAAATGCCTTCTAACCTGATTCAGGCACAAAGAGATTTCTTTGGTGCACATAGATTTGAACGTACAGATGCTGAGGGTACATTCCATGCTATCTGGAATCCAAAAACAGCTTAAAATAATAAAGAGATGAAACACTACCACGATCATGTTACTTAAAACATAGGTAAAATGATCGTGGTAGCTTCATAACCGATAAATAACAATTATAATCTGATGAAAACAAGTAAATGCCTTAACCCAACCATATTTGTCATATTTGGCGGTACTGGTGACTTAAATATGCGCAAACTTGCGCCAGCTATTTACAATCTATACTCTGATGGCTTTATGTCAAAGGAATATGCAATCATCGGTACAGCAAGGAAGAAGCTTACTGATGACGTATTCCGCAGCACAATCATGGATGGTGTTAACTCCTTCTCCAGAGCCGGAAAGGTAAAGCAGGAGAAGTGGGATGAATTTGCTAAAAATGTATACTATAATTCAGTTGATGTTTCTGCTCCGGAGACATTCGGCGTACTGAAAACAAATATTGAGAAATTAAGAGAAGATTTCGGACCTAAAACGCAGGTAATTTATTACCTGGCGGTAGCGCCAAATCTGTTTCCTTTAATTGCACAATGTCTTGCTGAATATGACCTTGTAGGAAACGAAGATAACTGTCGTATTGTAATTGAAAAACCTTTCGGTCATGATCTGGAAACAGCTAAAGAATTAAATAAACTGTTAACAGGTATCTTCACGGAAAAACAGATTTATAGAATTGATCATTATCTGGGTAAAGAAACAGTTCAGAATATCATGGCATTTCGTTTTGCCAATTCTTTCCTTGAGCCGCTGTGGAACAGAACATATATTGATCATGTTCAGATCTCTGTAACAGAACAATTGGGTGTAGGTGATCGCGGTGGTTACTATGATGGTGCAGGTGCACTGAGAGATATGCTTCAGAATCATATTCTTCAGTTGTTATGCTTAATTGGTATGGAAACACCGATCAATTTTGATGCTGATGAGATCAGGAATAAGAAAGTTGACGTGCTGAAAGCGATGCGTCCTTTTGGTCCTGAGGACATACGCCTGAGCACTGTTCGCGGACAATATTCTAAAGGATGGGTGGAAGGAAAAGAAGTTCCCGGCTACAGATCTGAAAAAGATGTTGATCCGAAATCCAATACAGAAACATTTGCAGCTGTTAAGTTCTTTGTTGACAACTGGAGATGGCAGGGAATTCCTTTCTATGTACGTACAGGAAAACGCTTGTTCCAGACCTCTTCTTTGATCACTATACAGTTTAAAGATGTGCCACATCAGGTTT
>Ga0247813_10000239_pt1 | contig 62130 bp, 68 predicted proteins | sample UWRJL169409C1_FD_180719 | JGI IMG/M metagenome (GOLD analysis project Ga0247813, IMG submission 180719) | Plant litter microbial communities from Arlington Agricultural Research Station in Wisconsin, United States - UWRJ-L169-409C-1 | ecosystem: Environmental > Terrestrial > Plant litter >... | reverse complement strand
TCCCGGCCGGCGGGGCCGGGGGGGCGGCGGGGGGGGGTTTGGCGGGGGGGGGGGGGGGGGGGCGGCGGGTCGTTCGGCCAGGACCAGGACAATGGCGACTACACCGCGGCGACGATCGGCGGCAATTACCGCGCGGATCGCTGGACGTGGAACGGCCGCCTCGAATACCGCACCGCCGATTCCGGGAATCGCTGGGGCGTCACCTCCAATTTCCTGCGCACGCTGGGCGAGGGCAAGACGCTGGCGTCGAGCATCCGAGCCTATACGATCAAGGACACGACCGGCGCGGTCGCAGCCTTCGCCAACGCCGATGTCGCGATCGCGTGGCGGCCGCTCGACAGCCGCTGGTCGCTGCTCGAACGCCTCGAACTGCGCCACGAGAGCGCCGATGCCGGGTTCACCGACGACAACACGCTGGGCGTGCCGGCTTACGGCGGCGGCGACCAGGTGACGACGCGCGCGATCAACAACCTGGTGGTCAATTACCGCACCGGCGCGGAGGGCGCGGGCCACGGGCTGGAGGCGACGGTCTATTACGGCGCGAAATACGTTTCAGGGCGCTTCGCCGACGACGTCTATGATGGCTATATCGACGTCACCGGCTTCGACCTGCGCCACGATCTCGGCAGCCGCTTCGACGTCGGCGTGCAGGGCTCGGTGCAGCACGCCTGGTCGCGCGGCGCAGTGTCGTGGAGCGGCGGACCGTCGGCCGGCGTCTCACCCGCGGCGAACGTCTGGATCAGCGCCGGCTACAACATCGCCGGCTACCGCGACCGCGATTTCGAGGACGACCGCTACACGCGGCAGGGGCCGTACGTGACCATGCGGCTGAAGATCGACCAGGGGACGCTGGGCGGCGCCACGCGCGCGCTGTTCGGCGGTCGTCGATGACAATCAGGGAGAGAGACATGGCATCCACCGCACAAACCGGCACCGCGCCCCAAGGGATGGCTCCGCGCGATTTCGCCGACCACGGGACCAGTGTCGAGGAACTCGCGCGTGAGTTCGCGGCCCACGACGCGGTGACCAGCGAGGCGTTGATCGCGTCGATGGTGACCCAGGCGATCCAGCAATGGCGACTCGACGATGCGACCTTCTGGCAGCGCGTGAAATTCCAGGCGCGCCTGATCCGCGCGACTGCCGCGGTGATGCAAATGTACCCGACCGACGAGATGCGATGACGCCAGCCGGCGCGCTACTTCTCGTCGGTAGTCAGCTTCACTTTGTTGGGCAGCTTCTTCCCCTTGGTGCGGCGCGAAGGCAGCTGCACGGGGTTCTTCTTCTTCCACTGCGCGAAGGTCATCGGACCATCGGGCGTGTCGATCATCGTATCGTCGATGGACAAGGGGAGCTCCTCGCGGCCCTGCCGCCGGCAGGGGGAAGAAAATGGTGCGGCCGAGAAGACTCGAACTTCCACGGGCTTTCGCCCACAACGACCTCAACGTTGCGCGTCTACCAGTTCCGCCACGGCCGCACGTGATACAGGCCGGACTTTCACCCGGCAGCTGGTAGGCGGGTGCCACTAGCAAGGCTTTCGCCGGCCTGCAACGCCTTTGCGCGCATTCCCAAACAAAGCTGCAACCGGTACCGGGGGACCGTGGCCGACCCCGTCTTCTCGAACGCGACCCGGATGGAAACGCGCCGCGTGCTGAAGCTCGCCTGGCCGGTCGCGCTGACCAGCCTGAACTGGACGATCCTGCACGTCACCGATGTCGTCGTGGTCGGGCTGGTCGGCCCGCACGAGGTCGCCGCGCTCGGTGCCAGCCGGTCGCTGACCTTCATCGCGATCGTCACCGGGCTCGCCTGGCTGTCGGGCGTGATCGTCCACACCTCACGCGCCGACGGCGCCGGCGACTTGCCGCGCACGGGCCAGGTGCTGCGCGAGGGGCTCGCCTTCGCGCTGTTGCTCGGGCTCGTGCTGGCGGCGCTGCTATTTGCGTTCGCGACGCCGATGCTGGCCGCGCTCGGCGTCGTACCGACGCTCGTTGCACCCGCCGCACGCGTGGTGCGGGTGATGGCGCTGACCTATCCTCCGCAGCTCGTCATCGTCGCGGCCAGCTTCTTCCTCGAAGGCGTCAGCCGTCCGCGCCGCGTCACCGTCGTCAACCTGTCGATCCTGCCGCTCAACGCGGTCCTCGCCTGGGCATTGTCCGGCGGACATCTGGGGCTGCCGGCGATGGGCGCTGTCGGTGCGGCCAGCGCGACCGTCATAGCGTCGCTGCTCGGCGCCGTAGGCATGGTCGCCGCCGCATTGCTCCTGCCCCTCGCCAGGGAGCGCGGCACGCGGCGGATCGACCGTGCCGCTTGGGCCGACGTGCCACGCGGAGTCGGTGCGCTTGCGATATTCGGCATCGTGCCCGCTATCGCGTCGGGCTTGGAACTCGCTGGCTTCTCGGTCCTGATCGCCTTGTCGACGCGGTTCGGTGATGGCGTCGCGCACGCCTTCCAGATCGTCTTCTCGGTGCACAACGTCACCTTCGGGCTCGCGCTCGGACTGGGATCGGCGGCGGGCGTGCGGGTCGGCAACGCGGTGGGGGAGGGGGATCCGCGCGCCGGCGTCTCGCGCGCGCTGATCGCGACCGGGCTGGCGATGCTGGCGCTGGGGGCGTGCGCGATCCTGCTGATCGTCGGGCGCGGCGCGATCGTTGCCGCCTTCCCGGCCGAACCCGCGGTCCATGTCGTCGCGCTGGCGATGCTGCCGGTCTGGGCGCCGTTTATCCTCTTCGACGGCGCGCAGGTCGTGCTCGTCTATGCGTTGCGCTCGTTCGGCGATCAGGTGGTGGCCGGCGTCAACAGCATCGCCGCGTATTTCGTCGTCACCGGCGGCGCGGGCTGGTGGCTGGTGCACATGGGCTATGGCCCGATCGCGCTGGTCTGGGCGTCGGGGCTCGGCATGCTGACCGCGGCGGTCCTGCACGGCGCACGGTTCTGGCAGGTCGCCCGGCGACTACGCCGTGCTTAGCGAGTCGTTTCGCCTGCGAAGCTGAGTTCCAGCCGCTTCGAGTTCGACGGCACGTCCAGCTTGGCCGAATTGAAGTCGATCGCCCCGCCCGGCGGCAGCGTCCGCTGCTGCGGCGTGATCGTCCAGCTATAGACGATGCGCCCCTGGGCATCGCGCAGTTCGGCGCGGATGTCGGGCACGCGCTGGCGCGAATCGGACGGGTTGGTCACTTGCCCGCTGACCGCGAACAGTTCGGATCCGTTCTCCAGCTCGCGCCGCTCGATCGGGTTGTCGCGCAGGCGAAGCGGCGTCTCGTCGGCGCCGATCCCCAGCTTCGTGCCGATCCCCGGCGTGCCCAGATACAGGATCGCGACCACCGCCAGCAGCATCAGCACGCCTGCTGCGACTGCCGCGACCGTCCAGCGCTTCGCCATGTTGCGACGGGCGCGGATCGGCGGCACGAATGCCGCGGCCGCCTGCACAACCGGGGCCTCCGCATACGCCGGCGCGGCAATGGGAGACGGCGCAGCCGGTTCCGACGCCGCAGGCTGGATAGGCGGCGCGGCGGGAACAGGCGGTTTCGGCCGCGGCAACGGCGCGAGCGGCGCGAACGGCGGCGGCGTCTCGGTGATCGGCACGGGCTCGGGCATCGTCAGCTCGGGCGGGGTCGGTGCCTGGAACCAGCTATGCTTGCAGTTCGCGCAGCGCACGGTGCGTCCGTCCGCGCCGATCGCGCTGTCGGGCACCAGATAGCGGGTGCTGCACTCGGGGCATTGCAGGATCATGGGTACGCTTCACCACGGCCGCGGGACATGGGCCTTCCGTTGAATCTAAGCACGCCGCCGCGACTCATGGCAAGCCCCGGGGGCATGCTTGAAGCGCGCGGCGGGCCATGCGAAAGCGGATCGGGGCATTGGGTACAAGAGCGGGCGCGACCACACGCATGGCGAACATCGTGCAGTTCGAGAATATCGGCCTACGCTACGGCACGGGCGCGGAGACGTTGTCCGACGTCAGCTTCACCTTGCGCAGCGGCGCGTTCTACTTCGTCACCGGCGCCAGCGGTGCGGGCAAGACCTCGCTGTTGAAGCTTCTCTACCTTGCCCAGCGCCCCAGCCGCGGGATCATCCGGTTGTTCGGCGAAGATGCGGTGCTGTTGCCGCGTGATCGCCTGCCCGGGTTCCGCCGTCGCATCGGCGTGGTGTTCCAGGATTTCCGGCTCGTGCCGCATCTGTCGGCGTGGGACAATATCGCGCTGCCCCTGCGCGTCGCCGGCGTGCCGGAGGCGGATGTCGAACAGCCGGTGCGCGAGATGCTGGCCTGGGTCGGCCTGACCGAACGCGCGCATGCCCGCCCCGCGACGCTGTCGGGCGGCGAGCAGCAACGCGTCGCGATTGCCCGCGCGGTGATCGCTCGTCCCGAGATACTGATCGCCGACGAGCCGACCGGCAACGTCGATCCCGACATGGCCGAACGGCTGCTCCATTTGTTCGATTCGCTTAACAAGCTCGGCACCACGGTCGTGGTCGCGACGCACGACTTCCATCTGCTCAACCGTATCCCGCACGCGCAGATGATGCGGCTCGATCGCGGCCGGCTGCTCGATCCGACCGGGTCCCTGCGCTATCCGCCGAAGCGGCCAGATTCGTGATGGCGCGATCAACGGATCGACGCGTGCTCGACGAAGTCGGCGGCCTGCGCGCGATGACCTGGGTCATGGCGATCATGCTGTTCCTGACGATGCTCGCCGCTGCGCTAGGGCTCGGCACCGCCGGTGCTGCGCGGCTGCTCGATCGGCAATTGTCCGGCCGCCTGACCGTGCAGATCGTCGAAGGCGAACCGGCACGTCGCGATGCGGTCGCAGCGCGGGTCCTGAGCGCACTTCGCAAGCAACCCGGCGTCGCGCGCGCGACGCCGGTCGATCGCGCCGAACTCACCCGGTTGCTCAGCCCCTGGCTCGGCAGCGACGGCGCCGATCCGCAATTGCCCGTGCCGGCGATGATCGACATCGACCTCGCCGACCAGGACGATGCGGCGATCACGCGCGTCACCGCCGCCGTCCACGCCGTCAGCCCGGCGGCACGCGTCGACCGGCACGAACGCTGGATGTCGCCGGTCAGCGATTTCATGACGTCACTGACCTGGCTGGCGCTGGCGCTGGTGTTGCTGATGGCCGGCGCGACCGCCGCCGTCGTGGTGCTCGCCGCGCGCGCGGGACTCGAGGCGCATCGCCCGACGATCGAGGTCATGCACATGCTCGGGTCCACAGACCTGCAGGTCGCGCGGCTGTTCCAGCGCCGGATCGCGCTCGACGCGACGGTCGGCGGCATCGCCGGGGGGCTGGCCGCGCTGGGCGTGATCGCGATCATCGGCGTACGCCTGCGCATGCTCGGCTCCGAACTGCTCAGCGGCGTCATGCTCTCGCTGATCGACTGGCTGTTGCTGGTCTGCCTGCCGCTCGGCTTCGTCGTCCTGGCGACGCTCGCCGCACGCGTCACGATCGTCCGCGCGCTGAGGCGTACGCTGTGATCGTCCGGCTGTTCGGCGTGATGGCGCTGCTCTGGGCGCTCGGGTTCGCGGTGTTCATGCTGATGCTGCCACCGCCGCTGGAGGGATCGACGACCGATGCGATCGTCGTGCCGACCGGCGCCGCCGGACGGATCGATCGTGGGCTGGACCTGTTGCGCCGTCACCAGGCGCGCCGCATGCTGGTCACCGGCGTCGCGCCGGGCGTCCGGCCGATCGACCTGGCGCGCGAATATCGCACCCCGGCGTCGCTGTTCGCCTGCTGCATCGATCTCGGCGCCGACGCGGTCGACACGCGCTCGAATGCCGAGGAGACCGCGGTCTGGGTCCGCACGCATCGCTACGCCTCGGTCCGCCTCGTCACCTCCGACTGGCACCTGCCGCGCGCGAAGATGGAACTCGGCGCGGCGCTCGGCCGGCACGTCGTGGTGCTCGGCGACGGCGTGCCCGGCACCCCGCGGCTCGGAACTTTGGTCAACGAATACAACAAGCTGATCCTGCGACGGATCGCGCTCTGGATCGGAATGGGCACATGATCGCCTGGCTACGAACGATCGTCTTCATGGTCGTGTTCTACAGTATCTCGCTACCGATCGTCGCCAGCGTGCCGATCTCGGCGCTGTTCGGCGACAAGGCGGTGATCGCGCATGCGACGGTGTGGACGCGGTTCCACCGCTGGGCGACGCGCGTGATCCTCGGCATCCGGATCCGTATCGAGGGAACGCGGCCGACCGAGCCCGCCTTCTACGCGTGCAAGCACCAGGCGATGTTCGAGACGCTCGAGCTGCAGGCACTGCTCGACGGCCCGGCGATGGTGCTGAAGCGCGAGCTTGCCGACATCCCGCTCTGGGGGTGGGCGGCGCGACGCTACGGTGCGATCGTCGTTGACCGCGACGCGTCCGCCGCGGCGATGCGCGGCATGATGCGCGAAGCGACCGCCGCCAAGGCAACCGGCCGCTCGATCCTGATCTTTCCCGAAGGCACGCGCGTATCGCCGGGCGAACAACCGCCGTTGAAGCCCGGTTTTGCCGGGCTCTATCGTGCGCTGAAAATGCCGACGGTGCCGATCGCCTGCGACAGCGGCGTGGCGTGGCCGAAGAAAGGGCCGAAGGGGCCAGGCGTCATCACCTTCCGCTTCGGCGAAGTCGTCCCACCAGGCCTGCCCCGCGAGGAGGCCGAGGCACGGGTCCATGCGGCGATGAACGCGCTGGAGACCTGACGGTTCTCCTGCGAAAGCAGGAGCCCAGGGTCGCGCACGTCGCACCCGGTTACCCTGGATTCCTGCGTTCGCAGGAACACCGCTTCACTCGTGCGTGCGGCCGAAATCGGGCACGTCGTCGTCCTGTCCCTGTTCGACGATCGAGCGCCGCACCGCGCGCGTGCGCGTGAACAGGTCGAACAGCGCATCGCCGTCGCCCCAGCGGATCGCCCGCTGCAGGTGGCTCAGATCTTCCGAGAAGCGCTGCAGCATTTCGAGCACCGCCTCGCGGTTGGTCAGGAACACGTCGCGCCACATCGTCGGGTCCGACGCCGCGATGCGGGTGAAGTCGCGGAAGCCGCCTGCCGAATATTTGATCACCTCGGACTGGGTCACTTCCTCAAGGTCGCTGGCGGTGCCGACGATCGTGTAGGCGATAAGATGCGGCAGGTGGCTGGTGACGGCCAGCACGCGATCGTGATGCTCGGGCGCCATCGTCTCGACCTGCGCGCCCAGCCGCCGCCAGAATTCGGACACGCGCTCGACCGCCGTTGCGTCCGCACCCTCGGGCGGCGTGACGATGCACCAGCGATGCTTGAACAGCGTCGCGAACCCCGCTTCCGGACCGCTGCGCTCGGTCCCCGCCACCGGATGTGCCGGAATGATCGTCGCACCCGGCAGCGCGCCAGCCAACGCACGCGCGACCTCCGCCTTGCAGCTGCCGACGTCGCTGACGATCGCATCGGCGGGCAATTCGGCGGCGAATTCGGCGGCGACCGCGCCCATCGCGCCGACCGGCACGCACAGGATCACCAGATCGGCATCGATCACCGCGGCGCCGGCGCTGTCGGCGATGTCGTGGCAAATCTGCAGCCGGTCCGCGGTCTCGCGCACGCCCGCGTCGGCGTCGTAGCCGGTCAGGTGCACGGTCGGCATCGCATCCAGCACGCCGCGCGCGATCGACGAGCCGATCAGTCCCAGGCCGATGATCGTGACGCGTGCAAAAGGGAGCATCAGCGTTCGGTCATCCCGCGCAACGCCGCGATCACGCCGCGCGTCTCGTCCTCGGTGCCGATCGTGATGCGCAGCGCGTTCGGCAGGCCCTGCCCGGGCAGCCAGCGGACGATGTACCCCGCCTCCATCAGCCCGTGATAGGCAGCGTCGGCGGTAAGGCTGCCCTCGAACAGCACCAGCACGAAGTTCGCCTTCGACGGGACCGCACGCAGGCCGGCATTGCCCATGCCCTCGATCTGCTCGACGAACCAGCCGCGCCATTTGTCGTTGTGCGCGCGGGTCGCGTCGACGAACGCGGTGTCGCCGATCGCCGCGACCGCCGCCGCCTGGCCCGCGGTCGTCACGTTGAACGGCGCGCGGATGCGGTGCATCGCGTCGATCACCGCAGGGCACGCATAGCCCCAGCCGATCCGCTCGGCGGCGAGGCCGTGGATCTTGGAGAAGGTCCGCGTCACCAGCACGTTCGCCTCGGTCATCGCCAGCGCGAGGCCGGCATCGTCTTCTTCGGGGCTCAGATATTCGGCATAGGCCTGGTCGAGCACCAGCAGCACGTCGCGCGGCAGGCCGGCGTGCAGCCGCGCGATCTCGCTGCGCCCGGTGAAGGTGCCGGTCGGGTTGTTGGGGTTGGCGACGAACACCACGCGGGTGCGCTCGGTCACCGCGGCCAGGATCGCATCGACGTCGGTCGCATAGTCGCGGTCGGCGACGATCACCGGTTCCGCGCCGACCCGCCGCGTCGCGATCTCATAGACCGCGAAGCCGTAGCGGACATGGATGATCTCGTCGCCCGGCCCCGCATAGGCGCCCGCTGCGAGGTGCAGGATCTCGTCCGATCCGGTGCCATAGATGATCCGCGCGGCATCCAGGTCGTAATGCGCCGCCAGCGCCGCGCGGAGGTCCGCCGCACTTGCATCCGGATAGCGTTCCAGCGTCCGGTCGGCGGCATCGAACGCGGCCTTGGCGGCGGCGCTGGTGCCGAGCGGGTTCTCATTCGACGACAGCTTGATGACCTTGCGGCCGTCATCGGTCGTCGAGCGGCCGGGGGTGTAGGGCGCGATGCCCAGGATCCAGGGTTTGGGAGCGGGTGCGGTCATGCGCGCGACATAGCGGTCGGTGTGGCGCGGTGGCAAATGGTTGTGGTAGCGCGACGGCCATGCTCGCGACCCCAGCACCCAGTTCCGACGACCCACGCTCCGACGACCAGCGCTTCGGCCTCGCGCGGCGCGTGACGTTGCCGGGACCGCTGCGGCTTGACGGCGGCGTGCTGCTGTCGCCGGTCGACATCGCCTATGAGACCTACGGCACGCTCAACGCCGACGCGTCCAATGCGGTGCTGGTCTGCCACGCGCTGACCGGCGACCAGCACGTTGCGTCCGCACATCCGCGTACCGGCAAGCCCGGCTGGTGGACGCGGATGGTCGGCCCCGGCTGCCCGATCGATCCGGCGCGTCATTTCGTCGTCTGCGCCAATGTGCTCGGCAGCTGCATGGGGTCGTCCGGCCCGGCGACGATCAACCCGGCGACCGGCGAGCCCTGGGGCATGGCGTTCCCGGTCATCACGATCCGCGACATGGTCCGCGCGCAGGCGATGCTGCTCGACCATCTCGGGATCGACGTGCTGGCGGCGGTGGTCGGCGGATCGATGGGCGGCATGCAGGCGCTGAACTGGCCGGCGACCTTCCCCGACCGCGTCCGCGCGACCGTCGTGATTGCCTCGACCGCGCGCCACACCGCGCAGAACATCGCCTTCCACGAAGTCGGCCGCCAGGCGGTGATGGCCGACCCGAACTGGCGCGGCGGCGACTATTACGGCGAGGGCGATCCCCCGGCTGCCGGACTCGCGGTGGCGCGGATGGCGGCGCACATCACCTATCTGTCGGAAGCGGGTCTAACCGAGAAATTCGGCCGCCGCCTTCAGGCGCGCGAAGCCAAGAGCTTCGGCTTCGACGCCGATTTCCAGGTCGAAAGCTATCTGCGGCACCAGGGCCTCGCCTTCACCGACCGGTTCGACGCCAACGCCTATCTCTACATCACGCGGGCGATGGATTACTTCGACCTTGCCGAAGAACATGGTGGGCTGCTCGCCAGCGCCTTCCGCGCCACGCGGTCGCGTTTCTGCCTGGTCAGCTTCGATACCGACTGGCTCTACCCGACCGCCGAATCGCGTAGCATCGTCCAGGCCCTAAATGCCGCCGGTGCGCCGGTCAGCTTCGTCGAGCTGTCGAGCCCGTACGGCCACGACGCCTTCCTCCTCGAATCGCCCGAACTCAACCGCGTCGTCGACGGATTTTTGAGGGCAGGGGCATGATCGAACTTTCCGACGACAAGACGCTGTTGCAGGTCGATCGCGTGCATGGCTGGCTGGCCGGCAGCTACTGGTCCCCCGGGATTTCGCGCGACCTGGTGGAGCGCGCGATCGCCGGGTCGCATTGCCTGGGCGCATACCGCGACGGCGTGCAGGTCGGCTATGCGCGCACGATCACCGATCACGCGACCTTTGCCTGGATCGCCGACGTGTTCGTCGACGAAAGCTGCCGCGGCGAGGGGCTCGGGCGGCGGATGGTCCAGTGGTTCCTCGACCTGCCGAGCTTCGACGGCATGCGCCGCGTCGCGCTCGGCACGCTTGATGCGCACGGCGTCTACGAAGCGCTCGGCTTTCACCCGCTGCTTCGGCCCGAACGCTTCATGGAACGGCTCGCCCCCGGCGCTGCCGCGCTGTTGCGGACCCAGTCATGAGCCTGCGCGCCGATCTCGCGGTGATCGCCGAGAACGTCGCGGTCGGATCGCGCGTGCTCGACGTCGGTTGCGGCGACGGCGCGCTGATGGCGGCGCTGCGCGACAATCGCGGCGTCGACGCGCGGGGGCTGGAGATCGACGCGGGCAACGTCGCCGCCGCGGTCGGCCGTGGCCTGTCGGTGATCCAGGGCGACGCGGATATCGATCTTGCCGGCTACCCCGACGCCAGTTTCGACTATGCGATCCTTAGCCAGACGCTGCAGACCGCACGCGCCCCCGACATGGTGCTCGACGAACTGCTGCGGATCGGTCGCCGCGCGTTCGTCAGCTTCCCCAATTTCGCGCACTGGCGCGTCCGGCTGTCGTTGCTGTGGGGCGGACGCATGCCGGTTACGCGGCAATTGCCCGAGCGCTGGTACGATACGCCCAACATTCACCACCTCACGATCGACGATTTCCGCGCGTTCGTGAAGGCGCGCGGCGTCATGGTGGAGGGCGCGTGGTTCCTGTCGGGCGACAAGCGCACCACGTCACCGGCAGCCAATTTGTTCGCCGAACACGCGATTTTCCTGCTCTGCCGCCCGTGACATTCCAGTCACATTTCTTACAATATTAATCCAGATCAACCATTCTCGGAACCCGGAGACAGCGCGCGGGGTTGCACCGCCATGACCAAGACGGCCCTCATCGTGGAAGACGAGATCTTCGTGGCGCTAGACCTCGAACGAATCCTCGTCGATGCAGGCTATGCCGTTGCCGCGATCGCAGCCGATCGGGATGGCGCGATCGCCGCCGCCTCGCAATGTTCGTTCGCGTTCGTCGACATCAACCTGCGCGATGGACCGACCGGCCCCGAGATCGCCGAGCGCATCGCTCGCGAGTATAATGTGAAGGTCGTCTTCGTCACCGCCAACCCGAGTCAGATCGGCGAGAACAGCCCGGCGCTCGGCTATATCCGCAAGCCGTTCAGCGAATCCGCGATCCTCGCTGCCGCCGCACTGGCTTGCGAGGATGCGATTCCCGCGAACGACGACGTAATCCGACTGGCGATCTGATCAGGCGCAGGCTTACCGGGTTCACGCCCGGCAGAGCGCCGCCGCCGGAACCGCAATCTCCATGACCAGCCCCTCGGGGCGCCAGTCGCGGGCGACCGTCCCGCCCAGCTGCCGCACCGCGCTCAATTCAATCAACTGACTGCCGAACCCGCCGCTGCCGGCCGGTGCCGTCACGCTCGGACCGCCACGTTCGTGCCAGGTGATCACGACGGTGTCCTCGCCGACCGCAACCGCGACCTCGACCGCACCCGCCTCGCTGGCCAGCGCGCCATATTTCGTCGCGTTGGTGGCGAGCTCGTGGAACAGCAGCGCGATCGGCGTGGCCGAACGGTCGTCGATCGACACGTCGTCGCCCGACACCGACAGCCGGGTATCGCCGCTTTGCTGGTACGGCTCGAACAACTCGGCGAGCAGGCCGTGCAGGCTGTCCTGCCGCGCGGTCGGCCGCGATGCGTTGCTGTGCGGACGGACGAAATCATGCGCCCGGCCCAATGCGTTGATGCGGTGGCGCAGATCGGTCGCGACCCCCGCGAACTCGGGTTTGCCGCGCGCCGCGAACGAGATCAGGCCGGAGATCACCGCGAAGATGTTCTTGATACGGTGGCTCAGCTCCTGGCTGATGACCTCGCGTTCCTCGTACGCCAGCTTCTGTTCGTGGATATCGGTGCACGTGCCGAACCAGCGCAGGATCGCGCCGGCCTCGTCGCGGATCGGCAGCGCGCGGCCCAGCACCCAGCGATAGGTGCCGTCGAAATGGCGCAGGCGATATTCGATATTATAGGGCTCGCCGGTCTCCAGCGACTGCCGCCAGACGCTCCAGGCGCGATCCTGGTCGTCGGGGTGGAACATGTCGTTCCAGCCTTCGCCGTCGGTCGTGCCCGCTGGCGCGCCGGTGAATTCATACCAGCGCGCATTATAATAATCGTGGAACCCGTCGGGCAGCGTCGACCACACCATCTGCGGCATGGTGTCGGCGAGCGTCCGGAACCGCAGGTCGCTCTCCTCCAGCGCGCGGCGCGACTGCGCCTCGGCATGGCCCTGCTCGCGCGCGACGCGGCGATCGTCGAGCCGCCCCATCGCCGCCTTCGCCAGGATCAGCAGGCCCCTGAGCTGGAACGGGGTCAACCCGTCGCGCGCGACCGGGTCGATCACGCACAACGCGCCCAGCGGCACGCCTTCGCTCGATACGAGCGGCGCGCCGGCGTAGAAGCGGATGAACGGCGGGCCGGTGACCAGCCCGTTGTCGGCGAAGCGCGGATCCTGCGTCGCGTCCGGGACCTGCATCACCTCGCGGCCGTACATCGCATGTGCGCAGAACGACTGGCTGCGCGGCGTCGCCAGCAGGTCGGTACCGGTTCGCGCCAGGAAACGCTGATATTCCTCCTCGACCAGGCTGACGAGGGCGACCGGGGTGCCGCACAATTCGGCCGCGAACGCGACCAGATCGTCCAGCTGCCCCGCCACGCGCGCGCCCGCGACATCGTACGCCGCGATCACGCGGGTCCGTATCGCCTCGTCGATCTGGTTGTCCGTACCGACGCCCACGTCGATCAGAACGGCACGTCGTCGTCGAGATCGTCCGAGAAGCCGCCGCGCGATGCCGATGCACCACCACCGCCGCCGCCACGGCTGCCGCCACCGCCGCCGCCGTAGCCGCCACCCGACGAACCGCCACCGAAGTCGTTGCCGCCGCCACCGCCGGCCCAGTCGTCACCGCCGCCGCGCGATCCGCCGCCACCAGCGCCACCGCCCTGGGCGCCGCCCGGACCGTCGAGCATAACCAGCACGCTGTTGAAGCCCTGCAGCACGATCTCGGTCGAATATTTGTCGGCACCCGACTGGTCCTGCCACTTACGGGTCTGCAGCGCGCCTTCGATATAGACCTTGCTGCCCTTGCGCAGATACTTCTCGGCGACGTTCGCGAGGCCTTCGTTGAAGATCGCGACCGAATGCCATTCGGTCTTTTCCTTGCGCTCGCCGGACATCTTGTCCTTCCACGACTCGGACGTCGCGATGCGCAGATTGACGACCTTGCCGCCGTTCTGGAATGCCTTGCTCTCGGGATCGCGGCCCAGATTGCCGACGATGATGACCTTGTTGACGCTGCCTGCCATGATGCCCCTCAGAGGCCGGCGAACACCGCCAGCCAATATGTTATGCCGGCCATTATGTAGGCGGCGGCGAACAAATAGCCAACCATGAAGGCCGGCCATTTCCATCCGTTGGTCTCGCGCCGGGTCACGGCGATGGTCGAAATGCACTGCGGCGCGAACACGAACCACATCAGGAAGGCGAGCGCGGTCGGCAGGCTCCAGCGACCGCGCAGGTTCTCGACCATCGCCTTGCCGCCCTGGTTGCTCTCGGGATCGTCGATTGCGTACACGGTGCCGATCGCCGCGACGGCGACTTCGCGTGCAGCCATCGCCGGGATCAGCGCGAGCACGATGTCGCGGTTGAAACCGATCGGTGCGAACACCGGCGCGATGCCGTTGGCGATCCGGCCCGCGACCGAATAATCGACCGCGGAGATCTTCGGCGCGCCGGCGGGCTGCTCGGGTGGCTTGGGGAAGCTCAGCAGCACCCACAGGATGATCGTCGAGATCAGGATGATCCCGCCGGCGCGCTTCAGGAAGATCTGCGCACGGCTCCATAGCCCGATGGCGACGTCACGCCACTGCGGCCACTGGTATTTGGGCATCTCCATCATGAAGCCCGACGACACGCCCTTGGTGACCGTCCGGCGCAGCACCAGCGCGGCGACGAACGCGCCGACGATGCCCATCACGTACAGGCCGAGCATCACTAGACCCTGCAACCCGACGAACGGCAGCACTTGCGTGTTGGGGATGAACGCGCCGATGATCAGCGTGTAGACCGGCAGGCGCGCGGAACACGTCATCAGCGGCGCGATCAGGATCGTGGTCAGCCTGTCCTTCTCGTCGTCGATCGTCCGCGTCGCCATGATGCCGGGGATCGCACACGCGAAGCTCGACAGCAGCGGGATGAACGCGCGGCCCGAGAGCCCGACGCTCGCCATCACCCGGTCCATCAGGAACGCCGCGCGGACCATGTAGCCGCTCGCCTCGAGGACGAGGATAAAGAGGAACAGGATCAGGATCTGCGGCAGGAACACGATCACCGCGCCGACGCCCTTGATCACCCCGTCGACCAGCAGCGAGCGCAGAAGGGACTGGGGTAGCTCGGACGTGATGAACGCCTGCAACGCGGTGAAGCCGCCGTCGATCAGGTCCATGAACGGCTGTGCCCAGCTGAACACCGCCTGGAACATCAGGAACATGATGCCGAGCAGCAGGATCGGTCCGCCGACCGGATGCAGTGCGACGGCGTCGAGCATATGCGTCCAGCGTCGCACGGTCGTCTCCGACACAGTCGCGGCGGTCGCGATCTGGCGCGCGCGGCGCTGGAGCGTGACGATATCGTCCTGCACGCTACCGTCGGACTTGCGCAGCCGCATCGGTCCGTTGACGACCATTCCCGATAGCGCGGCCTTCAGTTCGTCGAGCCCACGCTTGCGCACCGCGACGGTCGGGATGACCCGCACGCCGAGCTCGCGTTCGAGCACCTTGGGATCGAGCTTCAACCCGTCGCGCTCGGCAAGATCGACCATGTTGAGCGCGACCACCACCGGTAGTCCCAGCGCGATCAGCTGCAGCGTGAAGCGCAGGTGATTGTCGAGATTGGACGCGTCGACCACCACGACCAGCGCGTCGGGCAGTCGCTCGCCGTCCTGCGTGCCGGTGACGACGTCGCGCGTCACGCGCTCGTCGGGGGAAGATGGTTCGAGGCTGTAGGCGCCGGGCAGGTCGACCAGTTCGATCGGACGGCCGTCTTCGAGCACGAGGCGCCCGGCCTTCCGCTCGACGGTGACGCCGGGATAATTGCCCACCTTCTGCCGCGCGCCGGTCAGCGCGTTGAACAGCGCGCTCTTGCCGGCATTGGGATTGCCGACCAGCGCCACCAGCGGTGCTGCGTTCATGCTATCTGGAAACCCGTTATTCGGCGGGTGCGGCGGCGGGCGATACCTGGATAGCGCCGGCGACCGCACGGCGCAGCGCGACCGTCATGCGACCGATCCGGCATGCGATCGGCCCGCGACCGAGACCGGCGCGGTGCAACACCTCGACATCGACGCCAGTATCGAACCCGAGCTCACGCAGCCGGCGCGCCTCGGGCCCCGCCAGTTTCGCCCAGTCGATCGCGGCGACCACCCCATGCTGGCGGCGCGGAAGCGTTTCGAGGCTGTGGGGGCTGTTCATGATGCGACTGATTATCAGTAACGGACGGCAAGGGAAAGCCCCTGCGCCATATTAGGCGGGCATCGCGGCGCCGCAAAATCCGTACCGTAGATTCGTTGGCAGGCATCCACCCGCCCTTAGTCCGTCATCCCCGCGAAGGCGGGGACCCATAAACTCCAACGTTGCGCAACTAGCCGCGAAGCCAGCCAGTATGGATCCCCGCCTGCGCGGGGATGACATTATGGTAAGAGGTCACACAACGAACAATGTAGGACACGTTCGGCCGCGTCACCTCTCAGGATACCGCAACCGCCCGATGAACCGCGACAGACTCGGCCGGTGCTCGGTCCGCGCGATGAACCCCGCCTTGGCCTTCTCGAACGCCATGATCCCGTCGATCCGCCGCGCCAGGAACGCGCGCGTATCCGCCTGACCCTCGCTGTCGTCATCGAGCAGCACGGTCATCGTCGCGCCGTACACGCCGAGCAGGATGGTCCGCTTGGTATAGTGATTGTAATCGGTCGCGGTGTCGCCGGCCGCGCGCCACATGCCGTCGACGCTGCGCCAGCCGAGCTTTGCGCCGCGCGCGACGTTCTGCGGCAGTGCCAAGATCGCCAAGGCACGGCGCAGCGACTCGCGGTACGGCGCTACCGCATCGATCCGCGCTTCGATCAGCGCCGCAATCCGCGCCCGGATCTTCATCGTCGCCAGCACGGCAGCCGGCAGCGCGGCCGCCATCTCGGCGTCGATTGCCGCGAACCACGCGTCGATCATGTCGACCGCCCCGCGCGGGAACGCCAGCGCGGCCACGTCGCGGTCGATCCCCGCAGCGTCGGCCGCCATGTCGCGCGCCGCGTCGCCCCAGCCGTCGAACGCAGCGTTGGCGGCGATGCCGGTCGCGAGCCGGTCGCGGATCTCGTCTAGGGTCAGGTCTTCGGTCATGTCGTCTCCCGACCATCAAGATTAGGCGCAGGCGGCGTTCGTGCAACGCCGGCCAAGTTATTCTTTCCGCCCGGGGGCGATGAAGCGCGACCCTTAGCGCCCTATCTTCCGCCCGTCAGGCAATAAGGAGCCCCCATGCCGAACCTCTTCGATCCGATCCAGCTGGGCGCAATCCGCGCGCCGAACCGTATTCTCATGGCACCGCTGACGCGCGGCCGCGCCGACAAGGCTGCGGTGCCGTCCGCGATGATGGTCGACTATTACACGCAGCGCGCCAGCGCCGGGCTGATCATCTCGGAAGCCACCGGCATCAGCCGCGAAGGCCTCGGCTGGCCGTTCGCGCCGGGCCTGTGGACCGACGAACAGGTCGCCGCGTGGAAGCCGGTCACCGATTCTGTCCACGCCGCCGGCGGTCATATCGTCGCGCAGCTTTGGCACATGGGGCGCCAGGTCCATTCTTCGGTGATCGGTGCCCAGCCGGTGTCGTCCTCGGCGACCGCGACCGCGGGCCAGGCGCACACCTATGACGGCAAGCAGGACTTCGAGACCGCGCGTCCGCTCGAGACCGACGAGATTCCGCGGCTGCTCGCCGATTACGAGATCGCCGCGAAGAATGCCAAGGCCGCAGGATTCGACGGCGTCCAGGTGCACGGCGCGAACGGCTATCTGATCGACCAGTTCCTGCGCGACAACGCGAACTTCCGCGACGATCGCTACGGCGGCTCGATCGAGAACCGCATCCGCCTGATGCGCGAAGTCACCGAGCGCGTCGCTAGCGTGATCGGCGCCGACCGCACCTCGATCCGCCTCTCGCCGAACGGTGACTCGCAGGGCGTGAACGACAGCAACCCGGTCCCGCTCTTCACCGCGGCGGCAAAGGCGCTGTCCGAGATCGGCATCGGCTTCCTCGAACTGCGCGAGCCCGGCCCCGACGGCACTTTCGGCCGCACCGACGTGCCGAAGATATCCCCGCAGATCCGCGAGGTCTTCACCGGCCCGCTGGTCCTGAACTCCGACTATCGCACGGTCGACGAGGCGCAGGCCGCGATCGATTCGGGCGTAGCGGACGCGATCGCCTTCGGCCGCACCTTCCTCGCCAACCCTGACCTGCCCGAACGCCTGCGCACCGGCGCCCCGCTCAACCAGGACGACATGCGAACTTGGTACAGCCAGGGCCCCGAGGGCTATATCGACTACCCCGCCCTGCAAACCGCGAACGCCTGACCTCCGACGTCACCCCGGACTAGGTCCGGGGTGACACCAGGCGGCGCCCCCTGTCGCCGAGCGCATGCGGCCCGACAGGGAAGGATGCCACGCCTCACCCCGCCCGTCATGCCAGCGAAGGCTGGCATCTCCCGGTTCGAGGCACAGCACCTGCCACGGGGAGACCCCAGCCTTCGCTGGGGTGACGGATTAAAGGGCGCCTCGCCAGCATGACGTCCCAAACCGTAGGTTCTGCGTTTGCCGGTGGAGCTACCGCGAAGGGGTAATAGTCACATCAGTGAAAAGGAATTCGCCTGTCGAGCAAACGAGTCGCACGATGGGATCCTTCGTTTTTAAGGGAAAGCTCTTCGATTCGTTCCCGAGGTTAACCAGCACTTTGGTGCCGTCATAAGACAGGCTGAAAGCCTGGATGGTGCCCGGCTTCGTCATTAGTGAAAACGGAAGAATGTCGTCTTCCTTACCGTTGACGCTGTAACCGAGCATCTGGATCGACGGTTCTCCCGATGGCGTCTTTGTGGCATCTGCCGGCAGCGCGGAAAGCACGAACCCGGCGTAAACATCCGGGCCTTTTCCCGGCACGGTGGGCGACGTGATCTGAACGCGAGCCAGCGGAATAAAGGTCTTGATTGCTGCAAGTGTCTTCAGTTGTACCTTGCCGGAAACGGTGAAGGCCCCCGCGTCGACGGGCAGGTCTAATTCGGAGTAATGATCTGCGGCCGTGTCGCAGTCATAAGTGATGCCTCTCGCTCCCGCTATCGCAGGAGCGGTGAGGAGTGCCAATCCGATTGCGTACCGGTAAAAACCCGAGTTCAATTCTCTTCCCCTTTTTCTGCTTTCTGCAGCATCGGGGACTAGCTGTAACCGGCTACCGGATGCGAACCTACTTCGAAAACCGCTCCCGCAACGCCAGCATCGCCAGCGCAGCCTGTGCCGCGCCACCGCCCTTGTCGCCCTCGCTCGGCCGTGCGCGCGCAAGTGCCTGCGCTTCGTTCTCGGTCGTCAGGATGCCGTTGCCGATGCACAGCCCGTCCATCGTCAGCGCCATGATGCCGCGCGCGCTTTCGCCCGCGACGATCTCGAAATGATAGGTCTCGCCGCGGATCACCACGCCCAGCGCGACGAACGCGTCGTACGCGTCGCTGTCCGCCGCCAGCGCGATCGCGCCCGGCACTTCCAGCGCACCCGGCACGGTGACCGTCTCGTGCGTATGCCCGGCCGCCTCGATCGCGGCCTTCGCGCCCTCGACCAGCAGGTCGTTCAGATGGTCGTAGAAGCGCGCTTCGACGATCAGGAGATGTGCCATCAGAGGTCCTCGATGCGGCGCTCGCCGACGATCGACAGGCCGTAGCCATCAAGCGCGACCAGCGTGTGGTGGGTGTTGGTGAGCAGGACCATGTCGTGCACGCCCAGTTCGGTCAGGATCATCGCGCCGACGCCATAGTCGCGCAGCTCGTCCATGTCCGGCACGGCGTCACCCGCCTTGTAGCGGATCGCGGCGGCGAAGCGGTCGGCGCTCGGCTTGTTGATGACGACGATCACGCCGGCGCCTTCCGCGGCGATCAGCTTCATCGATTTCGCCAGTAACTGCCCGCGCTCGCTGTCCTCGCCAAGGATATCGGCGAACGGCTCCAGCGCATGCATCCGCACCAGCGTCGGCCTGGTCGGATCGACCTTGCCCTTGACCAGCGCCACCTGTTCGCTGCCAGTCGCCTTGTTCCAGAAGGTCTGCGCGGTCCATTCGCCACCCCAACGGCTGGTGAACTTCGCCTCGCTGCGCTTCTGGACCAGATGGTCGTGGCGGCGGCGATAGGCGATCAGGTCGCGGATCGTGCCGATCTTGATGTTGTGGAACTGCGCGAAGCCGACCAGGTCGTCCATCCGCGCCATCGTGCCGTCCTCGTTCATGATCTCGCAGATCACGCCCGAGGGATTGAGGCCCGCCAGCCGCGACACATCGACCGCCGCCTCGGTATGCCCGGTCCGCACCAGCACGCCGCCTTCGCGCGCGACCAGCGGGAAGACATGGCCCGGCGAGACGATCTCCGCCGCGCCGTTGTTGGCATCGATCGCCACCGCGATGGTCCGCGCGCGATCGGCGGCCGAGATGCCCGTCGTCACGCCCGTCCGCGCCTCGATCGAGGTGGTGAACGCGGTCTCGTACACCGTGCCGTTGTTGCGGCTCATCAGGTCGAGCCCGAGCTCGTCGACGCGCGACTTGGTCAGCGCGAGGCAGATCAGCCCGCGGCCGTACTTCGCCATGAAGTTGATCGCATCGGGCGTCGCCATCTGCGCTGGGATGACCAGGTCGCCCTCGTTCTCGCGGTCCTCGTCGTCGACCAGGATGAACATCCGGCCGTTCCGCGCCTCGTCGATGATCTCTTCGGGCGAAGACAGGAAGGCGTGACGCAGGGTCGCGAGTTCAGCCGATTTTGGCACGATAATGTTCCATGCGTTGAAGGTAGCGGGCGAGCACGTCGATCTCGATGTTGACCGACTGGCCGGCGGTGAGTGCGCCCAGCGTCGTCGCGCCCTGCGTATGCGGGATGATGTTGACCGAGAAATGCGTCACGTTGCCAACGTCCTGATCCTCGACCGTGTTGACGGTCAGCGACACGCCATCGACGGTGATCGAGCCTTTCGGTGCCAGAAACGGTGCGATTTCGGCGGGAACCGCGAAGCCGATACGCAGCGAATCGCCGTCCGGGTCGACGCCCAGCACCTCGGCGACGCCATCGACATGGCCGGTGACGATATGCCCGCCGAGTTCCTCGCCGAGCTTCATCGCCCGTTCCAGGTTGAGTTTGCGGCCTTGGGTCCACTGGTCGCCCGCGGTGCGGCTGATCGTCTCGCCCGACACATCGACCGCGAACCAGTTGGGGCCCTTATCGACCACGGTCAGGCACACGCCCGAACAGGCGATCGACGCGCCGAGATCGACGCTGCCCGTGTCGTACGCCGTATCCACGACGATGCGCGTGTCGCCGCGTGTCTCCACGCTGGCGATGGTGCCGATGTCGCTGACGATTCCGGTAAACATTAGTCGCTCCTCGCGCGCTCGTAGACCTCGAGCCGATCGCTGCCAAGTTGCCGCGCATCGACTGCTACCCATCGTCCATGCGCGGCGGACAGGTCGATGCCGATGTCGCCGATCGCCGGCTTGCCGCCACCGATCAGGATCGGCGCACGGTACAGCAACAACCGATCGACCAGGTCGGCCGCCAGAAACGCCGCCGCCGTCTGCGCGCCGCCCTCGACCAGGATATGGTCGACGCCGTCGAGCGACGCGATGTCGGCGGGGCGGGCGATGATGGTCCAGCCATTTCCCTGTCCGTCACCCCAGCGAAGGCTGGGGTCTCCCTGAGGTACAAGCTCGCTCTCCCCAACAGGAAGACCCCAGCCTTCGCTGGGGTGACGGATTGCGGCGAAGTGTCGCATCGGGGCGGGCTGCAGCATCGCGGCGGGCAGGGTGACGGGAGGCGGGGTGGCGGCAGGCGGGGTGGCGGTCAGCCCGGCGGTGGTGAAATCCGCGGTAGCGGCGGCCCGGCCAATGGGAGCAGGGCTGGAGAGAGGCCGGGAACCCGGATCGACACCAGCCAGCGTCGAAGACAGCATCACCCGCCGCGGCGCGCGCGCCTCCAGCCCCGCCAACCGCACGTCCAATCGGGGTGCATCGGCCTCGAACGTCCCGCGCCCGACCAGGATCGCCTCGTGGCGGCTGCGTTCCAGATGCGCATGCGCCCGCGCCTGCGACCCGGTGATCCAGCGACTCGTGCCGTCCGCCATCGCGATGCACCCGTCGAGCGAGGTCGCCAGCTTCAACGTCACTTGCGGCCGCCCAAACGCGCGTCGCGTCAGGAACCCCGCCATAGACCGCCGCGCCTCGGTCGCGCGCGAGCCGGTCGACACAGCGATCTGCGCCGCCTCCAGCCTTGCAAACCCTGCACCCGCGGTCCGCGCGTCAGAATCTTCCAGCGCCGCGACGACCCGGGCGACCCCCGCCGAGACCAGCAGGTCCGAACACGCCGGCCCCCGCGGCGAGACATGCGCGCACGGCTCCAGCGTCACATACGCCGTCGCGCCCCGTGCCGCGTCGCCCGCCTCCGCCAGCGCCATCGCCTCGGCATGCGGGCGTCCACCCGGTTGCGTCCACCCGCGCCCGACGACGCGGCCATCCTTCACGATCACGCATCCGACGTTGGGATTGGGGGCGGTCCGTCCGCGCGTCCGCTCGGCCAGCGCCAGCGCAACACCCATCCATCCGGAGTCGAGTTGGCTCAGAGCCCCATCGCCGTCATCTTGTCGTCCAGCCGCTTGAACGATGCACGCGTAGCCTCTTCGCGCGCCTTCTGCTCGGCCAGCGCCTTCGCCTTGATCGGCCCATCGATCTTCTGCTGCGCGATGATCTCGGCGTCGGTCCGGTCGGCAGTCCATTGTTCGACATAGACGATGTTGGGCTTGTAGACCGGCTCCGCGTACGAATCCTTGGCGAAGGCATAGACCAGGAAGCTCGTGACCATCAGCGCCGCGATCAGGAACCACAGCTCGTGCGGCTGCCGGTTGCCCAGAAAGAAGCGCAGGTCGCGATAGGCCGCCATCGGCGAAAATCGGCTGAAGAATCCCATGTGCGCCAAGATAGTCACGCGAGGCGGCACAGGCCAGCCCCGCGTGCCTTTTCGTCAGCTCTGCAGCACGAAGGTCAGCGACATCGTCCGCCACGCCTTGACCGCAACGCCGTCGCGCGTGCCGGGCGTAAACCGCCATTTGCCGAGCGCCCGCTCTATCGTCGACCGATAGAACGCGTCGTTGGTCGCGCTGACCCGCTCGACCTGCTTCACCCGACCATCGGTGCCGATCAGCACGCGCACGACGACTCGTCCTTCGCGCTCGGCACGGCGCTCGCCGGCCGGATAGGTCGGCTGGAAGTCGGCGGCGTAGCGCGGATCGATCCCCGGCTGCACCATCACCGGCGCGGGCTTGGGCGGATCGATCGGCACGCTGGCGATGCCCGTGCCGCTGCCGGCGTATCCGTCGAGCGTCGGCGCTACATAAGGGGTGGCATCGACGGTGACGCCCTGGTGGGTCACGGGGATCGGTATCGGCGGCATCGGCGCGCGCAGCCGTGGCGCCGGGCTCGGATCGGCCGCAGTCTGCGGTTCGGGGGGCGGCGGCTTGGGCAGATCGACGGGATAGGTCACGAGCGGCGGGTCGCCCGTGAGGATGGTCGGCAAGACCGTTGGTGCCGCGAAGAACAACCCTCCGATCATCAGGCCGCTGATGCCGATCGCCACCGCGAAGCTGCCGGGATTGAAGTGGCCCGGTCCGGTCCGTCTATCTGCGTACATGCTCGCTCTCCTTCGCATCTCCTCGAGGATGGCGGCGCAACGATAATACCGCCTGAGTGGAATGCTACGCCGATGGTGAGCGCGCGCAAGCGGCGTTTTGAGGGCGAGGGAAGGTCACCTTGACCTGTCCTCACCCATCGCCGCCTCCGGCGTCTCTCCCTCTCCCAGTTGGGAGAGGGAAGGGGCCCGCGGCCACTTGGCCGTGGGAAGGGTGAGGACGTTCTTGATCGATTTTCCTACCGCGCCAGCAATCGCGCGACCGCCCGCTCACGCCCGATCAGCGGCAGCAACGCCGCCATCTCCGGCCCATGATCCAGCCCGGTCAGCGCACGCCGCAGCGGCAGGAACAATGCCTTGCCCTTGCGCCCGGTCGCGTCCTTCAACCGCCCGGTCAGCGCATGCCAGGGGTCGCCCGCCCAATCGATTTCGCCCGCGATGATCGCCGCCTGATCCAGATACGCCGCGTCCAGATCGGCATCGACCGGCACCGGCCCCTCGATCACCCGCCACCAGTCCGCCGCGTCGGCCAGCACGCTCAAATTCGGCCGCACCGCCGCCCATTCCGCCTCGCCCATCCCCGCCGGCAACCGCTCGGCGACGGTCGCGTAATCCAGCCCGTGCACGATCCGCGCGTTCAGCTGCGCTAGTTCCGCCTCGTCGAACCGCGCCGGCGCCCGCCCGAAGCGCGCAAAGTCGAACCCGGCGATCAGCGTCGCCGCGTCGGCGATCGGTTCGACGGGGTCGCTCGTGCCGATCCGGGCGAGCAGCGCGCGGACCGCCTGCGGCTCGATCCCGATGTCACGGAAATGATCGACGCCCAGCGACCCGAGTCGCTTCGACAATTTCCCTTCCGCGCCGGTCAGCAACGCCTCGTGCGCGAACCGCGGCGGCGTTACGCCCAGCGCATCGAACATCTGCAGTTGCAGCGCGGTGTTCGACACATGGTCCTCGCCGCGCACGACATGGCTGACGCCCATCTCGGCATCGTCGATCGCCGACGGCAGCATGTACAACCACGACCCGTCCGCGCGCCGGATCACCGGATCGCTCATCGTCTTCGCGCTGAAATGCTGCGGCCCGCGGATTAGATCGTCCCAGGCGATCTCGGCTTCGTGATCGAGCTTGAACCGCCAATGCGGCCGGACCCCGTCCGCCTCGAGCCGCGCCCGTTCGTCGGCGCTCAGGGCCAGCGCAGCGCGATCATAGATCGGCGGCAACCCGCGCCCCGCCTGGATCTTGCGCTTCAGGTCCAGTTCCTGCGCCGTCTCGTACGCCGGATAGACCCGCCCAACCGCCACCAGATCCGCGAACCGCGCCTCGTACAGTGCTCCTCGCGCCGACTGTCGTTCCTCGCCGTCCGGCGTCATCCCCAGCCAGTCGAGATCGGCGCGGATGGCATCGACGAATCGCTCCTCGCTGCGCTCCGCATCGGTATCGTCGATCCGCAGCACGAACCGCCCGCCCTCAGCCCGCGCGAACATCCAGTTGTGGAGCGCGGTGCGGATATTGCCGACGTGCAGCCGGCCGGTCGGGGAGGGCGCGAAACGCGTGAGGATGGTCATGCCCCGCGCTTTAGTCCGGCGGCGCGTGGCGGCAAACCTCTTCCACCAACGCGAGTCGCGTCCTAAGGCCCACCGCGTCTGCGGGAGCGAACACATGAAACTGATGACCGGCAACTCCAACCTGCCTCTGGCGCAGGAGATCGCCGCCTATCTCGAAACCCCGCTGACCGACGTCAGCGTGCGCCGCTTCGCCGACGAGGAGGTGTTCGTCGAGATCAACGAGAACGTCCGCGGCGAGGACGTGTTCGTGATCCAGTCGACCGGCTATCCCGCCAACGACAACCTCATGGAATTGCTGATCATGATCGATGCGCTGCGCCGCGCGTCGGCCAGGCGGATCACCGCGGTGATCCCGTACATGGGTTATGCCCGCCAGGACCGGAAGCCGGGACCGCGCACGCCGATCTCGGCCAAGCTGGTCGCCAATCTGATCACCGTCGCCGGCGCCAACCGCGTGCTGTCGGTCGATCTCCACGCCGGGCAGATCCAGGGATTCTTCGATATCCCGACCGACAATCTCTACGCCGCGCCGGTGATGTCGGCGGACATTCAGGCGCGCTTCAAGGGCCGCAACCTGATGGTGGTGTCGCCCGATGTCGGCGGCGTGGTCCGCGCGCGCCAGCTTGCCAAGCGACTCGACAACGCCCCGCTGGCGATCGTCGACAAGCGCCGCGAGCGCGCCGGCGAATCGGAGGTGATGAACATTATCGGCGACGTCGAGGGCCGCTTCTGCATCCTGATCGACGATATCGTCGACTCGGCGGGCACGCTGGCGAACGCCGCAGCCGCGCTGAAGGAAGCGGGCGCCGAGGACGTCGTCGCTTATGTCACGCACGGCGTGCTGTCGGGCGGCGCCGTGGCGCGGGTCGAGCGGTCGGAACTCCGCGAGCTGGTCATCACCGATTCGATCGGCAACCACGAGGTCATCAAGGGCGCCGGCGGCAAGATCCGCCACCTCCAGATCGCCCCGCTGCTGGGCGAGGCGATCAAGCGAATCGCCGACGAGACGTCAGTTTCCAGTTTGTTTGACTGATGACGGGCGCAGGCGCGGCCAAGCCCGCGCCGATGCGCAAAGCGCAGCGCCCGACACGGCCGGCGGTCCGCAGGCACCGGCCGACGACGACGGCTTTGCCGGCGTCCTTGTTCACGAAGGTTAGAAAGGCGTCAGGACCGCCGTCGGCAAAGCCGTCGGCCGGGTTCAGCTAACGCTGCCCCGCCGGCCGATCTTCCACTTTCGCGGCGCTTCAGCGCTGCGAAAGCGCTACGATATGATCGAAAACAGCCGGGTGCAGCGGCTTAGCGAACGCGCACCCGTATTTGAACTTCTCGCGCCACGCGACCACCGCCTCCAGCGCGGCCAGCCCCGGCAGCGTCAGCCACACCACCGTCCCCGGCCACAGCGTGAAGCTCGTCTCCGCGCGGAACCCCGACAGCGACAGGTCGGTGACCTCGATCTCGAACCGCGTCTGCCCACGATCGCGCAGATGCGCGCGCATCTTGACCGACTTGCGGAGCGCCTGACGCAGCTCTTCGCCGGTGGGGTCTTGAGACGGATCGATCGCGGGCTTTGTCATGAGTCGCATCTTGCCGCGAAAAAGGTTACTTTTCCGCAAACACTTTTGGCGCGCGGATGCGTCCGCCGGCGCGCCGTTTCAGCTCGGCCTTCAGCGTTTCGGGCCTTGGCGCGACCAGGAAACCGAAGCTGACATTGCCCTCCTTCGTCTCGACCACGTGATGCAGCCGGTGCGCCTGGACGATGCGCTTCATATACGCCGATTTCGGCAGATACCGGGTCGGGATGCGCTGGTGCACGATCACGTCGTGGAACCCGAAATATATCGCGCCATACGCGGCGATCCCGGCGCCGATCCAGGCAAACCCGGGCCACCAGCCGAGCTGAACGCCGCCCAGCAGCAGCACGAACGACGGCACCGCGAAGATCGCCGCGTACAGGTCGTTCAATTCCCAGTTGCCCGGCCGCGCCCGGTGGTGACTCTCGTGCAGGAACCAGCCGAAGCCGTGCATCACCCACCGGTGCGCCGCGTACGCAAACGCCTCCATCCCGGCGACGGTCGCGAGAAAAAGCAGGATGCCGAGCCAGATAGCCATGTCCGCCCATATAGGCGCGGCCCCGGTTTCGGCAAAGCCGCCGCCGTCGAACATGCGGCAAATCGCCTCTATTGCGAGCGCGACGCAACTGCAATTCCCTTAAGGGTGGATTCGGCGCGCAGCCTGTGCTTTACGCGGCCCCAATTCCCGAATTCGCAAATACGTGGAGCCCTTCCGATGAACATCCATGAATATCAGGCCAAGGAACTGCTGGCCAAGTTCGGCGTCCCCGTGCCCGCCGGCTTCGCCGCGCTGTCGGTCGAGGAAGCCGTCGAGGCGTCCAAGAAGCTTCCCGGACCGCTCTACGTCGTCAAGGCGCAGATCCACGCCGGCGGCCGCGGCAAGGGCAAGTTCAAGGAACTGAGCCCCGAAGCCAAGGGCGGCGTCCGCCTCGCCAAGACCGAGGACGAGGTTCGCGCCGCGGCGACCGACATGCTGGGCAACACGCTGGTGACGATCCAGACCGGCGACGCCGGCAAGCAGGTCAACCGCCTGTACGTCACCGACGGCGTCGACATCGCCAAGGAATTCTACCTCGCGCTGCTCGTCAACCGCGCCACCGGCCGCGTGTCGATGGTCGCCTCGACCGAGGGCGGCATGGACATCGAGACCGTCGCGCACGACACGCCCGAGAAGATCCACAGCATCGACATCGACCAGGCGACCGGCTTCCAGCCGCATCACGGCCGCGCCGTCGCCGCTGCGCTCGAACTGTCGGGCGATCTCGCCAAGCAGGCCTCGTTCGTCGCGTCGAAGCTGTACGATGCCTTCATGGGCACCGACGCCGAGCAGATCGAGATCAACCCGCTCGCGGTGACCGATGACGGCAAGCTGATGGTGCTCGACGCGAAGGTCGCATTCGACGGCAACGCGTTGTTCCGCCACAAGGATCTGCTCGAACTGCGCGACGAGACCGAGGAAGATCCTGCCGAGCTCGAAGCCTCGAAGTACGACCTCGCCTACATCAAGCTCGATGGCGACATCGGCTGCATGGTCAACGGCGCCGGCCTCGCGATGGCGACGATGGACATCATCAAGCTCAACGGCATGTTCCCGGCCAACTTCCTCGACGTCGGCGGTGGCGCCAACAAGGAGAAGGTGACGGCCGCGTTCAAGATCATCCTGCAGGATCCGAACGTGAAGGGCATCCTCGTCAACATTTTCGGCGGCATCATGCGCTGCGACATCATCGCCGAGGGCATCGTCGCCGCGGCGAAGGAAGTGAACCTCTCGGTGCCGCTGGTCGTCCGTCTGGAAGGCACCAACGTCGAGAAGGGCAAGGAAATCCTCGCCAACTCTGGGCTTGCCATCGTTCCCGCAAACGATCTGGGCGACGCCGCCAAGAAGATCGTCGCAGAGGTACAGAAGGTCGCAGCATAAGGCTCTGCCTTTCGCATACTGACTTCGCGAAAAACGGGGCTCGGACGGAAACGTCCGGGCCCTTTTTCGTTGATGTCGCACGCTACCCGACGGGTGGTCCGATCGGCATCGCGTCGTGACGCTACGGCATAGCGATGTTTCCATACCGGACTTGCGAAAACGACGCAAAACAGCCATCTGTCCGGCCAACGCCCTAGGGCGAAAAGACGATATCGACCTTGGAAGGAACCCCGATGAAGGTGCTGGTGCCGGTCAAGCGCGTGCTTGACTACAACGTGAAGCCCCGCGTGAAGGCGGACGGAACGGGCGTCGATCTGGCGAACGTCAAGATGAGCATGAACCCGTTCGACGAGATCGCGGTCGAGGAAGCCATCCGTCTCAAGGACAAGGGTGTCACCGAGATCGTCGTCGTCTCGATCGGCGAGCAGAAGTCGCAGGAAACGCTCCGCACCGCGCTCGCGATGGGCGCAGACCGCGCGATCCTCGTCGTCAGCGAGACCAAGGTCGAGCCGCTCGGCGTGGCCAAGATCCTCGCCAAGATCGTCGAGGAAGAGAAGCCCGACCTCGTCATCCTCGGCAAGCAGGCGATCGACGACGACAACAACCAGACCGGGCAGATGCTCGCCGGCCTGCTCGGCTGGGGCCAGGGCACGTTCGCGTCGAAGGTCGAGATCGCCGACGGTTCGGTCAACGTGACGCGCGAAGTCGATGGCGGCGCGGAGACCGACACGCTGAAGCTGCCCGCGATCATCACCACCGATCTGCGGCTCAACGAACCGCGCTATGCCTCGCTGCCCAACATCATGAAGGCGAAGTCGAAGCCGATGGTGAACAAGACGCCGGCCGATCTCGGCGTCGACGTCACGCCGCGCCTGACCACGTTGAAGGTCGTCGAGCCCGGCAAGCGCTCGGCCGGCATCAAGGTCGCCGATGTCGACGAACTCGTGATGAAACTCGCAGCCATGGGGATTTCGAAGTGAAGACGCTCGTCTGGGTCGAACATGACGGCAGCACCGTCAAGGATGCCACGCTCTCCGCGGTGACCGCCGCGTCGAAGCTCGGCGAAGTCCATCTGCTGGTCGTCGGGCAGGGTGTCGACGCGGTTGCCACTGCGGCCGCGAAGATCGCCGGCGTGGGGAAAGTCCATGTCGCGGACGACGCAGCCTATGCGCATGCGCTCGCCGAGAACGTCGCGCCGCTGGTGGTCGAGCTGATGGCCACCCACGACGCGTTCGTCGCGCCGTCGACCACGCACGGCAAGAACATCGCGCCGCGTGTGGCCGCTCTACTCGACGTCATGCAGATCAGCGACATCCTGTCGGTCGAGAGCGAGGACACATTCACGCGTCCGATCTACGCCGGCAACGCGATCGCCACCGTCCAGTCGTCGGACGCCAAGAAGGTCATCACCGTCCGCGGCACCGCGTTCGACAAGGCCGCGACCGAGGGTGGCACCGGCGAGATCGAGACCGTCGCCTCGACGGGCGACAAGGGCCTGTCGACCTTCGCGGGCTCAGAGATCGCCGCGAACACGCGTCCCGAACTCACCAGTGCCAAGATCATCGTTTCGGGAGGCCGCGCGCTCGGTTCAGGCGAGCAGTTCCATGCGCTGATCGATCCGCTCGCCGACAAGCTCGGTGCAGGCGTCGGCGCCAGCCGCGCCGCGGTCGACGCCGGTTATGCGCCGAACGACTATCAGGTCGGTCAGACCGGCAAGATCGTCGCCCCGGAAGTCTATGTCGCGGTCGGCATCTCGGGCGCGATCCAGCATCTCGCTGGCATGAAGGACTCCAAGGTGATCATCGCGATCAACAAGGACGAGGACGCACCGATCTTCCAGGTCGCGGACATCGGCCTGGTCGGCGATCTGTTCAAGATCGTGCCGGAACTGACGGAGAAGCTGTAGTCGCGTCGAAGGCGGGACCACGTCCCGCCAGTGCGTCCGGCGAAGCCGACGCATCGACGCGACCGGCCGGCGGCGCTTCAGCGCCGACCGACGACGCGGGATTCACTCCCGCGTCGCGCGCCAAACAAAAGGGGCCGATCGACTTACGTCGCCCGGCCCCTTTCTACGTCCCATCCTCACCCATCGCCGCCTACGGCGTCTCTCCCTCTCCCAATTGGGAGAGGGAAGGGGCCCGCCCGGCACTTGCCGGGTGGGAAGGGTGAGGACGGTTTTTAGCTGTAGCCCGAACCTTACGCCGTAACCTTCTCCGCCTTAGGATTGATCTTCGAAGTCGCCATCTCCGTCAGCTTGTCATCCGTCGCATATTCCTCATCCAGCGTAGCCTGCAGCAACGCCGCGATCTCAGTCCGACCCAGCTGGTTCGCCCACGCGATCATCGTGCCGTAGCGCGCGATCTCGTAATGCTCGACCGCCTGTGCCGACGCGATCAGCGCCGCGTCGAGCACCGACTTGTCCTCGATCTCGCCGGCGACTTCGTTGGCTTCCTTGATGATCCCGTCGATCGCCGGGCAGGTCACCGCCTTGGCCTTCTCGCCGAGCAGCTCGAAGATTTGTTCGAGCCGGGCGATCTGCCCCTCGGTCTCGCGCAGATGCGTCTCGAAACCCTTCTTCAGCGCCGGCGCCGTCGCCTTCTCGGTCATCTTCGGCAGCGCCTTGGTGATCTGGTTCTCGGCATAATACACGTCCTGCAACTGATGCAGGAACAGGTCTTCGAAGGTCGCGATGTCTTTGGAAAACAGGCCCATGATGATCCCTCGCATAGGTGAACGCGAAGCCAATCGCTCCGTCTCGGCGTCAACGTCCTACCGCGCGCGATGTTTCCGTGCGGGTGCCCGCGCTTCCGTCGCCAGCCGCGCATCGAGCTTCGCTCCCGCCGCCGCCGCGTACCGCGCGCAGCCCTGGCGATCGACCAGCGGCATCGTCCCGGCCAGCCGCGCGTACAGGTCGCTCGCCGCTGGATGCGGCGTGACGATCAGGTCGCAGCGCAGCCGCGCGACCTTCGCGATCGTCGCCCGGAGCCGCGCGACATAGGCCGGGTGATCGGTGAAACGATACCCGTCCGACGCCACCGCGCTCAGGCTGTCGGCATAGACGATGTCCTGGCACGCGGTCCCTGCGCACGACCGCCACGACCACGACGTGCCGCCGGGCGAGTGACCGGGCGTCGCATGCGCGGTCAGCCTGAGCGGCCCCAGCACCACCATTTCGCCGTCGCGGACGATACGGCGGACGGGAACACCGGCGAACCCGTCGATGCCCTTCGCCTGCGGATCGTCCTTCGCCGGCACCCCACTCTCCAACACCGCGCGCGCCGCCGCCGTCGCCACCACCGTCGCGCCGGTCGCGCGCTGCAGCGCCTTCATCCCGCCGACATGGTCGAGATGCTCGTGGCTCGACAACAACAGGCGGACGTCGGTCGGACGCAAGCCCAGCCGCCGGATGTTCGCGACGATCGACGGCACCGCCTCCGCGGTCGCCGCATCGATCATCACATGCCCCTGCGGTCCCGCGACCAGCAGCACGACGATCCCGCACGTCCCGACATCGTACACATCGCCGAAGATCCGCACCGGCGGTGCCGGATCGCTCCACCCGTCCTTGCCGGCGCACTGCCGCTGATGCTCGGCGAAGCTGGCGGGACGCGGCGCGTTCGGCACGTCGGCGCCGATAGCCTGCGTCGCGGACAGGCACGTCGCCAGAATACCCAAGCATAAGAAGCGTGTCACACAGATCTCCCAACAACTCCGTCATCCCGGGCTCGTCCCGGGATCCAGGGTTACGCGCGGCACACTATGGGGCGGAGAGTCCGCGGCCAAGCGCTTGTCCTCGATCCTCCGCCCACCCAAATATCCGCCATGTACGGCGTTCAGAGCCCCCGCGACCGGATCGCCTCCGCGTCCGCCTCGATCCTGCTCTGCGCGGCGATCGGCTATGCGCTGATCCTGGGCCTTGGCGTCACGCTGCCACTCGCCACGCCCGATGCGCTCAAACTCTTCGCGGTCGGCCCCAAGCCGCCCCCGCCCCCCCCGGAACGGATCATCCCGCGCCCGGCGAAAAGCCACCGCCCCGAAGGCGCCGCGTCCCCTGCCAACCTCCGCGCGAAGGCGACCGAACTCGTCGCGCCCAAACCCATCGTCCCGCCGGTCGTCCCGCCACCGGTCATCGCCGCGCTCAAACCAGGCACCGGTGCGGAAGCCAACACGGGTGCGGCGCCGGTCCCCGGGCCAGGCACCGGCGCAGGCGGGATCGGCAACGGCACGGGCAGCGGCCGCTATGGGGACGGCGACGGGGACGGCGGCGACGAAACCCCACCGCGGCTGATCAGAAGCCGATTTTCCCGCGGGGATTTCCGCGCGGCGGAGGCGCTGGTCGGCGAGGGCAACGTCGTCGGCCGGCTTGGCGTGCGCTACACGGTCGGCATCGACGGCCGCGTCACCCAGTGCCGCGTCACCCGCTCCAGCGGCAAGCCGGCGCTAGACGGCATCACCTGCCGCCTGATCGAACAACGCTATCGCTACCGCCCATCGCTCGACTCCGCCGGTCGCCCGGTCGTCTCGACGGTGTTCCACAACCAGGACTGGTTCGAGGTCCCCGACGACGGCAGCGACGACGATCAGTGACGGACTTTAGGGATCGGGCATCCGCTGCGGCACGGGTGGCTCCACCGCGAGCGGCGGCACGGTCCGCAACACCAGCGCGACCCCCAGCGCGATCACTACCAGTACGAGGCAGAACGCGGTCACGCCCGGCCATCCGGCATGCGTCCAGGCGAACCCGCCCGCCGACCCCAGCACGCTCGACCCCATATAATAGAAGAACAGGTAGAACGCCGCCGCCTGACCGCGTGAGCCCTGCGCACGCCGCCCGACCCACGCGCTGGCGATCGAATGCGCCCCGAAAAAGCCGATCGTGACGACGCCGATTCCCGCGATAACCAACATCAGAGGCTCCATCGCGGTCAGCACCACGCCCGCGATCGTCAGCACCACCGGCACCCAGAACACGCGGCGCCGCCCCAATCGTCCGGCCAGCGTCCCGAACCACGCCGAACTCGCCGACCCCAACACATACAGCAAAAACACCGCGCCGACGGCAGCCTGGCTCAGCGCATAGGGCGGCGCCATCAACCGGAACCCCGCGTAATTGTAGACGGTCACGAAGACGCCCATCAACAAAAACGCCTCAGCATACAGCAGCGGCATCGCCCGATCCGCGAACAGGGTCGCCGCACCGCGCAGCATGGCGCCAGGCCTGCCGACGCCCGGCGTGAAATTCCGCGACACCGGCGCCAGCCGCCGGAACGCCTCCGCCATAGCCAGCCCGGCGATCCCGACCGCCGCCACTGCCCAGCGCCAGCCACCGACATCCGCGACCAGGCTCGCGACCAGCCGTCCGCCCATCCCGCCCAGCGCACTGCCGGCGATATACAGCCCCATCGCCGATCCGACCGACGCCGCATCGACCTCTTCGGCGACATAGGCCATCGCCACCGCCGGCACCCCTGCCAGCGCGACGCCGGTCAGGAACCGCAGCACCAGCAACCCGCTCCACCCCGGCACCACCGCTGCGGTGAGCGTCAGCGCGCCCGCTGCGACCATCGCCGCGATCATCAACGGCCGCCGTCCCACCCGATCCGACAGGAAGCCCGCGAACAGGATGCCGATCGCCAGCGGCCCGGTCGCCAGCGACACCGCCAGCGACGCCGACTCCGCGCTCAGCCGATATTGCGCCGCGAACAACGACAGCAGCGGCTGCACCGAATACAGCAGCGAGAAGGTCGAGAATCCCGCGAACAGCATTGCCAGCGTCAGGCGTCGAAACGCCGACGAACCCCTGGCGATCGCGACGCTCACCGCTTGCCCCCGGCCCACCACAGCACGGCAAAGCCCGTCATCGCGGCCAGCAGCGATCCGGCCAACACACCCAGCTTCACCTCGTCGATCATCGCCGCATTCCCCGGAAACGCCAGTCCGCCGATGAACAGGCTCATCGTGAATCCGATCCCCGCGAGCAGCGACACGCCATAGATCTGCAGCCAGCCGGCATGCCCCGGCCGCTCGGCGAATCCGATCCGCTCGGCGATCCAGATGCTCCCGAAGATGCCGATCTGCTTGCCCAGGAACAGCCCCGCCGCGATCCCCAGCACCAACGGATGCAGCAGCGTGGCCAAACTCATCCCGCCGAGCGGAATCCCGGCATTGGCAAAGGCGAACACCGGCACGATCGCATAGGCGGTCCAGGGGTGCAGCGCATGCTCAAGCCGGTGGAGTGGCGACCGCACGTCGTCCGGCGCGCCCGGTGAGCGCGTGATCGGCACCAGCATCGCCGCGACCACCCCGGCGATCGTCGCATGCACCCCCGACAGCAGCACGAGGAACCACAGCAGCGCCGCCCCCGCCAGGAACGGCCACACCCGCCGCTCGCCATGCCGGCCGATCGCATACAGGATCGCGACGACGCCCGCTGCGGCTGCCAGCGCCCACCAGTCGATCCGGTCGGTATAGCCGACCGCGATGATCGCCACCGCGCCCATGTCGTCGACGATCGCGACCGCCGACAGGAAAATCTTCAGCGCGGGCGGCGCACGGCTGCCGAGCAGCGCCAGCATCCCGATCGCAAAGGCGATGTCGGTCGCCGCCGGGATTGCCCAGCCGCGCGCCAGCCCGGGCGTGCTACCGGCGACCGCGAGATAGATCAGCGCCGGTACCAGCATCCCGGCGCCCGCCGCGACGAACGGCAGCCGCCGCCGCTCGGGGCGCGACAATTGTCCGTCGACGAACTCGCGCTTGATCTCCAGCCCGACGGTCAGGAAGAACAGCGCCATCAGCGCATCGTTGATCCACAGATGCACCGTCATCGGCCCCAGCGCCGGCGCGATCACCGGCCCGGTTTCGAGATGCAGCACCGCCGCATACGCCCCCGTCGTCACGGGCAGATTGGCCGCCAGCATCGCCAGCGCCGTCGCGGCGATCAGCACGATCCCCCCCGACGCCTCGCCGTGCAGGAACGCGCGGATCGCGGAGGCGGGGCGGCGTAGGCTGTTCATACGTCAGCCCTACCGCGCATGGCGGCCGGCGGGAACCATCCTCACCCATCGCCGCCTTCGGCGTCTTTCCCTCTCCCAATTGGGAGAGGGAAGGGGCCCGCGGCCTCTTGGCCGTGGGAAGGGTGAGGACAGGCGAACCGCGCCGTCTCTTACCGCGCCAAAGCCTCGGCAATCAGCTTCCGCGAATTCTCAACCCCATAAAGCGCGATGAAACTACCCATCCGCGGCCCCTGCTCCGACCCCAGCAACGTCTCATACAGCGCCTTGAACCAGTCCCGCAGGTTCTCGAACCCGCCGGTCTTGCCGATCTCGTAGACGATGTTCTGCACATCCTCGGCACTCGCATCCGCCGGTAGCGCGGCAAGCTCCGCATCCAGCCGCTCCAGCGCCGCCACCTCGACACCCTCCGGCGCGCGGCGCTTGAGCGTCGGCGCGACGAAATCGCGGCCGTATGCCAGCGCATGGTCGATCAGCCGGTCGAGCTCGGGGTATTTCTCCGCCGACGCGTCGGGCACATAGTTCGACAGATACCCCCAGACCTGCGCCTTGCTGGCATCGCCCATCACCCCGACCAGGTTCAGCAACAGCCCGAACGTCACCGGCAGTTCGCCCTCGGGCAACGCTCCGTCGTGAATGTGATGCACCGGGTTGCCGAGCTTCTGCTTCAGGTCCTGGCCCGCATAATTCCCGCGGAACTGCCAATATTCATCCACCGCGCGCGGGATCACGCCCATGTGCAACGACTTCGCCTTCTTCGGCTCGCGGTACGCATAGAATGCCAGCGATTCCTGCGGGCCATAGGTCAGCCACTGGTCGAGGCTCAGCCCGTTGCCCTTCGACTTCGAGATCTTCTCGCCATTCTCGTCGAGGAACATTTCGTAGTTGAACCCCTCGGGCGGACGACCGCCAAGCACGCGCGCGATCTTCGACGACTGCGTCACCGAATCGATCAAATCCTTGCCCGCCATCTCGTAATCGACGCCGAGCGCCACCCAGCGCATCGCCCAGTCGACCTTCCACTGCAGCTTCGCCTTGCCGCCCAGCACGCTCTGCTCGATGCGCTGGCCGTCATCCTCGAAGGCAATCAAGCCTGCCTCGGCGTCGATCACCTCGATCGGCACCTGCAACACGATCCCGCTGGTCGGCGAGATCGGCAGCACCGGCGAATAGGTTGCGCGCCGCTCGGCCCGCAGCGTCGGCAGCATCACGTCCTGGATGCCCTGGAAGTGCCGCAACACGCCCTTCAGCGCCCCGTCGAACTTCCCGGTCGTGTAGTATTCCGTGGACGACGCGAACTCATACTCGAAGCCATAGCGGTCGAGGAATTCGCGCAACGTCGCATTGTTGTGCGCCGCGAAACTGTCGTGGCAGCCGAACGGATCGGGCACCTCCGTCAGCGGCTTGCCGAGATGCTCGGCCAGCATCGCGCCGTTCGGCACGTTGTCCGGCACCTTCCGCAGGCCGTCCATGTCATCCGAAAACGCGATCAGCCGCGTCGGGGTGTCGCTGAGCGCGTGGAAGGCGTTGCGCACCATCGTCGTCCGCAACACTTCGTTGAACGTGCCGATATGCGGCAGTCCCGACGGCCCGTATCCGGTCTCGAACAGGATCGGCGCACCGCCCGGCTTGCCGTCCGGATAGCGCTTCAGCAGTTTCCGCGCTTCCTCGTACGGCCAGGCTTTGGAGTCGAGGGCGGCGGTGCGGAGATCGTCGGTCATGACCGAAGCGACTAGCGCCTCGGCCACTCTCCGTCACCCCTCAGCGGCAGCGACGCTTTGCGGTCATCGACCGGTCGATCGCACGGCCACCCAGAGCGCCCGCCGCGCCGCCCGCCACCGTGCCGAGCAACCCGCCGCCGACGGCATTGCCAAGCACCGCCCCACCGACGCCGCCGGCGACCAGGCCGGTCGTGCCGCTCGAATAGCGGCAGCGCTTGGCGCGATAGCGCTGGTTCTTGCCGCGATACTCCTTGCGGGCTTCGGCCTTGCTCGCCGGCACGACCATGGCGACCGGAATCGCCAGCGAAAACGCGCTCAGCGCCATCAACAAGTTCCGCATCGAGTATCTCCCTGTTTATGATTGAGCGAAACGCGCGCCGGGGATGACGGTTGCATGACGGGCCGGTCACGCAAGACATCCGTCATCCCGGGCTTGGCCCGGAATCCAGAGCCACAACCGCCGCCGCTCTTTACCCTGGATCCAGGGACGAGCCCGAGATGACGATGTGGGTTTGTGTCTCAACCCCCTGTTGCCCTTTCGTTCCCCACACGCGATATCGTATCCATGGCGCTCCCCTATCCCGCTCTCCACGCCAGCCACGCCGGCATCTGGATCGCGCACGGCGACGAAACGCGTGCAGTCGGCCGCGGCGAGGCGATCCGGATCGCGGCGGATACCCCCGTCATCCTGCTCAACGCCCCGCTGATCGGCCAGCGCCTGGGGTACGCCGAGCTGACCGGACTCGACCTGCTCGAACTCTACGCCTTCCTGCGTCCCGGCCAGTTCGCGGTGCCGACGCCGAAAGGATTCGCGCGTGTCGCCGGGCTGCCGCTGCCCACCGACGACGCGCAGATCGCGCCGTTCCTGCTCCGCGTCGGCGAAGCGCTGCTCGCCGTCACCGACGGCGACTGGCCTGAGCGCGAAGGCGCCTGGACCGCGGCGCAGTCGCTGTCGCGGTTGCGCTGGCCCTGGGCGCCGGTCGTCGCCGATCGCCTGAAGAAGCCTGCGGTCAACGAGCGCTGGCTGTTCAGCCGCCTGCCCGAATGGGAGGAGCATGCCCCGCGCCCTGCGCCGCGCACGGTGACGATTGAGCCCGGCGATGCCGAGGCGCGGCTGGTCGACCTGACCGGCCACGGCGCCGAGGAACGCGCGGGCCAGCGCGCCTATGCAGGCGCCGCCACCGCCGCCTTCGCCCCGCGCAGCGTCCGCGACACGCCCAACCTCGTGCTCGCCGAGGCGGGTACGGGCATTGGCAAGACGCTCGGCTATCTCTCCCCCGCGTCGCTCTGGGCCGAGCGGGCGGGCGGGCCGGTGTGGATCTCCACCTATACCAAGGCGCTGCAACGCCAGCTGAGTCAGGAAACCGCGCGCCTGTTTCCCGACCCGGCGATCCGCAAGGCCAAAGTCGTGACGCGCAAAGGTCGCGAGAATTATCTCTGCCTGCTGAACCTGGAGGATGCGCTGCAGGGCGGATTCGCGGGACGCGCGGCGATCCTCGCGCACCTCGTCGCGCGCTGGGCGGCGTACAGCGCGGACGGCGACATGGTCGGTGGCGACCTGCCCGGCTGGCTGCCGACGCTTTTCCGCCGCAACGGGTCGACCGCGCTCACCGACCGCCGTGGCGAGTGCGTATATGCGGGCTGCCCGCACTACAAGAAATGCTTCATCGAACGCGCCGCCCGCGCCAGCAGCGAAGCGGACATCGTCATCGCCAACCACGCGCTGGTGATGGTCAACGCGGCACGCGGGCGCGAACTCGCCACCCGGCCGACACGCTACGTGTTCGACGAGGGTCATCATATCTTCGACGCCGCTGATTCGATGTTCGCGACCGCGCTGACCGGGACCGAGACGATCGAGCTGCGCCGCTGGATCCTCGGCCCCGAATCGGGCGGACGCGGCCGCCGTCGGGGGCTCGCCGCGCGGCTGTCCGACGTCGCCAGCTATGACGAGGGCGGCGCCCGCGCGATCGCCGATGCGGTCGCCGCCGCGGGCGCACTCGCCAGCGACGGCTGGTTGCAGCGCCTGGGAGAGGGGGCACCGTTCGGTCCGATCGAATCGCTGCTCGCCGCCGTCCGCGGCCTGACCTACGCGCGTGCCGAACAGCCGGGCGACGCGGGCTATGGCCTCGAAACCGAACTCGCCGAACCCGACGCCGCCCTGATCGAGGCCGCCGCCCCCGCCGCTGCCGCGCTCGATGCGCTGGTCCGTCCGCTGGTCACGCTCGGCCGCCGGCTGGAAGCGGTGCTCGCCGAAGCGCCCGACTGGCTCGACGGTCCCGCCCGCGCCCGCGTCGAAGGTGCGATCGCCTCGATCGGCTGGCGTGCCGAGACGGTGGCGGCGTGGCTGTCGCTGCTCGCGCGCGTCGGCGGGCCGGCCGACGCCGATTTCGTCGACTGGCTCGCGGTCGACCGCATCGAAGGTCGCGAATACGACATCGGCCTCCACCGCCACTGGCTCGACCCGACACGCCCGTTCGCCGAGATCGTGCTGAAGCCCGCGCACGGCGCGCTCGTCACCTCGGCGACGTTGACCGGGGGCGGCGATTGGGACGTCGCCGAAGCGCGCACCGGTGCCCCCCATCTCACTCGCCCCGCCGCCCGATTCCAGGCGGTCAGCCCGTTCGATTACGCGGCGCAGTCCGAAGTCCTGATCGTCACCGACGTCAAGCGCGGGGACGTCGCGGCGCTCGCCAACTCCTATGCGCGGCTGATCGTCGCCAGCGGCGGCGGCACGCTCGGCCTGTTCACCGCGATCCGGCGCCTGCGCGGCGTGCACGGGCGGATCGCCGACCGGCTGGCGCGCGAGGGCCTGCCGCTCCACGCGCAGCATGTCGACCCGATCGACACCGGTACGCTGGTCGACATTTTTCGCGATGATCCGCACGCCAGCCTGCTCGGCACCGATGCGCTGCGCGACGGGGTCGACGTGCCGGGCGAATCGCTGCGGCTGGTGGTGATGGAGGGCGTGCCCTGGCCGAAACCCTCCGTCCTGCACGGCGCGCGGCGGCTGGCGGGCGGCGGCTCCGCCTATGACGATCGCATCGTCCGCGCGCGGCTGGCGCAGGCATTCGGCCGGCTGATCCGGCGCGCCGACGATTCGGGCGCGTTCGTCATGCTCTCGGCGGCGATGCCGTCGCGGCTGCTCACCGCCTTCCCGCCGGGCGTGCCGATCACCCGCGTGACGCTCGACGAAGCGGTGAACCGAATTGCGGCACGGCTTTCCACCGACGCCCGGCTGGGGCATGCATCGCGCGAACCCGCCTGAGGACGCTCATGAAGACGCTGACGCTGCTGCGCCACGCCAAGTCCGGCTGGGACGACGCCGTGGCGCGCGATTTCGACCGGCCGCTCAACGGCAAGGGCAAGCGCGCCGCCGTGATGGTCGGCCGCCACATGCGGTCGCTCGGCCTCGATTTCGATCACGTCGTCGCCTCGCCCGCGGTCCGCGTGACCGAGACGCTCGACGAGATCGTCGCCGGCTATGGCCGCACGCTCGCGCCGGTTTGGGACCGGCGGCTGTACCTCGCATCCGCCGCGACCCTGCTCGATGTCGTCCACGGCCTGCCGGCAGTGGTAGACCACGCGCTGCTCGTCGCGCACAATCCTGGTCTCGAGGACCTCGTGCTGAACCTCGCCCCCGACGTGGCCAGCCCGCTACGCGATGCGGTCGAGGAGAAATACCCGACCGCCAGCATCGCCGAGCTTGAGTTTGATGCAGCAGATTGGGCCGACGTGACAGCCGGCGGCGCCCGCCTGACCCGCTTCGTCCGCCCCCGCGACCTCGATCCCAGCTTGGGCCCCGACGCCGACTAAACCGTCATGCCGGGCTCGTCCCGGCATCCAGAGCCACGAGCGCTCCGCTCCGTACCCTGGATCCCGGGACAAGCCCGGGATGACGAGAAACTACTTCCCCGTCAGCGCCTTCAACCCGGCAAACGCGTTGACCGGCTGGAAATCCTCTTCGGCGACCACCCCCGCCGCCACCAGCGCCGCCGCCGCGTTCGGCCCGCGCGGAAACGGCTCGAGCGCCAGCGCCAGCGTTTCCGCAGCCGCCTCGCCCAGATCGATCGCGCCGCCCTCGATCGGCATCGTGTCCATCATGTCCTCGGACAATTCGACCTCGTCCGCCTCGCCGGCGATCTCGTTGACGAAGCGCAGTTTCACCGGTTCGTCGATCGTCACCGTCAGCGGCTCGTCGGTCACCGAACACGCCTGCACCACGTCGCCCGACACCCGGCCATGCGCCAGCACGCCGCCCGCCTCGCGGCGGATCGCCAACGTCGCCTCCAGCCGCTCGATCGATACCAGCCCGAACCGTTTCGCGACGCCCGCGCGCTCGGTGGCATCGGCGGCGATCTGCACCGTCCGGTCGCGCTCGCCGATCGTGTCGAGCCGCTCGCGGCGGCTGAATTCGGAACTCACGGCAATTCTCCTCTCTGCAGCCGATCGATCGGCGTGCCGGCCAGCGCGGCGTGAAACCCCCTCAACGATTCGCGGACATGCGCGAGTGCGTCGGGCGAGGGCGTAACCCCGCGATAGAGATTGCGGATCATCGCGCCGTCGAAATCGTCCGCGGCCAGCCCGTCGCGATACGCACCGAGCCGCCCGCCCAGCATCCCCATCATCCGGCCGATATGCTTGCCGACGACGATGTCGCCGATTCCGAGTTCGCGCAGCTGCCCGTCCATGTCGTCGACGAAGCGCTCCGCCAGCCGCGCGGCGGGTTCGCCGCCCGACGGCTCGGTCTCCAGCCGCAGCATGACGAACGCCAGGATCGTCGCGATCATGTCGAACCGGCCATCGACCGTGTCCGGCACCGCACCATCCTGGTACCAATGTTCCGCCCGCGCGCGCGTCACCACCGCATTGTACAGCGGCAGCGCCTCGTCGCGCTTCTCTCCCAACAATCTGCCGAACCAGCCCAAAGCCACATGCCTTTCCGCACCGCGGCTTGTCTGCCCGCGCAACCTCGCATATCGAGGCGATCGGCCGCTGATGCAATCGCGCGCGCGCCTGTTCCGCGTACCCCGCCCTGGGAGTTGATTATGAGCGTGTTTTCCGCCCGTACGGGTCTTGCCGCCGTGGCGCTGCTCGCGGCGGTCGCCACCGGCGGTTGCGCCCAGCTGCGTTCGCATCAGGGCTATATCGTCGATACCGACCTCGTCAATTCGGTCCAGCCGGGCGTCGACAACCGCCAGTCGGTGCTGGCCACGCTCGGCAAGCCGACCATCACCGGGCAGTTCGATCAGGGCGACTGGTACTACCTCGCGCGCGACAGCCGCAACTACGCCTTCCGCAATCCCCGGCCCAACGCCCAGATCACGCTGCAGATCAGCTTCGACCAGAAGGGCACCGTGACGGCGATCCGCCGCAGCGGCATGGAGCAGGTCGCTTCGATCCGCCCCTACGGCAAGACCACGCCGACGCTGGGTCGCGAGCGTGGCTTCTTCCAGGATCTGTTCGGCAATATCGGCACGGTCGGCGCTGCCGGAGCCGGCGGCGGTGGTGGCGCAGGCGGCAACCGCGACAAGCCGTAATCTGCCGCCTTTGATCTAGCAGCCCTGATCCAGCAGGGGGCCGGTTTGGTCGCGCCGCGTGCTACGCATCGGCGCGACCGGGCCTCGACCGGCACCGATCCCGAAAGGGGGGAAAGGGATCAGGGTCGAAACGCGTCACGCGCGTGTTGGTTCTCGCAAGCAGTTAAAGACTTGCCCAAACACCTGCAAAGCATCGGAATCGGACCCGACTTCGTCCGAAACGGCAGGATCCCGCGCTAGCGTCGGTGCCCTGGGGGGGAATCGGCTGTGGGCGAGTCGGTCTGGATCATCGACGCGGTCGCGCGTGAAACCATGTTGTTCGCAGCCGTCGGGCTGCTGATCGGCGGCATCGACGACCTGCTCGTCGATCTCGTCTTCATCGTCCGGCGCATACGCTTCGGCGGCAGACCGCGGTTGACGCTAGAATCTTTGCCGCCGCCCGAACGGCCCGGCAGGATCGCGGTGTTCGTCGCCGCCTGGGACGAGGTCGCGGTGATCGGCGACATGCTGTCCACCGCCGTACAGCGCTACGACCATCACGATTACCGCATCTATGTCGGCGTCTACCCCAACGATCCCGGCACGATCATGGCCGCCGCGGCGGTCGCCGAACGCGATTCGCGAATCCACCTCGTCATCGGTCCGCGCGACGGCCCGACCACCAAGGCGGATTGTCTCAATACCTTGTGGAAGGCGTTGCAACGTGACGACGCCGTTAGCCGGATCGCGACCAAGGCGATCGTGCTCCACGACGCCGAGGACGTCGTGCACGCAGACGAATTGCGCATATTCGACACGTTGATCGAGCGGTACGACGTCGTGCAGCTTCCCGTCCTGCCGCTGGTCAAGCGCGGCGCGCAACTCGTCTCGGGCCATTATGCCGACGAGTTTGCAGAAGCCCATGCCAAGCAGCTCGTCGTCCGCACCGCGCTCGGCGCCGGCATGCCGTTGGCAGGCACGGGTTGCGCGATCACCCCCGATATCCTCGCGGTCATCGCAGCGGAACGCGGTGGCGACCCGTTCGACGCAACCAGCCTGACAGAGGATTACGAACTGGGCCTGCGCATGGCCGATCTCGGTGCCCGCGGCATGTTCGCGCGGGTCGACGATGCACGCGGCGGCGTCGTCGCGGTCCGCGCCTTCTTTCCCGACACGATCGATTCCGCGGTCCGGCAAAAGACCCGCTGGATGACCGGCATCGCGCTCGCCGGCTGGGACCGTACCGGCTGGAGTCGGCCGATGGCGCTGGCGGATCACTGGATGCGGATGCGGGATCGTCGCGGCCCGCTCGCGGTCGTCGTGCTCGCGATGGCCTATGTCGCTCTGCCGGCCTGGGCGCTCGCCGCGACGCTGCACTGGTACGGCGAGTCGGTCCCGGGGACGGATGGTTCGCCCGCGCTGGCGCTGCTCGTCGCGAACACCGCCTTGCTTGGTTGGCGGCTGGTAACCCGGATGATCTTCACCGGGCGCAGCTACGGCATTCGCGAAGCCTTGTGGTCGTTGCCGCGTTTCGTCGTCGGTAATTTCGTCGCGCTGAACGCCGCGCCGCGCGCGCTGGTCCGCTATATCCGCATGCTCCGCGGCGCGGCGCCGGTGTGGGACAAGACCCGCCACGAATTTCCCGATGCCCCGGAAATGGCGCGCGCCGATTTGCCGTGACCGGCGGCCGCCCGATACGCTTCCTGATGCTGACCTTGGGCGGCTGGGTCGCGATTCGGACGCTCGCGCTGCTGCCGACGATGGCACCGCTGCCCGCGCTCGCCGAGGCACTCGTGCCGCACGCCGTCGCCACCTTGCTGTCACCGCCGGCCCAGAACGCGCCGGTTCGGACCGTCCAACTCCTCCCCACGGTCGCCCCCGTCACACACGACGTTGCGAGGCCGCCGTCTCCGCAAGTCTTCGTCCCTGTACCGACGATCGACAAGCCACCAGCGCCGGAACCACCGCCCATCGCGCCGCAAGCGATGCTGCCGCCCCCGATCGTCCCGACCCCGATCGCGAAGGGACGCAGTCGCCTGGCCGGTAGCGCGTGGTTGCTCGCGCGGAGCGGACCCGCCGGATCGCTGGACGGCGGCCAGCTCGGCGCCTCGCAAGCCGGCCTCCGCCTAACCTACGCGCTCGGCACCGCGCGTCGCCTCGCGATCGCTGCCCGCGTATCGGCGCCGACGAAGGGGCGTGGCCGCGAAGCCTCGCTAGGGCTCGAATGGCAACCGACACGCCTGCCGGTCCGGCTGATCGCCGAACAGCGCGTCTCGCTCGACGGCGGCCGCGGCGGACCGACCATCGGCGTGATCGGCGGCTATGGCCCCGCCGACATCGCCCCCGGCATCCGTATCGAGGCGTATGGCCAGGCCGGCGCAATTGCGCGCGACGGCCTCGAGTCCTTCATCGACACCGCCGCCCGCGTCACCCACCCGGTCGCGCACATCGCCGGCCAGCGGGTCGATCTCGGCATCGGCGCCTGGGGCAGCGCCCAGCGCGGCGCCCGCCGGTTCGACATCGGCCCGACGCTCGGTATCGCCGTCCCGGTTGCCGGCAAGTCGCTGCGCCTCAACCTCGACTGGCGCCAGCGGGTGGGCGGCACCGCGCGTCCGGGCTCCGGTCCGGCACTTTCGATCGGCGCCGACTTCTAGCCGGGACTTCTAGCCGAGCCCGCCGCAGCGGCTATAACGGCGCCGTGGATCTCTACCTCCCCATCGCCAACCTGTCGGTCAACGCGCTCGTCATCATCCTGTTGGGGGGTGGCGTCGGCCTGTTGTCGGGGATGTTCGGCATCGGCGGCGGGTTCCTGACGACGCCGCTGCTGATCGTCTACGGCATCCCGCCGACCGTCGCCGCCGCCTCGGCCGCGAGTCAGGTGACCGGCGCCAGCGTCTCGGGCGTGTTCGCGCATTTCCGCCGCGGCGGCGTCGATACCAAGATGGGCGGCGTGCTCGTCGCCGGCGGCATTCTCGGCGCATTCTTTGGCGCGTGGCTGTTCCGGCTGCTGCAGGCGAGCGGCCAGATCGATACCGTCATCGCGATCGTCTACGTCGTCATGCTCGGCTCGATCGGCAGCATGATGGCGCGAGAATCGCTCGGCACGATCAGCCGGCAACGCCGCGGCCAGCCCCCGCGCGCGCGGAAACGTCGCCATCATCCGCTGGTCGCCGCGCTTCCCCTACGCACGCGCTTCTACGCATCGGGTCTGTACATCTCGCCGCTGGCGCCGCTGCTGCTCGGGTTCGGAACCGGCATCCTGACGATCCTGCTCGGCATTGGTGGCGGTTTCATCCTCGTGCCGGCGATGATCTATCTGCTCGGCATGGCGACGTCGGTGGTGGTCGGCACGTCCTTGTTCCAGACGCTGTTCGTCACCGCGGTCGCGACGATGGTACACGCGACAACCACCAAGGCGGTCGACATCGTCCTCGCCGCGCTGCTGCTGCTCGGCTCGGTGGTCGGCGCGCAGGTCGGCGCGCGCCTCGCCACCAAGGTGAAGCCCGAATATCTCCGCCTCGCGCTCGCCGTCATGGTGTTGCTGATCGGCGTCCGCGTGCTGCTTGGGTTGGTCTGGCGCCCCGAGGAAATCTTTTCGGTCACGCTGTCGTGAGGGGCATGAAGCGCTGGCTCCTCCTGACGCCGCTGCTGATGGCACAGGCCAAACCCGTGCTCGTCCCCGACGTCAGCCAGCGCAATATCGAGATCGCCTACAGCTTCACCGGCGCCGAACTGCTGCTGTTCGGCGCGATCCTCTACCCCGGCGGCCGCGTGCCCGGTACCGAGCAGCCCACCGACATCGTCGTCGTCGTGAAAGGGCCGACGCAATCCGTGCTGGTCCGCGAGAAGGAGAAGGTCGCCGGCATCTGGGTCAACGCCGCGCGGCTGCGCTATCGGTCCGCGCCGAGCTTCTACGCGATCGCCTCGTCGCGGCCGATCGACCGGATCGTCGACGATCGCACGCGGGCGATCTACGAACTCGGGCTCGACAGCCTGCAATTGTCGCCAGCGTCCAGCGCGCCGACCGAGACGCAGGATCGCTTCCAGCGCGGTCTGGTCGACCTCAAATCGCGCGCCGGCCTCTATTACGCCGCGCCCCACGCGGTCGAGATCACCGACGGCGTGCTGTACCGCGCGCGCGTCACAATCCCGGCGCGCGTGCCAGTGGGGCGGTTCACCGCGGAGACGTTTCTGATCCGCGACGGCCGCGTGCTGGCGGCGGCGGTCCGCGATATCGACATCCGCAAATCGGGGTTCGAGCGATTCGTCGCGCGTGCCGCCGACCGCTCGTCGATCCTCTACGGGCTGGCGGCGGTGGCGCTGTCGATGGTGCTGGGCTGGGGCGCCGGCTGGATCGCGCGACGGGTGTAGGCGGCGGGTCTCAGCCGTGCATAACGCGATCTTTACGCCTCTTGGCCCATATATTCGGGCAGTATGACTAGAGGCGTAGCCAGCATGACGGAAATGTTCGGAGCCGATGCGTTCCAAAGCGCCGTTCCCAACCCCGGCGGATTGGCCGGCATCAGCCATCCGCCGGTCGCGATCGGCTATGTCTTCGCAATCGCCGGCGCCAGCAGTCGCATCCTGCTCGATCGCGCTACGATCGCGACGCTGATCGACGATGGCGACCCGGTGATCGCCGCGGCGGGCTCGGTCGGCAGCCAGATCAAGATGCGCGTCGGCCAGTCATGGCTGGTCGCCAACGTCCGGTCGCTGAAGCTCGACGACGCGACCGGCACCGCGGTCGTCGCCGAGATCGACTTTCTCGGCGAGGGCGACGAGGAGCGCCTGACCGGCAAGCTCTATCGCTTTCGCCGCGGCGTCACGCGCTATCCGATGCCGGGCTGCGAGGTCTTTCCGATCACCACCGCCGACCTCAAGCAGATCTACGCCGCCGAAGACCGCGCCAACATCGAGATCGGCACCGTCTATCCGACCAGGGATATCCGCGCCGCGCTGTATGTCGACGCGATGCTCGGCAAGCATTTCGCGTTGGTCGGCTCGACCGGCACCGGCAAGTCGACCAGCGCCGCGCTGATCCTGCACCGCATCTGCGAACTGGCGCCGCAGGGCCACATCGTGATGATCGACCCCCACGGCGAATACGGCGCCGCGTTCAAGGGCAACGGCGCGATCTACGACGTGTCGAACCTGCAGATGCCCTATTGGCTGATGAACTTCGAGGAGCATTGCGAGGTCTTCCTGACCAGCAGCGGCTCCGAACGCCAGTTCGATGCCGACATCCTCGCCAAATGCCTGTTGATGGCCAAGGCCAAGAGCCGGCTGGGCCAGGAGATCGCCAAGCTGACGGTCGACGCGCCGATCCCCTATCTGCTCAGCGATCTGACCAACATCATCGGCCTCGAAATGGGCAAGATGGACCGCGCCGGCGACACCGTGCCCTATCTGCGGCTGAAGACCAAGATCGACGAGATCAAGTCCGATCCGCGCTACGGCTTCATGTTCTCAGGGATGCTCGTCGCCGATACGATGGCGAACTTCCTGCAGCGCATCTTCCGCATGCCGGGCGAGGGCAAGCCGATCTCGATCATCGATGTGTCGGGCGTGCCGTCGGACATCACCGCGGTGGTGGTCGCCGTGCTGGCGCGGATGACGTTCGACTTCGCGATCTGGTCGCGCAACGAGGAACCGCGCCCGATCCTGCTCGTCTGCGAGGAAGCGCACCGTTACATTCCCGCAGGGTCGGAGGCGACCAATTCGGTCGGCCGCATCCTCGGGCGGATCGCCAAGGAAGGCCGCAAATACGGCGTCTCGCTAGGCCTGATCACCCAGCGCCCGTCCGATCTGGCCGAAGGCGTGCTGTCGCAGTGCGGCACGATCATCGCGATGCGCCTCAACAACGACCGCGACCAGGCGTTCGTCCGCGCGGCAATGCCCGAGGGCGCACGCGGGTTCCTCGATTCGATCCCGGCGCTGCGCAACCGCGAATGCATCATCTGCGGCGAAGGTGTGACGATCCCGGTCCGCGTGTCGTTCGACGGCCTCGACGAGAACAAGCGGCCAGCCTCCGGCGATCCGCTCTTCTCAAGGCTCTGGCGCGACGTCGGCGGCGAAGACCAGATCATCAGCCGCACGATCCAACGCTGGCGCGCGCAGGGGAAGTAGCAGAGTCAACGCTCTCCTTCCGTCACCCCGGACTTGGTCCGGGGTCCATCGTGCCGCGTACTCGATGGTCTGGGGTGTGCGGCACGATGGATGCCGGAACAAGTCCGGCATGACGGACAGGGTTTGGCTACCTCAAACCCGGTCCAACCGCCGACCCAGCCGCACGAAGAACGTGATCGCCACCGGCACCAGCACGATCGACAGCACCACCTTCGTCAGCATCTGCCCCTCCATCAGCGCCAGGATCGGTCGTTCGCCGAGGAACGAGATGGTGATGAACAACAGCGTGTCGATGACCTGCGAGACGATGCTCGCGATCATCCCGCGCAGCCAGACGAGCTTGCCTTCGCCGCCCCCGATCGGGCTGGCCAGCTTGGCGAAGATCAGCACGTTAAGCGTCTGCGAGATGCCGTAGGAGATCAGCCCGGCGATCATCATCCGCGCACCCTGTCCGACGACGATCGGGAATGCGTCGATCGCCGGCGGGTACATGCCGGGATCGTGCGGCAGCGCCAGCACCAGCTGGATCAGCACCGCCGACACGATCAGCGGCAGGAACCCGAGGCGCACCAGCGAGGTCGCAACCTTCTGCCCGTGCAGCTCGGAAACCGCGCTGCTGATCACCACCAGCAGCAGGAATGCGAAGATCCCGGCCTCGACCGCCAGCGGGCCCAGCGCCACCTGTTTGACGCCCAGCACGCCCGCGATGCAGACCATGCCGCCGTACAGAACCGAGAAAACGAAGAGCGAACGCGAAATCGCTGGCGGTGTGTGATCCATCGCCGCGACGCTACCGCGTTTGACTGCCACGTCAAATGCCCCCGAAAGCCCATCTCAAATAACTGGCGACGCCCGCGCGCGCGTGTCATGTCGGAACGGCGCGCCCGGGGGGCGGCATCTGCATATTCGGGACACGCATGAACAGACTTCTCATCGGCCTTTGCGGAATCGCCGTGATCCTGGGGATTGCGGTGCTGCTGTCGACCGACCGTCGCGCGATCCGCCTGCGCATCGTCGGCGCCGCGTTCGCGCTGCAGGCCGGCATCGCTGTGCTCGTGCTCTACTCCAGCGCCGGCAAGGTCGTGCTCGGCAGCATGTCGGGCGGCGTCGCCAATCTGCTCGGCTATTCGCAAAAGGGCACCGAATTCCTGTTCGGCAAGATGGCGACGCCCGAGATCGGCGGCCAGAGCTTCGCGATCGCCGCGCTGCCGGTGATCATCTTCTTCGCTAGCCTGGTATCGATCCTCTATTATCTCGGCGTCATGCAGCTGGTGGTCCGCTGGGTCGGCGGCGCGATCGAGAAGGTTATCGGCGTATCGAAAGTCGAATCGCTGTGCGCCGCTGCCAACATCTTCGTCGGCCAGAGCGAATCGCCGCTCGTCATCCGCCCGTATCTCGCCGGCCTGACCCCCGCACAGCTGTTCACCGTGATGACCAGCGGCATGGCGGGCGTCGCCGGCACGATCCTCGCGGCCTATGCGTCGATGGGGATCCGCATCGACTATCTGCTCGCCGCCAGTTTCATGGCCGCGCCGGGCGGCATCCTGATGGCGAAGATCATCATGCCGGACAGCCGCGCCACGCCCGATGGCGAACTGGCGCTCGGCGACACGCCTGGCGATTCGACCGCCGGCGAGCCGCTGCCCGAGGCGACGCATGACGAGGAAAAGCCCGCCAATTTGATCATGGCGGCTGCACAGGGCGCGCAGACCGGTGTGCGGCTGGCGGTGGCGGTCGGCGCGATGGTGCTGGCGTTCGTCGCGCTGGTCGCGCTTGCCAATGGCCTGCTCGGCGGGCTCGGCAACATGGTCGGTCTGCCTGGGCTCAGCTTCCAGTCGCTGCTCGGCTATGTCTTCGCCCCGGTGATGTTCCTGCTCAACGTGCCGTGGCACGAGGCGGGGATCGCCGGTGGGCTGTTCGGCCAGAAGATCGTGCTCAACGAATTCGTCGCGTATATCGCGCTCGGCGCCCAGCCGGGACTCAGCCCGCGGACCATCGCCGTCATCACCTTCTCGCTGTGCGGCTTCGCGAACTTCTCGTCGATCGCGATCCAGATGGCGGTGACCGGCAGCCTGGCACCGAACCAGCGGCCGATGATCGCCAAGCTCGGCCTGCGTGCGCTGGCCGCGGGCAGTCTTGCTAACCTGATGTCCGCAGCGCTGGCAGGCCTGCTGATCGCTTAGGACTCCGTCATCCCGGGCTCGTCCCGGGATCCAGAGCAACAAACGATAAGCTCGGAACTCTGGATCCCGGGACAAGCCCGGGATGACGAATCGTTTACGGCATCATCACGGTATCGATGACGTGGATCACGCCGTTCGACTGGTACACGTTGGCGATCGTGATGCGGCCCTTGTCGCCCTTGCCATCCATGATCGCCCAGCCGCTGCCGGCCTTCATGAAGCTCAGCGCACCGCCCTGGACGGTGGTGTAGGTCGCGGTGCCGCCGTTCGCCTTGGCCTTCGCCGCGATGTCCGCCGCGCTGATCGTGCCGGGGACGACGTGATAGGTCAGGATGCTGGTCAGCTGCGCCTTGTTCTCGGGCTTTACCAGCGTGTCGACGGTGCCGGCGGGCAGCTTGGCGAACGCGGCGTTGGTCGGCGCGAACACCGTGAACGGACCCGGACCCGACAGCGTGTCGACCAGACCGGCAGCCTTCACCGCGGCGACCAGCGTTGTGTGATCCTTCGAATTGACCGCGTTCTCGACGATGTTCTTGGTCGGGTACATTGCGGCGCCGCCGACGCGCGGGTTGGTCTTGGCGATGGCACTGCCGCTCGCGACGAGGGCGGTGGCGACGATGGCCGTGCGGATGATGGAATTCATGGGGGCTCTCCTTGTGCATCCTGGTTCGGATGCGGCGGAGATACGGACGGACCCCGACGAATGACGCGCCCAGTGCGTCAGGCCATTACGCCAATACTGCTGCCCAAGCGGCGATCTCTTCGGGAAAGCGTTCGGAAACGACCAAATCGGTCGCCACGCCGGTCTGCAGATCGACCTCTACGCTGCCGGTCCACTCGACCGTCGCATTGCCCGACAGCGTAACCATCCCGCCGGCGCTCGCCTCGGCACGAATGCGGCCGCCCCTGTTGAACACCGTCGTCGGCACGTCGAACGCGATCCGGCCGGTCAGGCACGCGGCATAGGTCGACGCGCCCATCGCGCTGCCGCAGCTGTTGGTCAGCCCGACGCCGCGCTCGAACGTCCGCACGAACAGGTCGGTACCACGAACCTCGACGAAGCTGACATTGGCGCGGTTCGGCAACCAATCCGGCGCCGCTTCGCAGGCTGTGCCGACGCGGACCAGTTCCGCGTCGTCGACCGCTTCGACGAACGCCACGAGGTGCGGGTTCGGCATCGCCACCGCAGTGAAGGCGCGGTCGCTCGGCAGCTTAGCGATCGGCAAGTCGACGTTCTCGGCGCGCCCGATCGCCATCGGCCAGGCGGCGATATCCCGCGACGCCGGCCCGGCGGTCTCGCGCACGGTGAAGACCCCCGGCGCTAGGTCGGAATCATGCACCACGACGGCATCGCTCGTCTTAAGCTGCACGCGCGCCCGCGTAATGCCGAGCGCCGCGAAACCGGCACGCGCGGTACAGCGCAAACCGTTGAGGCACGTCTCGGACTCGCTGCCGTCCGAATTGAACATCCGCATGCCGAACGCGTGGTCGTCGTCACCCGCGGTCAGCAGCAACAGCCCGTCGCCGCCGACCGGACCGGCGCGATCCGCCAGCGCGCGCGCGACCGCAGCCCATTCCGCATCGCCGAGCGACAGCGCGCGCGCGTCGATCAGCGGGAAGTCGTTGCCCGAGCCATGGCATTTGGTGATGTTGAACCGCATGCACGCGACGTAATGCGCGCGGCCACCCACTGCAACGCGCGGCTCAGCTTAGGCCGTAATGCCCAGCAAGCCGATCGAGCGCGAACGTCAGCACCAGCCGACCAGAGCGCGACGGCCAGCCCAGCGCCTTTTCCGCCACCGGCATGCCTTCACCCGCGCAGATCACGCGCCACAGGATATCGGCCAGCCCCGGCCCGGCGGCGGCGATCCCCGCGTCGAACCGCCGCTTCGCCGCGATCTGCGCCAGCGCCGGATCGAGCCCTTCGCCCCCACCGCCGTCTACGCGCGCGGCCCAGCGCATCGTCACGCGCGGCGCCAGCGACGCGGTTTCGTAGTCGCCGCGCAGCCGTTCGCCAGCTTCGAACTGTCGCGCGTCGACCATCCCGCGCGACCGCAGCCACCCCAGCGGCGATTCCGCGAGATTGACGGTGACGCTCCGCCCCCGCGCACCATCCGTGCCGATCGACCGTTCCACCAGTTCGCGCATGCCGTCTCTCCTCCGAGTCGTGGATGCCTTGCCATATCGTCGGGTTTGTAGGACAGAGGATAACCTATCTGGTTTGGAGTCCGTCATGATCACCGCCATTCGGGAAGTCCGTCGCGCCAAGGGCATGACGCTGGAGGATGTCGGCCGCGCCTGTGTGCCGCCCACCACCGCGCAGACGATCGGCCGGCTCGAGACGGGCACGCGCACCGTCTCGGTCGGCTGGCTCAATCGCATTGCCGACGCGCTGGGCGTCGCCGCCGCCGACCTGGTGAAACTGCCAGGCCGCGCCGACCTGCCCGTCGCCGCGCTGCTCGACGCCGGCGGCGCGCACGCCCCGCGAAAGACAACCACTGCGACGCCCCCGCAACCCGCGGCAGGGCAGGTCGCTGTCACCGTGACCGGCGGGATCGGCGACTATCGCAGCGGCGACGAAATCTGGTGCGAGACGCTCGCCCCCGACGCATTCGCCGGCGCGCTCAACCGCGACGTGCTGGTCCCGCGCGCCGCCGGCCGCTTCGTCTTCGGCCGCCTGACCGCGCTCGGCGACGGCAGCGTGACGATCGCCCCCCCGGACAGCGGCAGCGCGCCGGTCGTCGTCGCCAACCCGGCATGGATCGCGCGCGCGGTTCGGCTGGTGCGGATACTGTAGGAATGGTGGGCGATGACGGGCTCGAACCGCCGACATTCTCGGTGTAAACGAGACGCTCTACCAACTGAGCTAATCGCCCCCTCTCGGGAAACCCACGCAATAGCGCCGTTTCTGGAGAGGGCAAGCGTCTCGTTGGCGGACTTAGACGGAACAGAACGGAACCGAAGGGAACCCTGAGTCCCGACCTATTCCCGACTTCATCAAGACGCAGGTACTGAGCGCGTGCGTCAGGCCGCGTTGTACATCCGAACGTACTGGCTACTTGATGATTGGGTCGAGCACGGAGCCGGCAGCGGTGCCAGAGAGGCGACCAAACAGCGCGAGAGCTTGGGCTTCGGTCATCGATGCTATGCAATCCGCAGCAAACCGGGCGGTAGATCCCTCCCGAAGATCCCACAAATACGCTAAGCGTACCGGAAGAAAATCGGGGAACTCCGTTCCGGCGCCGTCCATAATGGCCTTGAACAACTTACGAATAATACGGCGCTGACCATGCTGCTGGGCCAGTAGAGTAGGGCTTTTGATAATATACTGTTTTGTAATCTGTTTAAGAATGAGGATTTCCGCCTCTTCTTCCGTGCCGCGAATAATGGGATCGGCGTTGAAATCTTCGCTCAGCTTCGTCGCTTGGACATAGCGTCCGATCAATGTCGAAGTAAGTGTCCGAAGAGCGACGCGGTGAGCCCTGCAGCCATCGTAAGGCTCACGCATGATCGCTTCGTAACCCGCGAAGTAGTCGCCTAGGTTTGACCAGGCTTGCATGAGGCGGTCGCTAGCGTCGGCGGGTTTTCCAAACCACTTTTCAGCCGTTGCATCTACAAGCGGACGGGCGTTCTCGGCCTCAAAAATGAGACGCCAAGGCATCGCACCAGCTCGATGGAAATCTTCGATGTCATGGACGGAGTATGCAATATCGTCGGCCCAGTCCATCAAGGCAGCTTCAGCGGACTGGCGCTCGTGCTGATGAAATTTGCGTGCGAACTCGAAGTCGATTTTTTCGCTTCGATAAGCCGACCATTTTTTGTCCTTAGCAGGGTGGCCAACCTCACGTGGCCACGGATACTTGAGGACGGCAGCGAGCGTGGCTCGCGTCATGTCGAGCCCATTGGTTTCGTCGTAGCGGACGCCCGTTTTGGTCAGGATCCGGAACGTCTGAGCGTTGCCTTCGTAACCATCCGCATCGCCCGCGGCATTGACCAATTCGTTTAGCGTTTTTTCGCCGATGTGACCGAATGGTGGGTGGCCAAGATCGTGAGCAAGGCACGCGGCCTCTACTACTTCCGGATCGATGCCCCATGCGTCAGCGAGTATCGGTTGCTTCTTGATACATGCCTGCGCCAAGCGGCGGCCGAGCTGCGCAACCTTTAATGAGTGCTGCTGACGGGTATGAAAATAGTCGGCTTCACCGGCGCGGACAATCTGCGTGATGCCCGCGAGCCGGTGAAAAGCCGACGAATATAATACCGCATCGCGGTCGCGCTCGGCAGGCTCTCTTTGACCGGAACCGCTAACATTCCACCGGCGCGCTTCTCGCGCGTCTTTCGTCCAGATCAAAGTGCCCCCTAAACGCGCGTATTATGCGGCAACGAGTTCCTGAGTATGAGCGCACTGTAGCCGCAGGCCTTGGCCAAGGGTGATCTTACCCCGATCCAGGCAGCGCTGAATGGCGCGCTGCGAATCGCGCGGGGAATGACCGGTATCAACGAGCGCGTTCACAAGCGCGCGGGCCGTCGAATCGCCAAGGCGCTGGAGGACCGAGCAGACCTCCGCGTCGCTCGGAATTTCATGGGCATGGGTCATTTAGGAACCCTCCTGATTGCTGTTTACAAGGTCGTTCACGCTCACGCACGATATCCCGCTCCTAGGGTTAGGATCGAGTAAACGTGTACGTGCTGTATATAACGCTCGCGACGCTGGCTGTATCCTGACGATGCATCGCCAGTGCGTTTTGCATGATACATGTTGACCGGGCCGTCAATAGGACCGCCGTACGGTTTTCGTGTCTAACATACGTACTGCGTAGCGAACGGGAGTCCTGCCCCGTATCGATAGTGGAGTCGGAAATTTCTGCATCGTCGATTGCCGGAGAGCCGAGACTGCGCGCTCGAGCGACGTATTTCACATGCAGTATCAACCATAGCGAGCGGCGGTCACGGTGCCGGGATGTCTGCATAATATGGATTAGGGCGCGGGAAAAACCTAACATCGCTAACATCGGCGGATTTCTGCGGTTTTTGGCCTAATCTCTGCCCTAACATTTCTATAATCTGATTATAACTACTAACCCTGATTATGATCCTTCAGAAAATCGTTTGTTATCAATGGGATTAGGTTTTCAGGTTCCGAATGTTAGGTCAGGTGAGGGTTTCGACCTAATATTAAAACCGTACGAAATCAGCACGTTGATCCGCAAAAACGGTCGAGGTTAGCGATATTAGGTTTTTCCCGCCTGTGGGGTCGGGCAGGGCAGTTTGAGAAAGTATGCGCGGTTTGATTTTTGCGACCACAAACGAGGTCGCGGGATTTTAACGAGGGTCGCTCGAGCGTGATTTCGAGTGCGTCGCACGTTCCTTTCGGGGACGTCGAAAGTGCACCAATCCGCACCCACTGATTTTCGCATCCGGATCGCTAGGCGGCCTAAGACCTAGGCCGGTTTTTGGCGGTTTCGAAAATGCACCAAAACCGACACGAAAAGTACGCGGGCGAGGCGGGGGAAATAGCGCGCGCGTTGGGGTCGCAGGGGCGAGGGGGCCTCGGGGTGGCTGGCGTCGAGGTCGAGGGGGTGCGATCCCCCTCGGGAGGGGGTGGCGATGGTCCGGCGGGTGGCGCGATGGGTCGAGCGGCTGGTGATCGGCACGCTGGTAGCGGTGAGCGCGATAGGCTCAATCGTGCAGCTGGTCCGCGTCGTCCGGTCGGTAGCCGGGTTCTAGGTCAGTCTTCGCCGCGGCGCGGCGCGATCTCGTTTCGGAACGGAACGTCGGGATGCGGGTGCGGCTCGTCGATATCCCATCGCCCGTGGGATGGGGAATGCGATGGCCCGACCATGTCCGGCCTCAGCATTACGGTCTCGCTATCCTTCGACCCCATGATCCGCATGACCATCGCGTCGGTCACCTCTTCGATCACGATCGAGGTCAGCAACCCCAGCTCCCGCTTCTCGTACTTCTTGCGCACGGTCAGTCCGATCTGGATCAGCATACGCAGCTCTTCGCGGCCGATGCGCATCATCGCGGCATCTCCGCTGCGCCGACGAACGTCGTTGCCAGCTCGCGATAGATCGTCTGCCAATACCCGCCGGCGTTCGGCCAGTCGCGATCGTCGGGCGATCCATGACGCCGGCTTTCCCATAGCTGCTCGGCGAAATGCTCGACCAGGCCGTCGCGATCGTTCGACGTGCAGATCCTGCAGCGCTCACCCATGCCGCACCCATAGGTCGCGGATCCCGAGCCCCAGATCCCCGGCGCCAAGATAGTCGCGCAGCATCGCATGCTCACGCTCGCTCAGCGCGGCCGGACGGCCGAGGCGGATGAAGCGCGCGAGATAGCCCGGCGATCGGTCGATCATCCGCGACAGCGCGGCAAGGCTCTCGCCCCGGTCATTGACGGCAAGGCGCAACGCGTCCCGCGGATCCGCGGGCGCCAGCGCCAGGCGAAGGCGCTTGCTCATCAGTACGCCGCCCAGTCCAGCTCGGCGTCGTCGATTGCGGCGAACACGTCGCCATCGGCCTGCATCGTGTTCATGTACTGGCGTACGACGTCCGGGTCGCCGTCCTTCGGAAAGCGGCGATCGGTGCGCGCCGACTCCGCGAGCGCATCGATCCAGTCGCCTCGATCGCGCTGCCTCAACAGCCATCGGCCGAACGGTTCGACCTTCGTCACCTGCGTTTCGTCATGATCAATCACGGCACGATCCTCTTGCCGACTCACCCGCGACGCTTTTACATGTTCTCCTTATGTTCTCAAATAGGAACGGACGCATGGACGAATTCAGCGTGGCGGTGGTCGGCATCCAGTACCCCAACGAAGATAAGAGCGACCGGCGCTTCGAGGCGCTGCTATGCGCGCCCGGCGAGGAACTGCACCTCGTCCGCGAACCCAAAAACAAGTTCGACCAGCAGGCGATCGGCGTATGGAGCGCACGGTGGGTTCAGATCGGTTACGTCACGGCCGACCGCTGCGCATTCCTCAGCACGAAGATGGCGATCGATCCGCATATCGCGGTATTCCAGAGTCTGCAGGGCAATACCGCCTATCTGCGCATTCGGTTCGGCGGTGATCGTCCCACCCTCCCTGCGCAGCAACCCAAGCCGGCCGCGGCGGGAGAGTGGGAAGAGTATTTCGACGACCGAGTTCCGTCGGAGTGGGGCGCCTAGCCGACCGTTTCGTCACGATTGGATGACGCCATCACCAGAAGCGCTTAAGGTTTTTGCCAAGTCGACGGTTCGTACGGCGAAGAGGGGTATGTAATGAGCGGGGGCTGGTGGGCGACGGTGAACTCTGGATGGTTCGGCTTAACGGTTGGCACCGTACTAGGAGTTATAAGCATTTGGATTGGTTACATTCTGTACAGGAAAGGCAGGCAGTTTACGAACCTGCGCTATTCCTCCCGTGATAGGCAGCTAATCGGAGGAGCATCTGCCTCGAATGACGGACTCGAAATTCGGTACGATGGGCACGTCGTAAATCGCGTGGTAAGCACAGTAGCTGGGGTGTGGAATGCCGGAACGGATACTATCCTAGGATCTAGTATTGTTGACTCTGACAAGCTCAGATTTGACGTGGAAGGCGATGGACGTGTTTTTCGGGCATCGGTGCTGAAAACGCAGCGAGCCGTAAATCAGGCGTGCGTATCAATATCAGGCGAAAAAACAGTCTTTATAGACTTTGACTATTTGGATTCCGGTGATGGTTTCACCGTGGAAATAATCCACTCCTCCAATGTTGGCGATATGAAGCTTGCAGGTACGATACGAGGAATACCAAAAGGTATCGAACTCTACGAGCGTGGGAAAACATTTGAGACTGTGTTTCTAGGCGTCCTTGTTGCTATGATGGTGGTCGGTAGTTTGCTGTTTGTGAGCATGATAGGGGCAGCAGTCTGGTTCGCTATATCTGCCCCTTGGCCAAGGAACGTAATAACTATGGCCTTCGTACTCGGCGCGGTGGGTATTATGGCACTAGCGTGCTACGAGGGTAACGCGAAAAAGAAGGTCCCAACCGTTAAGGGCATTCCAGAGGCGGTAACTAGCGAAACAAGACTGTTCGGCCTTTAGCTAAGCGAACTGTGGGTCGAACATTCACTTCGGCGATCTCGATCTGTAGCGCACCGCCTCGGCACCGATCCGCGCGTTGATCTCGAGGAACGCGACCTGAATGGGCGCGATTTCGAGTTCGAAGAACATATCGACGGCTTCACTGATCTTGCCGAGCTGCGATCCTTGCGCCGGTACGATCCCGAGAAGCGAGGGCGGCACGCGGTGCGCGGCCAGCACGTCGTCGCGCGTTGCCGTTTTGATACCGAGGAATTCGTCCTTCGCACCGGCCTCGCCGATCGGCAGTATCTTGATGCTCCCATCCTTGCCGTTCGGCGCATGCACGAACAGGTTGCGGAAGTTACCCGGACCCTTCGACGCCTTCAACGCCGTTTTCAGCGCATCGGTGTCGGTCGTGTTGATCTCGCCTGTTGCATAGAGAATATACCCCATGTGCGAGCCGTTCAGATAGTAGCGGCGCCGGAACAACGTCGCGGCTTCGTTGAGCAACGCCGACTGCAGCGCGCTCAAATACTCGGGTACGCCGTACAGCTCCTGGTTGATGTCGGGCTGCAGGATCTGAATGATGCTATCGGCGGCAAATTCGCTCTCGTCCTGACCGCCAGGCACCCAGAAGAACTCCCCCTCGACGACGCCGCGCCGCGTGAATTTGGCCATGGCGTGATCAATGCGCAGCGGCCCGCCGAGCCGGTTGCGCCGCAGCTCGGGGTAGCAGTTCCCGAACACCAGATAGTCCTGCACCAGCTTTCCGAACGTGGCGGCCGATAGCAGCGACGTCGGGTCGAGCGACGACACCAGCAGGTTGCGCTTTAGCATGATCGCGGACGAATGGTGCGGCGATGCGCGATAGGCGCGCGCCAATCCGTCGAGCGGGATCGGCGGTTCGTACCAGCGCCCGTTATGGTAGCATTCGAGCATCTCCATGAGCTGGCGGTTAAGCACCGGCTCGGGATCGCCGAACGCGAAGGAATCTACCCCGCTGGCGTCGTTCGCCGGTACGATCGCGCCCGGTGCCGCTCGCGCGGTTTCGCCGCGCGACATGCGCCGCGTTTTGCTGCCCCTGCCCATCAGAATATCTCCATGCTGCCCTTGGGCGCTTCTTTGCCGTCGAGGGATTCGTTGTTGAGGATGTGCATGATCGACCAGGCCAAATCGGCGTGGCCGTCGTCGCCGCCCCGGCCCGCCTTGAACGTGACGTTGCGACCCGAGGTGGTCAGCGTCTTTTTGATCGAGACGAACGACGACACGACGTCGAGATAGCTGGCGTCGAACTGGATGCGGCCGCGGCTGATCGTGTGCTGCGCCTTCATGATCATCTGCGCCTTCAGCTCGAGCGAATACTCGATCTTGTGGACGCCGCTGACGCCGCTGTCGGGCTTGGCGAGCAGCTGATACACGCCGGCGCCGACCCCACTCGCGTCGATGCCGAGGAAGGTGCAGTTGTACCGCTTCAGCATTGCCTTGATGAAGGTCGCCTGCTGTTCGAAGTCGAGCCCGCGCAGCGAATGCCGCTCGAGCAGGCGGAACGGCCCCCCTTCGAACAGGGGCGGGGCCATGATCGCGAGCGAGGCGTTGTCGCCGGTTTCGCTGTTCTGCGGATCGTACCCGGCCCACACCGCGCGCTCGCCGTAGGGCCGCGCTTCCTCGGGATTGTAGTCGGTCCAGTCGACCAGGCTGTCGCATCCGCACGCGACCAGGTCGTTGAACCGGAACGCCGACAGACTGTCGTCGACGAAGTCGCACAGGAACAGGTTGGCGAACTCGTCGGGCGCATATTCGTCCTCGAGTTCCTCGATATCGAACAGGTCGCATCCCGCGGCCTCGGCGTCGCGAATGTTGACGATGTGCCGCCAGATCCGGTCGGGTCCGACGGCGCCGTTCTTCAGCGCCTCGTGCGTGACGTCGATCTCGACGCGATCGGCCTTCTTCCGGCGCCGGTTGCGCCGATCGCCCGTCCAGTATGGATAGGCGGCATGCGCGATGGTCGACGGCGTGCTGAAGTAGGTTTTCCGCCACTTCTTGTGCGTCGCCATGCCCGACGCGACCTTGTTCAACTCCTCGAACGAATGGACCCAGAAGAATTCGTCGAAATAGAAATTGCCGTGCCGCCCCTGCGCGGTGCGGAAATTCGTGCCGAGAAAATGCAGCTCGGCCGCGGCCTCTTCCTTGGGGCGTAGCTCCGACGTGATCAGCATCGGATCGCCGGTCAGGCTGACGCCGACCAGCTTGGCGAAGCTGACGATGTAGCTGCGGAACTGGTGCGCCTGCGCCTTCGACGCCGACAGGAAGATCTGGTTGCGACCCGTCTCGATCGCGTCGATCAGCGCTTCGAACGCGAAATAATAGGTCGCACCGATCTGGCGCGACTTCAGGATCATCCGCGTCCGGAACGACAGCGCGGCGAACCACTGCTCCTGGTAGCCGTACAGCTGATCGAGGAATATCTCTTTGAGCTGCTCGGCCTGCTCGGTCGTGAAGTGGTTCTTCTTCGCCTTCGGCTTGCGCTCGCCGGCGTTGCGGTTGCCGACCTTGTCGTTGAGATCGCCTTCGTGCCCGCCGGGCTCCTCGTAGCGTCGTACCTTCGCCAGTGCGGCGACCTGCCGACCGAGCAGGTCGATTTCCTTGAAGTCGTCGCCGGTCTTTTTCTCTTTGGCGATCAGCATCATCCACCGCGCCTCGAGACAGTCCTCGAGGCGACGGATCGACGGCGCATCATCCCATTTGCCGCGGCTCGCCCAGCTTTTGACGGTATCGCGGCTGAGCTGCAGCTCCTCCGAGATCTGGGTCAGCCCCCAGCCGCGCCAGTACAGGCTGCGCGCATTCCGGCGCCGCTCGTCGGGCGGCACGGATAGCGGGTTCGCGAGAAGGTTGGTCGGGGTGGCCATCGTGCCGCGGACCTTGCCGCGCGCGCCGCTGCCCGCTCAGCCCCCGGCTCTTGTCGCGTGCGTCGCGACAAGACCGCGCGCTTGAGAATTGGTCCGCATTCGTCGCCTTTTGCGGCCTTAACGCACCGCCCGCGTGGCGATGCACCGAGACGCAGAACCGAGGATCGCAGCGCCATGGCCACCAAGAGCAAGTTCTTCCGCGCCTTCGTCGAAGGCCAGACCATCAGCGACGGTCGGAAGATCGAGGCCGGCTGGATCGACCAGATCGTCGAAACCTTCAACACCGCGACCTACACGCCGCGCATCAACGTCGAACATCTGTCGTGCTACAG
>Ga0247813_10000238_pt1 | contig 62477 bp, 56 predicted proteins | sample UWRJL169409C1_FD_180719 | JGI IMG/M metagenome (GOLD analysis project Ga0247813, IMG submission 180719) | Plant litter microbial communities from Arlington Agricultural Research Station in Wisconsin, United States - UWRJ-L169-409C-1 | ecosystem: Environmental > Terrestrial > Plant litter >... | reverse complement strand
GCAGCTTTTCGTCGACGGTCTGGCGCATCTCGTCGAGCTTGGCCGCGTTGCTCTGCTGCAGCTGCGCGAGCTGCGTTTCCATGGTCGTGCGCACTTCGGCCAGCCGCCGCGCGTTCGACTCCGACAGGCCCTGCAACTGCGTGCTGAGCGTGTCGGCCAGCGTCTTCTGCAGCAGCGTGAGCTGCTGGGAAAACGCGTCGAGCTGCGCGTTCTGCGTGCGGGTCGCCTCCGCGCCCTGCATCACCAGCGCGCGCTGGAAGGTGTCGAAGGCCTGCGCCGTTTCCTGGCGCACGCCGCGGGCGGAGTCGCTGATCTCGCGGCGCAGTTCACGCTCGGAGCGGTCGCTGGCCTCGTCCATCGTCGCCAGCAGTTCGCTGTAGTCGGGGCGTTGCGGCCGCAGCAGCAGCCAGGCCACGAGAGCCAGGTTCAGCGCACCGAGGGCGAGCAGGATCCAGGTGAGTGCATCGGATGCTTGTGGCATCGCGGGCTCAGGCGCGCGCAGCCGGCGGCGTCACCGGTGTGAGCGGGCCCTTGCCGCCGAAGAAGGCGATCAGATTGTCGGCTGCCAGGTCGGCCATGGCCCGGCGCGTGGGCACGGTGGCGCTGGCAATGTGCGGCGTCAGCACCACGTTCGGCACGGTGAGCAGGTCGGGGTGCACCTGAGGCTCGCCTTCGAAGACATCCAGGCCCGCCGCGGCGATACGGCCTTCGCGCAATGCGGCGGCCAGCGCCGCATCGTCGACGATGCCGCCGCGCGCTATGTTCACAAGCGTGGCCGTGGGCTTCATCAGCGCCAGTTCGGCCGCACCGATGGTGTGGTGAGAAGCGGGGGTGTATGGCACCACCAGCACGACGTGGTCGGCGGTGCGTAGCAGTTCTTCCTTGTCCACGTAGCGGGCCTTGCATTCGGCCTCCAGCGTCTGCGACAGGCGCGAACGGTTGTGGTAGATCACGTTCATGCCGAAGCCGTGCGCACCGCGTCGTGCGATGCCCTGGCCGATGCGGCCCATGCCGATGATGCCCAGCGTCGCACCATGGATGTCGCTGCCCGAGAACATGTCGTAGGACCACTTCTTCCACTTCCCGGCACGCAGGAAATGCTCGCTTTCGGTGATGCGGCGTGCCGTCGCCATCAGCAAGGCGAAGCCGAAGTCGGCCGTGGTTTCGGTCAGCACGTCGGGCGCGTTGGTGCCCGTCACGCCACGCGCAACCATGGCGTCGACGTCGAAGTTGTTGTAGCCCACGGCCATGTTGGCGCAGATCTTCAGGTCCGGGCAGGCTGCGAGCAGTTCGGCGTCGATGCGCTCGCTGCCGGTGGTGAACACGCCCTGCTTGCCCTGCAGATGCGCGATCAGTTCGGCTTTGCTCCAGACCGCGTCGTCCTGGTTGGACTCGACGTCGAAGTACTGTTGAAGACGGGCGATCGTTTCAGGAAATACGCCGCGGGCGACGAGGATCGAGGGTCGGTTGGCGCTCATGGCGGCGGGGCTTTCGACGAAAGAAACAGAAAAGGAAGAATGGGCTGGAAGCGCTTGTGCGGCAGATTCCGGCGGCCGGTTCAGGCGGCAGGCGACTCGATCTCGAACACCTGGCGCAGGTAGGCCAGGTACTTCTCGTCGTCGCACATGTTCTTGGCAGGCGTGTCCGACAGCTTGGCAACCGGCTGGTCGTTGCAGCGCACCATCTTGATGACGATCTGCAGCGGCTCGTAGCCAAGGTCGTTGGTGAGATTGGTGCCGATGCCGAAGGCCAGCTGGCAGCGACCACGGAACTGCTGGTACAGCTCGATGGTGCGCGGCACGGTCAGGCCGTCGCTGAAGATCAGCGTCTTGGTGCGCGGGTCGACGCGGTTGGCGATGTAGTGCGCCAGCATCCGTTCGCCCCACTGGAACGGGTCCCCGCTGTCGTGGCGTGCGCCATCGAACAGCTTGCAGAAGTACATGTCGAAGTCGCGCAGGAAAGCGCTCATGCCGTACACGTCGGACAGCGCGATGCCCAGGTCGCCGCGGTATTCGCGTGCCCACGATTCGAAGCCGAAGATCTGGCTGTCGCGCAGCCGCGGCCCGAGCGCCTGGCAGGCCTGCAGGTACTCGTGCGCCATGGTACCCAGCGGAATGAGGCCCAGGTTCATCGCGTACAGCACGTTGCTCGTGCCCGCGAGCTGAGGCAGCCTGGTGCCTGTCTGTACGGGCGTGGTCACCACGCCCAGCCGGCTGCTCAGCGTGCGCAGCACCTCTTCATGCCAGTCCTTGGCGAAGCGGCGGCGGGTGCCGTAGTCTGCGATCTTCAGGTCCGACAGGCCTTCGGCCTGGAGCTCGGTGATCTTGGTGTCGAGCCGGCGCCGGCCTTCGGTGAAATCGGGCGTGGGGTGGGTGTTGCGGAAGTACACCTCGTTGACGATCGCCAGCACCGGAATCTCGAACAGGATCGTGTGCAGCCACGGACCCTTGATGCCGATCTCCAGTTCGCCCGAGGGCAGCGGCACGATGTCGATGTACTTCTCGTTGAGCTTGAAGAGACCGAGGAAGTCGATGAAGTCGCTCTTGATGAAGCGCATCGCCTTCAGGTAGGCCAGCTCCGCTTCCTTGAACTGCAGCGAACACAGATGGCGAACCTCGTCGCGGATCTGGTCGGCATACTGCGCCAGGTTCACGCCGGGGTTGCGGCACTTGAATCGGTATTCGACACGCGCCCCCGGAAAGTGGTGAAGCACCACCTGCATCATCGTGAACTTGTAGAGGTCGGTGTCGAGCAGGCTGTGAATGATCATGGTGCGAGGCGCGTGTCTCTCAAATATCGTCGTGCGCTCGATTATCACGGTGCGCGTCGGCATCTGCCTACGGGTCCTTCCCGGTGAGTCCTACCGGTCTCCAACGGGTACGGCGCGACAGTGTCTCCACCCCGAACAAGGCGCCTCAGAGCAGTTCGGGGGCACTCACATCTGCAAGGAGATAGGCATGAACAAAGACACCATCGAAGGCAACTGGAAGCAGCTCAAGGGCAAGGTCAAGGAGCAGTGGGGCAAGCTGACGGACGACGACTTCGACGTCATCGCCGGCAAGCGCGATCAACTGCTCGGACGCATCCAGGAACGTCACGGCATCAGCAAGGATGAGGCCGAAATCCAGGTCAAGGAATGGGAAGCGCGCGACGGTCGCACCCCTGCCGGCCTGTGGTACGAAAAGTCCTGAACGCTTCGTCTCCTTCCACAGGCCATCAATCCGATTACCGCTTTCCATAACCAACTCAAAGAGAAAATCATGAAAAAACACCTCCTCGTTCTCGCCATCGCTTCGTCTTGTTTCGTGGGCACCTACGCCAGCGCCATGACCAAGGATGAATACAACGTCGCCAAGCAGAAGGTCGAAGCCGACTACAAGGTCGCCAAGGCTCAGTGCGACACCATGAAGGACAACGCCAAGGACGTGTGCGAGAAGGAAGCCAAGGGCACCGAAAAGGTTGCCAAGGCCGAGCTGGAACAGCAATACAAGCCGACCGCCGCGCATGCCCGCAAGGTTGCGGAAGAAAAGGTCGACGCCGCCTACGAAGTCGCCAAGGAAAAGTGCGACGACCAGTCCGGCGATGCCAAGAACGCCTGCGTGAAGCAAGCCAAGGCTGAAGAAGCCAAGGGCAAGGCCGACGTCAAGGCCATGAAGAAGATGTAATTTCGGCCCGCCGAAATTCAATTTGGAAAGGGCGCCTCAGGGCGCCCTTTCTGCTTTTCTGCCTCCTCTGCCTCTTTCTGCATTTGGCAGCTGCTGCGAGTGCCCAAGATGCCCTGCTTCAGCCGCGCAACGGCTCCAGCACCCGCTGCAGCGCTTCGGGCAGCTTGACCGGACGCTGGGTCTGCCGGTCGACGTAGACGTGAACGAAGTGCCCCTGCGCTGCAGCCTGTTGGCTGCCCTGCGCAAACAGGCCGATCTCATAACGTACGCTCGAACTGCCCATGTGTGCCACGCGGATTCCCGCATCCACCGTCTGTGGAAAAGCAATCGGCGCAAAGTAGTGACATTGCGTTTCGACCACGAAGCCCATCGTGTCGCCCTGATGGATGTCCAGAGCGCCGCGCTCGATCAGCAGTGCGTTCACCGCCGTGTCGAACCAGCTGTAGTAGACGACGTTGTTGACGTGGCCGTAGATGTCGTTGTCGGCCCAGCGGGTGGGGATGGCGCGGAAGGCACGATAGCCGTCGCGTGACTGAGGTTGGGGCCGGGAACTGCTCATGGCGCGGCATTCTGCCAGTTGGCATGTGGACTCATTCGACTTGGCCACGGCTGCGACTACTGCCAGCGGTGCCGGAAACATCGCGTTTCACGAATTAGATCGCACGTTCTAAACGCGCCTCGCGCGGGCAAAACCGCTTGATCGTTCTGCTCATCTCCCTATACTTCATCCTCATGCTGCACCGCAACATAGACAACGAGGAGCAGCGCAAAGTGATTTCAAACCAACCTTCTGGAGTACCGTTATGGCACTGACCGCTGACCAAATCCTCGCCGCCCAAAAAGCAAATCTCGAAACCCTGTTCGGCCTCACCACCAAGGCTTTCGAAGGCGTCGAAAAGCTGGTCGAACTCAACGTGACCGCTTCCAAGGCCGCCCTCAGCGAAGCCGCTGTCAGCACGCAAGCCATGCTCAGCGTCAAGGACGCACAGGAACTGCTCGCCCTGCAAGCCAGCCTGTTCCAGCCCCTGGCTGAAAAGACCGCTGCCTACAGCCGTCACCTGTACGACATCGCCCAAGGCACCGGCGCCGAGTTCAGCAAGGCTTTCGAAGGCAAGGCCGCTGAAGCCCAGCAGGCATTCGTCGGTCTGGTCGACAACGCTGCAAAGAACGCACCGGCCGGCTCGGAAACCGCCGTCGCCGTGATGAAGAGCGCCGTGGCTGCTGCCAACAACGCATTCGAATCGGTTCAAAAGGCCGTCAAGCAAGCATCCGACGTCGCCGAAGCCAACTTCACCGCCGTGTCGACGCAAGCCGTCAACGCTGCCAAGACCGCTACCACGCCGCGCAAGCGCTGAGCTGAACAAGTTGTCTCCTTGGGTCCTCACGGATCCAATTCAGGCCCTGTCTTCGGACAGGGCTTTTTTTATGCCGCTTCGATAAACTGCCAGCTCCATCAAGAGGAGACATCGAATGCAGATCGAAGGCAAGGTTTTCATCGTCACCGGGGGCGCGTCGGGCCTGGGCGAAGGCACGGCACGCATGCTGGCCGCGAACGGCGGCAAGGTCGTCATCGCCGACATGCAGGCGGAGCGGGGCGAAGCGGTCGCCAAGGACATCGGCGGCGTGTTCGTGCGCTGCGACGTGAGCCAGGAAGCCGATGGCCAGGCCGTGGTCGAAGCGGCGCAGAAGCTCGGCAAGCTCGTCGGGCTGGTGAACTGCGCCGGCATCGCGCCGGCCGAGAAGACGGTGGGAAAGAACGGCCCGCACGCGCTGGCCGTCTTCAGCAAGACCGTCACGGTGAACCTGATCGGCAGCTTCAACATGATCCGCCTGGCCGCCGATGCCATGGCGAAGAACGAGCCCGAATCGACCGGCGAGCGCGGCGTGCTGATCTCTACTGCCTCCGTGGCGGCGTACGACGGCCAGATCGGCCAGGCCGCGTACAGCGCATCCAAGGGCGGCGTGGTCGGCATGACGCTGCCGATCGCCCGCGACCTGGCACGCAGCGGCATCCGCAACATGACCATTGCGCCGGGCATCTTCGGCACGCCCATGCTGTTCGGCATGCCGCAGGAGGTGCAGGACGCGCTGGCCGCCAGCGTGCCCTTCCCGTCACGGCTGGGTACGCCCGACGACTACGCCAAGCTGGCCCGCCACATCATCGAAAACGACATGCTCAACGGCGAAGTCATTCGCCTGGACGGTGCCATCCGGCTGGCACCGCGCTGAGGGTCCCGGAGCTGGGGGCGCAGCGGTCGCGTCGGACTCGGCACCCTTCAGATTCAAAGACCCGTTTTTTCGCCCGGCACCGGCGCCGTGGAGCCGGTCCGCTCCAGGCGCTCGTACTGCGAGATCACCTGCGCGCCGAACAGCACCAGCGTGGCAGCGATTTCCAGGCTCAGCAGGACCACGATGGCCGTGGTGAGCGAGCCGTAGACCACGTTCACCTGCGACAGGGTAGAAAAGTACCAGACGAGCACGCGCCGCGTGATCTCCCACAGCAGCGCGGCCGTCACGCCGCCGAGCAGCGCATGGTGCAGCGACAACCGGCCCGCCGGCATCACCAGGTACAGCGACGTCAGCATGAAGATTTCGCCGCCGAGCCCCAGCAGATACAGCAGCACGCCCGAAATGCCCGACAGCGACCAGCTGTAGCCCAGCAGGTTGACGCTTTCCTGCCCGATCAGCTGCAGCGCGCCGGAGACGATGGTCACCAGCAGCAGCCCGACGCACAGGCACAGGATGTAGACGTAGGGCATGACCGCCGACACCAGGTAATGGCGGCTGCGCTGGGACTTGCGGTGCAGGAAGATCACCGCCATGGCGCTTTCGAGCACGGTGAAGGCGAGCGAACTGAAGAAGATCATCGTGACCAGCAGCACCGGCCCGAGCACGTCGCGATGCTGCAGGAAATTCGACAGTTCCTGCACGATGGCCTTGGACTGCCCAGGCAGCAGCCATTCGAGGTACCGGCCCACCGTGCTCAGCAACTCGCCCTGGTCGATCACGTGCGACAGCGCGATCACGCTCACGATGAGCAGCGGCACGATCGACAGCAGCGCGTAATAGGCCACGGCGCCAGCCAGCAGCAGGCCCTGGTTGGCGTGGAACGCCTTGAGCGCGTCCCAGAGGAAGCGCAGGGGATGCCGCAGCAGGAAGGGCGCGTTCGTGAGGGGACTGTGGAAAATCATGGATGAGCAGGCCGGAACGCGGCCAGTATGCCGTCACACTGCGACACGACGGCAGCTTGCGTATGATTTGCCGCTCCTCGCCTACATGACCATCCCTCCCTCATTCATCCAGGAACTGATCGCGCGCGCCGACGTCGTCGAGATCGTCGGCCGCTATGTTCCGCTCAAGAAGGCCGGCGCCAACTTCATGGGGCTGTGCCCCTTTCATGGCGAGAAATCGCCGTCCTTTTCGGTCAGCCCCACCAAGCAGTTCTATCACTGCTTCGGCTGCGGCGTGCACGGCAACGCCATCGGGTTCCTGATGGAACACGCCGGCATGGGCTTCGTCGAGGCCGTGCACGACCTGGCGGGCCAGTACGGCCTTCAGGTGCCCGAAGACGACGCCTCGCCCGAAGAACGCGCCCGCGCCGCCGGCCAGCGCCAGAAGCAGGCCACGCTCTCTGAGGTGCTGGAAAAAGCCGGTGAGGCCTACCGCAAGCAGCTGCGTCAGTCGCCCGGCGCCATCGAGTACCTCAAGGGACGCGGCGTGTCGGGCGAGATCGCCCGGCAGTTCGGCATCGGCTACGCGCCGGCCGGCTGGCGCGCGCTGGCGAGCGTCTTCCCGTCGTACGACGACCCGCTGCTGGCCGAAAGCGGCCTGGTGATCGTGGGCGAGGAAGACCCCGCCGCCGGGGCCGGTCAGGCCGCCAAGCGCTACGACCGGTTCCGCGACCGCGTGATGTTCCCGATCCGCAACGTCAAGGGCGAATGCATCGGCTTCGGCGGACGCGTGCTGGGCGATGAAAAGCCCAAGTACCTCAATTCGCCCGAAACCCCGGTCTTCAGCAAGGGCCGTGAGCTCTACGGCCTGTACGAGGCGCGCGCGGCCTTCCGCGACCGCGGCTATGCGCTGGTCACCGAGGGCTACATGGACGTGGTCGCGCTGGCGCAGCTCGGTTTCCCCAATGCAGTGGCCACGCTGGGTACGGCCTGCACCACCGAGCACGTGCAGAAGCTGTTTCGCTTCACCGACGCCGTCGTCTTCAGCTTCGACGGCGATGCAGCCGGCCGGCGTGCGGCACGCAAGGCGCTCGACGGCGCCCTGCCCTATGCCACCGACGTGCGCAGCGTCAAGTTCCTGTTCCTGCCGGCCGAGCACGACCCCGACAGCTTCATCCGCGAATTCGGCGCCGAGGCCTTTGCGCGTTTCGTCAACGAGGCGACACCGCTCAGCCGTTTCATGATCGAGGCCGCCCGCGAGGGCTGCGACCTGGGCAGCGCCGAAGGCCGCGCGCACATGGCCAGCAACGCCCGTCCGCTCTGGAGCGCAATGCCCGAGGGCGCCCTCAAGCGCCAGTTGCTCGCCGAAATCGCGGAACACGTGCAACTCGGCGCTGCCGATCTGGAATCGCTCTGGGGCAAGGCTGCGGCGGCCGGTCGGGGCCGCGGACCGGCGGGACCGTCGGCCGGCTTCTCGTCGTCACCGCCCTCCTACGACGACATTCCGATGGACGATGCGCCCCCCGGTTTCTACGAAGCCTCGGCGCCGCGCAGCTTCGAGCGCGGCGACTTCAAGGGCAAGGGAAAGTGGCAGCGCGGCAAGCGCGGCGCTGCCGACGCCGACCGGTATTCCGAGCCGCGCACGCCCGGCAAGAGCCGCGTGCGCCCACCCGGCCGGCCCGACGTGGCAGCGCGCCTGCTGCTATCGAACATGCACGAATGGGAAGCGCTGTCGCACGAGCTGCACGGCCTGCTGTGCGATCTGCCCGGCGATCACGGCCAGCTCTTCACCTGGCTCGACGGCCAGTTCCACGAACACGGCGTGCAGCCATGGGCCGCCCTGCGCGAGGGCATGCGCGGCCAGCCCTTCGAAGCGCTGGCCGTGCGTTCGATGACCGACCCGGGCGGCGGGCCCGCCGACGAGGCCGGCACGCCCCACGCCGATGGCGCCGCCGACGCAGCGCGAGAACTGCGCAGCGTGCTCGACTTCATGCTCGACGATTTCCTGAAAGCGCGGCAGAGCGAAGCCATCGCGGCCGTCGGTTCCGACCCGCTGGCACTGGAGCGTTACCGCGCGCTGGAGGTGCGGCGCATCGAGCTGCGCAACCGGCTCAAGGCATCCGGCACAGACAGCTGACACTTGAAATTCCGACTTGCGTTATAATGTAGGGCTTCGCAACTGGCGAAATTAGGCAAGAGCGACAGCAGCACCTCCGGGCCGACCCCATGCGCAATGCACTTCCCCAAGGGAAACGGGTCAATACACCGCAAGGACTGCACACCAAATGATCGCCCGACATCTTGCCTTTGAGGGATTTTTCCCTCCTTGCCCCTTGTCCGTGTACATCCCTGCGCCGGGTTCGTGGCGCCTGTGATTCCGCTTGTCCATTCTTTTTGCACCGAGGTCGTATGCCCAGTCCGAAGAAGTCAGCCGTGTCCGTCGCCAAGAAAGCTGTTGCAGAAAAGCCATTGAAAGTTGCCGTCTCGCCGGCAACTCAGACGGGTGTTGCCACGTCCAAGGCGAAAGCCGCAACGAAAGTGAAAACAGTGCCTACGAAATCGACGACCGACGAAACCACCAAGCTTGCCGCCAAGGCGGCTGCCCCCGCCACTGCCAAGAAGGTGGGCCGCCCGCCCAAGGCCGCCGCCACTGCGGCTGCACCCGCCACCACCGGCGCCAAGCGCGGCCGCAAGCCCAAGGCGAGCGCCGACGCACCTGAGAGCGACGTGGACCTGTCGGACATCGAGGACGACATCACGGGCGACGAACCCGTGGCGGCAGCCACGCCCGGCGCGACCGAGGAAAAGGTCAAGCCGCTGCGCATGAAGATCAGCAAGGCGAAGGAACGCGCCTTGATGAAGGAATTCGGCCTGGACGAAACCGTCCTGTCCGAAGAAGACATGGCCAAGCGCCGTTCGCGCCTGAAGACCCTGATCACGCTGGGCAAGACCCGCGGCTACCTGACGCAGGGCGAAATCTCCGACCACTTGCCCGACAAGCTGGTCGATGCCGAGACCATGGAAGTCGTGGTCACGATGCTCAACGACCTGGGCGTGGCCGTCTACGAACAGACGCCCGACGCCGAGACGCTGCTGCTGAACAACACTGCGCCGACCGCGACCACCGTCGAAGAAGCCGAAGAAGAAGCCGAAGCCGCCCTCTCCACCGTCGACAGCGAGTTCGGCCGCACGACCGACCCCGTGCGCATGTACATGCGTGAAATGGGCACGGTCGAACTGTTGACGCGCGAAGGCGAAATCGAAATCGCCAAGCGCATCGAAGGCGGCCTGATGGCCATGATGGAGGCGATCTCCGCATCGCCCGCGACCATCGCCGAGATCCTGCGCCTGGCGGCCGACATCCGCGAAGGCAAGGTCGTCATCTCGACCATCGTCGACGGCTTCTCGAACCCGAACGAGGCCGACGACTACGTGGCCGAAGAAGACTTCGACGAATTCGACGAAGAGGACGACGACGACGGCAAGGGCGGCTCCAAGGCGCTCACCAAGAAGCTGGAAGAACTCAAGCGCGACGCGCTCGAGCGCTTCGACCGCATCGCCTCCATGTTCGAGAAGGTCCACAAGATCTACGACAAGGAAGGCTACGGCACGCCGAACTACCAGAAGGTGCAGCAAGCCCTGTCGGACGAGCTGATGACCATCCGCTTCACCGCCAAGACCATCGAGAAGCTGTGCGACCTGGTGCGCACGCAGGTCGACGACGTGCGCAAGAAGGAACGCGAACTGCGCCGCATCATCGTGGACAAGTGCGGCTACCCGCAGGACGATTTCATCCGCGACTTCTCCGGCTTCGACAAGAACGGCAAGCGCGTCGAGTCGAACCTGCTGAACCTGAAGTGGGTCGAAAAACAGGCTGCCGCCGGCAAGCCCTGGAGCGCCGTGCTCGCGCGCAACATCCCGCCGGTGCAGGAACTGCAACAGCGCCTGACCGACATCCAGTCGCAGGTGGTGGTGCCGCTCACGCAGCTCAAGGACATCAACAAGCGCATGAACGACGGCGAGTCTTCGTCGCGCGACGCGAAGAAGGAAATGATCGAGGCCAACCTGCGCCTGGTCATCTCCATCGCCAAGAAGTACACGAACCGCGGCCTGCAGTTCCTGGACCTGATCCAGGAAGGCAACATCGGCCTGATGAAGGCGGTCGACAAGTTCGAATACCGCCGCGGCTACAAGTTCTCGACCTATGCGACGTGGTGGATCCGCCAGGCGATCACCCGGTCCATCGCGGATCAGGCTCGCACGATCCGCATCCCGGTGCACATGATCGAGACGATCAACAAGATGAACCGCATCTCGCGCCAGCACTTGCAGGAGTTCGGCTTCGAGCCCGACGCCAGCATCCTGGCCGAGAAGATGGAGATTCCGGAAGACAAGATCCGCAAGATCATGAAGATCGCGAAAGAGCCGATCTCCATGGAAACGCCGATCGGCGACGACGACGATTCGCACCTGGGCGACTTCATCGAGGACAGCAGCAACACCGCGCCCATCGAGGCTGCCATGCAGGCCGGCCTGCGCGACGTGGTCAAGGACATCCTCGACTCGCTGACGCCGCGCGAAGCCAAGGTGCTGCGCATGCGCTTCGGCATCGAGATGTCGACCGACCACACGCTGGAAGAAGTCGGCAAGCAGTTCGACGTGACGCGTGAACGCATCCGTCAGATCGAGGCCAAGGCGCTGCGCAAGCTCAAGCACCCGAGCCGCTCGGACAAGCTGCGTTCGTTCATCGACACGCTCTAAGCAGCAGCCACGCCCCACAGAAGCGGACTTGCCGGACCCTGCGTTCGGCAAGTCCGCTTTGTTTTTGAGAGACACATGAACCCCGACGCCCAGACCCTCTGGAAAGCCCCGCGATGGGCGCTGGCCATCCTGCTTGCCGTGCTCGGCATGCTCGGCCCCTTTTCCATCGACACCTACATTCCGGCGTTCTCCGGCATCGCGAAGTCGATCGGCGCGACGCCGGTGGAAATGCAGCAGACGCTGTCGGCCTACCTCTTCGGCTTCGCGTTCATGAACCTGTTCCACGGTGCGCTGTCGGACAGCTTCGGGCGCCGGCCTGTCGTGCTGTGGGGCCTGGCGGTGTTCACACTGGCGTCGCTGGGCTGCGCGCTGTCGCAGACCATCGGGCAGCTGGTGCTGTTCCGGGCGCTGCAAGGACTGTCGACGGGCGCGGGCATCGTGGTGTCGCGCGCGGTCATCCGCGACATGTTTCCGCCGGCAGAAGCGCAGAAGGTGATGAGCCAGGTGACGATCTACTTCGGCGTGGCGCCCGCCATTGCACCGATCGTCGGCGGCTTCCTGTTCGTGCATGCCGGCTGGCACAGCATTTTCTGGTTCCTGGTGGCCGTGGGCGTGATCCTGTTCACGGCCAACTACAAGCTGCTGCCCGAGACCTTGCACGTCGACCAGCGCCAGCCCTTCGAGGTGCGTCATTTGATGCGTGGCTATTCGGCGCTGTGCTCGGACCCCCGCTTCCTGCTGCTGGCCTTTGCCAGCGGCGTGCCCTTCAACGGCATGTTCCTCTACGTGCTGGCGGCACCCGCCTTCCTCGGCGACCATCTGGCGCTGGCGCCCACGCAATTCTTCTGGTTCTTCCTGCTGACCATCGGCGGCATCATGGCCGGCGCCTGGGCCAGCGGACGCATGGCCGGCAAGGTGGCGCCCAAGCGGCAAATCCGCGATGGCTTCGTCATCATGCTGCTGACCTCGGTGGTGAACGTGGTGGCCAACGCGCTCTTCACACCGCACGCCATCTGGGCACTCTGGCCGATCGCCTTCTTCGCCTTCGGCTGGGCACTGATGGTGCCGGTCATCACCCTGCTCGTGCTGGACCTGCATCCGGAGCGGCGCGGCATGGCGTCGTCCCTGCAGGCGGTCATCGGGTCGACCGCCAACGGCGTGGTGGCCGGCGTGATCGCGCCACTGGTCATGCACTCGACACTGGGCCTGGCCGTCACGTCGATCCTGATGTTGGGCATCGGCCTGGTCGCATGGGTCTGGCTGCACCGCCAGTGGCCCGAGATCGGTCGGCGGGTCGCGCAATAGCGGCTTCAATGAAAAGAGAAAGGCGCCGTGCGGCGCCTTTCTTCAGGGGGCGGCGACCAGCGCCTGTCTTTTCTCGTCGTGGTAGCGGCCCGTGCCGCGCGGCGAAACCAGCCGGTCGGTGGCAAGCACGTCGCCCGGCTCGAAGTCGGCCTGCCCGTCGATGCGCGCGTACAGCGGGCCGAAGTCGATGCGCGCCAGGTCGAGCAGTTCGTCCAGGCTGTCGATGACGAAGTAGCTTTCCTGGAAATCGTCGATGCGGTAGCGCGTGCGCATCACGCGCTCCAGGTCGAAGCCGATCCGGTTGGGCGACGCGTCTTCGAGCGAGAAGACGCTTTCGGTGCGCGACGAGGCGATGCCCGCGCCGTAGATGCGCAGGCCATCCTTTTGCTGGATCAGCCCGAATTCCACGGTGTACCAGTAGACCCGCGCCAGCTTGTCGAGCACACCCAGTTCCCTGGCGCGCAAGCCGCCCTGGCCATAGGCCTGGATGTAGTCGGCGATCGCCGGGTTCATGAGCATCGGCACGTGGCCGAAGACGTCGTGGAACACATCGGGCTCTTCCAGGTAGTCGAGCTCGTGCGGCTTGCGGATGAAGTGGCCGGCCGGGAAGCGCCGATGGGCCAGGTGCTCGAAGAAGACCTCGTCGGGCACGAGTCCCGGCACCGCCACGATTTCCCAGCCGGTGCGCTTCATCAGCACCTCGCTCAGGCGCCGGAAGTCGGGGATCTGCTCGGGGCCGATGGGCAGGTCGCGCATGCCTTGCACGAACTCGTCGCAGGCGCGGCCGGGCAGGAGCCTGGTCTGCCGCTCGAACAGCGTCTTCCAGACGCCGTGCTCCTCGGCCGTGTAGCGGTCCCAGCCCTGGTCGATGGTCCAGTCGGGGCGATCGGGCCTCGCCGCATCGCCGGCAGCAAGGCCATGCTTTGCGGATTCCTTGCTTCTGTCAGCCACCGTGGAAGTCATGGGCTGTCCTTGCGTGTCAGGCCGCTTCCAGCACGCCGCGGCGGATCTGGTCGCGCTCGAGCGACTCGAAGAGCGCCTTGAAGTTGCCTTCGCCAAAACCTTCGCTGTAGTTGCCCTGGCGCTGGATGAACTCGAAGAACACCGGACCCAGCGAAGGCTGCGAGAAGATCTGCAGCAGCAGGCGCGGCTCGCCGCCTTCGGTGGTGCCGTCCAGCAGGATGCCGCGCGTCTGCAGTTCGGCAATGTTGTGGCCATGGCCTGGCAGGCGCGTGTCGAGCATCTCGTAGTAGATGTCGTTGGGCGCCGTGGCAAGCGGCACGCCGGCCAGGGCGAGCTTGTCGACGGTTTCCTGCAGGTTGTCGCAGATCAGGGCGATGTGCTGGATGCCTTCGCCGTTGAACTGCATCAGGAATTCCTCGATCTGGCCGCCGCCGGATTTCGATTCCTCGTTGAGCGGGATGCGGATCATGCCGTCGGGCGCGGTCATGGCCTTGGAAGTGAGGCCCGTGTACTCGCCCTGGATGTCGAAGTAGCGGATCTCGCGGAAGTTGAACAGCTTCGAATAAAAGTCCGCCCAGAAGGTCATGCGGCCGCGGTAGACGTTGTGGGTCAGGTGGTCGATCAGCTTCAGGCCGTGGCCGACCGGGTGGCGATCGACACCCTCGATGAATTCGAAGTCGATGTCGTAGATCGACTTGCCTTCCTCGAAACGGTCGATCAAATACAGCGGCGCGCCGCCGATGCCCTTGATGGCCGGCAGGCGAAGTTCCATCGGGCCGGTGGCAATCTCCACGGGCTGGGCCCCCAGTTCCAGCGCGCGCTCGTAGGCCTTGTGCGAATCCTTCACCCGAAAGGCCAGGCCACAGGCCGAGGGGCCATGCTCGGATGCAAAGTAGCCCGCCTGGCTCTTGGCCTCGCGGTTGACGATGAAGTTGATGCCGCCCTGGCGGTACAGCACGACGTCCTTGGACCGATGCTTGGCGACCAGCGTGAAGCCGAGCGTCTCGAACACCGGTTCGAGCAGGCCAGGTTCAGGCGAGGCGAATTCCACGAACTCGAAGCCCATCAGGCCCATGGGATTGTCGAAAAGGTCGGCCATCGTGCGTCTCCAGAATGAGGTTGGGGGTTTGTGGGTTCGATCCTAGGCAATCTGCGCACAGAATTCCTGCAACTTGCGCGGCCTGGATGGTCAGCGGCGCAGGATTCCTGCAAGATTGGGGGAATGAACGCCTCAGCTGAACTCGATGCCATTGATCTGCGCGTGCTTCGCGCGCTGCAGGCCAATGGCCGCGCCACTTACGACGAGCTTGCCGCCGCCGTGAGCCTGTCGTCCTCGGCCACGCTTCGGCGCGTCAAGCGGCTGGAAGAAACGGGCGTGATCGCCGGCTACGTCGCCCTGCTGCGGCCCGAGCGGGTCGGACTGGCCCTGACGGCCTACATCAACGTGCGGCTGGAAAAACACACCGAGAGCCACAAGCGCAGCCCGATGGATGCCTTCCGAGCCTCGGTGCAGGGCTGGCCCGAGGTGGTCGAGTGCGCATCGCTCACCGGCGACATGGACTACCTGCTGCGCGTGGTCGTCGCCGACATGGCCGACTACTCGCGCTTCGTCATGGACACGCTGCTCAAGCATCCGAGCGTGCAGGACTGCAAGACCAGTTTCGTGCTGGACCGCGTCAAGACGACGACCGCGTTGCCGATCTGAGCGCTAGGCGTACCCAGGGCACGACCCTAGAATTCTGCATGCCCGATCGCCCCGACAAGACGCCACCCAGCCTGACGGCGCAATTGACGGTGGTGTTCGGCACGCTGGTGGTGCTGGCTTCCATCGCCACCACGTGGCTGCTGAGCGACATGCTGGGTGGCCGCGTGCGGGCCGACGCCGGACGCTCACTCGTCTTCGCCGCCGCGACCGCGTCCCGCACGCTGGCCAACGGGCTGCACGCGAACGCCGCGGTGGTCGGCATGATCGCCAGCCGCGAAGCGCTGTGGGTCGACGGGCTGGCATCGCCCGAGGCCCGACGCGCACTGGAACTGATCGAACTCACGCAGCCGGCCAATCTCTGGGTCGGCGTGGCGGATCTGCGCGGTCGCGTGGCGGCCTCCACCCGCGACATCCTGCACGACGAGAGCGTGGCCGAGCGCCCCTGGTTCAAGAACGGCAGCAGCCAGCTCTACGTCGGCGACGTGCACCCGGCCAAGCTGCTGGCCACGCTGCTGCCACCCGACAAGAACAACGAGCCGTTGCGCTTTCTCGACTATTCGGCACCCGTGATGCGGCACGGCAGTGCCATCGGCGTGATCGGCGTGCACGCCAGCTGGGACTGGGCCGGCGATGTCCTGGACACCGTGCTGCCCGCCGAGGCACGCGAGGCCGGCATCGAGGTCTTCATCTTCGATCGCCAGGGCGACGTCATCTTTGCACCTCGCGGTCAGAGCCGACAGTTGGCCGAAGCCGGGTTGCGCGTGCCGAAGACGGGTGAAAAGCCGGGCGTTGCCACCGTCTTGGCCTGGCATGACGGCGCCGACTACCTGACCGCAGCCATCCCGCTGGCCGCACACGACCCGGTCAGCGACCTGGGCTGGACGATCGTGGCACGCGAGCCTGCGGCCCGGGCCTTTGCCGCGGTGGCAGACACCACGCGCAGCGCACTCCTCATCGGCCTCCTGACGGCCCTGGTGGGGTCGGTGCTCGCTGGCGTGGCCGCGCGCCGCTTCGGTGCGGATGTCATGCGCATGGCCCGTGCCGCGCGCGACGTGGAGTCCGGCACACCCGGTGCGCGGATTCCGTCGGCGGCCAGCAGCGCTGAAATGCGGACGCTGGCCGATGCGCTGGGCAGCATGACGCGCCGCCTGGTCGATGCGCGCGAAGACCTCGAACGGCAGGTGCGCGAGCGCACGCTCGAACTCGAGGCAGCCAATGCCGAACTCGATCGCCAGGCGCACACCGACGCGCTCACCGGCCTGCCCAACCGCCGCATGTTCGACCCGCGGCTGGCCCGGGCGCTGGCCAACGCACGCCGCCACCAACAGCCGCTCAGCGTGCTCATGATCGACGCCGACCACTTCAAGCGCATCAACGACGTGCATGGCCACGCAGCGGGCGACGAGGTGCTGCGCCGCCTCACCGCGCTCCTCAGCGCGAACCTCCGGGCGAGCGACTTCGTCGCGCGCATGGGCGGGGAGGAATTTGCAGCACTGCTGCCCGACACCGACGGTGGGGACGCCCTGGAGGTCGCCCGGCAGCTGATCGCGGTGATCGCCAGCCAGACCCGCGGCCTGTACGGCGGTGTGACGGTCAGCATCGGCGTGGCGAGCAGCAGCGACGGACTGGTGCCGACCGGAGAGCTCCTGCAACGTGCCGACGAGGCGCTTTACCAGGCCAAGGCCGAGGGGCGCAACACGGCGCGCCTGCACCGTGGCGCCGCCTGAAGAAATCTTCCGGGACGCCTGCGGATTGCGGCGATGATGGAACCATCTCCGTCCCTGCTGGCGACCACCCGATGCACTCCCTTTTCCTGCTGTCCACGACCGGCGCCGCGGCCCCGTGTCACGTGAGAGCGCCTCTGTGACCCTGCCCCGGATCGACCTGCGGCGCAAGCTGGCGCCCCTCGCACTGTGGTTCGTGAGCGCAGGTGTCGTCGGCGCTTGCGTGCTGGTCTCGATGCACCTGGCCGAGGGGCGCGGCAGCAAACTCAGCGGCGAGGGCGCGATGCGCATCGTCGACGAAGTGTTGCGCAAGGCAGAAGCAAGCAGCGCCGACGTCGACGCCATCATCAACATGGTTTCCCGCGCGCCGCCGGGGTCCGACGTCTGCGGCGAAGCGGGCATGCTGCGGCTGCGCCAGGCCGACGCGGGCTCAATGGCCACGAATGCAGTCGGTCGCGTGAAGGACGGCAAGCTCCTGTGCTCGTCGCTTGCGGCCTACGGAGACGGACTCCAACTCGATGAAGTCATCGCCATCGGGCCCACCGGCATCCGTGTCAGGACCGGCCTCAGGCTGCCGGGCCTCGAAGGCCACACGTACCTCGCGGCCGAACGCGACGGCGTCATCGTCTTCATCGACGAGGCCGTGACGCGAGACATCTTCCGCACGGCGCCCGATGTGGCGTTGGGTATATTCCTGCGCTCGACCGGCAAGCGCGTGATCGGCCGTGGCGATTTCGAACCCGCCTGGAGTTCGGCCATCGCGCAGCAGGCCTTCACCACCTTCGCCGACGGCAACCACGTCGTCGCCATGCGCGCCATGCCCGAGCAGGACGTGGTGGCCTACGTGGCATACCCCCAGCCTCGCGTTCAGGTGCGCATCGACGAAGCGCGCCGGTTCTTCGTTCCCATCGGCATCCTCGTCGGCGTGCTGCTTTCGGCAGGCCTGTGGCTGCTGGCACGGCTCTACGTGAAGAAGGCCGCGGGCTTTCGCTATGCGCTGCAGTCGTCCCAGGTGTTCATGCAGTACCAGCCGATCGTCGACCTGCGCACGGGGCGCTGCATCGGCGCCGAGGCGCTGATGCGCTGGCAGCGCGGCGCGCGCCTGGTGCCGCCCGACCGGTTCATCGCCGCGGCCGAGAAGGCGGGCTTCATCGAACGGGTGACCGAGCGCGTGGTGCAACTGGTCGCCCGCGATGCCACGGCGTTCCTGCACGAGCACCCCGACTTTCACATCAGCATCAACCTGTCGGCCGCCGACCTGAACTCGACGCGAACCGTGAGCATGCTGGTCGACATGCTCGAGCGCACCGGCCTGCCGCCGCAGAGTTTCTGGGTGGAGGCCACCGAACGCGGGTTCCTGGAGAGCCCGACCGTGATGCAGGTGATCGACGACATTCGTACCGTCGGCATGCGGGTGGCGATCGACGACTTCGGCACCGGCTACTCGAGCCTGGCCTTCCTGAGCAGCTTTCGCCTGGACCTGCTGAAGATCGACAAGCGTTTTGTCGACACGATCGGCGTGGCGGGTGTGGGCGCAGGCGACCAGGTGGTGACGATGGTCATCGACCTGGCGAAAACGCTGGGCCTGGAAGTGGTGGCCGAGGGCGTCGAGACCGAGGCGCAGGCGCACTTCCTGCGCGAACGCGGCGTGCAGTATGCGCAGGGCTGGCTCTTCGGACGGCCGCAGTCGGTCGACGCACTGCGCAAGCTCGTCGCCGCCGGACTGCAGGTGCCGATGCCGGTACAGGCGTTGCCGGTCGCCATCGAGGACCCACGGGTGGCTGCGCCGGTCTGACTTGGCTCGGGCCGCGCTGCGCCGGCACCGCCGACACCGCCCTCAGCGCCCTCAGCGCGCGACGCCCAGCAGCCGTTCGAGCACCGCGGGCTGTGTGCGCAGCGCCGCCGCCGTGTCCGCATGCACCACCGTGCCGTGGTCCAGCACCACCGCATGGTCGGAAATGGCGAGGATCGCCTGCGGATGCTGCTCGACGATGATGGCCGCCAGCCCCTCTTCCCGCGTGATGCGCCGGATGGCGCGCAGCAGTTCTTCGACAATGATCGGTGCCAGGCCTTCGAGCGGCTCGTCCAACAGCAGCAGGCGCGGATTGACCACCAGCGCGCGGCCCACTGCGAGCATCTGCTGCTCGCCACCCGAGAGCTGCGTGCCGAGATTGGTCTTGCGTTCGGCCAGGCGCGGGAACATTTCGTAGACGCGCTGGGCGTTCCATGGCCCTGCCCGCTCCACCGCCGTCAGGTTTTCGTTCACCGAGAGCGACTTGAAGATGTTTCGCTCCTGCGGCACCCAGCCGATGCCGGCAGCCGCGCGCTGGTGCGGCGACAGCTTGTGCAGCGCGACGCCGCCCAGCGTGATGCTGCCGCCATGCTGGCGCGTGGCGCCGGCCAGCGTGTTGATCAGCGTGGTCTTGCCGGTGCCGTTGCGCCCCAGCAGCGCGAGTGTCTGGCCTTCGCCCAGCGCCAGTGCCACGTCGTGCAGCACCACGGCTTCGCCGTAGCCGGCGCTGAGGTTCTCGATGCGCAGCAGCTCAGACATGTGCGTTCTCCCCGTGGCCCAGGTAGACCTCCTTGACCTTCGGGTCGTTGGCGATGGTCTCCGGATCGCCTTCGGTCAGCAGCGTGCCGTTGACCAGCACCGTCATGCGGTCGGCGAAGCTGAACACGAGGTCCATGTCGTGTTCGATCAGCAGCACCGACACATCCGCCGGCAAGGCCGCCACGGTCTGCAGCAACTCCTCGCGTTCGCCCGCCGGCACGCCCGCCACGGGCTCGTCGAGCAGCAGCACGCGCGGCTCGCACGCCAGGGCAATGGCGATCTCCAGCAGCCGGCGCTTGCCATAGGCGAGGTGCTTGACCTGCTGCTGCGCCACGTCGCTCAGATGAAACTGCTCGAGCAACTGCGTCGCACGCTCTACCACGGCACGCGACGCGCCCAGCGCCCTCCACCACTGCGCAGCAATGCCCTGCTGCTGCGACACGACCAGCGCCAGCGTCTCCAGCGGCGTCATCGAATCGAACAGCTGGTTGATCTGGAACGTGCGCACCATGCCGCGCGCCACGCGGCGGTGCGGCGCGAGCCGGGTGATGTCCTCGCCCAGCAGTTCGATGCGGCCCTCGGTCGGTGTGAGCACGCCGGTCAGCAGGTTGATGAGCGTCGTCTTGCCCGCGCCGTTGGGGCCGATCAGCGCATGGCGGGCGCCCCGCCGCAGGTTGAGCGTGACGTTGTTGGTGGCCGTGATGCCGCCGAAGCGCATCACCAGGCCGGTGGCGGAGAGCACGGTATCGGTCAAGCGCGCCTCCCGAACCACAGCCAGGGCTTGAGCAGCCGCTCGCGGCCGACCAGCACCAGCAGCACCAGGATGAGGCCGATCCAGAACATCCAGTACTGCGGTGTCACTGCAGACAGCCAGGTCTGCAGCAGCTTGAACACGATGGCGCCCACCACACCGCCATACAGCCAGCCCACGCCGCCGATGACCAGCATCAGCAGCACGTCGGCCGAGCGGTCGAAGGCCAGCACGTCGAGCGAGGCGAAACCTGTCGTCTGCGCCAGCAACGCGCCCGCGGCGCCCGCCACGCCCGCCGCCACCGTGTAGATCACCGCCAGGCGCGACACCACCGGCAGGCCGATGGCCATGGCGCGCAGCCGGTTGTCGCGGATCGCCTTGAGCGTGGCGCCGAAAGGCGAATGCACCAGGCGGCGCATCAGCAGGAACAGCACCAGCATCACGGCCAGCGAATACCAGGCGGCCACCCGGCCGTAGAGGTCGAACTCGAACATGCCGAGCACCGGGCCGAGCACCACGCCCTGCAGGCCGTCGGCACCGCCGGTCAGCCAGTCGAGCTTGTTGGCCAGTTCGAGCAGCAGCAGCGCCGTGCCCAGTGTGACCATGAGCCGCGTCAGGTCGCTGCCGCGCAGGATGGTGATGCTGGCCACTGCGCCCAGCGCAGCGGATGCCACGACCGCGACCAGCAGGCCCACGGTCGGATCGGGCATCACCAGCTTGGCGAACAAGGCGGCCACGTAGGCGCCGAAGCCGAAGAAGGCGGCATGGCCCAGCGACACGATGCCGGTGTAGCCCAGGATCAGGTCGAGCGACATGGCGAACAGCGCGACGATGGCGATCTCGTTGACCAGCAGCGAATGCGAAGGCATGGCCAGCGGCAGCGCGAAGGCCACCGCCCAGGCCACGAACTCGAGCGGCTTCCAGCGCGCCTTGCGAAGCAGGACCGCCTGGAAGTCGGCGTTGGGAGGCGCGCTCATCTATCGGCCTCCCTTGCGGGTGAACAGGCCCTGGGGGCGCCACATGAGGATCAGGATCATCAGCAGGTACACGGTGAACGCGCCCATCTTCGGGATGAAGTACTTGCCGGCCACGTCGGCAATGCCGAGCAGCAGTGCGGCAGCGAGCGGCCCGGTGATCGACGAGGTGCCGCCCACCGAAACCACGATCAGGAAATAGATCATGTACTTGAGCGGAAAGGTCGGGTCGAGCCCCAGAATTTCCGCGCCGAGCGCACCGCCCAGCCCGGCCAGGCCGGAGCCCACCGCAAAGGTCAGCAGGAAAACGATGTTGACATTGATGCCCAGGCCGGCCGCCACGCGCGGGTCATCGACCGCAGCGCGCAACCGGCTGCCGAAGCAGGTCTTCGACAGGATGAGCTGCAGCACGACCGTCAACACGGCGCACACCCCGATGATGAAGAGCCGGTAATGCCCCATGCCCAGCATGAGCGCGCCATCGCCGATCTCGGTGCGCCCGCGCAGCCATTCGGGCAGTTGCACGTTCTGCTGCGAGGAGCCGACGAAATAATCGACCGCAGCCACCGCCATGAAGGCCAGGCCAATGGAAAACAGCACCTGGTCCAGGTGCGACTTGCCGTACATCGGCCGGTAGAGCGTGCGCTCGAGCAGCGCGCCGGCCAGGCCGACCACGATGAACGCGAGCGGCAGGCAGGCGAGGAAAGGCAGGCCGAGCTTCTGCATCGCGAACACGGTGAGGTAGCCACCGGCCATTGCAAAGGCGCCGTGCGCGAGGTTGATGAAGTTCATCAATCCCAGCGTGATGGCCAGCCCGACGGCGAGAACGAACAGCAGCATGCCGTAGGCAATGCCGTCAAAGAGGATGGTGAGCATGACTGCGAAAGGGGAGTGCCTACTTCGTCTTGCCCGGGTCCTTGACGCTCTTGATCACGTCGAACTCGACGTTGTACAGCTGGCCGTCCTTCTTCTCGACCTTGCGCAGGTACACGTCCTGCACGATGTCGCGTGTCTGCGCGTCGATCAGCACCTGGCCGCGCGGGCTCTCGAAGACCTGGCCCTTCATGGCGGCCAGCAGCGCTTCGCCGCCGCCCTGCCCCTTGCTGGTCTTCAATGCTTCATAGATCACGCGCATGCCGTCGTAGCCGCCCACGGCCATGAAGTTGGGACGCAGCTTGGGGTTGGCTTTCTGGAAGGCCTCCACGAACTTCTTGTTCATTGCCGACGGATGCGCTGCCGAGTAATGGTGCGAGGTGACCACGCCGAGCGCGCCATCGCCCATGTCGTTGAGCTGGTCGTCGTCGGTCACGTCGCCGGTGGCGATCAGCTTGATGCCGGCCTTGTCCATGCCGCGCTCCAGGAACTGCTTCATGACAGCGGCGCCCGCACCCGAGGGCACGAACACGAACAGTGCGTCGGGCTTGGCGTCGCGCACCTTCTGCAGGAACGGCGCGAAGTCGGGGTTGCGCAGCGGCACGCGCAGCTTGTCGACGACCTTGCCACCGTTGAGCTGGAAGCGCTCGCTGAAGAACTTCTCCGCGTCGTTGCCCGGGCCGTAGTCGGCGACCAGCGTGACCACCGTCTTGATGCCGTTCTTGGGCGCCCAGTCGCCCATCGGCACCGACACCTGCGGCAGCGTGAAGCCCGAACGCACGATGTAGGGCGAGGCCTCGGTGATGCTCGACGTGGCTGCGGCCATCACCACCTGAGGCGTCTTGGACTGCGTGGCGACGGGCGCCACTGCCAATGCCAGCGGCGTCAGGCCAAAGCCGGCCAGCACGTTGACATTGTCGTTGACGACGAGTTCCTGCGCCAGGCGCTTGGTGACGTCGGGCAGGCCGGTGTCGTCCTTGACGATCAGCTCGATCTTCTTGCCGGCCACGGTGTCGCCGTTCTGCGCCATGTAGAGGCGCGCCGCGGCTTCGATCTGGCGGCCGGTCGAAGCCGACTGGCCGGTCATCGGCAGGATCAGGCCGATCTTGAATTTGTTGTCCTGCGCATGCGCTGCGAAGGGCATGGCCAGGGCGATGGCGGTCAGGCCGGCGGCCTGGACGAGGTGGCGACGCTGCATGGGGTTGTCTCCTGATGACGTGCGAAAAAATGACGGGCGAGATGCCGGATGAAACTATTGTTGACAAAGGAAGGCGCGGGCCACCCCTTGGCAATCCCTAAGGCGGGTGCGAGGCGCAGGCACTTGTGTGCGATCAGCAAAACGACTGCGCGGTGATCGCGCAAGCGTTCGACCGGCGCCGCTCAGCGCGCGTCGGGGCGCCAGGCCGAGTCGAGCGTGACGGCGCCCACCGCACGCGACACGCACGCGCAGATGCGCTGCGACTGCTGCTTCTCGTGGGCGCTCAGGAACACGTCGCGGTGGTCGATCTCGCCGTCCACCGCGAGCACGTCCATGGCGCACAGGCCGCATTCGCCGCGGCGGCAGTCCCACAGCGTCTGCACGCCGGCCGCATCGAGCGCGTCGAGCAACGTGCTGTCGGCCGGCACCTGGATGGTCAGGTCGTGGCGCGGAATGCGCACCTCGAACGCCTGCGCCGCCAGCCTGCCGCTGCTGCCGAAGGTCTCGAAGCGCAGGTCGGCAGGTGCGCGGCCCGCGTCGGCCCAGGCGCGCTTGATGGCTTCGAGCATCGGCACCGGACCGCAGGTGTAGAGCTGTGCACCGGGCGGCAGCGCGGCGATCTCGGCCGCGAAGTCGATCGCGGCCGAACCCACGTGCGCCTGCACACGGTCGCCCAGCGCCTCCTGCAAATGCGGCAGATAGGCAAGCTCTTCAGTGCTGCGCGCGCCGTAGAGCATGCGCACCGCGCCGCGCTGCGCGCTGGCGGCCAGTCGCTGTGCCATGTAGACCAGCGGCGTGATGCCGATGCCCCCGGCCACCAGCAGGTAGCCTGGCGCGGACAGGTCCAGACCGAAGTGGCTCTGCGGCGAGCCGACCAGCAGGCGGTCGCCTTCGGCCAGGCCCCACATCGCCAGCGAACCGCCACGGCCGTCGTCCAGCCGCTTGACCGCGATGCGCCACGCCTGGCCGTCGGGCGCACCCACCAGCGAGTACGAGCGCGTCTGCACCTTGCCCTGGCCGGGCCGCCCGACCAGCAACTGCACCTGCAGGTGCGCGCCGGGCTCGTGCGTGGCGACCACGCCCGACTCGGGACGAATCTCGAACTCGCGCACGGTGGGCGTCAGGTCACGCAGGGCCGTGATGCGCGCAGGCATCCATTGGGTTTCGCTTTTCATCATGGGAGAGCTTCAGTCGCGGCGCCGGATCAGCTGGACACCAGGCAGGGAATGTTCGGCGCTGCCGTGCAACGCCTCCTTGAGGTTGCGCTGCGCGATGCGGCTGTGCTCGCGCATCAGCGCCTCGGCGCGGGAGCCTTCGCGGTTCTCGATGGCATCGAGCACCTGTACGTGCTGGTCCTGCGCGATCAGCAGCATGTCGCGCGCGGCAGGGGAATTAGCCTGCACCACGACGAAGCCCGACGGCGACGCGAAAGGCAGGTTGACGATGCGCTGCAACTGCTGCGCGATCACCGGACTGCCCGACATTTCGGCCAGCAGCAGATGGAACTGTTCGTTGAAGGCCACGTAGCGCGAGAACGCCGCGTCGTCGAGCGCGTGCTCGCGCAACAGCGCGTCGATGCGTGCCAGGCAGGCGCGCGCCTCGCGCAGCACCACCGGCGCGGCGCCGCGCTCGGCCGCGAGCCGCGCGGCCAGGCCTTCGAGCGTGCCACGCAGCTCGATGGCGTCGGCCACGTCGCGCTCGGAGAAGGTGCGCACCGCATAGCCACCGTTCTGCAGGGCCTGCAGCAGGCCTTCCTGCTCCAGGCGCATCAGCGCGCTGCGCACCGGCGTGCGCGACACGCCCAGCAACTCGGCGATGGCGACCTCGGCAATGCGCGAGCCGCCCGGCAGGTCGCCTGCCAGCACCATCTCGCGCAGGCGCAACTGCGCCTTGACCGCCTGCGAATTGCCGCTGTCGGCTGCGTCGCCCGACGCCAGCGAACTGACCGAGGCGCTCATGCGCTGGCCCGCTCGGGCGTCGCGTGGATCGGGATGACCGGCATGCGCGGGCGTTCCTTCTCGATCATGCGGTCGATGAGTCGCCGCGCCCACATCGAGCCGGCATCGATGTTGAGGTTGTAGAAGGCATGGTCGGGGTGGTCGTCGATAGCGCGCTGCTGCGCTTCGAGCACCACCTCGTCCTCGCGGAAGATGCCGGCCACGCCTTCGCGCAACTCGTGCGTGAGGCGCTGTTCGCCGATGCAGTAGTTGCGCGCAAAGGCCCAGAAGTACAGGCAGGTGCCGTCGGTCTCGGGCGTGATGGTGTTGAGCACGAAGCCGTTGACGCCCTTGCTGCGGTCGCCGGGCGAGCTGTCGGTCGGTACGGCGCCGCTGCCGGCCTCGGCCACGCCCACGTCGATGTTGACCGTGCACGGGCCTTCGAAGTGGATCACCTGCCAGCGGTCGACTTTGCCGTCGTAGCCGCGGGCGTGGCGAATCTGCGCACCCCAGAACGGCGGCGCGTCGATGTTCTCCATCCAGCGCGTGACGGTGGCCGAACGGTCGCCGTGGGTGGCGACGAAGGGAGCTTCGGCCACCGCGCGGTTGCCGATCGACGAGCCATGCACGAAGGCCTCGTGGGTGAGGTCCATCAGGTTGTCGACCACCAGGCGGTAGTCGCAGGCCACGCGGATCATCTTGCCGTCGCCGGCCCACTGCGCATCGTCGTTCCAGTGCATGTCGGGCACCAGCGCGGGGTCGGCCTTGGCCGGGTCGCCGGGCCAGACCCAGACGAAGCGGTGGCGCTCGACCACCGGAAAACTGCGCACGCAGGCCGACGGGTTGAGCGTTTCCTGGCTGGGCATGAAGGTACAGCGGCCCTGGCTGTTGTAGACCAGGCCGTGGTAGCCGCACACCACCTCATCGCCCTCCAGGCGGCCGAGCGACAGCGGCATCAGCCGGTGCCAGCAGGCGTCTTCGAGCGCGGCGACCTGCCCGTCGGTGCGACGGAACAGCACGATCTTCTGGTTGCAGATGGTGCGTGGCAACAGGGTGCGGCCGGCCTCGACATCGTAGGCGGCGGCGTACCACGCGTTCAGGGGGAAGGCACTCGTGGGCTTGTTCATGGATACGCACTGTATCCAGTGATGCCCAAAAATCCAGCGAAATCGCGCATTTACAGGGTAATCACTGACTCCGATGTATCCAGAAAGGTCTTGGGTGAAGGGTTTACGATCGATCGTTCTTATTCCCATACGACGGAGCCCATCCCATGTCCCAGCACGCCGCCCTGCCCGCCCGCTACGACCACGTCGGCAGTTTCCTTCGCCCCCAGTACCTGCTCGAAGCCCGCGCGCAGAAGGCGTCCGGCGCCATCACGCCCGAACAGCTGCGCGAGGTCGAGGACAAGGCCATCACGGAAATCGTGAAGTTCCAGGAGGACATCGGCCTCAAGAGCATCACCGACGGCGAGTTCCGCCGCACCTACTTCCACATCGACTTCCTCGACCAGCTCGGCGGCGTCAAGACGGACATCCCGGTGACCATCCGCAAGCCCGATGGCACCGAGGAACTCGCGCCGCCCGTGCTGCGTGTGATCGACAAGGTGCGTCACGCCAAGGACATCCAGCTGGCCGACTTTCAGTTTCTGAAGCGCCAGGTCTCCGCGGGCAACACGCCCAAGGTGACCATCCCGTCGCCCACCATGCTGCACTTCCGCGGTGGCCGCGCGGGCATCAGCAAGACGGCGTACCCCGAGCTCGACCCGGCCTTCTACGACGACGTGGCCAAGGCCTATGGCGACGAACTGCGATCGCTGGCCGCCGCCGGCTGCACCTACGTGCAGATGGACGACACCAACCTGGCCTACCTGTGCGACGAAAAGATGCGCGAAGCGGCCCGCCAGCGCGGCGACGACCCCAACGAGCTGCCGCACCGCTACGCCGCCTTCATCAACAAGGTGGTCGCGCAGAAACCGCCGGGCATGCTGCTGGCCATGCACCTGTGCCGCGGCAACTTCAAGAGCACGCACGCCGCAGCCGGCAACTACGAGCCGGTGGCCGAGGCGCTCCTCAAGGAAATGGACCTCGACGCCTACTTCATGGAATACGACGATGCGCGGTCCGGCGATTTCAAGCCGCTGCGCTTCCTGCCCAAGGGCAAGACTGTGGTGCTGGGCCTGGTGACCACCAAGTTCGGCGAGATGGAGGACAAGGACGAGCTCAAGCGCCGCATCGACGACGCGGCCAAGTACGTGCCGCTCGAGCAACTCGCGCTGTCGCCGCAGTGCGGCTTCTCCAGCACCGTGCACGGCAACAACATCGCCGTCGAAGCCCAGCGCGCCAAGCTGCGACTGGTGGTGGAAACCGCCCAGGAGGTCTGGGGCACGCGCTGAGTCGACCCGCCGACGCGCCTCGGATCCTTGGATGGGCGTCGTTTCTCTGCGTGATCACAGCCGCGGGGAGAGCGGAGGGGGAGAGCCGGTTAACCTCGGACACCGATGGTCCACTCCTCCCTGTCCTGGCTGCCCTCCCCTTCCCAGCACTTCCTGGTGGTCACTTTCGCGCTGCTGGTCTACGTACTGACCACGCGCGCGCGGCGGGAACAGCGGGCGCCGGCCACGGCCATCGCGTGGGTCATGGGCCTGGTGCTGATGCCCTACGTCACGCTGCCAGCCTATGTGGTGTTCGGTCAACGCAAGCTGCGGCCCGCGGGCTCGCCGCGGCCGCCACGGTCGGTGCCGCGCGGCCACTGGGCGGCCGACCTCATCGAGAGCTTCGGCCTGGCCGCGCCCAGCCGCTGCCAGATCGCCCTGCATGCCGACGGTGAGGCCGCGCGCGACGCGCTCTGGCGCGTGATCGCCGGCGCAAGGGAGCAACTCGACGTCTGCACCTTCATCATCGGCGACGACGCGCTGGGCCGCGAGGTGCTGGCGCGCCTGACCCAGCGCGCACGCGAGGGCGTGCAGGTGCGCGTACTGCTCGACGGCTTCGGCGCGCTCACGCTGCCGCGCCATCACTTCGACCTGTTGCGCGACGCCGGCGCCGAGGTGTCGGTGTTCCGCCCCTTCTTCAGCCTGCGCCACAGCGGACCGCGCAACCTGCGCAACCACCGCAAGCTGGTGATCGCCGACGACGCCTGGCTCTGGGCTGGTGGCCGCAACCTGGCGGGCGAGTACTTCACCGGCAACGAAAACCATCCGGAGCCCTGGCGCGACCTGTCCTTCGACCTGCGCGGGGACGTGGCGGCCGCAGCGGCGCGCCAGTTCAACCACGACTGGGGCTCGGTGCGCGGCCGGCAGGCGCGACAACCGGTGCAGGCGCTGGACCATGAAGCCGATGGCGCCTACGCACAGTTCCTGCCGAGCGGACCGGACCAGACCGAAGACACGGCGCACGCGCTGCTCATCGATGCCTGCTTCCGTGCGGAACACCGGGTGCTGGCGGTCACCCCCTACTTCGTGCCCGGCGACGGCCTGCGCGATGCGCTGCGGCTGGCCGCGCGGCGCGGTGTGCAGGTGACCATCGCCATCCCGGCGCGGTCGAACCACCGGCTGACCGACTTCGTGCGCGCCCGCGCCATGCGCGATCTATCGCGCGCTGGCGTCACGTTCCGCATGCTGCCTTTCATGGCGCATGCGAAGGCCGTGGTGATCGACGACGACCTCGCGCTGTGCGGCTCCATCAATCTCGACCTGCGCAGCCTGTTGCTGAACCACGAGGCGGCAGTCGTGTTCTACGGCCAGCGCGAGATCGACATGCTGGCACGCTGGATCGAGACCACGGCATCGGCCGGCGAGCCCTACCGTGCCCGCCGCCCCGGCATCGTGCGTGACGTGGCCGAGGGGTTGCTGCTGGCCATCGCCTTCCAGCTTTGAGCAGGATCAGCGGCGTTTGGGCGCAGCCGATGCATCGGCCTTGGCCTTCGTCGACGTGGTCGACGTGGTCGACGTCGACGAAGTCTTCGCACGCTTTTTCGCCTGCGGCTTGGGCGCTGCCGGCACCACCGGCTCGCGGTTGGTGTAGCTCGCATTGCCCAAACCGGTGCCAATGGTCAGCACACCCCAACGCGTCACCTCGCGCATGAAGGGCAACTCGCTCAGGCCTTGCACGACGGCGTCGTTGTGCATCAGGACCACGGTGGGCTCGCCTTCGATTTCGGGGATGCGCTTGCGCAACTCGCTCGGCAGGTGGAAAGTGTCCGACTCCCAGTCGCCAGGCAGGTTCTGCGTGCCATTGGCAATGGAGCCGTCCTTGCGGATCACGCCCGGACAGGCGATGCCGATGAAAGGCGCCAACCGGATCTCCTTGCGGCCGCAGTAGCGTACGAGGTCTTCCAGCATCTCGGCCAACCGCTCCACCAGGCCGCGGCGGCTGGGCTTGTCGTCCGCGTGGCGCCACTTCTCGCGGCGCACCACCTTCGCCATCGACATGTCCTTGGCCTTGCGGTAGCGGGTCTTCACGATGCCGCAGCGCAGGTTGGTCCCACCGATGTCGACCGCCAAAATGGCGTCGTAGGCCTTCACCATCAATGGCGGCGCCAGGTGCACCCAGCCGAGCAGGCCGCCGTCGTCGACTTCGTGCGACAGGCGCGCCAGCGGCACGTGGATGTCCATGTGCTGGAGGATGGCCGAGGCCTGCAGGATGGCGCGCTCGCCCACATCGCTCTCGGGAAACCCGCCGCCCACCACGATCCGCTCGACCTTGCTCCACGACGGCTGCCGCAGGAAGCGATCGACCACGTAGGCCAGGTCTTCCGCGAATTCCTCGATCGCGCCGTGCACCACGTCGGCGGCCTCCGATGCCTTCTTCTTGGCGAGCACCCGATCGAGTTCTTTCTTGCTCAAGTCGCGCGAGTGCGCGTCGCCCAGCGGGTCATCGCCCTGCTTGCGGCGGCGGCGGCGCCAGCGTTCGAGCAGCTCGCGGAACGCGGTCTGGCTGGCCTGGTCGCCAACGAAGCCGTCCTTGTCGCGCACCTGGAGGCTGTAGCCGTCGACCGTCACGGAAGGTAGTTCGCGCGTGCCATGCACTTCGACATAAGGGGCGAGCGGGGACTTGTCTGCCATGGCGTCTTTCAAAAAGTGATGGCTCCGACTGTGCACGCGCGCGCAACGCAGGAAGATCGGCCCGGCGCACGAACCCCTGTAGGAATGCGGCCTGAATGCGAGGTGAAGGCAGCACGCACGCACCGCGGCACACGGTGCATCGATACACTGCCGACAATGCAAATGCCCCGTCCCGCATGGCTCGCCGCGCAGTCCCGCCGAATCCACTGCTGCATCGTCCTTGGCATGGTGGCGCTGCTCTGGCTGTCGGCGTCTACGGCGCAGGCGCAAGGCGACGCGCCATTGCGTGTGGGTTCCAAGCGGTTCACAGAGTCGTACATTCTGGCCGAGGTCATCGCCCAGACGGCGGCGCCGCACATGAAGGAGCCGCCGCAATTGCGCCAGGGCCTGGGCAACACGGCCATCGTGTACGAGGCACTGCGCGCCGGCAGCATCGACGTGTATGCCGAGTACACCGGCACCATCGCGCAGGAGATCCTCAAGCGCCCGGCCAATGCAGACATGCTCACGCCCGCCGCCATGAACGCCGCGCTGGGACCGCTGGGGCTGGGCGTGGCCGTGCCGCTGGGCTTCAACGACGGCTACGCGCTGGCCATGCGCGCGGCCGATGCCGACCGCCTTCAGGTGCGCACGCTGAGCGACCTCGCGCGCCATCGCGAACTGAAACTGGGCCTGTCGAACGAGTTCATCGGCCGCGCCGACGGCTGGAAGGGCCTGGCCGCGCGGTACGGCTTCGGCCAGACGCCAACCGGCCTGGACCATGGCCTGGCCTACGAAGCGCTGGCATCGCGGCAGATCGACGTGATCGACATCTACACGACCGACGCCAAGATCGACCACCTGGGCCTGCGCGTGCTGGCGGACGATCGCCGGTATTTCCCGCGCTACGACGCCATGCTGCTGTACCGGCTCGACCTGCCGCAGCGCCTGCCCCAGGCCTGGGCCGCGCTGCAGAAGCTGGAAGGCCGTATCGACGAGCGCGCGATGATTGCGATGAATGCGCGCGCCGAATTGCAGGGCGCGGGGTTCGACACGATTGCGAGGGATTTCCTGGCGGGCGGCGGGGCCGGAACAAATGGCAGCGCGGGTTCGACCACGGCAGCGACGGTGGTCGAGCGCGGCTTCATGGACAAGCTCATGGGCCCCGACCTCGGCCGGCTCGCTCGCCAGCATCTGCTGCTGGTCGTGGTGTCGGTCGGGCTGGCCATCCTGATTGCGGTGCCGGTAGGCATTGCCGTGTTCGCGCATGCGCGCTGGCGCACCGTGGTCCTGGGGCTCACAGGGCTGCTTCAAACCATTCCGTCGCTGGCGCTGCTGGCCGTGCTGATCTCGGCGCTCGGGGCCATCGGCACGTTGCCCGCGCTGATCGCGCTCACGCTCTATGCGTTGCTGCCCATCATGCGCAACACCGTGACGGGGCTGGCCGAAGTGCCGCAAGGTGTGCAGCAGGCCGGCACCGCACTGGGAATGAACCACGCGCAAAACCTGCGCCTGGTCCTGCTGCCGCTGGCCATGCCAACGCTCTTGGCAGGCGTTCGCACCGCAGCAACCATCGCTATCGGCACCGCCACCATCGCGGCCTTCATCGGCGCCGGCGGCTTTGGCGAGCGCATCGTCACCGGGCTGGCCCTGAACGACCGCGGCCTGCTGGTCGCGGGCGCCGTGCCCGCAGCAGCCATGGCCGTGCTGAGCGAACTGCTCTTCGAGTGGGTGGCGTACCTGCTGGCGCGGCGGCAGCGCTACTCGGCTATCAAGCCAGCGTGTACGCCGTCTTCACCACCGTGAAGAATTCCTGCGCGTACTTGCCCTGCTCCCTCGGGCCGTAGCTCGAGCCCTTGCGCCCGCCGAAGGGCACGTGGTAGTCCACGCCCGCCGTCGGCAGGTTGACCATCACCATGCCGGCCTGGCTGTGGCGCTTGAAGTGGGTCGCGTACTTGAGGCTGGTCGTCGCGATGCCCGCCGACAGGCCGAACTCGGTGTCGTTGGCCGTGGCCAGGGCTTCTTCGTAGTCCTTCACGCGGATCACGCTGGCCACCGGGCCGAACACTTCTTCGCGATTGATGCGCGCGGTCTTCTCGGTGTCCACCAGCAGCGCCGGCGACATGTAGAAGCCGTCGGTGTCCAGCTTCAGGCGCAGGCCGCCCGCTGCCAGCGTGCCGCCTTCGTCCTGGCCGATCTTCACGTATTCCAGATCCTGATCGAGCTGGCTCTGGCTGGAGACGGGGCCGATGTCCGTGCCCTGCGCGAGCGCATCGCCGACCTTGATCTTTTCCATACGGGCCTTCATCGCCTCGATGAACTTCGGGTAAATGGCCTGGGTGACGATCAGCCGGCTCGACGCGGTGCAACGCTGGCCGGTGGAATAGAAGGCGCTCTGCACGCTGAGTTCGACGGCCTGGGCCAGGTCGGCGTCGTCCAGGATGACCTGCGGGTTCTTGCCGCCCATCTCCAGCTGCACCTTCTTGTGGCTCTTGACGCACTGCACGGCGATGTTGCGGCCCACGCCCACCGAGCCGGTGAAGCTGATCGCGTGGATGCCGGGGTGCTCGACCAGCGCATTGCCGATGACGCTGCCGCGGCCCATCACCAGGTTGAACACGCCCGCCGGAATGCCCGAGCGGCTGATGATCTCGGCCAGCGCCCAGGCGGAGCCCGGCACCAGGTCGGCAGGCTTCATCACCACGCAGTTGCCGAAGGCCAGTGCCGGCGCAATCTTCCAGGCGGGAATCGCGATCGGAAAGTTCCAGGGCGTGATCAGGCCGACGACGCCGACCGGCTCGCGCGTGATCTCGACGCCGATGTTGGGGCGCACCGACGGAATGATCTCGCCGGCCAGGCGCAGGCATTCACCGGCGAAGAACTTGAAGATCTGCCCCGCACGCGTGGCCTCGCCGATGCCTTCGGCGCGGGTCTTGCCTTCTTCACGCGCCAGCAGCGTGCCCAGTTCCTCCTTGCGCGCCAGGATCTCGGTGCCGATCTTGTCGAGCGCGTCCGAGCGCATCTGGATCCCGCTGGTGGACCAGGCGGGGAAGGCGGCGGTGGCGGCGGCCACGGCAGCGTCGACCTGGGCGGCGTCGCCTTGCGTGTACTCGGCGATGGTGTCCGACAGGTTCGAGGGGTTCAGGTTCGGGCTGTAGCTGTTGCCCCGGGTCCACTCGCCGCCGATGAGATTGTCGTGTTGTTGCATTGAAGAGTCCGTGCTGCTGTTGCTGCAGGTGTTGATGAAGGAAGAAGACTATACGGCCGGGTCATGACACCAGGCTCGGCCTGGCCAGCGGACTCAGGCGGGCGGACGCACGGCCTGGCGTGCCAGCAGCTTCCACTCGCTGCCCTGCTTCTGCCAGACGCCGAGGATCTTGATGCTGACCTTGCCCGGCTTGCCCGAGTCATTGGTGTCGGCCGTGAGCGTGTGGCGCACGATGGCGACGTTGTCGACCAGCTTGATGGTCTGGTCGGTGATGGCGATGGTGACGAAGTCCGACTTGCGGTCCATCAGGTCGGCGATGAAGCTGGTCTTGGTGTCGACCTTGCCGCCGGAATGGCCGTAGCTCAGGTCGTCGGCGACCAGCGCATTCAGCGCTGTTGGCGTCGGATCGATCATGGCAATGCGCAGCCGTTCGGCCGCGGCCGCGACCGCCGGCTCATCGGCCGCACTGCCGCTGCGGGACATGCCGGTGCAACCGGCGAGCGCCGCGGCGGCGGCAGCGATGAGGATCAGTTTCTTCAGCATTTTTTTTGTCTCTCTTTCTTGGTTGAAGTTGCATTCGCCAGAAACACCGCGGAACCGGCTTCGCCGGGCCGCTGGTGTTGCCCCCTTGAGGGGGATGTGGCTACACGAAGTGCGCCGCTCCGGGGGTGGGCTTATTTACTGCGGGCCCAGCTTGTCGATGAGCGCCTTCAGCATTTCCATCTCGTTGGGCTTCAGGTCCGTCAGCGGTGCGCGCACCGGGCCGCCGTCATGGCCCACGAGCCGGGCGCCAGCCTTGATGATGCTCACGCCATAGCCTTCGACGCGGTTGCGGATTTCCAGGTAGGGCATGAAGAAATCCTTCAACAGACGATGCTGCGTCGGCAGGTCGTCGGCGGCCACCGCCTTGTAGAAGTCCATCGCCGTCTTCGGGATGAAGTTGAACACCGCCGACGAATACACCGGCGTGCCCAGCGCCTTGTAGGCGGCGGCATAGACCTCGGCCGTGGGCAGGCCGCCCAGGTAGGCGAAGCGGTCGCCCATCTTCATGAAGATGGAGGACATCGTTTCGATGTTGCCCACACCGTCCTTGAAGCCGACCAGATTGGGGCAGCGCTCGGCTAGGATGGCCAGCGAATTCGGCGTGAGCTTGGTGCGGTCGCGGTTGTAGACGATGACGCCGAACTTCACGCTCTTGCAGACGGCCTCGACGTGGGCGATCAGGCCTTCCTGGCCGGCTTCGGTCAGGTAGTGCGGCAACAGCAGGATGCCGTGGGCGCCCAGCCGCTCGGCTTCCTGCGCATGGGCGATGGCGGTGCGCGTCGGGCCACCGGCGCCGGCAATGATCGGCACCTTGCCGCGGCAGGTGTCCACCGCGGTCTTGACGACGCGGCCGTACTCCTCGCCGGCCAGCGAAAAGTACTCGCCCGTGCCGCCGGCCGCGAACAGCGCGCTCGCGCCGTAGGGCGCCAACCACTCCAGGCGCTCGATGTAGGTCTTCGGCCGGAATTCGCCCTGTTCGTCGAAGTCGGTGATCGGGAACGACAGCAGGCCGGAGCCCATGATGGATTTGAGTTCTTGCGGGTTCATGGTGAAGAAGAGTCTTGAATGGGGGGTGGAGAGAAAGGCGGCGCGAAGAGCGAAAGGGCCGATCAGTCGATGCGGATGTCGGCGTCCTTGACGACCTTGGCCCAGCGGGTGCGTTCCTTGTTGAAGAAGGTTTCTTCTTCGGCCGGCGTCATCGTCACGACTTCGGCGCCCTGGCCGGCCAGCCGGGAGCGGATGTCGGCAGAGCGGATGATCGTGACCAGTTCCTTGTTCAGGCGCTGGACGATGGCGTCGGGCGTGCCCTTGGCCACCTTCACGCCCTGCCAGGTGCCGGACTCGAAGCCGGGCACGCCCTGTTCGGCGATGGTCGGCACGTCGCCGATCAGCGGCATGCGCGTGCCCTTGGACACGGCCAGCACCTTGAGCTTGCCGCCCTGCACCTGCGGCAGCGTGGCCAGCATGCCGTTCATGAGGATCTGCGTCTGGCCGGCGACGGTGTCCTGGATGGCCTGCACGCCGCCCTTGTAGGGCACGTAGGTCCACTTGGCGCCGACGGCGCGCTCGAGCGCCACGCCGGCCAGGTGCGGCGCGCTGCCGGTGGCGGTCACGGCAAAGTTCAGGTCGCTTGTCTTCGACAGTGCGATGAGTTCCTTCAGGTTGTTGGCCTTGACCGATGGATGCACCACCAGCAAGTGCGGCGAATAGGCCAGCATGCCGACGCCGCGCAGGTCCTTGGACGGATCGAAGGGCAGCTTGGTGTAGACCGACGGGCTGATGGCCAGCGCACCCACGTCGCACAGCAGCAGCGTGTAGCCGTCCGGCTGCGACTTGGCGACGAAGTCCGCGCCCAGATTGCCGTTGGCACCCGGACGGTTCTCCACGATCACCGTGGTCTTGAGCGCTTCGGACAACGGCTGGCTGATGGCGCGCGCAATGATGTCCGAGGAGCCGCCCGGTGGGTACGGGACGATGAGCTTGATCGGCCGGCTGGGCCAGGCGGGTGCCTGCGCCGAAGCGGCCAGAGGGAAAACGGTGGCGGCGGTGGCGGCCAGGGCAATGGCAAGCGCGCCGCGACGGGTGGAAGTCATGAAGTCTGTCTCCTGCGTTCGATGAAGGATGGATGGGCCTGAATCTTGGAGTTATCAGTCATCGTACAACTCAAAGAATGAGTTGTCCAGCCTTCGGTCGCAATTCACCCGCTTTTCGTCGTTCGCCGCACTTCGCCCCACTGGTGCGGCAGGAGGATCTGGCCGATCAGGCCTTGTCGCGCGCAGTCCCGGCGGACGGATCGCGCGCCGCGCCGCCTGTGGCCGCCACGTGCCGCGCGGCCTCCTGCGCCACGCGCAACCGCTCGCGGCTGTTGGTCAGGTGAATGCGCATCGCGGCGCGCGCCGACTCGGCATCGCACCGCGCGATGGCCGCGTAGATCTCTTCGTGCTCGCGGTTCACGCGGCTCAGGTAGGTGCCGCCGCGGTCCAGGTTGCGGATCGCGTTGATGCGCGTGCGCGGGATGATGGTCGTGCCCAGGTGGCTCATGATGTCCGCGAAATACGGATTGCCCGTCGACTGCGCGATCTGCAGGTGAAAGCGGAAGTCCGGCGCCACCGTGTCCCCTGCCACGGCCACGTTGCTCTCGAAGTCGTCCAGCGCCTGGCGCATGGCCCGAAGCTGCTCGTCGGTGCGGCGGGTGGCAGCCAGCCCGGCGGACTCGGTCTCCAGGCTGATTCGCAGTTCCAGCACGGCGAGCACGTCGACCGACGTGGCGATGTCGCCGGCGTCCAGCCGGAACACGCCGCTCGCGCGCTGCTGCAGCACGAAGGTGCCCACGCCGTGGTGCGTTTCCACCAGTCCGGCGGCCTGCAGCTTGGACAGCGCCTCGCGCACCACCGTGCGGCTCACGCCGAAGGCCTGCATGATTTCCGACTCGGTCGGCAGCTTGTCGCCTGGCCGCAGAACGGCGTCGCGAATGCGCGCGCCGAAATCGTCGACCAGGGTGTGCGCCAGACCCCGCCCGCGGGTCCGCGTGCGGCCTGCGAAAGGCAGCGCGCTGGCCACGGTCGCACCCGCGTCTGGCGTGCTCGGAACTTCTGTTGACAGGCTTGGCATTGCCTGATGATAATCGTCCGAACAGTTGTACGACAACATATAACTTGAGAGACAGAACCGATGACGAGCAGCTCCTCCTCAACCTCCACGGCCGGCCATGTTCACCGCCTGCTGCTCACCGGCGCAGCAGGCGGACTCGGCAAGGTGCTGCGCGAGCGCCTGAAGCCTTATGCGGATGTTCTGCGGCTGTCCGACATCGGCGCCATGCAGGGCGCCATCGGACCGCAGGAAGAAGTGGTGCCTTGCGACCTCGCCGACAAGCAGGCGGTCGACGCGCTGGTCGCAGGATGCGACGCCATCGTGCACCTGGGCGGTGTGTCGGTCGAACGGCCTTTCGAGGAGATCCTCGAGGCCAACATCCGCGGCGTGTTCCACGTCTATGAAGCGGCCCGGCGTCATGGCGTCCAGCGCGTCGTCTTCGCCAGCTCCAACCATGTGATCGGCTTCTACAAGCAGGACGAACACATCGATGCCAACGCGCGGCGCCGACCCGACGGCTACTACGGCCTGTCGAAGTCCTTCGGCGAGGACATGGCCAACTTCTACTTCGATCGCTACGGCATCGAGACCGTGAGCATCCGCATCGGCTCTTCCTTCCCCGAGCCGGCCAACCGCCGGATGATGCACACCTGGTTGAGCTACCGCGACCTCACCACTCTGATCGAGAAGTCCCTGTTCACGCCCGGCGTAGGCCACACCATCGTCTACGGCGCTTCGGACAACGAAGGCCTGTGGTGGGACAACAGCCAGGCTGCGCACCTGGGTTTCGTGCCACAGGACACTTCCGAAGTGTTCCGCGACAAGGTCGAGGCGCAGCCACCCGTGGCAGCCACCGACCCCAACGCGATCTACCAGGGCGGCGCCTTCACCGCCCAAGGCCCCTTCGGCGACTGACACGGTCGCCATCATGCAAGCCGAACTCGTCCTCGATGCACGCTGCGGCACGGGCGAAAGCCCGGTCTGGCACGCCGAAGAACAGGCGCTCTACTGGGTCGACATTCCCCAGCGAACCCTCCACCGGCTCGACCCCGCCACCGGCGCGCACGCGCAATGGACGGGCGACGAGATGCTCGCCTGCGTCGCACCACGCGCCGGTCATCCGGGCCAGTGGATCGCCGGCATGGAAAGCGGCATCTTCGCCATCGCCACGCGGCCCGACGGCACGTTGGCGCACACACTGCTCGCCAGCGCGGCCCACGCGATGCATGGCATGCGCTTCAACGACGGCCGCTGCGACCGCCAGGGCCGCTTCTGGGCCGGCACGATGCATATGGACATGGCCGCCGCCCACGCGGTGGGCCGCGTGTACCGCTACCAGCGCGACGTGAATGCCGAAGTCGCGCTGCGCCTGCAGTTCGACGACATGATCGTGCCCAACGGCCTGGCCTTCAGCCCCGATGGCCGCACCATGTACCTGTCGGACTCGCACCCCAAAGTGCAGAAGGTCTGGGCCTTCGACTACGACATCGCCGACGGCACGCCGCACGACCGCCGCCTGTTCGTCGACATGACCGCCCTGCCCGGCCGCCCGGACGGCGCTGCCATCGACGCCGACGGCTGCTACTGGATCTGCGGCAACGACGCCGGCCTGGTGCACCGCTTCACGCCCGATGGCCGGCTCGACCGGTCGCTGGCGGTGCCGGTGAAGAAGCCCGCCATGTGCGCTTTCGGCGGCGCCTTGCTCGACACGCTCTACGTCACGTCCATCCGCCCCGGCGGCGACCTGTCGGACCAGCCGCTGGCCGGCGGCGTGTTTGCGCTGCGGCCCGGCGTGACCGGCGTCGCTGACCCGCACTGCCAGTTCTGATTTTCCGCGTTCCCACCCTTCAGACCACCACCCCAGAGGAAGACAAATGAGACTACAAAAAACACTGATCGCACTGGCCACCTGCGCTGCCGCCGCCCTGGCCAGCCTGGGTGCCCATGCCACCGAGTTCCGCTCCGCCGACATCCACCCGGACGACTACCCGACCGTCACCGCCGTCAAGTTCATGAGCGAGCGCCTGAAGGCGCTGTCGGGCGGCAAGCACAGCATCAAGGTCTTCAACAACAGTTCGCTCGGCAACGAGAAGGACACCATCGAGCAGACCAAGATCGGCGCGCTGCAGATGGTGCGCGTCAACATCGCGCCCATGAACAACATCTGCGCCGAGACGCAGGTGCCCACCATGCCCTTCCTGTTCCGCTCGGTCGACCACCTGCACAAGGTGCTGGACGGCCCGGTCGGCGAGGAGATTCTCAAGAGCTGCGAAAAGCAGGGCTTCGTGGGCCTGGCCTACTACGACAGCGGCGCGCGTTCGATGTTCACTGCCAAGAAGGCGGTGCGCAACTTTGCCGACATGAAGGGCCTGAAGGTCCGCGTGCAGCAGTCCGACCTGTGGGTGACCATGCTCGAAGCGATGGGCGCCAATGCCACCCCGATGCCCATGGGCGAGGTGTACACCGGCCTGAAGACCGGCCTGATCGACGCGGCCGAGAACAACTACCCAACCTACGAAAGCGCCCGCGCCTTCGAGGTGGCCAAGTACTACACCAAGACCGAACACTCGATGGCGCCGGAAATGCTGCTGTTCTCCAAGCGCGCATGGGACAAGCTGTCGGCCGAAGAGCAGGGCTGGATCCGCCAGGCCGCCAAGGAATCGGTGCCCTACATGCGCAAGCAATGGGAAGAGCGCGAGATCAAGTCGCTGGCCATCGTGAAGGCGGGCGGCGCCGAGATCATCGAGATCGACAAGGCGCCGTTCCAGGCAGCCATGAAGCCGGTGTACGACAAGTTCATCACGGACGCACGGCTGAAGGATCTGGTCAAGCGCGTGCAGGACACGAAGTAGGTTCCCCCCCAGGCTTCGGCGCACTGCGTGTCGCCTCTCGCCAACCCCCTTCCGGGGGCAACACCAGCGGCCCGGCAAAGCCGGTTCCGCGGTGTTCTGCGAACAGAGCCCGCCTCCGTCTTTTTTTGCATTGAAATCCATGTACACCAAACTCTGCCGCACGCTCGCACGCGTCTGCATGTGGTTGGGCATCGTCGGCCTGGTCGCAGTCATCTGCGCCGTGAGCTGGCAGGTGTTCGGCCGCTATGTGCTCAACAACACACCCACCTGGGCCGAAAGCCTGGCGTTGCTGCTGGTGATCTACGTCACGATGTTCGGCGTGGCCGTCGGCGTGCGCGACGCCGGCCACATCGGGCTCGAATCCTTCCTGGTGCTGGCGCCCGACTGGCTGCGCCTGAAGATGGAACTGCTCATCCACTTCCTCATCCTGGTGTTCGGCGCCGCGATGGCCTGGAACTGCGCCTCGCTGGCCGAATCGGTGTGGGACTACCGGCTGCCGACGCTCTGGATCTCCGAAGGCTGGAAGTACGTGCCCGCGGCCATCTCCGGTGTGCTGATCGTCATGTTCTCGATCGAACACATCATCGCTTTAGCCCAAGGTCGCGAAGTCGAACCGGCCTGGTCATGACGCGCCCCTCCATTCCGAATTCACTGTCATGACCATCCCTCTCCTGATCCTGTGCGTGTCGTTCACGCTCTTCCTGCTGCTGGGCGTGCCGGTGGCGTTTTCCATCGGGCTTTCGGCGCTGGCCACGCTGGCCTACGAAGGCCTGCCGCTCGCGGTGGGCTTCCAGCAGATGACGTCCGGCATGGGCATCTTCTCGTTCCTGGCGATTCCGTTCTTCATCTTCGCGGGTGAGCTGATGCTCTATGGCGGCATCGCCGACCGCATCGTCAACTTCGCGCGCAACCTGGTCGGCCACGTGCGCGGCGGGCTGGGCATGTCGAACGTGGTCGCGTGCACGCTGTTCGGCGGCGTCTCGGGTTCGCCCGTGGCCGACGTGTCTGCCATGGGTGCCGTGATGATCCCGATGATGAAGAAGGAGGGCTACCACGCCGACTATGCGGTCAACGTGACGACCCATGCCGCGCTCGTCGGCGCGCTCATGCCGACCAGCCACAACCTGATCATCTATTCGCTCGCCGCAGGCGGCAAGGTGTCGATCGCGGCTCTCATCCTGGCGGCCCTGCTGCCCGCCGCCATCCTCACCATCAGCAACCTGGCCGCGGCCTACCTGGTGGCCGTCAAGCGCGGCTACCCGAGCGGCACCTTCCCGGGCTGGGCGATCGTGGCGCGTTCGTTCGCCGCCGCGCTGCCGGGCCTGTTCATCGTCGTGCTGATCCTCGGCGGGATCCTGTCGGGCATCTTCACCGCGACCGAATCGGCGGCGGTGGCGGTGCTGTATGCGCTGGGGCTCACGATCTTCCTGTACCGCACGCTCAAGTGGGAACATTTCATCAAGGCCGCATCGAAGGCCGTGCGCACCACCGGGGTCATCCTGCTGCTCATCGGCATCTCCAGCACCTTCGGCTACCTCATCAGCCTGTATGGCGTGGCCGAACTCACGGGGCAGATGCTGTCGCAGATCACCAGCACGCCGTGGATGATCTTCCTGATGATCAACGTCATCCTGTTCGTGCTGGGCACGTTCCTGGACATGGCCGCGACCATCCTGCTGTGCACGCCGATCTTCCTGCCGATCGCCCAGCACTACGGCATGAGTTCGGTGCAGTTCGGCATCGTGATGCTGATCAACTGCGCGCTCGGCCTGAACACGCCGCCCGTGGGCACCACGCAGTTCGTCGGCTGTGCGATCGGCGGTGTGTCGGTGGGCACGGTGATGCGGACCATCTGGCCGTTCTACGGGGCGCTGATCTTCGCGCTCGGCCTGGTGACCTTCGTGCCGGCCTTCTCGACCTGGCTGCCGAGCATGTTCATGACCATCAAGTGACGCCCGCGCCACGACGCGACCCGACAGATCAACAACAAGCAGGAGACAACACATGACAACGAAGATTCTTCATCGCATCGCCACACTGGCCGGCGTAGCCACCCTGGCGCTCGGCTTGGCCACGCCCGCTGCGGCGCAGTCCGACTTCCCCAGCCGCACGGTCGAACTGCTGGTGCCCTACCAGCCCGGTGGCGGTACCGACGGCCTGGCGCGCGCCTTTGCCGAGGCCAGCCGCAAGCACATGTCGCAGAGCATCGTGATCGTCAACCGTCCCGGCGCGGGCGGCGCGATCGGCTGGACCGAGGTCATCAACGCCAAGCCCGACGGCTACAAGCTGGCGGTGCTCACGGTCGAGCTGCTGACGCTGCCGCACCTGGGTCTGGCCAAGTTCAACTACGACGACTTCCAGCCCATCGCGCAGCTCAATGCCGACCCGGCCGCCATCACGGTCAAGGCCGACGCGCCGTGGAACACGGTCGAGGAATTCCTCGCAGCGTCCAAGAAGGACCCGGGCGCCGTGCGCGTGGGCAACTCGGGCAACGGCTCGATCTGGCACCTGGCCGCAGCCGCGCTCGAAGACAAGACCGGCGCCAAGTTCAATCACATTCCCTTCCAGGGTGCGGCTCCGGCCGTGCTCGCGCTGCTCGGCGGCCACATCGAGGCCGTCGCCGTGAGCCCGGCCGAGGTCACCACCCACGTGCAGGGCGGCAAGCTCAAGGTGCTGATGGTGATGGCCGACAAGCGCGTGAAGGGCTTCGACAAGGTGCCGACCGCCAAGGAACGCGGCATCGACCTGTCGATCGGCACGTGGCGCGGCCTGGGCGCACCCAAGAACACGCCGCCCGAGGTGATGGCGCGCCTGCGCGAGATCACGGCCAAGACCGCGGCCGAGCCGCTCATGCACGAAGTCATGGAACGCCAGAACCTGGGCTACGTCTACACCGACGGCGCCGTCTTCAAGGAAACGCTGGCCAAGGACAACGCGTACTTCAAGGACCTGATCGCCAAGCTGAACCTGAAGCCATGAGCGCGCTCGCACCTCTACCGTCCACCCTTCTGCCGTCCCACGCACTGCAGCACCGGCTCTGCCGCATCGCCCGCGCCGTCGTGGGCAGTCTGGCCGTCGTCTCGGCGGCGGTGGGCGGCAGCGCCCTGGCGGCCACCTGGGTCTACGTGGCCAATGCCGACAGCCAGGACATCTCGGTGCTGGCGCTCGACCGCGAACGCGGTGCGCTGTTGCCGGTGCAAACGGTCAACGTCGGCGGCACCGTCATGCCGATGGTGGTGAGCCCCGACAAGCGCGTGCTCCACGCGGCGCTGCGCTCGCAGCCCTTTCGCGTGACCAGCCTGGCGATCGACGCGGCCACCGGCCGGCTGCAGAAGATCGGCGAGGCCTCGCTGGCCGACAGCATGGCCAACATCGACCTCGACGCGAGCGGCCGCTGGCTGTTCGCGGCGTCGTATGGCGGCGGCAAGATCTCGGTCAACGCGATCGGCAAGGACGGCGCCGCAGGCGCGGTGCAGCAGCTGATCCAGACGGGGCCCAACGCGCACGCCATCCATGCCGACGCCACCAACCGTTTCGTCCTGGCCACCAGCCTGGGCGCCGACCAGGTGTCGAGCTGGCGCTTCGATGCCGACAAGGGCCTGCTGTCGCCCAACGATCCGGCGCTGACCACGACGCCGCCCCGCTCGGGCCCCCGCCATTTCGTCTGGAGCCCGACGCAGCGCCACGTGTACCTGCTCGACGAACTCGACGCGGCCCTGCACGTGTTCGCGTGGGACGGGGCACGCGGCACGCTCAAGCTCGAGCAGAGCCACACCACCCTGCCTGCGGGCTTCACCGGCAAGCCCTGGGCCGCCGACCTGCACCTGACGCCCGACGGCCGTTATCTCTACGCGTCGGAACGCACGTCGAGCACGCTGTCGACCTTCCGCGTCGACACCGCCACCGGCCAGTTGCAACCGCTCGGCCAGACGCCGACCGAGAAGGGCCCGCGCGGCTTCGCGATCGACCCGCAAGGTCGCTTCCTGATCGTCGCGGGCCAGGAATCGCACAGCGTGTCGCTCTACACCATCGACGCTGCCACCGGCGCACTGGGCACTCCCGTGCGACTGGCCGTCGGCAAGAACCCGAACTGGATCGAGATCGTCGATTTCCCTCAAGCAGCGCAATAACCAACGCGCCGAGATCCGCCATTTCAAGGAGACAACTCTCATGCAACGCCGCACCCTCATCCGCACCGCGCTCGCCTCCTCCATCGCGTCGTCGCTGGCCGCGAGCCTGCCGGCCTTCGCGCAAGGCGGCTGGCCTACGGGCAAGGCGATCACCTACCTGGTGCCGTTCCCTGCAGGCGGCACGACCGACGTGCTGGGCCGGCTCATCAGCCAGAAGCTCGGCACGGCACTGGGCACCTCGGTCATCATCGACAACAAGGGCGGCGCGGGCGGCAGCGTCGGCTCCGAAGTGGCGTCGCGCGCCGCGGCCGACGGCTACACGCTGCTCGGCGGCACCATCAGTTCGCATGCGATCAACGTGAGCCTGTACCCGCGCATCGGCTACGACCCGGTCAAATCCTTCGCACCGGTCACGCTCATCGGCACCAACCCGGTGGTGCTGGTTGTGAACCAGGCCAGCCCCTACAAGACGCTCAAGGACGTGCTCGAAGCCAGCAAGGCCAAGGCAGGCGGCCTGTCGTCTGCGTCGGCGGGCACCGGCACGTCGCAGCACCTGGCGCTCGAACTGATGGCCTACAAGTCGGGCGTCAAGTTCACGCACGTGCCCTACAAGGGCAGCGGCCCGGCCATCCAGGACGTGATCGGCGGCCAGGTCGACATGATGTTCGACACCACGGTGGTGGCGGGCCCGCACATCCAGAGCGGCAAGCTGCGCGCCATCGCCGTGACGTCGGCCAAGCGCCTGGCGTCGCTACCCGACGTGCCGACCATCGCCGAGTCGGGCATCCAGGGCCTCGCGGATTTCCAGGTCGTGTCATGGCAGGCGATCTTCGTGCCTGCCGGCACACCGGCGCCTGTGGTCGACCGCCTGCACACGGAAATCCGCAAGATCCTCGCGCAACCCGAAATGCAGGACCGCCTGAAGAGCTTCGGCATGGAGCCCACCGACATGACGACCACGCAGATCGCGGCCTTCCAGCAGTCCGAGGTCGAGAAGTGGGCGCAGGTGATCAAGGCAGCCGGCATCAAGGCCGACTGAGGAACGCTCGGCTCGCCAGTTCCCCGGCTTCCTAGCGCCGCCCGGTGGGGGCCTCGGCGGCGGCATCCGGGTGGGCCACCACGCGGTCGATGCGACGCCCTTCCAGCGCCGTCACCTCGAACACCCAGCCCGCGCATTCGATGCGCTCGCCCACGGCGGGCAGGTCGCCCGACACGGCCATCAACAGGCCGGCCACGGTGTTGTAGCGCCCACGTTCTTCCTCGGGCAGCTCGCGGATGGCCAGGCGTGCGCGCAGTTCCGACACGGGCATGAGGCCGTCCAGTTCCCATGCGCCGTCTTCGCGCAGCCGCGCCCAGGCCTCGGTGTGCATGCTGGGCTGCAGTTCGCCGGTGATGGCTTCGAGCAGGTCGCGCGGCGTCATGAGACCCTGCACCACGCCGTACTCGTCGACCACGAACACCAGGCGCCCGGCGCGCGCGCGGAACTGCTCGAGCATCTCCATGCCCGTCAGCGTCTCGGGCACGAAGGACGCCGGCTGTGCCACGCTGTCGATCTTGCCCTCGTAGTCCGGGCCCAGCCGCAGCAGGTGGGCCACGCTGATCACGCCGACCACGTCGTCCAGCGAGTTGCGGCACACCGGGTACCAGGAATGCACCAGGTTGAGCGCGCCGGCGGCCGCCACCTTCTGCAGGCTCTGCGCCACGGTGAAAGAGCCGTCGAGCCACTCGATGTCGGCCCGCGGCACCATCAGCGACGACAGGCGCCGGTCGTCCAGGTGGAACACGTTGCGCACCATCTGGTGCTCGTGCATCTCGATCACACCGGCGTCCACGCCTTCTTCAAGGCTGGCGGAGATTTCTTCTTCCGTCACGGTGCGCGCTGCGTTGGAGTCGATACGCAGCAACTTGAGCGTGGCGGCCGTGGCGCCGCTCAGCAGCAGCACGAAGGGCTTGGCCGCGGTGGCCAGGCCGCGCATCGGGCGCGCCACGAAACGCGCGACCGGCTCGGGGTAGAGCTGGCCGATGCGCTTGGGCACCAGCTCGCCGAAGATGATGGTGAAGAAGGTGATGCAGGTCACCACCACGGCGGTGGAAGCGATGCTCGCGGTGCCCGCCCCCATGCCCACGCTTTCCATCCACACGGCCAGCGGGGCGGCGAACGCGGCCTCGCCGACGATGCCGCTCAACATGCCGATCGACGTGATGCCAATCTGCACGCTCGAGAGGAACTGGGTCGGATCCTCCATGAGCTTGAGGGCCGCGGCGGCGCCGAGATCCCCGGTTTCGGCCAGCGCGGCAAGGCGCGCGCGGCGGCTGGTGGAGAGGGCCATTTCGGACATGGCGAACAACGCGTTGAGCGTCGTCAGCATGGCCAGTAGAAAAACATCCATGAACGGGAGGGAGAATGGGGACATGGCACTTTACTTGATCGGCGACGTGCAGGGCTGCGACGATGCCCTCCAACGGCTGCTGGACACCCTCGATTTCTCACCCAGTCGGGACACGCTGGTGCTGCTGGGCGACCTGGTCAACCGCGGCCCCGACTCCCTGGGCGTGCTGCGCCGCGTGCAGCGCCTGGGCAGCGCCGCGCGCAGCCTGCTGGGCAATCACGACCTGCACCTGCTGGGCGTGGCGCACGGCATCCGCAAGCCCGGTCGCCGCGACACGCTCGCCGCCATCCTCGACGCGCCCGATCGCGCGGCGCTCATCGACTGGCTGCGCCACCAGCATATGGCGCTGCACGAGCGCATTGGCACGGGCGCCGCAACCGGCGATCTGCTGATGCTGCACGCCGGCGTGCTGCCGCAGTGGTCGGTGGCCGACACGCGCGCGCGCGCCGGCGAGGTGGAACAGGTGCTGCGCAGCCCGCACCTCGCCGAATTCCTGCAGACGATGTACGGCAACGAACCCGCGCAGTGGAACGACGCGCTCGACGGCAGCGCACGGCTGCGCGTGATCGTCAATGCATTGACACGGCTGCGCTACTGCAGCGCCGACGGCACGATGGAGTTCGACAGCAAGGACGCCTCGGCAGAGGCACCGGCGGGCTTCATGCCCTGGTACGACGTGCCCGGACGCCGCACGGCAGGCGCCACGGTCGCCTTCGGCCACTGGTCGACGCTGGGCTGGCTGTCACGGCCCGACCTGCTGTCCACCGACACCGGCTGTGTGTGGGGCGGCTGCCTGAGCGCAGTGCGCATCGGCGCCACGCTGGCCGAACGCGAGCACATCGAGGTGCACTGCGACCCAGCGCTGGCACCGGGCTGACGCCCGCCTTCAGCCTGCCACGCCGAAGCCGGTGTCGAAGGTCGGCGCCACCTGCAACGGCTGCTTGATCAGCCCGACCTGCCGATAGAAGTCGGCCGTTCCCTGTTGGTCGGCGATGACCTGGGGATCGATCGCCACCCATTGCTGCTGGCGCCGCTCGAACTGCAGCCTGGCCGCTTCGGGCGGAATGCCGATGATGCGGGCCAGGGTGGCCGAGTAGGCATCGACGTTGCGGTACGACCAGCGTTGCGCGCGCACGATGCGCTGCAGGTAGTCCTGCAGTACCGGCCGCTTGGCCGCGATCGCGTCGTCGGTCGCGGCCAGGTAGCTCAAGCCCGGCAGCAGGCCGCGGCCGCTCACCAGCACGCGCGCGTGCTTGCTGGTCTCGGCCAGCGCGGTGTAGGGCTCCCAGGTCGCCCAGGCATCGACAGAGCCCTGCGTGAGCGCCAGCTTGGCATCGGCAGGCGCGAGAAAGCGGATGTTCACGTCCTCGGGCTTGAGCCCCGCGCGCGTGATGGCCTTGAGCGTCACGTAGTGGCCGATGGAGCCGCGGTTGGTCGCGATGCTTCGGCCCTTGAGGTCGGCGGCCGATTTCAGCGGCGAATCGGGCCGCACCAGCACCGCCGTGCCGTACGAATCCGAACGGTTCGCACCGATCGCCTTGACGCGCGTGCCGGCCGCCAGCGCAAAGACGAGGGGCGCATCGCCGATGGGGCCGGAATCGACCGCGCCGGCGTTGAGCGCCTCGGCCAGTGGCGCGGCGGCAGGAAACTCGGACCACTGGATGTCGTAGCCGATGCCGTCGAGCGCGCCCGCGGCCTCGAGCAGCGCGCGCAGGCCGCCTTTCTGGTCGCCGGCTTTCAGCACCTGCCGCTGCTGGGCGTGCAGGCCTGCGGCGGGCAGTGCGAGGGCTGCGGAAGCGCCCAGTGCGTGGGTGACGAACTGACGGCGTGATGTGGATGGCATGGTTTCTCTCTCCTCATTGAAAACGTTGGGAAATCAGTGGACGAAGCCGCCCTTGACGAAGCGCACGGGCTCGGCGTCCATGCGGCGGATCAGGGCGTCGAGCCCGTCGGCGGGCGGGGCGGCAGGTGGCACAGCCTGGCCTGCAACCGGCGCAACCGCCGCACGCGGCGCCGTGTCGGTACGGCACAGCAGGTCGTCATCGGACCATCCGACCTGCCCGGGCCGGCCCAATGCCCGCAGCCAGCCGTCGCGATCGGCAATGAATTCGGTGCCCTCCAGCGTGGGCACACCGGCGATCAGCGAGAAGGCCGACCAGGCGTCGGCGCCTGCGAGCACACAGCCCGTCTGGCGCGTGCCACCGGCGTCCGGGGCCGGCTGGAGCCGCACCGTCACCAGCCGCGGGTCCTCGAGCAGCGGCGCCGACGCAGCCGTTGCGTCACCGCGCGCCACGATGCGTATGCGCTGCCCGCGCCAGTTCGCCAGCGTGCGCGCCGGCCCGTCGTCGCAGCGCACCGTGGCATCGGGCAGCGCCGCCGGCAACGCCCACACGCCCGTGGCGCGCAGCGTCTGGCCTGCGGCCTGCGCCTTCATGAAGTCGATGAGCGCCCAGGCATCGCCGTCGTCCAGCCGATCGCCGAAGGCCGGCATCGAAGGCGCGCCGTCGCGGCCACGCATGCCGTGCAGCACGTGCCACAGCAGATCGCCGTCGGCACGCCGCCACAGCAGCGGCCCCGTGAGGTTGGGCGGCCAGACGGGCTGCGACGCGGCAAGCGGCCCCTGCCCGCGTCCGTCCGCTGCGTGGCAGCCCACGCAATGCTGCGCATACAGCGCCCTGCCCCTGGCGATCGACTGCACCGTGAACCCACTCGTCGACCGATGAAAGCTGGCTGGCGTCGCCGCAACCCATGCCACGTGGGCGTCGGGCCAGGGCGCAAGCGCCAACAGCACGGGCACCGCTGCCAGCAGCCACCAGCGTCGGCGACGCCAGGCCAGCGCCAGCAGCAGCAAGACGGCCACCAGCACCAGCGCCGCGACGGTCCAGCCCAGCCGCCGCGCCTGGCCGAGATCGATCAGCAGGTTCTCGCCCGACAGGCGCACGGGCCAGGGCCAGGCCGGCTGCCCGTGGCGCGTGTCGGCAAGCCCGAGCGCATCCAGGGCCTGCAGCAACCAGCGCTGCCCCGCCTGCAGCGTGCCGATGAGCGCATTGAGCCACTGCGCGTCCCACCAGGCGCTCATGCGTCAGTCGGGTGTGGCTCGAAGGCCGACTTCACCAGGTCGCATCCAGGCCCAGATGGCGCAGCGCCTCGTGGCGCAGTTCCACCAGCCTCGGATGTCCACGGTGCCGCGGATACGGCAGGTCGACCACGAGCTCCGCCGTGATGCGGGCCGGCCGGTCGCTCAGCACGATCACGCGGTTGGCCAGGAACAGCGCCTCTTCGACGTCGTGCGTCACCAGCAACGCCGAGAAACCTGCGCGCTGCCACAGGTTGAGCAGCTCGCTCTGCATGGCGATGCGCGTGAGCGAGTCGAGCTTGCCCAGCGGCTCGTCGAGCACCAGCAACCGCGGATCGTTGACCAGCGCGCGCGCCAGTGCCACGCGCTGCGCCATGCCGCCGGACAGCTGGTGCGGAAAGCTCTTCGCGAAGTCGGTCAGGCCCACCAGCGCAAGCGCATCGTCGACCCGCGCACGCTGCGTCTTGAGCAGGCCGCGTGCCTGCAAGCCCAGCGCCACGTTGTCCCAGACGCTGCGCCACGGGTACAAGGTCGGGTCCTGGAACACGACGATGCGCGAAGGGTCGGGTCGCGTGATGGCGGCGCCGTCCTGCGTGATGTGCCCGGTCACCGCAGGCTCGAGCCCGGCCACCAGCCGCAGCAATGTCGACTTGCCGCAACCGCTCGGCCCGAGCAGCGCGACGAACTCGCCCGGCTGCACCTGCAGGTCGATGCCGTCGAGGACCTGCAGCACGCCGTCCTGCTGCTTGAACCAGTGGCTGACGCCCTGGACGTCGATGTGCGCGCCGCTGGCGGCGGCCGCATCGAGGTTGGCAGGCTGGCTTGCCACGCTCACCATTTCACGGTCCCCTTCTGCCACGACAGCGCGCGGTCGCGCACCGTGAACAGCAGGGTGATCAGCCCCGAGCACAGCACCGCCATCACCAGCAGCGCCGCGTACATGTTGGCGTAGGCGGCCCAGCCCTGCGCCCATTGCAGGTACCAGCCCAGGCCCGCCTTCACGCCCATCATCTCGGCCGTCACCAGCACCGAGAACGATGCGCCCAGGCCCATGAAAAGCCCTACGAAGACCTGCGGCAACGCGGCGGGAATCGCCACGCGCAGCACCAGGAACCATTCCGACGCGCCCAGCGTGCGCGCCACGTCGTAGTAGCTCTTGTTGACCGAGGCCACGCCCGACCAGGTGAGCACCGCCACCGGGAAGAAGGTGGCCAGCCCGACCAGGAACACCGCGGCCGCGTAGCTCGACGGCGCGAAGAAGAAGGCCAGCGGCAGCAGTGCCGAAGCGGGTACGGGGCCGAGAAAGCGCAGCACCGGGTGTACCCAGTAGCCCGCGATGCGCGACCAGCCGATCCACACGCCGGTACCAAAACCCACCAGGGCTCCCAGCGCGAAGCCATGCGCCAACAGCCGCAGCGAATGCGCGGTCGACAGGCCCAGCCGCGCCCAGTCTTCGTAGGCCACGTCGAGCAGGCTCTGGGGCGGCGCGAAGAACGGCGGCGGCAGCAGGCCGAGCTTGGCGGTCGCCACTTCCCACAGCGCCAGCAGCAGCGGCGCGGCGATCAGCCATTGACCCGCGGGGCGCAGCGTGCGGCCGACCTGGCCTGCATGCGCGCCGAGCAGCGCCAAGGCCAGCAGCAGCACGCCCACCACCGCGGCAGCGATGCCGAGCTCGGTCGTGAAGGTCCAGTCGCTGAAGCCGACCTCCTTGTTCGGCCAGTAGAGCGTGAGTGCGCCCAGCACCAGCCATGCGCCTGCGGCTGCCACGCCGGTACGCCAGATGCCGGTGACTGCCACGTCCTGCAAGACGGCGGGCACGCGTGCCGATGATGCGCGGGCATGGGAGGCAGCGCTGCCTGTGGCACGCGCAGGTGCCTCTGCGCGTCGCTCGGGCCGTCCGCCGAGCACCGGGTTGGCCGTGGTCGTCATGCCAGCACGTCCACGGCCACGTGGTTGGCCAGTCTGGCCGGGTCGGTCGATGCCTTGAGCACGCCCACCGATCGGAAGTCGCGCGCATAGAACTCGACCTCGTCGCGCAGACTCTTGCCCGTCGGGTGATGCCCGTGCGTCAGCGTGCCCAGCAGCGCCTGCAAATCTTCCACCGGCACCTTGGGCGAGTACTTGGCGAAGAGCTTGGCCGATTCGTTGGGGTTCTCGGCGACGAAGTCCGAGGCCTGCACGATCGAGCGCACCAGCGCGGCCACGGTCGGCTTGTCCTTGCGCACCAGTTCGCCGCGCGCACCCACGATGCAGCAGACCTTGTCCTTGTATTCGCCCGAGAGGTTCGACGCGAGCTCGACGTAGCGGCCCTTGTTGCGCTTCTCGATGAGGTAGAGCGTCGGGTCGCCGTCGGCGATCGCCTGGATCTCGCCCTTGTTCACCGCAATGTCGAGCAGGTCGGCCGGGTACTGGCGCCAGGTCACGTCGCGGTCGGCGTCGATGCCGTTCTTCTTCAGCAGGATCGAGAAGAAGTTCTTGCCCGGGCTCGCGATGTCGGACACGCCGATGGTCTTGCCCTTGAGCTTTTGCAGGTCGGTGATGCCGGCCTCCTTCACACCGACCAGCCGCACGCAGCCGCCGTGCGAGCTGCCGACGATCTTCACGTCGAAGCCGGCTTCCAGCGGCTTGAGCCAGCGGTGGATCATGCCGACCGCGGCGTCGGCCTTGCCGCTCGCGAGCGACTCCAGCAGCTGGTCGGTCGAGCCGGTGTAGTTGATCAGATCGACCTGCAGGCCGTTCTTCTCGAAGTAGCCGCGCTCCTGCGCCACGACCACGGGCGAGAGGCAGAAGGCCGTGGCGTTCCAGGCGAAGGTGAGCTTGCGCGGCTGCGACCAGGCACGCGAGGCGATGAGGCCGCTGGAGGCCACGATGGCGGCGGCGCCACCGGTGCGCAACAGCACGCTGCGACGGGAAAGAGAGGTGTTCATGGGCATGGGGCGGTAGGTGGTCAGTCGAGCAGTTCGGGTTCGGCTTCGACCAGGCCTTCGTACAGGCTCTCGAAGGAATGCAGGGCACCCTCGGGCCCGCCGATCTGGCTGTGGGTGTGGCGCGCCACGGCCTCGTCGATGGGCTGCGGCGTGCCGGCGGCTTCGGCCAGCAACTGCGTGTGGCAGGCGTTGTCGAGCGCGATGTACCACCAGGCGGCCGCCTCGACCGTCGGACCGGCAGTCAAAATGCCGTGGTTCTTCAGGATCGCGCCCTTGCCGTCGCCCAGCGCCTCGGCGATGCGTTCGCCTTCGCTGCCGTCGACCACCATGCCGGTGAAGTCGTCGAACAGCGCCACGTCGCCGTGGAACACGCAGGCGTCCTGCGTCAGCGTGTCGAGCTTTCGGCCGAGCGTGGACCAGGCCTTGCCGTAGGTCGAGTGCGTGTGGGCTGCGGCGACGATCTTCGGGTTGTGCTCGTGGATGGCTGCATGGATCGCGAACGCAGCCTTGTTGAGCGGCCGGTCGCCGATCACCGTCTCGCCCTTGGCATTGACAAGCAGCAGGTCGGACACCTTGATGCGCGAGAAGTGCACGCCCAGCGGATTGACCCAGAAGTGGTCGGTCAGTTCGGGGTCGCGCGCGGTGATGTGCCCGGCCAGGCCTTGCGCGAAGCCTAAGCGTGCGAACAGGCGGAAGGCCCCGGCCAGGCGTTCCTGGCGATGGCGGCGCTCCGCCTCGACCGTGAGGCGTGGCGCCGGTGCATCGAACCAGAACTTCTGCCTGGGGTTCGGGTTGAGCTTCAGCGATGCAGCAGGCTGCACCGCGAGACGGTCGATGGACAGAACGGCGCTCATGGTCAGGCTGCCTTTCGCACGGACGCAGCGCGTTGAGCCACCAGTTCGCGCGTGCGCGGAATGAGTTCGCGGCCGTAGTCGAGCGCGTCTTCCAGCGGGTCGAAGCCGCGGATGAGGAAGGTGGTCACGCCCAGGTCGTAGTAGTCGAGCAGCGCGTCGGCGACCTGCTCGGGCGTGCCGACCAGCGCCGTGCTGTTGGAACGCCCACCCAGCTCCTGTGCGATGGCGGTCCACAGCCGCTTGTCCAGGCGGGAGCCCTGCTCGGCCGCTGCCAGCAGGCGGCGTGCGCCTTCGCTTTGCTGCGGTCCGCCGCGGCCAAAGCCCTGGACCAACCGCAGTCGTTGCGTCTCGGCCAGGATGTTGTCGGCGCGGGCCCAGGCCGCGGCCTCGGTTTCGGCCAGGATCGGCCGGAACGACACCGAGAAGCGCACGGTGCGGCCATGCCGGGCCGCCTCTGCACGCACCCGGCCGGTGAGTTCACGTGCCTGGTCGAGCGACTCGCCCCACAGCGCATACACGTCGGCATGCTTGCCGGCCACGGGCAGCGCAGCCTCCGACGCGCCGCCGAAATACACCGGCACGTGCGGCTTGCCGTTGAGCGTCTGCAACGGCTTCACCTCGGAGAACGCATTGCGAAAACGGTAGTGCGCGCCCTCGTGGTCGAAAGGCTTGTCGGCCGTCCAGACCTTGCGAAGCACGTCGAGGTACTCGTCGGTGCGGGCGTAGCGCTGGTCGTGGTCGAGCCAGTCGCCGTCGCGCTGCTGCTCTTCGTCGGAGCCGCCCGAGATGTAGTGCACGCCCAGCCGGCCGCCGCTGAACTGGTCGAGCGACGCGAACTGGCGTGCCGCCAGCGTGGGCGCGACGAAACCGGGTCGGTGCGCCAGCATGAAGTGGATGCGCTCGGTCACCGACGCGGCATAGGCGACGGTCAGCGTCGCGTCGGGGCTGCTGGAATGGTGCGGTACCAGCACGCGGTCGAAGCCGGCCTGCTCGTGCGCCTGCGCGAAGGCGCGCACGTAGTCGCGGTCGATGGCCGGACCTTGGGGCGCATGGATCTCCGAGACCTTCTGGGCCTGGATCATGCCGATGAATTCGATGGGACTTTGGCTCATGACAGTCAAGAGGTAGGTTGGTGGAAGGGATGGGTTCAGCCGGCCGCCGCGCCGCGTGCCGCAAGCGCACTGGAGAAGCTGCGGTCCCACAGCGGGGCCACGTTGGCCGGGCCGTCGAGCACGCCCAGGCGCAAGAAGGCATCGGCCACTTCCTGGTGGCTGCGCACCACGGCGTCGGTGACGGGGCCGAGGCTGTAGTCGTCGCTGCGGCCGTTGAAGAGCTCGACCAGGTCGCCCACCGGCACACGTGTTTCGGCCGACTGCGCCTTGGCATAGGCCAGGAAGTTCAGGTTGGTCCACGCGTAGGCGCGCTGCAGGCGCAGCAGGAAGTCGGTGATGGCCGCATGGCGCAAGGGGTCGTCCACGGCGCGCGGATTGGCGTACACGGGGAAGTTGCCTGACAGGTAGCCCTTGCCCGTCTTCAGGATGCGCGCGCCGTACTGGGTGCGCGCGATCTGGCCGTTGTAGCCATAGATCGCCCAGGCATCGAGGTCGCCGCGGGCGAAGGCCGACAGGCCATCGGCTGGCGTCAGATTGATGGCCTGGATGTCGCCGAAGCCCAGGCCCGCTTGCGCGAGTTGCTTGCTGAGGTAGTAGTGCGCGGTGGTCGCTCGCACGTAGCCGACACGCTTGCCGCGCAGGTCGGCGATGTTGCGGATCGGTGCGTCCTTGCGCGCCAGCGTGACCTGGTTGTTGAGGTCTTCATGGCTTGCCGCGATGAAGCGCACGCCGGCCTTCTGCCGCGCGGCAAAGGTGGCCGGGATCTCGCTGCCCGAACCGACGTCGAGCGCGTCGCCATTGATCGCCTCGATGTGCAGCACCCCGTTGTTGAGTTCACGCCAGTCGATCTTGTACGGTGTCGCACCCTGGCCTGCCGCCTGGATCAGCGGCCGCCAGAGCCCCTTGTAGGTGCCGATGCGCAGCGTCACGCCCGACAGGTCCGGCCCACCCCCTGCGGCCGCTGCGGCCTGGGCCCACGGATGCCCCGCCGCGACGGCCACAGCCGCGGCCGCCTGCAGCCACTGGCGGCGCGATGACGGCGCGGCGTGAGATTGCGCCTGCAACGTCGATGGCAGTGGCGGTAGCAAAGGCGATGGCTCGAAGGGCATGGCAGGTTCCTGGCTGACGGGTTGGGGACACACACGTGGCGCGATGTCACAGGAACGTGACCGTACCCGCCGTCGCCCGGAATCCCAACGCAGGAAAACGTGCTTGGATAGAAGGAAAACTTCGTTGCCTGTGCGCGTGCACCTGGGTACCTTCGATCGCATGTCATCCACCACATTGCTTCGCCCCACGACGGTGCCGCACCCGGCGCCCGCGCTGACCGCACGCGAGGCACAGCCGGCTGGCGCAGTGCTCGCCGCCCTCACCGCGCAGTTCGCGGCAACGGCCGCCGATCACGACCACAACGGCAGCTTCCCCCACGACAACTTCGCCACGCTGCAGCGCCACGGCCTCGTCGGACTGCTGGCGCCCCCCGCACTCGGCGGCGGCGGCGCCACGCTGGGCGCGGCGCGTCGCGTGATCGGTGCCGTGGCGCGCGGCGAGCCCGCCACGGCGTTGATCCTCACGATGACGTACCTGCAGCACCGCGCCATTTCGCGCGCGGACAACCGCTGGCCCACCCACCTGCAGGAGCGCGTGCTGCGCGACGGCGTGCAGCACGGTGCGCTCGTCAATGCGTTGCGGGTCGAGCCCGAACTCGGCTCGCCGGCACGCGGCGGCCTGCCGGCCACGATCGGCCGCCGCAGCGCGGACGGCTGGCGCATCGACGGCCACAAGCTCTACACCACCGGTATCGAAGGCCTGCGCTGGCTGGCCGTGTGGGCCCGCACGGACGAGCCCGAACCGCGGGTCGGTGTGTTCCTGGTGCCGCGCGACGCGCCCGGCCTCCGCGTGATCGCGAGCTGGAACCACCTCGGCCTCAGGGCCTCGGGCAGCCACGAGGTGGTGTTCGACAACGTCGCGGTGCCGCTCGACCACGCCGTCGACCTGCGCGCCCCCGCGGGCTGGGCCGCCCAGCCCGGCAACGCCGCCGACGTCGAGGCGTACGCCGACCAGCAGGCCTGGATGGTGGTGCTGCTCGGCACGCTGTACGACGCCGTGGCGCGCACGGCGCACGACTGGCTGCTCGGCTTCCTGCACGAGCGCGCACCCGCCAGCCTGGGGGCACCGCTGGCCACCCTGCCGCGGGTGCAGGAGCAGGTCGGCGAGATCGCAGCGCTGCTGCGCGTCAACGACGTGCTGCTCAGCCATGCCAGCGCAGAGGCCGACGCCGGGCGCACGCCCAGCGCCGTCGACAGCGGCCTGCTCAAACACACGGTGACGGCCAACGCCATTCGCGCCGTCGAACTGGCCCTGAAGCTGACGGGCAACCACGGCCTGAGCCGCCACAACCCGCTGGAACGCCACCACCGCGACGTGCTGTGCGGCCGCATCCACACACCGCAGGACGACGCCGTGCTGGTGGCCGCCGGCAAGGCCGCCCTGGCCGCGGCTGCATGAGCGCGCCTGTAGGTCTCGTGCTTGAGCCTAGCGTGACCCGCTGCGGGTGTGATCGGGCCCACAATGTGCCCACACCATTGACGCCCGACGGAGCCCGATGAGTCACACCACGACAACGACCACGACTGCACCCGTTCCTGACACCGCGCGCACCGCCGCGCCGCTGCACGACTTCGTGTCGGCGTTCGGGCGGCTGCTCGACACGCAGCCCGACGAGCCCCGCATCCTCGACGAAGGCGCAACGCTGCTGCGAGCGCTGGTCGCGCGCGACGACTGGCTGCCGCACGACCTCGCACAGCCCCACCCCGATCGCTACCAGCAGTTCCTGCTGCACGTCGACGCCGACGCCCGCTTCTCGGTCGTGAGCTTCGTCTGGGGTCCGGGCCAGGCCACGCCCGTGCATGACCACACGGTGTGGGGCCTCATCGGCATGCTGCGCGGCGCCGAATACACGCAGCCCTGGCGGCTGCAGGACGACGGCCGCGCCGTGCCCGACGGCGAGCCGCTGCGGCTCGACCCGGGCCAGGTCGAAGCCGTGTCGCCCGCCATCGGTGACGTGCATCGCGTGCACAACGCCTACGCCGACCGCGTGTCGGTGAGCATCCACGTCTACGGCGCCGACATCGGTGCCGTGCGGCGCCACACCTACCCGGCCGAAGGCGGGCGCAAGCCTTTCGTCTCCGGCTATTCGAACGTTCCGCAGGTTTCGCCGCCTGCACCGCAGGCACACGGCCGACCACCCTCCGCATGACCGACACCCTGAACTTTGCCCAGGTGCGCCAGCACCTGCTCGACCGCACCGAAATCGCCCTGCTCGACGTGCGCGAGGAAGACCCGTTCGCACAGGCACACCCGCTGTGGGCGGCCAACCTGCCCCTGTCGCGCATCGAGCTCGATGCATGGCGCCGCATCCCCCGGCGCGACACGCTGCTGGTCGTCTACGGCGAGCACGACGGCGTCGATCTCGCGCCCCTCGCGGCACAACGGTTGGGCGCGCTGGGCTACACGCAGGTTCGCCTGCTCGACGGTGGCCTGGCAGGCTGGCGCGCAGCGGGCGGCGAACTGTTTCGCGACGTCAACGTGCCCAGCAAGTCCTTCGGCGAGCTGGTCGAGCACGAACGGCACACGCCGTCGCTGTCGGCGCAGGACGTCAAGGCGCTGATCGATGCACGCGCCGACGTGGTGGTGCTAGATGCCCGCCGCTTCGACGAGTTCCAGACCATGAGCATTCCGACCGCCACCAGCGTGCCGGGCGCGGAACTCGTGCTGCGCGCCCGCGCGCTTGCGCCCGATCCGGCCACGCAGGTCGTCGTGAACTGCGCGGGCCGCACCCGCAGCATCATCGGCACGCAGTCGCTCGTGAACGCGGGCCTTCCCAATCCGGTGGCCGCCTTGCGCAACGGCACCATCGGCTGGAAGCTGGCCGGCCAGCAACTCGACCATGGCGCTGCACGCCAGGCGCCCGCGCCCAGCGACGCGCAACGCGCGACCGCACAGGCCGACGCACGCCGCGTGGCCGAACAGGCCGGCGTGCGCTGGGTCCGGCTCGATGCCCTGCCCACGCTCGAAGCGCCGGGACGCACCGTGTACCGGTTCGACGTGCGCACGCCCGAGGAATACGAGGCCGGCCACATCGCCGGTTTCGCCAGTGCGCCCGGCGGCCAGCTGGTGCAGGAAACCGATCACCAGGTGCCGGTGCGCGGCGCACGCATCGTGCTGGCCGACGACGACGGCGTGCGCGCCGCCATGAGCGCATCGTGGCTGGCGCAGATGGGCTGGGACGTGCATGTGGTGGACGTCCTGGCGGACGATGCGTCTTCTGCGCGCGCGGCGTTCGGTGTGAAGGGCGCGGCGCCCGCCCTGCATGTGCCCGAACCCGCGGCGGTCGAGGTCTCGCCCGCCCAACTGTCGCAATGGCTTTCCGAGTCGCCCTCGACGGTCGCGGTGATCGATGTCACCACCAGCGCGAATCACGTGAAGCGGCACATTCCGGGGGCCTGGTTCGCGATCCGCGCGCAGCTTGCACAGGCGCTCGACCGCGTGCCGTCAGCGCCGCGTTGGGTGCTGACCTGCGGCAGCAGCCTGCTGGCCCGTTTCGCCGCACACGACCTGCGTGCGCTGCTCGACGCACGCGGCAGCGATGCAGAGGTGTATGTGCTTGCAGGCGGCAACGCCGCATGGTTTGCAGCCGGCCTGCCGTCGGAAGCGGGCGAGCAGCGGCTCGCCACGCCACGCACCGATCGCTACCGGCGTCCCTACGAAGGCACCGATGCGCCACCCGAAGCCATGCAGGCCTATCTCGACTGGGAATTCGGCCTGGTCGAACAGCTCGCGCGCGATGGCACGCATCACTTCCATGTGATCTGAGGGGGCGGGAAGGCAAACGGCGAAGGCGTGGACCGGCACGGCGAGTCGGCGGCGCACCGAAAGTTCGTTTCATAAATGGAAACGCCATGTCTTTGATTGTTCCGCGCCGGAACACCGAGACAGGACTATCTTGGAGGCATGCGGACGACCTGTCCGCCCCTACCTCTCAAGGAGTCTTTCATGTCCACATCGCTTCACTCTGAGAAGAACCTCATGCTGTTCTCCCGGCACTCCATGACGCGGGTGCATGCGCTGGCGGTGCACCGGATGCCGGTGACCCTGACGCTGGCGGCCATCGTGCTGTCGGTGCTCGGCGTGCGGGCCTGACCGCGCCTCACCCGGCAGCCGGCGTTGCAGGTCAGGTGTCGCTGCGTTCGGGCGTCTTGAACAAGGCAGCGACCTTTCGCTTGCTCTTGATGTTCGCCGAGATGCCGCGTGCGGGTGCGGCCTTGGCGGCGGCCTCCCAGGCGGGCGTTGCGTCGGCCGCAGGGGCCTCGTAGGGCTTCTCGAAGAACGGATCGCGAGCCGCCTGCGAACGGTGCGGCCGGCCGCCTCCGCGCGGTGCGTGGGCGTCGCTGCGCGGCTCGCGAGGTGCTTCCAGCGCGTCGCGCATGTCGCCGGTCTCGCCCGCTTCGCGCCAATGGCGGCGACCGTCGTTGATGTGGCCGCGGGGGCGGTCTTCCTCGAATTCCATGGCCTCGAGTTCGATCGGCTTCTTGATCAGCTTTTCGATGTCGGCCACCAGGCGCGCGTCGTTGCCGCCACTCGCAAAACTCACCGCCAGGCCGGATGCGCCGGCGCGGCCCGTGCGACCGATGCGGTGCACGTAGTCCTCGGCGTTGAACGGGATGTCGAAGTTGAAGACCGCCGGCACGTCCTTGATGTCCAGGCCACGGGCTGCGACGTCGGTGCACACCAGCAGGTCGACTTCACCCTTCTTGAACGCATCGAGCGCCTTCAGGCGTTCGTCCTGGCTCTTGTCACCGTGCAGCGCAGTGGTCTTGAGGCCTTCGCGCTCGAGCGAACGCGCCAGACGTGCGCAGCCCAGCTTGCTGTTGACGAAGACGAAAGCCTGCGTGATGCCGCGTTGGCGGACGATCTGCTTGAGTGCACGGCGCTTGTCGTCGTCGCCCACGCTGTAGAAGCGCTGCTCGACGGTCGATGCCGTTTCGTTGGGCCGTGCCACCTCGATGGTGATCGGGTTCTGCAGGTAGCTGCCGGCCAGCCGCTTGATTTCGGGCGAGAAAGTGGCCGAGAAGAGCAGCGTGATGCGCTGCTTGGGCAGATAGCTCAGGATGCGCTGCAGGTCGGGCAGGAAGCCGATGTCCAGCATGCGGTCAGCCTCGTCGAGCACGACGTACTCGACCTGGTTGAGCACCGCGTTCTTGGCTTCGATGTGGTCGAGCAAGCGGCCGGGCGTGGCCACCAGCACCTCGACGCCCTTCTTGAGCTCGGCCGTCTGCGGCTTCATGTCCATGCCACCGAACACAACTGCACTGCGCAGGTTGGTGTACTTGGCATAGAGCTTGACCTGCTGGGCGACCTGGTCGGCCAACTCGCGCGTGGGCAGCAGCACCAGCGCGCGCACGGGATGGCGGGCGGGCGAGGTCGAGCTGTTCTCGTGCTTGAGCATCCGTTGCAGCAGGGGCAACGAAAAAGCGGCCGTCTTGCCGGTACCGGTCTGGGCAGCGCCCATGACGTCCTGCCCGGACAAAACCACCGGAATGGCCTGCTCCTGGATGGGCGTCATGGTTTCGTAGCCCATTTCGGCTACGGCGCGCGCCAGCGGTTCTGCCAGCGAAAGATTGGAAAAGGAGCTTGTCATGAAGCCCGCTATTGTCGCACCGACGCAAAAAGAAAACTATTGCGCTGCCGCCACGCGAGGTTTTGCTCCTGATTCAGGAGCAAAACCTGCAGTCGCTCCCGCTCAGAGCGTCTTGGCGCCGAAGGTGTCGCAGGCCTGGATCTTCCCGCTCTGATAGCCGTTGCCAAACCAGCGCTGGCGCTGGGCGCTCGAGCCGTGGGTGAAGCTGTCGGGCACGACGGCACGCCCTGCGGAGCGCTGCAGCGCGTCGTCACCTATCTTCTGGGCCGCGTTCATCGCGGCCTCGATGTCGCCCGGGTCCAGCCACTTTTTCGATTCCTGCGAGTGGTGCGCCCACACGCCTGCAAAGCAGTCGGCCTGCAGTTCGACCCGCACGCTCATCGCGTTGTTCTGCGTTTGGCTCAGGCGCCCGCGCATGCCGTCGACCTTGGCGGTCACGCCCAGTTCGTCCTGCACGTGATGCCCCACCTCGTGTGCGATGACATAAGCCTGCGCGAATTCTCCAGGCGCGCCAAGCTGGTTCTTGAGTGTGTCGTAGAAGCCCAGATCGATGTACACCTTCTTGTCGCCCGGGCAGTAGAACGGGCCCATGGCCGCCTCGCCGGTGCCGCAAGCCGTGGGCGTGACGCCCCTGAACAGCACAAGGCGCGGCGGGTTGTAGGTGCCGCCGTTCTGCTGGAAGATGCCCGTCCACACCACTTCGGTGTTCTTGAGCACGGTGGAGACGAAGGCGGCTTCCCGGTCGTTGGCCGGCGGCTTGGGCGCTGGCCCTTGCTGCTGCTGCACTTGCGGCGCCTGCTGACCACCACTGAGCATGCCGAGCATCGTGAGCGGGTTGATGCCGAAGATCCAGCCAGCGATCAGTGCCACCGCGACCGTGCCGATGCCCACGCTGCGTCCGCCGATGGGCAAACCGCCAAAACCGCCACCGCCACCACCGCCTGAACGCCGGTCCTCGACGTTGTCGGACTGTT